>MLJW01000577.1_pt1 | contig 13935 bp, 12 predicted proteins | sample 888231 | NCBI WGS metagenome assembly MLJW01 (sample SAMN05788063, study PRJNA343431) | mine drainage metagenome | isolation source: sample collected from the inflow into an acid mine drainage treatment plant... | place: Germany: Lusatia, lignite mining district
CGGCTGGCAGAAGGTGTCCGCCGCGGTCTCGGCCTCGGTCGTGTCGATCAAGGTCACGCCGCAGCAGGGCCAGGACGAGGGCTCGGGGATCATCCTCGACACCAAGGGCCACATCCTCACCAACAACCACGTCGTCGCCGGTGCGCAGAACAACACGGTCACGGTCACGTTGACGGACGGTCGTATCTTCTCCGCGACCATCGTCGGCACCGACACCACGACCGACCTCGCGGTGATCGTCCTCAAGAACCCGCCGAGCGACCTCTCGCCCGCCGCGCTCGGCGACTCGAGCGCCGTCGTCGTCGGTGACCCGGTCATGGCCGTCGGCAACCCGCTCGGCCTCGCGAACACCGCGACCACGGGCATCGTCTCGGCACTCGACCGCCCGGTCTCCGCCTCCGAGGGTGGCAGTTCGACGACCGTGGTGACCAACGCGATCCAGATCGACGCGGCGATCAACCCGGGCAACAGCGGTGGCCCGTTGTTCGACGCGCAGGGCCGGGTCATCGGCATCACGTCGTCGATCGCCACGCTCTCGCAGACGAGCAGCCAGTCGGGTTCGATCGGGCTCGGGTTCGCGATCCCGGTGAACCTCGCGAAGAACATCGCCTCCCAGCTCATCTCCACCGGGTCGGCCAAGCACGCGTTCCTCGGGGTCTCGCTCCAGGACGGCACGGCGACGGCCGACGGCGTGACACGGCAGGGCGCCGTGATCGAGCAGGTGAGCTCCGGCTCGCCTGCCTCGAACGCCGGTCTCCAGGTCAAGGACGTGGTCGTCGCCATCGACGGGAAGGCCGTGGCGGGGGCCGAGTCGCTGACCGGCTACGTCAGGGCGATGTCGGCAGGCCAGCAGGCGACCCTGACGGTCGTCCGCGGCGGGAAGGCGCTGGACGTCACGGTGACCCTCGCCGTTCAGGCCGAGACCGCGGCATCCTCGTCGGGCAGCAGCCAGAGCGGCGGGAGCAGCAACCCGAACGGGAGCACGCAGCAGGGCGGGCAGGGTCTCTTCAACCCGTTCGGCTTCTTCGGTCAGGGCTAGCAGGCCCGGAGGATCCACCTCGCGGAGCGGGACCGCAGCTCGCGAGGTCGGTGGACCGGGAGGCGCAGCTCGTCCCCCACCGTGTACTCCCGGCCCGGCAGGCCGGCACCCGTCAGGGGTGCCGGCCTTTGCCGTGCGGTCGGTCCGGAGCAGCCGGGTGCGTGCACCCCGGCGCATGCGGTCCCTGCGCACGGGCTCGTGCGGATCGTCCCGTGAGTCGGGCATCCGGTGACGGTGTCGGAGCTCAGTCGCTCGCGAGGGCGTGACGCATCGGGACGAGCTTGGCCTCGGACTCGGCGAGCTCGGCTGCCGGGTCCGACGCGGCGACGATGCCGCACCCGGCGAACAGCCGCAGCGTGTGCGGGTCGGTGGGGTCGACCTCGGCGGACCGGAGCGCGATGCCCCACTCGCCGTCGCCGTCCGCCCCGAACCAGCCGACCGGCCCGGCGTACCGGGCTCGCTCCATGCCCTCGATCTGCAGGATCAGCGCGCGTGCCGCGGCCGTCGGCGTCCCGCAGACCGCCGCGGTGGGGTGCAGTGCCGCCGCGAGGCTCAGGCTCGACGGGGCCGGCTCGCCGGGGCGTCCTGCAGCGAGCACCCCGGTGACGTCCGAGGCGAGGTGCAGCACGTTCGGCAGCGTGAGCACGAACGGCACGTCGGGCACGTTCGTCGAGGAGCAGAACGGCGCGAGAGCGTCGGCGACCGAGGTGACGGCGTACTCGTGCTCCTCGAGGTCCTTCGAGGAGTGCGCGAGGATCGCCGCCCGGCCGAGGTCGGCGTCGTCGTCGCCGGTCCGGCGGATCGTTCCTGCGAGGACGCGTGACGTGACGAGACCCTTCTCGGAGCGGACGAGCAGCTCGGGAGTCGCACCGAGCATCCCGTCGACGGAGAAGGTCCAGCACGAGGGGTAGTCGACCGCGAGACGGCCGAGCACCCAGCGCACGTCCACGGGCTCGGCGGTGGTGGCGACGACGTCCCGTGCGAGCACGACCTTGTCGACCGTCCCGGCGCGGATCGCCGCCACCCCGCGTGCGACGACCTCCATCCAGCCGGCCGCGCTCACGGCGCCGTCGGTGTAGGTCACGTCGCCCGGGGCGGTGACGGGTTCCCGGCGGTCCAGGACCGTGTCGAGCGTCGGGCCGGGGGAGAGCACCGCGCCGCTCTCGATCGTCGTGAGCCAGGTGCGGCCACCCCGGCGTCCGACGACGACCCGGGGGACGACGAGCACGCCACCCGCGTCGGACGACGCGTCGAACGCGAAGGAGCCGAAGGCGACGGGACCGGTGCCGGGAAGGCCGACCTCGTCCCGGACGAGCGAGTGCGCGAGCACCTCGTGCCACGCCCGCTCGGCGTCGGCGAACCGGTCGGCTCCGGCCGTCGTGATCCGCAGCGCCTCGCCCCAGCCGACGAGTCCGTCGCCCCGGCGCACCCATGCGAGCGGCGCGTCGCGCGGCACGAGGTCGAGGAGGCCGTCGGCGCCGGTGGGGAGGCTGTCGATCGCCACCGTTCGCACCAGAAGCGGTCGAGGGACGTCGTCTGACGACCAGGCAGGCTGCGCGTTCATCACGGCCCATCGTAAGTCTGCCCCGGCACCTGCCCGCCCACCCGGCCCCGCCCCCTGTTCCGCCCGCACCGCGAGGTCGCATGCACCTGCCGAGGTCGGCCGCCCGGGCCCACGATCTCGGAGCCGGGTGCGTGCGCTCACGCCGGCGGTGGGGTGAGGTACGTCGAGCGGGGCGGGGACTGAGACAATCCGTGGGTGAGCCGCGCCAGCCTGGAGAAGAAGCCGCACGAGGTCGCGTCGATGTTCGACGGGATCGCACGGCGATACGACCTGACCAACGACGTCCTCTCGCTCGGGCAGGATCGTGCGTGGCGACGGGCCACTCTCGACGCGATCGCCGCCGCGCCGGGTGAGCGTGTGCTCGATCTTGCCGCGGGGACCGGCACGTCGAGCGAGCCGTTCGCCGATGCCGGTGTCGAGGTCGTGCCCTGCGACTTCTCTCTCGGCATGCTGCAGGTGGGTAAACGGCGCCGCCCCGACCTGGCGTTCACCGCAGGGGACGCGACCCGGCTCCCGTTCGCCGATGCCTCCTTCGACGCCGTGACGATCTCGTTCGGGCTGCGCAACGTCGTCGACACCGAGGCTGCGCTGGCGGAGATGCTGCGGGTCACGCGGCCGGGCGGGCGGCTCGTCGTGTGCGAGTTCTCGACGCCCTCGTGGGCGCCGTTCCGCACGGTGTACTCGGGCTATCTGATGCGCGCGCTGCCGTCGATGGCGCGTGCGGTCGCGCGACAGTCGGACTCGTACGTGTACCTCGCGGAGTCGATCCGGGACTGGCCCGACCAGCAGGCGCTCGGGCGGTTGATCAAGGCCGCGGGCTGGGCGCAGGTCGAGTACCGGAACCTCTCGGGCGGCATCGTCGCGCTCCACCGTGGGGTTCGTCCGGCGTGAGCCGACGGGGTCCGCGGGCTGCCCCGAAAAGTCACGGCGCACGGCCGTGTCAAAGTAGGTAAGCCTTCGCAGACACGGTCTGGAGCCCCGGTTAGACTCGCGGGGAGTCTGTACGTGAACGTCTTCACAAGTGAGGCGACGCCGTGGTGCGAGCAGGGAACGATGACGCTGACGTCATCGTCGTCGGCGCCGGTCCCGCGGGGTCCGCCGCCGCGTACTACTGCGCGTCCGCCGGCCTGAACGTTCTCCTGCTCGAGAAGGCCGCGTTCCCCCGCGACAAGGTCTGCGGTGACGGGCTGACGCCTCGCGCGGTGAAGGAGCTCGTCGCGATGGGCGTCCCGCTCCGCGAGGAGGACGGCTGGATCCGCAACGCGGGACTGCGGGTGATCGGCGGCGGGCACCGACTCGAGCTGCCGTGGCCCGAGCTCTCGAGCTACCCGTCCTTCGGTCTCGCCAAGACGCGGATGACCCTGGATCACCTGCTCGCCGAGCACGCCCGGGCTGCCGGGGCCAAGCTGCTCGAGCGCACCAACGTGACGGGCCCGCTGGTCGACGAGCGCACGGGCCGTGTCGTCGGGGTGACCGCGCGTCCGGTCGACGACGCCGGGCGCCGGGCCGGCGACGAGGTCACCTACCGCGCCCCGGTGGTCATCGCGGCCGACGGCGTGTCGGCGCGACTCGCGACCGCCCTCGGCATCGAGAAGCGCCACGACCGCCCGATGGGCGTCGCCGTGCGCACCTACTTCACGACGCCGCGGCACCAGGACCCCTGGATGGAGAGCCATCTCGAGCTGTGGGACGGTGCGCCCGGCAGGTCGAACCTCATGCCCGGCTACGGGTGGATCTTCGCCCTCGGTGACGGCACGGCGAACGTCGGCCTCGGTTCGGTGAGCTCGACGGCCGCCGCGACGAAGATCGACTACAAGTCCCTGTTCGCGACCTGGATGGCCAACGCGCCCGCCGAGTGGGAGTTCACGCCGGAGAACCAGCTCGGACCGGTGCGCGGTGCCGCGCTCCCGATGGGCTTCAACCGGCTGCCGCTGTATGCGCGCGGCCTGATGCTCGTCGGTGACGCCGGCGGCATGGTGAGCCCCTTCAACGGCGAGGGCATCGCCTACGGGATCATGGCCGGTCGGATCGCCGCCCAGGCAGTGGCGCAGGCTGCGGTGCGCGGCACCGCATCGGCCCGCGAGCGTGCGCTGGCGACGTACCCGCAGATCATGCGGGACGAGCTCGCCGGCTATTACTCGTTGGGCCGGACTTTCGTCAAGCTGATTGAGCACCCCCAGGTGATGCGCATCTGCACGCGGTACGGTCTTCCGCGCCCACTCGTCATGCGGTTCACGCTCAAGCTGTTGTCAGACTGCTACGAGCCGCGTGGTGGGGATATGGTCGACCGGGTCATCTCGGGGCTCACCAAGCTGGCCCCGGCATGATCCGACGCGCCGGGCCCGCTCCACGCGACGTCCTCGACCTCTGCACCGCTGCACGACGCACTTCAGCCGCTCTCGGGAGAGCCCACCGATGAACCCTTACGTCCCCCTGCTGGTCCTGATGGGTGTCGCCGCCGTCCTCGCGCTCGGCGGCGTCGGCGCGAGCGCGATCATCGGGCCGCGCCGCTACAACCGCGCCAAGCTCGAGGCCTACGAGTGCGGCATCCAGCCCACCCCGCATGCGGTGGGCGGCGGGCGGTTCCCGATCAAGTACTACCTCGTCGCGATGACCTTCATCGTGTTCGACATCGAGGTCGTGTTCCTCTACCCGTGGGCCGTGAGCTTCGCGGACCTGGCAGTGTTCGGCCTCGTCGCGATGATCGGCTTCCTCGTGCTCATCACCGTGCCGTTCGTGTACGAGTGGCGCCGCGGCGGTTTCGAGTGGGACTGACCCCGGTGAGCACCCCAGACCACCTGAACCTGCCGGACCTGCGGGGCACCCGACAGCCGATGAGAGCGGAGCGCTGACATGGGTATCGAAGAAGCCCCCTCGGGGTTCCTCCTGACGAGTGTCGAGTCCCTGGCGGGATACTTCCGCAAGGGGTCGCTGTGGCCCGTGACCTTCGGGCTCGCCTGCTGCGCGATCGAGATGATGGCGGCGGGCACGTCGCGCTTCGACCTCTCCCGGTTCGGCATGGAGGTCTTCCGTGCCTCACCGCGGCAGGCCGACCTGATGATCGTCGCCGGCCGCGTGAGCCAGAAGATGGCTCCCGTCGTGCGGCAGGTCTATGACCAGATGCCCGAGCCCAAGTGGGTGCTGTCGATGGGTGTGTGCGCCTCCTCCGGCGGGATGTTCAACAACTACGCGATCGTCCAGGGTGTCGACCACATCGTCCCGGTCGACATCTACCTGCCGGGCTGTCCGCCGCGCCCGGAGATGCTGATCAACGCGATCCTCGAGCTCCACGCCCAGATCCAGGCCTCGCCGCTCGGCGTGAACCGCAAGGACGCCGCCGCTGCCGCTGAGGCTGCAGCGATCGAGGCCACCCCGACGTCGCACATGAAGGGTCTCCTGCGGTGACCGAGGACATCACGCCCACCCCCGAGGCCACGCCGGAGGACTCGACCACGCCGAGCTCGGAGATCGAGCAGGCCCAGCAGCTGCAGGCACCGGCGCGCGGCAGTCGCGAGACGCTCGACCTCGTCGACACCCGTACCGGGATGTTCGGAGCGCGCGGATCGGGCGACACCTCCGGCTACGGCGGGCTCGTGCGCGAGATCGTCGTGGCCGCCCCGAGCGAGCGGCCGTACGGCGGCTGGTTCGACGAGGTCGTCGACGTCCTGGCCGAGCTCCTCGACGAGCCGTCCGCCGACGGCGCCGCGGCGACCGGGTACGGCACCGCGATCGAGAAGATCGTCGTGGACCGTGGCGAGCTGACGATCTTCGTCGTCCGGGAGCACCTCGTCGAGGTCTGCCAGAACCTGCGCGACGACCAGGACCTCCGCTTCGAGATGAGCCTGGGCGTCTCGGGCGTGCACTACCCGCACGAGGTCGGCCGCGAGCTGCACGCGGTCTACCACCTGACCTCGATCACGCACGGTCGTCGGTTGCGCCTCGAGGTCGCCGTGCCCGACGCCGACCCGCACGTCCCCTCCACGGTCGCGGTGTACCCCACGAACGACTGGCACGAGCGCGAGACCTGGGACTTCTTCGGGATCGTCTTCGACGGTCACCCGGCGCTGGCCCGGATCGAGATGCCGGACGACTGGCCCGGCCACCCGCAGCGCAAGGACTACCCGCTCGGCGGGATCCCGGTCGAGTACAAGGGTGCGACGGTACCGCCGGCGGACCAGAGGAGGTCGTACAACTGATGGCTGCCACCCCACACGCCACGCCAGGCCTCTCCCACGGCGCGACCCAGGACGTCCCCTCGTTCGAGGCGACCGGCGGCGACTGGTCCGAGATCGCCGAGGAGGCCGCTCGCCTCGGCGAGGAGCGCATCGTCGTCAACATGGGCCCGCAGCACCCGTCCACTCACGGTGTGCTCCGCCTCATGCTCGAGATCGACGGCGAGACGGTCACCGAGGCCCGGTGCGGCATCGGCTACCTGCACACCGGCATCGAGAAGAACATGGAGTTCCGCACCTGGACCCAGGGCGTGACCTTCTGCACGCGCATGGACTACCTCGCGCCGATCTTCCAGGAGACGGCGTACTGCCTCGCGGTCGAGAAGCTGCTCGGCATCACCGACGACATCCCGGAGCGGGCCTCCGTCATCCGGGTGCTCATGATGGAGCTCAACCGCATCTCGTCGCACCTGGTGTGTCTGGGCACCGGTGGCAACGAGCTCGGTGCGACGACGATCATGATCCTGGCCTTCACGGCCCGCGAGGAGATCCTCAAGGTCTTCGAGATGATCACCGGTCTGCGCATGAACCACGCGTACGTCCGGCCGGGCGGTGTCGCCCAGGACATCCCGCCGGGGGCGCTGGACACGATTCGCGAGACCCTGGTCACGGTGCGTCACTACCTGCGCCAGCTCGAGGACCTCATGCTCGCCAACCCGATCTTCAAGGGGCGCATGGTCGGCGTCGGGCACCTCAACCTGGCAGCCTGCACGGCGCTCGGGATCACCGGTCCGGTGCTCCGCTCGGCGGGCCTGCCGTACGACGTCCGCAAGACCGACCCGTACTGCGGCTACGAGACGTACGACTTCGACATCCCGACCTCGACGGACGCCGACGCCTACAGCCGGGTCGTGCTGCGGATCGAGGAGTGCTACCAGTCGATGCGGATCGTCGAGCAGGCGGCCGACCGTCTGCAGGCGATGGGCCAGCGCGGGAGCAGCCCGGTGATGGTCGCCGACAAGAAGATCGCGTGGCCGGCGCAGCTCGCGATCGGCACCGACGGGATGGGCAACTCCCTCGACCACATCCGGGAGATCATGGGCACCTCGATGGAGGCCCTGATCCACCACTTCAAGCTCGTCACCGAGGGCTTCCGGGTGCCGGCCGGCCAGGCCTGGCAGACCGTCGAGCACCCGCGCGGCGAGCAGGGCGTCCACGTCGTCTCCGACGGCGGGACCAAGCCGTACCGGGTCCACTTCCGCGACCCGTCGTTCAACAACCTGCAGGCCATGTCCCTGATGTGCGAGGGCGGCCAGCTGGCTGACGTCGTCGTCGCCGTGGCCTCGCTCGACCCTGTGCTTGGAGGGGTGGACCGCTGATGTCGACCGAGAACATGACCGGTTACGACGAGGCGACCGTCGAGCGCCTGCGCGCCGACGCCGCCGTGATCATCGCCCGCTACCCAGAGCCCCGCTCCGCGCTGCTGCCGCTCCTGCACCTCGTGCAGAGCGAGGACGCGTACGTCAGCCCGGCAGGCATCGAGTTCTGCGCCGACGTCCTCACCCTGAGCAAGGCGGAGGTCTCCGCCGTGGCGACGTTCTACTCGCAGTACAAGCGCCACCCCAACGGCGAGTACACGGTCGGCGTCTGCACGAACACGCTGTGCGCGGTCATGGGCGGGGATGCGATCTTCGAGGAGCTCAGCGACCACCTCGGGATCGATCACGACGAGACCACCGACGACGGCGCGATCACGCTCGAGCGGGTCGAGTGCAACGCGGCGTGCGACTACGCGCCGGTGATGATGGTCAACTGGGAGTTCTTCGACAACCAGACGCCGGCCAGCGCGGTCGAGACGGTCGACCGGCTGCGCGCGGGCGAGACGGTCGCCCCGACGCGCGGCGCGTCGAGCGTCTGCTCGTTCAAGGCGATGTCGCGCGTGCTCGCCGGGTTCTCGGACGGACGGGCCGACGAGGGGGTCGGTGCGGGTGCGGCGACCCTCGCCGGTCTCGAGGTCGCTCATGAGCACGCCTGGGTCGCCCCGGGTGACACCGCCCCGACGGTGGCCAAGGCGAAGCGGCCTGCGTCCAGGACGACGAAGGCGAAGGAGTCCTGATGGCGACGACACTCACGCCCGTCCTCAGCGCCCACTGGGACGCGGAGCGCTCGTGGACGCTCGCCGCGTACGAGGCGACCGGGGGATACGCCGGACTGCGCGCCGCGGTCACGCGCGACCCTGCCGAGATCGTCGGCATCGTCAAGGACTCGGGGCTGCGCGGACGTGGCGGTGCCGGGTTCCCGACCGGTCTGAAGTGGAGCTTCCTGCCCGCTCCCGACGGCGGGCCGCGCTACCTGGTGGTCAACGCCGACGAGTCCGAGCCGGGGACCTGCAAGGACGTCCCGCTCATGCTCGCGAGCCCGCAGCACCTGATCGAGGGCGTGGCGATCACGTCCTACGCGATCGGCTGCCACCACGCGTTCATCTACGTGCGCGGTGAGGTGCTGCACGTGTACCGACGCCTGCTCGCGGCCGTCGAGGAGGCGTACGCGGCCGGTTACCTCGGCACCAACATCCTCGGCACGGGGTACGACCTCGAGGTGACGGTGCACGCCGGTGCCGGTGCGTACATCTGCGGCGAGGAGACGGCACTGCTCGACTCCCTCGAGGGGCTGCGCGGCCAGCCGCGGCTCAAGCCCCCGTTCCCGGCCGTCGCCGGTCTCTACGCGCGGCCGACCGTCGTGAACAACGTCGAGTCGATCGCGTCCGTCCCGGCGATCGTCACCCGCGGCGTCGAGTGGTTCCGCTCCATGGGGACCGAGAAGTCCTCCGGCCACGGGCTCTTCTCGCTCTCGGGCCACGTCGCGCGGCCCGGTCAATACGAGGCGCCGCTGGGCATCACCCTGCGCGAGCTGCTCGAGATGGCGGGTGGCGTCCGGGCCGGGCACGAGCTGAAGTTCTGGACACCGGGCGGGTCGTCGACACCCATCTTCACCGCGGCGCACCTCGACGTCCCGCTGGACTACGAGTCCGTGGGAGCCGCGGGCTCGATGCTCGGCACCCGTGCGCTGCAGATCTTCGACGAGACGACGTCGGTGGTCCGGTGCGTCGCGCGGTGGACCGATTTCTACGCGCACGAGTCCTGCGGCAAGTGCACGCCGTGCCGCGAGGGCACCTACTGGATGAAGCAGGTGCTGACCCGGCTCGAGCACGGCACCGGCACCCCCGACGACATCGACCTGCTGCTGGACACCTGCGACAACATCCTCGGCAAGGCGTTCTGCGCGCTCGGCGACGGTGCCACGTCGCCGGTGACCTCGGCGATCCAGTACTTCCGCGAGGAGTTCGAGGCCGGCCTCCACACCCCGGCGTCGGTGCTGTTCCCGCCGGAGCGCACGTCGTTGTTCGACTACACCCCACGCCACCAGGCGGACCGCATGGCAGGGACGGTGCACGCATGACCATCACGACGCCGAAGCAGCAGCCCGGCGCCGCGCCGGGCGCAGGCGGGTCGGCGGTGACGCCACCGGCCGACCTCGTGACGTTCACCCTGGACGAGCTCGAGGTCTCGGTGCCCAAGGGCACGCTCGTGATCCGCGCGGCCGAGCAGGTCGGCATCCAGATCCCGCGCTTCTGCGACCACCCGCTGCTCGAGCCCGCGGGCGCGTGCCGGCAGTGCCTCGTCGAGGTCGCGATGCCGGGCCCGGACGGCTCGCTCCGTCCGATGCCCAAGCCGCAGGCGTCGTGCACCATGACCGTCGCGCCGGGCATGGTCGTGAAGACGCAGCGCAGCTCGGCCCTGGCCGACAAGGCGCAGCACGGCATCATGGAGATGCTGCTCATCAACCACCCGCTCGACTGCCCGGTGTGCGACAAGGGCGGCGAGTGCCCCCTGCAGAACCAGGCCATGAGCAACGGCCGCGCGACCAGCCGTTTCATCGACATCAAGCGGACGTTCCCGAAGCCGATCTCGATCTCGACGCAGATCCTGCTCGACCGCGAGCGGTGCGTGCTGTGCCAGCGCTGCACCCGGTTCTCGAAGCAGATCGCCGGGGACCCGTTCATCGACCTCCAGAAGCGCGGAGCGCAGCAGCAGATCGGCACCTTCGCCCCGGACGTCCTCGGCTACGTCGGTGCCGAGCAGCCGGCCGGACCCGCGAGCGAGGACGAGTCGGGTCATCCGTTCGCCTCCTACTTCTCCGGCAACACGGTGCAGATCTGCCCGGTCGGGGCATTGACGAGCGCGGCGTACCGCTTCCGGTCGCGTCCCTTCGACCTGGTCTCGACCCCCGGGGTCTCCGAGCACGACGCGAGCGGGTCGGCGATCCGCATCGACCACCGCCGTGGTGTCGTGCTGCGGCGCCTCGCCGGCGACGACCCGGTCGTCAACGAGGAGTGGATCACCGACAAGGACCGATTCGCCTTCACCTGGCAGTCGGCAGCGGACCGCCTGACCGGTCCGCTGGTGCGTGACGTCGCCCCGGACGGCACCCGCGGCGAGCTGCGGCCCGCGAGCTGGGTCGAGGCGCTCGAAGTGGCGGCCGAGGGCCTGCAGGCGGCGTCGGTCGCCGGGGGAGGCGCAGGAGTCGGCGTCCTTCCCGGGGGTCGTCTCACGATCGAGGACGCGTACGCGTACGCGAAGTTCGCCCGCGTCGCGCTCGGCACCAACGACGTCGACCTGCGTGCACGTCCGCACTCGGTCGAGGAGGAGGCGTTCCTCGGCAGCACCGTCGCCGGGAACGTCCTGGGCGTCACGTTCCACGACCTCGAGCACTCGCCGGCGGTTCTGCTGGTGGGCCTCGAGGCCGAGGAGGAGGCCGGGGTCACGTTCCTGCGCCTGCGCAAGGGAGTGCTCGCAAGGCGGACCCGCGTGCTGTCGATCGCCGCCTTCGCCTCGCGGGGCCTCGAGCGGATGAGAGGCACGCTGCTGCCCGCCGCACCCGGCACCGAGGCCGAGGTGCTCGACGCGATCGTCGAGGGTTCGGCCGTCGATCCGCTCGCCGCTGCCGCTGCCGCACTTGCGGCACCGGGCGCCGTGGTGCTCGTGGGCGAACGTCTCGCGTCCGTGCCCGGTGGGCTGTCGGCCGCGCTGCGGCTCGTCGGGCGCACGGGCGCACGGCTGGCCTGGTCCCTCGTCGTGCGGGCGAGCGCGGCGGTGTCGAGATGGGGCTGCTGCCGGGACTGCTCCCCGGCGGTCGGCCCGTCACGGACTCGGCCGCGCGCGTCGACATCGCCACGGTGTGGGACGTCGCGGCACTGCCGTCCGAGCCCGGTCGCGACACGTCGGCGATCCTCGCGGCGGCCCGTGACGGTTCGCTCGGTGCTCTCGTGGTCGGTGGCGTCGACCCGGCCGACCTGCCGGACCCCGCTGGTGCCATCGCGGCGCTGGAGAAGGTCGGCTTCCTCGTGTCTCTCGAGGTGCGCGCGTCTGCCGTCACCGAGCGGGCCGACGTGGTGCTGCCGGTCGCCCCGCCCGTCGAGAAGGCGGGGACGTTCATGAACTGGGAAGGCCGGCGTCGGCCGTTCCCGGCGGCTCTCGCGTCGACCGCGATGCCGGACCACCGGGTGCTGGACCAGCTCGCGGACGTGATGGGGGTGGCGCTCGGCCTCCGGACGCTCACCCAGGTGCACGCGGAGCTCGACCAGCTCGGCGCGTGGGACGGCGACCGGGTCGTCGCGCCGCAGGTCCCGGGTGACTCTCCCGCACCGGTGGAGCCCGGTCACGCGGTGCTCGCGAGCTGGCACCTGATGCTCGACGCCGGCCGGCTCCAGGACGGCAGCGTCAGCCAATGGCCTTGACTGACAGCGTCTGACACCGACCGCTTTGAGCATGTTGTCAAGCAACTGCCCGGCAGCATCGGCAAACGGCTGGCCGGCGCGCTCCTGGGCATCATCTGGAGGATCTCCCAGCACCAGCCAGTCAGCGCGCACACCCGTCGGTGGTGCCAGCAAGACCGGCGCACGTCGTCCCAGACCCATGGTGCAGGCCTGGCAACTGGCGACGTTGGCACGCAAGGCCGGCCAGTCCATGCTGGCGATGTCGGTCGCGACAGGCCCTGGCGGCATCGCCACAGGCGCTGAAGCATTCGTAGGTTTTATGCCTGGAACGCTTTCTGTATAAGCCTTTGCAGCTTTTGTATCAATAGCAACGTGCGGGTTGTTGCGTGGCCCGGCAGTCGCCACTGGCGCATCCTGCGGGCGAGCCTGTGGCCACCAGACGGGCACCCCCATCTCGGCCAGCATGGCACGTTGACGCTCATCAAGATCCAGACTCATGCGCTGATTCTCACAGGGTGCACATGCAGACTCATCACCAGCGCATCCTCGCGCAAGCCGTCACTGGCCGGGTAATACTGCTTGCGTACGCCAACGCTGCGAAAGCCGTAGGCCTGGTAGACCGCAATCGCACGCGCATTGCCGGCACGGGCTTCCAGCCAGACCCACTGTAGGGCCTGCGCGCGCGCCCACAGCACCAGCGCATCCAACATGACCCGCGCCCAGCCCTGGCCCTGGTACTGCCGAGCCACCACCAGGTTGAGCAAATGGGCTTCCTCAAACCCCTGCATGGCAACGAAATAGCCGATCAGGGTCTCGCCGGCCATCAACAAGCGGGCCTGGTAAGCGTTGGCCAGACAGTCGGCAAAGTGCTGGCGCTGCCAGGGGTGGGCATAAGTGCACTGTTCCAGTGCTGCCACGGCATCGAGTGTGGCCTCGGCCATCGGCTCAAGGCGTGCCTGCGTACTCACCGCAGGGCCTCGCCCTGTTTGAGCGCAGCGCGTTCCAGCGTGGTTTGGGCCACCTTGTCGCGCACGTAGGTTGGCAGTGCGTGCTCGGCGCTCACTGCCGCACCGCTGGCCAGCAGCGCTGGGGCCAGACGCAGCATGGCGCTGGCCGTGGGTAGCGCCGTCAGACGCAAGCCGGGCCCATCGGGCAAGCGTGCGGCGTACACGGCAAACACATTACCGGCCATTACCGCACCCTCTGTCGACCCCACATCTTCAGGCTTTATCAGGCTGCACTGCCCGTCCTGCCTCCACAAGCCACGATCAAACTGGAAGCTTCCAGCATACATTTCATCCATGCGGGCATCAAGCAGGGCTGTCACCGCGAAGCTGCCCTGCGCAGCGCATTGCCAGCGGGCTTCTTCGGCCACGGCCAGCAG
>MLJW01000578.1_pt1 | contig 13935 bp, 11 predicted proteins | sample 888231 | NCBI WGS metagenome assembly MLJW01 (sample SAMN05788063, study PRJNA343431) | mine drainage metagenome | isolation source: sample collected from the inflow into an acid mine drainage treatment plant... | place: Germany: Lusatia, lignite mining district
GCTTCGCGCCGGCGCCGCCGCCGCGTCGCGACTGGCGCGCACGGCTGCGCGCGCGCGCGCTGGGCGTGTACAGCTTCAGCCGGCGCGAGACCCTCGAGCTGCTGCGCGACCCGGTGCGCGCGACGCTGGCGCTGGTGGGCAGCGCCTTGCTGCTGCTGATCATGGGCTACGGCATCAGCATGGACGTCGAGAATCTGCGCTTCGCCGTGCTCGACCGCGACGCCACCGCGCTGAGCCGGGACTACGCCGGCAACATCGCCGGGTCGCGCTACTTCGTCGCGCGCGCGCCGATCACCGACGACGCTGAGCTGCAGCGGCGCATGCGCAGCGGCGAGCTCAGCCTGGCCATCGAGATTCCGCCGCACTTCGCGCGCGACGCCGCTCGCGGCCGCGGCGAGATCGGCGCCTGGGTCGACGGCGCGATGCCGGCGCGCGCCGAGACCATAGACGCCTACGTCGCCGCGCTGCACGCGCAATGGCTGCTGCGGCGCGAGGCGACCGCCGCGCCCGGGGTCGAGACCCGGTTTCGCTACAACCCCGACGTGCGCAGCGCGGTGGCCATGGTGCCGGCGGTGATCCCGCTGCTGCTGATGATGATCCCGGCGATGCTGACGTCGCTGAGCGTGGTGCGCGAGAAGGAGCTCGGCTCGATCGTCAACTTCTACCTGGCACCGGTCGGCGCGCTCGAATTCCTGGTCGGCAAGCAGTTGCCCTACGCGGCGCTGGCGATGCTGAACTTCGCGCTGCTGTGGCTTCTCGCGGTCACCGCGTTCGACGTGCCGTTCAAGGGCAGCGCGGCCGCGCTGCTGCTCGCCGCGGCGCTGTACGTCGCCGCGTCGACCGCGCTGGGGCTGTTGATGTCGACTTTCCTGCGCACGCAGACGGCGGCGATTTTCGCCACCACGCTGGGCACCATGCTGCCGGCGATCCAGTTCAGCGGACTGCTCAACCCGACCTCCTCGCTCGAGGGCGCGGCGGCGTGGATAGGCCGCGCCTACCCGACCACGCACTTCCTCGACATCAGCCGCGGCACCTTCTCCAAGGCCCTGGGCTTCGCCGATCTCGGCCACGCCTTCGTCGCGCTGGCGCTGGCCGCGCCGCTGCTGGTGCTGCTCAGCGCGGCGCTGCTGCGCAAGCAGGAGCGCTGAGGCGATGGCGCGACTGGCCAACATCGCCCACCTGGGCGTCAAGGAACTGCGCAGCCTGGCGCACGACCGCGCGATGCTGGTGCTGATGGCGTTCGCGCTGACCGTGGCGATCTACACCGCGGCCACCGGCATGCCCGACACGCTGCACCGCGCGCCGCTGGCGCTGACCGACGAGGACCACTCGGCGCTGTCGACGCGCATCGCCGACGCCTTCGTGCCGCCGTATTTCCTGCCACCGGCGCGCGTCGACGCGGCCGCCGCCACGCGCGGCCTGGACGCCGGCCGCTACACCTTCGCGCTCGACATCCCGCCGCACTTCGAGCGCGACGTGTTCGCCGCGCGCGCGCCGCGCATCGCGCTCGACGTCGACGCCACGCGCATGGCGCAGGCCTTCACCGGCAGCGCCTACGTGCAGGCCATCGTCGACGGCGAAATCGCCGAGTTCGTCGCCGGTCGACGCGTCGACGCGCCGCCGCCGATCGCGCTGCAGCTGCGCAACCGCTACAACCCGGCGCTCGACCCGGCGTGGTTCGGCGCCGTCATCGAACTGATCAACAACATCACGATGCTGAGCATCGTGCTGCCTTGCGCGGCGCTGATCCGCGAGCGCGAGCACGGCACCATCGAGCACCTGCTGGCGATGCCCGTGACGCCGCTGGACATCATGGCGTCCAAGGTCTGGGCGATGGCGCTGGTCGTGCTGCTCGGCGCGATGGCCTCGCTGCTCGGCGTGGTGCACGCGCTGCTCGGCGTGCCGCTGCCCGGCTCGCTGGTGCTGTTCGCGCTCGGCGTCGCGCTGCACCTGTTCGCGGTGACGTCGATCGGCATTTTCATGGGCACGGTGGCGCGCTCGATGCCGCAGGCCGGGCTGCTGCTGATCCTCGTGCTGCTGCCGCTGGAAATGCTGTCGGGCGGATCGACCCCGCGCGAGAGCATGCCCGAGGCGGTGCGCACGTTGATGCTGGCGGCACCGACGACGCATTTCGTCAGCCTGGCGCAAGCGATCCTGTTCCGCGGCGCCGGGCTCGACGTGGTGTGGCCGTCGCTGCTGGCGATCGCCGGGATCGGCGCGCTGTTCTTCGTCGTCGCGCTGGCGCTGCTGCGGCGCGCGGTCGCGCGCGCGGCCAGCTGAAGCCGGCGGCGCTCAGGCCGCGCCGGCGTCGAGCGCGTGGAACAGCTCGTCCTCCTGCGCGACGTGCAGGCGCAGGATCGCGTCGAGCCCGTACAGCAGTTGCTGCAGCTCGCGCGCGGTGGCCGCGTCGGGGCCGTCGGCGGGCAAGTCGCCGATCATGCGCTCGAGCAACCGGGTGCTGGCGAAGATCTCGCGGTGCGTCGCGCTCAGCGCGGCCATCGGGTCGTCGCCGCCGAGCAGCTCGCCGATCGCCGGATAGACCTCGGCGTCCTCGTGCAGTTCGTGCGGCAGCAGATGGCGCGTCAGCGCGTCGCGCAGCGCCAGCAGCGCGTCGCGCGCGCGCCGCGGCTCGAGCTGCGGCAGCGTCTCGGCCAGACCGCGGATGCCGTCGAGCATCGCCGCCATTTCGGCGTGCTCGCGGCTCAGCCGCGTGGCCTGGGTCGGCGCCAGCGTGGCGCGGCGCCACGAGCGCGGCAGGCGCAGCGCGCGCAGAGCGTTGGCGATCGCGGCCACGTCGATCAGCTCCTGCAGCAAGGCACCGGCCAGCGGCGGCAGCCGGCCGGCCGCCGCGGCGGCCATCGCCAGCAGCGACAGGCCCATGCCCAGCGCGACGCTCTGCAGCGCGATGCGGCGCGCGCGGCGCGCGATGCGGCGCGCGTCGACCAGGCGGTCGAGACGGTCGACCAGCAACACGACGTCGGCGGCCTCGGCGCTGGCCGCCGCGCCGCGCGCACCCATCGCGACGCCGACGTCGGCCGCGGCCAGCGCCGGTGCGTCGTTGACGCCGTCGCCGACCATGATCACGCCGCCTTCGGCGCGCGCCGCGCGGATCGCATCGAGCTTGTCGGCCGGGCGCTGGCCGGCGCGCACTTCGAGCCCGCCGAGCACCGCGCCGACCCACTCGGCGACGTCGGCGCGGTCGCCGGTCAGCATCACGATCCGGCGCAGCCCCTCGCGGCGCAGCAGGCGCAGCGCACGCGGCGTTTCCAGCCGGATGCGGTCGAGCAGGCGCAAGGCGCCGGCCATCACGCCGTCGACGCCGACGAACACCGCCGAGGCGCCTTCGTAGGCGCAGCGGCGCAGGAACGAATCGGCCCACGGCGCCACCGGCGCGCTGGCGGCGACGTGGGCGAAGGAGCCGATCGACACGCGGTGGCCGAGCACCTCGCCGTCGACCCCGGCGCCGGCGGTCTCGCGCACCGCCGACGGCGCCGGCAACGCCAGGCCGCGCTCGCGCGCGGCCGCCACCACCGCCTCCGAGGTCACGTGCGCCGACGCCTGCGCCAGCGCGGCGCCCAGCCGCAGCACCTCGTCGGCGCCAAAAGCGGGGTCGTGCGCGATGTCGACCAAGCGCGCGCGCCCGCCGGTCAGCGTTCCGGTCTTGTCGAAGAACAGCACCTCGGCGCGCGCCAGGCGTTCGAGCGCGCCGCCGCCCTTGACCAGCACGCCGCGGCGCGCGCAGCCCGAAAGGCCGGAGACGATCGCCACCGGCACGGCCAGGATCAGCGGGCACGGCGTCGCCACCACCAGCACCGCGAGCGCGCGCACCAGCTCGCCGCTGAGCAGCCAGGCGCCGCCGGCCGCGACCAGCGTCAGCGCGATGAAGCCACCGGCGTAGCGGTCGGCCAGCCGCGCCGCCGGGCTGCGCTCCTGCTGCGCGCCGCGCACCATGCGCACGATGCCGGCGAAGGTGCTGTCGTCGGCGCGAGCCGACGCGTGCATCTCGAACGCGCCGCCGACGTTGATCACGCCGCTGAGCAGCGCTTCGCCGGCCGCGCGCGTCTGCGGCCGCGCCTCGCCGGTCAGCGCCGCTTCATCGAGCTCGGCGACGCCGTCGAGCACGCCGTCGACCGGCACCACTTCACCGTGCGGCACCAGCAGCCGGTCGCCCGGCGCCACCGCGTCGAGTTCGACGACGCGCCATTCGCCGTCGTCGAAACGGTGCGCACGTCGCGGCGCATGACGCAGCAGCGCGGTCATCTCGCGCTCGGCGCGGCCCTGCGCATAGCTCTCGAGCGCGTGGCCGCTGGCCAGCATCAGTGCGATCACCGCGGCAGTCAGCGCCTCGCCCATGGCCAATGCAAGCACGATGGCGAGCAGCGCGAGCACGTCGACGCCGCCTTCGCGGCGCCACAAGCCGCGCAACACCGACCCGGCGAGCACCACCGCCACCGGCAGCGCGCCGACCGACCACGCCGCCTGCGCCAGCGTCGGGCGCGCCGCGACGTGCAGCGCCAGCCCGGCGAGCAGGCTCAGCGCACACAGCGCAAGCAAGGCGCCGTGCAGCGAACGCAACACCGGCCAGCCGGACGGAATCGACTCCACGCGGTCTCCCTGGCCCCGCGACAGGAGCGGTGCCGTCCAGCAGTCTACGCACAAATGCGCCGCCTCGGCCCGGCGGCGCGCGCCGCGTCAGGCGTCGATCGCTCGCGCCAGTTCCTGCAGCGCGTGCAGCACCTGGTCCTGCGCACCGACGAGCTCGGCGCCCAGCGTCTGCGCCTGCTCCTCGCGCCCGTCGCGGCTGGCCTTTTGCGCGGCGCGCGCCAGTTGATGCACGGCGGCGTGCAGCGGCGCGATCGCCTGGAACGCCGGCAGCTCGCCGAACAAGGCGGCGCCGTCGCCGTCGTACCACTGGCCGAGCCGGCACGCATGGTGGTCGGGCAGCTCGGCGGCGCCGGCGGCAGCCGCCGCGCCGAGTACCTGGGTGACGAAGGCGCGATGGTCTTCCTGCGCCGCCTCGAGCAGCAGGCGCGTGGTCCGCACCTGCATGCCGTGCACCTGACGGCGCAGCGCGTCGGACACCGACTCGACGACCGCGACTTCGCGTCCGGCCTCGTCGCTGGTCAGCTCGATGGTGTGCGCGCAGTCGCTGATCGCCTGCGTGCCGTTCTCGACTTCGCCGGTGGCGCTCTGCACGCGCCGCGCCAGGTTGCGCACTTCGTCGGCGACGACCGCGAAGCCGCGCCCGGCCTCGCCGGCGCGAGCCGCCTCGATCGCCGCGTTCAGCGCGAGCAGATTGGTCTGGTTGGAAATCTCGCGAATATTCGCCACCACCGCATTGATCGCGCTGAGGTGGCCGGTCAGCTCGGTCACCGCGCTGCGGTTGCCCGACACCGTGTCGCCGACGCGCAGCACCGCGGTCGAATTGGCCTGCATCGCGCGTTCGACCTGGCCGGCCGTGACCTCGAGGTCGTGGATCACGTCGCGCATGCGCAGGCCCTGCGCCTCGATCGACTTGGCCGCCGTGATGTCGCGCCACGAAGCGTGGAACGCGACGACCTGCCCGGCCTGATCCTTCACCGCGGCGAAGCGCAGACCGAAGGTAACCGAGCCGACGGTCATTTCGAGCATGTGCAGCTCGCTGCGCCCGGCTGCCAGTTCGCGCAGGATCGCGCGTATGCGCTCCGGATCCTTGTGGAACTGGTGGATCGAATGGCCGTACGCCTGACGCACGTCGGCGCCGCCGAGCGCGCCGTTGAGCCCGGCGTGGTGCTGGGCCATCACGTCGCGCGCGGCGCGGTTCATGAAGAAAATCGTGTTCTGCATCGCCGCGTCGGCTTCGGCGAGCATTTCCAGCGAGTCCAGCGGTTCGAGGAACTGCTGGGCATAGTGCATCAAGACAGGATCCATGGAGTCGTCTTCCGGCGTTGCGGCAAGAAACGGCACATTCTGGCGAGTTCTTGAGCTTGCCGGGTCGAAATCAGGGCGAGCGTACCCAGGCCTGAAGCGCCGCCGGCGGCAGCTCGAGCCCGACCTCGTCGCCCGGCGCCGGCGCGTCGTCGGCGCCCCACGCCCACAGCAGCGCGTCGCCGACGCGGATGCCGAGCAGGCGGCGGCCGTCGCGCGGCAACCGGTGCTCGACCCGGCCGCGCCAAGCGCCAGCCGGTGCGTGACGATGCACGCCCACCGCCGCTTCGTCGATCATCCAGTCCACGCGCGCCCCTGGCGCGGCGCGCAGCGGCAGACGCAGCTCGATGCCGGCGGCGTGCCAGCGCGCCACGCAGGTGTCGTCGCCGGCGACCGCGGCGACGGTGGCCTCGAAGCGGTTGCGCCGGCCCAGCAACGCCGCCGCGGCGATTCCGCCCGGGCGCGCCAGCACCTCGGCGGCCGCGCCCTGCTGCACGATGCCGCCGGCGTCGAGCAGCACGACGCGGTCGGCCATCGCCGCCAGCGTGGCGTCGTGGGTCGCGGCCAGCGCCGCGATGCCCAGCCGGCGCAGGCGAGCGATCAGCTCGGCGGCGAGTGCCTCGCGCAAATGCGCGTCGAGCGCCGAAGTCGGCTCGTCGAGCAGCAGCAGCTGCGGCGAGCGCGCCAGCGCCCGCGCCAGCGCGACGCGCTGCTGCTGGCCGCCCGAGAGCTGCTCGGGGAAATGCTGCGCACGGTCGCCCAGCGCGACCGCGTCGAGCAGCTCGAGCGCCTGTTCGCGCCGCGCGCGCAGACGGCCGCCGAACGCATAGGCGACGTTCTGCCATGCGCGCAGGTGCGGGAACAGCGCGTGGCCCTGCGGCATGTAGCCGACCGGGCGCCGTTGCGGCGGCAGACCCGCCCACGGCTGCCCGTCGCTGGGCAGCAGGCCGGCCAGCGCCTTCAGCACCGTGCTCTTGCCGGCGCCGCTGGCGCCGAGCAGCACCGTGAAGCCGTCGACCTCGAAATCGACGTCGAGCCGGCACGGCTGCTCGATGCGAAGCTGCACCCGCATCACGTTCGCCGCCGCGCCGCCAGCCCGAGCAACAGCGGCAGCGGCAAACCGATCACGAGGAACAGCCACAGCAGCGGGTACACCGCCGGCATGCCGACGTCCTCCAGGTTGACCCACAGCTTGACCGGAATGCCGCGCGGGTAGTACGCCATGATCAGCACGATGCCGAACTCGCCGAGCGCGCGCACCCAGGCCAGCGCGACGCCGGCGACCAGTCCGAGCCGCGCCAGCGGCAAGGTGATGCGCACGAAGGTGCGCCACGGCGACTGCCCCAGCGTCAGCGAAATCTGCTCGAGCTCGCGCGGCACGCCCTCGAACGCGGTGCGCGCGGCAATCACGAAATACGGCGCGCTGCCGTAGACCTGGGCCAGCACGAAAGCCGCCGGCGTATTGCTCAGGCTCAACCCCAGCGCGGCGCCAGCGCGGCCGATCGTGCTGTACGGTCCGAAGCTGATCGCCAGCAGCAGGCCCATCGCCAGCGGCGGCGTCAGCAGCGGCAGCAGCACCAGCGCCTCGGCCAGCCACTTGCCGCGGAACGACTGCCGCGCGAGCACCCACGCCAGGGGCGTGCCGAGCAGCACGACGAGAGCCAGCGCGACCAGCGTGTAGCGCACCGACACGGCGAGCGCGGCGACGTCGCCGGGCTGCAGCGCCAAGGTGCGCCAAGGGGTGGCCAGCACCAGCCCGGCGAACGGCACGCCGAGCACCGCCAGCGCGACCAGCGCCGCGGCGGCGACCCAGCGCGCGCGGCCGCTCGATGCGAGGCGCGACGCGCGCTCGCCCAGGCGCGCGGTGGCCGCAGAGTCGAAGGCCGACAGCGGCATCCGGATCAGCGCAACGCGCCGCCCAGCGGCGCGCCGTAACCGTAAGCGGCGAACATCGTCCTGCCCTGCTCTCCCTGCATCAGTTCAATGAACGCGCGCCCGGCCTGCGCATCGGCCGCATTCTTCAGCAGCGCAGCATAGAACACCAGCGGCTGCGTCGACAGCTGCTGCGGCCGCCCGTCGGCGCCGGTGATCGAGAAATGCACCCGGCTGTACCAGTCGCGTTGCATCGCCGGGTCGCTGAGGTTGATTTGCGCCGGCAGCTTGATGTAGGGCAGCTTGTGCGAAATCACCGCGCTCAGATAACCCGACGACGCGTCGATCTGCCCGCTTTGCAGGCGGCTGAGCAGCGACGGCTCGGCGAAGATCTGCGCCGCGTTGTGCTGGAAGTCGCCGAGCAGCGCAGCGGCCAGCCCGGGCTGGTGGTAATAGTCCTGCGCCAGCAACATCGCGAACACGATGTTGCGCCCCTGCGGGTCGGTCGTCGGATCGGTGCGACCGAAGCGCAAGCCGGGGCGGCGCAGCACCTCGTACCAGGCGACGCGCCCGGCCGCGGCGTCGCGGAACGCCGCCGCGTGCGGTCCGTCGGGGCTGTAGGCGATCACCATCTGCGTGCTCGCCACCGGCACCGCGACGTCGACCAGACCGGCCTTGCGCAGCACTTCGATCGGCCCCGGCGTGATCGACACGAACACGTCGGCGCGCAGCCTGCGGTCGGCCAGCAGATGCGCCAGCGCAAAGGCGCCGGCGCCGCGCCCCTGGAACTGCACGTGCGCCTGGCGCGAGATCGCCGGGCCGAGCGCGCGATCCATCACCGCGCCCATCGACCCGGCGTAGGCCACCGCCAGCACCGGCTCGGCGGCGCGCGTTGCCGGCGGTGCGCCCAGCGCGAGCATCGCGCACAGCGCGACGGCGAACGTGGGGAAGGAAAGACGCGGCATCGTAACTCCTCGGTTTGGCGGCCATCGGGCGGGCCCCCGGAGCGATGCCCGGGGTTGTATACCACGGAATATAACGCATACCGGGCGCCATGATGTCGTCGGCGCCGCGGTCCACGCCTACAATCCCGCCCTGGTCCGCGCGCTGCCGCGGCGCTTCGCGCACGATGAACATTCGCCTCCGCCCGCCCTTCACGCGCCCGCCCGGTACGCGACCGCGCGCCGGCGTGGCTGTGCGCGTCGCCACCGCGCTGCTCGCCGCGCTGCTGATCGGCGCGCCAGCAGCATCGGCGGCGACGTCGCCGTCCACCGCGGCGACCGAGGTCCACGCGCGCCAGCTGGCCGACGGCCTGCCCGATGCACTGCGCGTGCTCAGCGCATCGCGCAGCGGCGCCGCCCATGCCATCTACATGCTGTGGTACGCCGGCGACCCGCATTCGCGCGCGCTGTTCGACTGGTACCGCCAGCATGTCGCCGACCTCGACGCGATCGGCGTCGCGGTCTACTGGATCCCGCTGCCGACCAGCGACGCCGACGTGCTCGACGCCGATTGCCTCGACTCGATCGCCGCGTTCGCGCGCTGCAACGCGCCCGGCTACCGCGCGGATTCGGGCGACGCGCTCGATCGGCTGGTGGCCAACTTCAATGCCTGGAACGCCTTCGCCGCGGCACACGGGCTGCGCGGCGTGTGGGCGGCGTGGCCTTCGCCGCGCGGCTGGACCGGTTCGGCCAACGTGCTCGCCGGGCACGACGGCAGCGTCGATGGCGCGGCGACCTTTGGCCTGTACCTGCGCAAGCTAGGCCTCGGCGACCTGCACCCGCTGCTCGCGTCGCTGCACACGATCGCGCAGCCCGGTGTCGACGGCACGCAGCGCCTGTACGTGTTCTGGGATCCCGACTGTGCCTACTGCCACCGCGATTTCCTGACCATCGCCGCGAACGCCGCGGCGATCCACGCCGCCAACCCGACGCTGGGCATCCGCTGGGTGCCCCTGGGCGTGCTGCGCCCGGGGTCGCGCGCCAAGGCCGCGCGTGCGCTGGCCGGCTACGCCGCGATGGCGCGCGACGAGCGCGGCTACGACGACGCCGACGAAAGCGGCGCGCTGTCGACCGCGCCCGATGTCGCCCCGGCACTGGCGCGCGAGGAAAGCGAGAACCGCCTGGCCTGGGCCGCGCTGACCGGGGGCGGCGGCACGCCCAGCTACCTGTGGACCGGGCACGGCGCGATGCGCCTGACCCCCGGCAGCCCCGACGACGTGATGCAGTTCCTCGCCGGGCTGCGCTGAGCGCCGCGGCGAGTTCAGCGCAGCCGTTCGCCGGCGCGCAACACGACGAGCTCGCCTGCGCCGAGCGCGCTCCAGTGCCCGCCGCCCAGCGGCACGCTGGCGACCAGCGCCAGCGGATGCTTGCGCGCGGCGTCGGGCGTGCTCAGGTGCAGCCCTTCGGCGCGGTGCTCGTGCGCGTTGGACGCTCCGCGCAACAACAGGTGCAGTCCCGGCGGGCGCACCTCGTCGTCGGCCTGTCGGCGTCGGTCGGCGTGGGCGAACAGCAGCTCGCCGTCGGTGTAGAGGAAATTCGCCGGACCAAAGCTGCGCATCGTCGCGGCGAACTCGCTCACCGTGTCGCACCGCGCCTGCACGCTCGGCGGCTGCGCCGCGCGCCACAGCGGCGCCAGCGCACGCAGCAACTGGCAGAACGCGTGCTCGGAATCGGTCTGCCCGATCGGCCACGCGCAGCCCTCGCCCAGCGTCCACTGCGCGCGCGCGTCGGGCAGGTCGCCGTTGTGCGCGAAAACGTGGCGACGCCCGGCCATCTCGTGGCTGAACGGCTGCGTGTTGGCCAGCGCGACCGGGCCGCGCGACGCCCGCCGCACGTGCGACAACACCAGCGGGCTGTGGAATTCGTGATCCTCGAGCACGTGCACGAAAGCGCTGCGCGTCGCGGCAATCGGCTCGCGCAGCACGTGCGCGTCGCGGCCGTCGAAGTACGCGGCCCCCCAGCCGTCCGGGTTGCCACCGTGGCGCGGCGCGCCGTGGGTGGCGAATTCGGCGAAACGCAGCCGCACCCGTGCCGGCTCCGAGCTGCAGACCGCGAACAGTTCGCACATGATGCTGCCCCCCGGGCCGCGTCGCGGCGGCCCCGCAATCGATGTTACGCGCCGCGGCCCGGCCGCGCTGGCGCGGCAAGCGTGGCCGGGCGAGCAAGTCCGGCAAGGACAGGGACGCCGAAGCCGACGATCATCTGGCCATGCGCACCGAGACCGCTCCAGCCCGCGCCGCCTACGCCAGGCGCTTCGACGCCGTCGTCGAGTACATCGACGACCACCTCGACGGCGACCTTTCGGTCGACGCCTTGAGCCGGGTCGCGAACTTCTCGGCGTTCCACTTCCACCGCCAGTTCAGCGCCTACCTCGGCGTTCCGGTGGCGCGCTACGTACAGCTGATGCGCTTGCGCCGCGCCGCGCACAGGCTGGCGTCGGCGGCGAGGCGCTCGGTGCTCGACGCCTCGCTCGACGCCGGATTCGACAGTCCCGAAGCATTCTCGCGCGCGTTCCGCCGAGCCTTCGGCGTCTCCCCCAGTGCGTTCAGGCGCAAGCCGGACTGGCGCGCCTGGAGCGCCGTCTTCATCGTTCCCCATTTCAACCGGAGCATCGTGATGCAAATCCATCTCGTCGACTTTCCCGCCACCCGCGTCGCCGCGCTGACCCACCAGGGCGCGCCGGAACGGCTGCCGCAAAGCGTGCAGCGCTTCGTCGCGTGGCGCCGGCGCAGCGGTCTGTCGCCGATCGAGTGCAGCCGCACTTTCGGCATCCCCTATGGCAACCCGGACACGACGCCGCCCGACGATTTCCGCTTCGACATTTGCGGCGAGCTCACCAAGCCGCTCGCGCCGAACGACGACGGCGTGCACGAACTCGTGATTCCCGGCGGACGCTGCGCCGTCGTGCGTCACGTCGGCTCGCCCGACCACATCGGCGAGACCATCTACCCGGTCTACCGCGACTGGTTGCCCGCCAGCGGCGAGGAACTGCGCGACCAGCCGCTGTTCTTCCACTATCTGAGTGTCCATCCGGAAACCCCGCTCGAGCAATGGCAGACCGACGTCTACATCCCGCTGGCCTGATGCGTCGTTGCGCCGACGACCGCGCGAGCGCGATACAGTTCGGTTTTCGGGGGAGACAACGATGGGTATTCGGGGAACGCTCGCCGGCCTGATGGCCACGCTGGGCCTGGCCGCCGCCATCGCGCCGGGGCATGCGCAGGCCCCGGCGATGTCCGGCACGATGCCGGCGACGATGGCCGATGCGATGGCCGGCCCGGCAGCCCATCACGCCGCGGCTGCGGACGCGTCCGTGCCGCGGCCTGCCGCCGCGCCGGCGCGGCGACAGCTCGTCGACTTTCCGCCCGAACTCAAGCGCCACACGCTGGCCTCGATGCGCATGCATCTGCAAGGCCTGACCGAGATCCAGACCGCGCTGACCGCTGGCGACCTCGCGCTGGCGTCGCGCGTCGCCGCGCAGACCCTGGGCATGGGATCGATGGGCCCCGGACAAGCCCGTGAGGAGGCGAGCCACATGCCCGACGGCATGCGCCAGCTCGGAGCCCGCCTGCACCGGCTCGCCGGTGAATTCGCGCTGGCAGCGCAGAATGCGCAGGCCACCGGCGACGTCCATACCCCACAGGTGTTGCTCGGACAGATGATGCAGACCTGCGTCGCCTGCCACGCCGCGTACGCGTTGAAGTAAAGCCTTCGGCCGGGTTCGCTGCCAGCGCTGCGCGTTGCCGCCCGCGCGGCCAAAAACAAAAAGCCCCGCACGCTGGCGGGGCTTGCAAGAGCTTGCTTCTTCTAGGAATTCTGGCGGAGTGGACGGGACTCGAACCCGCGACCCCCGGCGTGACAGGCCGGTATTCTAACCAACTGAACTACCACTCCTTGCTGCTTTGTTTTTCGCTTCAGGTTGCCCCGAACGAAAAACGCAATTTTTACCTACACGCGAAGCCTTGTCAAGAGCCGTTTGCAGCTCAAGCCAGATCGCGCAAATCGGCGACCGGCTGCACGCCGAACGCGTCATCGAGCAGGTAGGCCAGCAGGCGCTGCGCGACATCGGCCGGCTGCAGCAGCTGGCCACGCTCGCGCAAGGCCTCGAAGCGCTCGCGCTGCGGGAAGTCCGCGGCGTCGGTGGCCCGGATCTGCGCCTGCATCGCGGTGTCGATCACGCCGGGGGCGACGCTGGCGATGCGCAAGCCGGCGACGCCGTCGAGCGCGACGGCGCGCGCGTGGTGGTCGAGCGCCGCCTTGCTCGCGCAATACACGCTCCAGCCGGCGTAGGCGTTGCGCGCAGCGCCGCTGGACACGTGCAGCACGCGCAGTTCGCCTCCGCGCGGCAGCACGCGCGACGCCAACGCCGCCGACAGTTGCAGCGGCGCGGCGACGTTCAGCGCGATGGCCGCACCGACCTGCGCCGGGTCCTGCCGCGACAGCGGGCCAACCGGGTCCAGCGTGCCGGCGTTGTTGATCAACAGCACGCATGCGTGCCCGGCGATGAAGGTGTCGAGCTCGCCTGCGGCCAGCCAGCGTTGCAGCGCGGCTGCGTCGGCCAGGTCGAGCGCGACCTCGCGCAGGCGCGCGTCGAGACCGCCGCGCGCACCGCGCGCCAGCGCCAGCACCGGCCGCCCCTGGGCCAGCAGCGCATCGACCAGCGCGGCGCCCAGGCCCCGGCTGTGGCCGGTGACGATCGCGCAAGTGCTTCGATCCTGTTTCATCGCGTGCTCCGTCGTATCAATGCAGCTCGCCGTCCGGCTGCCCCGGATCGGACGCCAGCGCCTCGCGCCAGGTATGCGCCGGCACGTGCGTGCTCAGGCGCTCGAGCAGGCGCTCGACCAGCGCTTCGTCGACGCCGTGGCCGAGGCCGGGCAGCAGATCGGCGGTGACGTCGGCGCCGATCGCGACCAGGTGCTCGGCCGCGTCGCGCGCCAGCGTGGCCGGAATCACCGCATCGCGCATGCCGTGCAGCAGGTGCAGCGTCGTTCGCGGCGCCGGCCTGCTCGGCAGTTCGGCGAAACGGCCCGACAGCGAAATCACGCGCCCGGCCAGCGCCGGCTCGCTCAGCGTCGTGTGCAGCGCCATGATCGCGCCTTGCGAAAAACCGATCAGCGCGGGCTGCGCGACACCGGCGCCGGTATCGCGCTGCCAA
>MLJW01000579.1_pt1 | contig 13929 bp, 10 predicted proteins | sample 888231 | NCBI WGS metagenome assembly MLJW01 (sample SAMN05788063, study PRJNA343431) | mine drainage metagenome | isolation source: sample collected from the inflow into an acid mine drainage treatment plant... | place: Germany: Lusatia, lignite mining district
CCGCGGTTCGGGGACCTCACGGTGTCCGTCGTGACCGGCACAACTCCCGGCACCGCGGTCCAGGACCCGGTGGTCACCCTCATCCGCCCGGGCTCCGGCAACATCACGACGGCCGCGATCCCGGGCACCAGCTCGGTCGCCTTCGGTCAGATGGCGAGCGGCACCTACCAGGTGCTCGTCCAGGCCGCCGGCTACCAGTTCGACACGTTCCCGGTGACCGTGGCCGCCGGGCAGACGGCGCCGATCCCGGTGACCGTCGTCAAGCTGGGCGTGATCAGCGGCACGGTCACCGTCCAGCACGCGAACTTCACGAGCACGCTGGCCGGTGTCGGGGTCCGGGCGTCGCAGGCCGGTGGCCACGTGTTCACGGCGACCACCGACACGTCCGGCAACTACCGCATCACCGGGACGACGACGACGCAGGGCCTCAGTGACGGCACGTGGACCCTCACGGTCCAGGCTCCGGGCTACAGCTTCGCCGACGGGTCGACGTCCGCCACGGTGACCATCACCGGCGGCGCGGACGTCACCCAGGACCTCCTGATGAAGGCGCTCCCCGTGACGCTGTCCGTCACGATGTACGACCCGGCGAACCCGGGCTCGACAGCCGTCGACGCGCTCGACGTCTCGCTGATCGGGGTCGCCGGGACCACGGAGCAGAACTGCACGACGGTCCCGTCCACGACCTGCCCGACGGCACCCACGAGCGGGAAGTACACGTTCGCCAGCATCGACCCCGGCACGTACTCCTTGTCCATCACCGGTGGCGGCTTCTCCCCGCTCACGGTCAACATCACGGTCGCCGCGGGCGAGCCCACGACGCTGAGCCTGCCGATCGCGACGCGGACGAACACCGTCACCGGCACCGTGTCCGGTCAGGCCGGCGCGGCCGCGCCTGCCCTTCTCGACGGCGCGACCATCGAGCTCCGGGTGCCGGGGACCGGCGGTGCCCTCCTGCAGAGCACGGCGACCGTCGCCGGGGCGTTCACGATCACGGGTATCCCCGACGGCACGTACTCCCTCGTGTTCAGCGCGACGGGCTACAGCCCGACGACCCGGACCGTCACGCTCAGCGCGGGCCAGCTCTTCTCGGCCGACATCGTCCTCTACGTCGCCTCACGCCAGGTGACGGTGACGGTGACGTCCGCCCAGGGCTTCGACCTGACGGGTGCCCTGGTCGCGCTCGACCCCGACCCTGCGGGCGGGTTGTCCCTCGCCGCGCAGCCGGCGGTCCGCACCGGTCCGCGCACGTTCGCCACGACGTTCAACCAGGTGCCTCCCGGCGCCTGGACCGCCACGGTGTCGGGTCCCGCCGGGCACGTCGGCACCTACACGGCGAGCGTCGCCGCGGGTGACACGACGGCCTCGGTCGCCGTCTCGGAGATGCGCGTCCGGGTGGACGCGACGTCGACGGTCACCGGGGCCCCGTCGATGCCGTTCGTGATCACCCGCAGCTCCGGGACCGGCTCCGGCGCGACGGTGTACTCGGGCACCGCGGGCGTGGACACCGGCGCGGAGGTCGTGTACCTCGACCGCACGTCCAGCTACACCGTCACGCCGAGCGTGCCGGGCTGGCAGGTCACCCCGACCACGGCGACCGTCAGCACCTCGAGCTCGTCAGTCTCCGAGGTCACGACCTCGTTCACGCTCTCGAAGGTGGGGACGACGACGACGTTGTCGACGTCGGCGGGGACGATCGACGTCGGCGGTCCACTCACCCTGACCGCGACGATCAGCCCGTCGTCCGGTGGCGGCACCGGGCTCGACACCGGGACCGTGACGTTCTTCGAGGACGGCACCCAGCTCGGCAACGCGCAGCCCGTCGGCAAGTCGTCGGGGGGGTACACGGCGACTCTCACGCCGACCACGTCGAGCTGGCCCGCCGGATCCCCGTCGTTCACCGCGACGTACAGCGGCACCGGCACCTTCGCGGGGTCGACGTCTGCTGCGGTCGCCGTCAACGTCCTGTACTCGACCGCAACCGTGCTGGCCGTGAGTCCCTCGACGGTGTCCCTGGCCGCAGGGACACCGGTCACCCTCACCGCGACCGTGACCGGAGGCACCGGGACCGTCGGCACGGGGACGGTCACGTTCATGCAGGGCACGACGATCCTGGGTACCGGGGTGTCGGTGAGCGGGGGCACCGCGACGCTTCCCGTGACCGTGACGGCAGCCGGAGGTTGGACGACAGGCACACCAATCCTGACGGCCGAGTACGTGCCGGGGCCCGCGTTCGACGCCTCGACCGGCACCACGCTGCTGACGATCAACAAGTGAGCCCCGCCTTGCCGTGACGACGTCGGCGACCCGCCACGTACACCCACGACAGGACGACCGACACCGCCGGCGATGTCCCCGGGGCAGGTCGCTCCCGTCGGACCGGACACGGCGGGAGTCCTCTGCCGCCGAGCGAACGCCTAAGGTCTCCCGGCCGGGGCCGACCCGCGGACGCGACCGATCACGGCGAGCGATCGGCGCACCACGCCCGGTCGCGCCGCCAGCGCCTGCGCGGCGCCGGGTTCGGTGCGCGCGAAGGCGATCACGACGCCCATGGCGGCGAGCGTGATGATCAGGGCGGAGCCCCCTGCCGAGACCAGCGGCAACGGGACACCGATGACCGGCGCAAGACCGATCACGACCGCGATGTTCATCAGTGCCTGCCCGATGACCCAGCACATGATCGCACCGGTCGCGACCTTGACGAACGGGTCGGGGTGCCGGCGGATGATGCGCGCCATCGCGAGCGCGATCAACCCGAACAGCACGAGCACGAGCAACGTTCCGACGAGCCCGAGCTCCTCACCGATGATCGCGAAGATGAAGTCGTTCTGCCGCTCGGGCAGGTAGCCCCACTTCTGCCGGCTCTCACCCAGGCCGAGCCCGCCCCAGCCGCCGCTCGCGAGACCCCAGATGCCGTGCTTGGACTGGTAGCACGCACCCTGCCCGTCGCAGGTGGCGCTGAGCCAGGAGAAGACCCGACCGGCCCGGTTCGCGCTGGTGATCGTCAGCGCACCCACCGCCAGCCCCGCCAGGGCCCCGGCGACGGCGAAGATCCGGAGCGGGACCCCGGCCACGAACAGCGCGCCCGCGACCAGGATCACCATGACCAGCGCCGTACCGAGGTCGTGCCCGATCAGCACGAGGCCGATCATGATCGCGGAGACGGGCAGGACCGGGATCAACGCGTGCTTCCAGTCGTGCAGGAGCGGACGCTTGCGCGCGAGCACCGTGGCCAACCAGATCGCGAGCGCGAGCTTGACGACCTCGGAGGGCTGCGCGGAGTACCCGCCCAGCCGGATCCAGTTCCGGTGACCCTGGATCGAGATGCCGACCCCCGGCACGAACACGGCGAGCTGGAACAACGCCGACGCACCCAGGAAGACCCACGCGAACCGCTTGAACACGTGCACCGGAATCCGTGCGGCGACGACCAGCGCGGGCACGCCCATGAGCGCGAACTGCGCCTGGTTGGCGAACAGCGCGTACGGAGACTGGCCGGCGGACAGTGAGCTGACGCTCGAGCTCGAGAGCACCATCACCAGACCAAGGACGACCAGCACCGCGGTCGCGCCGGTCAGGACGTAGTAGCTCGTGACTGCGCTGTCCCACTGGCCGAGGACTCGCGTGCGCTCTCGCGCCGCGGCCGGCGAGCCCAGCACGACGTCGCCGTCCAGGGCGAGCGGACCGGTCTGGCGGACCGCACGGTTCATCACCGCCTCAGTGTCACCCGGACCCGTCATGACCTTGGGATACGCCCACGCGTGTCGCCCGGCCCCGCCACCGCCCGTCCGGACGGGCGCGGGATCGAGCGCCTGGGCTCAGGTCGACGACACGTGCGGTTGCGGCTCTCGGCGGCGCCAGTCCTGGGGCAACGCCGCCTCGAGCGCGTCGTCGACCGTCACCACGCCGAGGATGCGACCGTGCTCGTCGAGCACCGGGAGCACGAGCAGGTTGAAGTCGGCCATCCGCGTCGTCACGTCGACGATGTCGTCCTGCGGTGCGGCATGCACGGGGTCGGACTCCGCGACGTCGCGCAGCAGCGACTCCGGGGCGACCTGGAGCGCCCGGACCAGGCTGATGGCGCCGACCAGCCGGTCGTCGTCGTCCACGCTGAAGATGGTGGTCAGGGCCTCGGGCTGATGACTGGTCGCCGCGCGGATCAGGGCGATCGCGTCGTCGACGGTCGCGTTCTCGGAGATCCGGACGAACTCGACGCCCATCAGCCCGCCGGCCGTGGCGTCGTGGTAGCCGAGGAGGTTCATGACCTTGATGCGCTGAGGTTCGTTCAGCAGGTCGAGGACGGCCTGGCGCCGGTCCTGAGGCAGATCGGTGATGGCGTCGGCGGCGTCGTCGGCACGCATGCGGTCCAGGACGGAGGCGACGTCCTCGGCGCTGCGCGTCCGGAGGAGCTGGGTGAGCCGGTCCTCGTCGAGCTCTTCGAAGACGTCGGCCTCGAGCTCGGGATCCCCGTGGACCTGGGTCAGGAGCTCGTCCTGCTCCTTGACGGACGCGGTCTCGATCAGGTCGGCGATCTGGGCGGCCTTGAGCCGCTGGAGCTGACCGAACGAGGACCGCACGAGGACCGAGGGCTCGTGCCCGATCAGGGCTTCGAACGACCGCCAGTCGCGTGAGCGGTGGGGTCCGTCGGTCTTCGACCCGCCCCACCACCCGCGCCCGCGGACCTCGAGGCCGGTGACGATCCACTGGCCTTCGGCGTGCGTCAGCAGGATGTCGTTGGCCCTGACGAGAGCGGCACGCTCGACGTCGATCAGGCGGTGGCCGAGCACGTCCGCGCGAAGCAGGACCTCTCCCGCCCGGCGTTCGAACGGACGCACGTCCAGCCGCGCCGACGAGAGCTCGATCCGCTCCCCGCTCATGGCGGAGACGTCGGCGATCGGCACGTAGACGACGCCGGACGAGACGTGCACGACGAGCGCGCTGACCTGGGGGTACCCGTCTGCCCTCAGCCTGATGATCGCGTCGGCGAGCTTGCCGAGCGGCTTGCCCTTCGTGTCGACCACCGGGTGCTTGAGCAAGGAGGACAGGGAGACGACGGGGGGTGCAGCGTCCTCATCGATGGTGGTGTTCACGACCAGGCCCTTTCCGGAACGTGGTGAGCGCGGACGGCGCATGACTTGAGACTAGGGGGAGATCGCTCAGTGACCGAGCGCGAGCTGCACGACCCGGACGACCACGAGCGCCATCGCGATGAACAGGTAGGTCCGCAGCACGGTGAGGCCCACGCGCCGGCTCGCGGAGAGCTCCGGCAACATGAGGAGGGTGAGCGGCGGCATCCGCCAGCTCGCGCGCAGGCTCTTGTCGACCCGCACCACCTCGGGTGCCGGGTGACGCCGGCGATGGACCGTGAGACCCACCCCCGACGCGACGGCGAGCAGGCTGCCGACCGCGAGGATCCACAGGATCGTGCCTGCCGTGATGGACGGGTAGAGCACGCTCGCCGTCAGCACGATGGACATCATCACGAGCACGGCGATGACGAGCGAGGTGAAGATGTTCAGCCATCGACCGTTGACCCACGGACCGAGCACCTGCGTGTCGTTGCACAGCAGCAGCAGGAACACCGTGGCCGAGGGGAGCAGCACCCCGGCGAGGGTCTGGACCCCGACGGTGAGGAGTCCGAGGGGGCTCCCGGGGATCAGGACGATGACGGCGGCCACGGCGAGCAGCCCGGCAAACACCGCGTAGAAGCCCTTCGCCTCGCTCAGCTTGCGGTGCAGGGAGTGCTTCAACCCGAGCACGTCACCGATCGCGTACGACGTGGAGAGCCCGACGGCCGATGCGCCGATGATCGACGCGTCGATGAGCGCGATCGCGAACAGGACCCCCGCGGCGCGGCTGACGTACCGACCCAGACCCTGGGCGACCCCGTAGGCGTCGGTGAAGTGGCCGAGCTCCGGCCGGCCGGCGAACGTCGTGTACGTGAACGTCATGATGGCGCCGGCGCCGACGATCACCATCACGATCCCGATCCACAGGTCGACCTTCTCGTAGCTCATGAACCGCGGCGTGATGCGCTTGTCGATCACGTACGACTGCTGGAAGAACAGCTGCCATGGTGCGACCGTCGTGCCGACGATCCCGATGATCAGGAGCATCACCGTCGACAGCTGCGCGCCGGCGGGCAGGCCCGGGATGACGATGTCGTGCGCGACCTGCCCGGCGCTCGGGTGCACCATGAAGAAGATCGGGATCAGCAGGAGCGATCCGGCGACCAGCGCCATGCTGACCCGTTCGAACCGGCGGAACGATCCCGTGCTGACGGCGGCGATGATCACGGCCGCGGCGACGATCACCCCGGGCACCTGGGGGAGGCCGAGGTAGCGCAGGCCCAGGCTGATCCCGATGAACTCCGTGACGATCGTGAGCGCGTTGAGGATGAACAGGTCGATCACGCTGAACGCGCCCCAGAACTTCCCGAACCGCTCCAGGATGAGGCGGGCGTGGCCGACCCCGGTCACGGCGCCCAGGCGCAGCACCATCTCCTGGTTCACGTACAGCACGGGCACGAGCAGCAGCAGGGTCCACAGCAGTCGCGTGCCGTAGTTCTGACCCGCCTCGGTGTAGGTGCCGAAGGCGCCGGCGTCGTTGTCGCCGACCATCACGATCAGGCCGGGCCCCACGATCGCCAGCAGGGTGCGGAACTTCGCCGACAGGCGCGTGCGTGGGGCATCGTCACCCAACCGGATCGTGCCGAGCGCGCCTTCGATGTCGCCGAGGTGCGCGGAGTCGAGAACGGCAGACTCCCGCTGTGCTGAGGTGGAGCTGGTGTCGCTGGTCATGTCAACCTGCCCTCCGCGCGGACGTGCGGATCGGTCTGAGGTGGTGAAGCGGGCCGGCGGTTCTCCTGCGTCCGTGCGCGAGAGGGTTCGTGCGACCTCGACATGGTCGAGCGTCGCAGCGACGGCCCAGGGGCGTCGGGCCGGGCGCGCCTAGAGCGCTGCCGGCACCAGCAGGAGACGCGGACTATGGCTTTCGTTCATCGACGCGCTCCTCTCGTTCCGCGAGGCACGCACGCGAGGTCAGACCGAGCGATCTGGGATTCCTCGTCCTCGTAAGACCTTTGGCACTTCGCGGCGTCAACCCGCCGAGGCGGGAGCCAATCGGAGCTACCCCTTAGGTCGGGATAGCCTGTCCTGACCCGGGGCGTCTCTGGACGTTCGGGGTCGCTGGCATGTTTCCGCGAAGGAGCCTCAGCTAACGACGGGCACCTTGCACCAGCAGGGTACCCCCATCGCGCGTCGGCCACCAAAGCCCGCGGCCCGTTCGGCCGGGCCTGTGCCCGCCGGCAACGACGAGCCCGCGCACCCCGGTCCAGCTCGGTCCACCTCGGGAGGACCGGGCCCGCTACTTGAGGATGTTGACCGCGCGGGCGATCACGAGAGCCGTGGTGGACAGGGCGATTGCGCTCTGCGCCGACATGAGGCCCTTCGCCCACCGCGGCAACGGCATCGTGTCCGTGGGTGAGAACGCCGTGGCGTTGGTGAAGCTGACATAGAGGTAGTCCCCGAAGCGGGGCTCCCAGTGCTCGGACGCGAGCTGGTGCTGGGTCATCTGCGGGAACAGGAAGTCGGGATACGGGTTGAGCGCCGCAGCACGAGCGAACGGCCCGCCCCGGTCCAGCTCCCAGTACCAGATGCCGAAGGCGATGACGTTCGTCAGGTAGATCGCGACCGCCGACGCCAGCAGGGGTGACGCCTGGTTCCCCGCGGTCCCGTTGATCAGGCCCATGTCGAGCAGGAGCGCGCTGAACCCGTTGTCGAACGAGATGATCGCGACCAGCAGGAGGCTGAGGTACCGGCCGATCTGGGTGTACCGGGTGCGCCGTATCGGGCTGAGTGCGGTCAGCGTGGCCAGCAGGGCGATCTCCAACGACGGCAGCAGCCACCGCGGGCGGATCAACGTGAACTGCTGCGAGAGCAGCAGCTGGAGGCCGGCAGCGACCAGGATCGCCAGGGCCACCGGGATGCGGCTCTCATGCGCGGTGGGCCTGAGCCACGCAGGCAGCACGCGACTCTCCAGCCGTCCCCGTGCTGAGGGCGCCGGACCACCCGGCACGACCGGGTCCACCTCGCCGCCGCTGATGCTCATCGCCGCAGTGTGGCACGGCGTCGACGGCCGGTCACGACGACCCCGTCGTGCGGTCGACACGTCCGCGACCGCCGGTCAGGTACACCCACGACGCGACCATCAGCACCACCGCCGACGCGACGACGGCGGTCGCGACCGGACCCACCCACGTCACCGGGATCAGGAAGAACACGTCACGGTCCAGCAGGCTCGTCGGCCACCCGTCGATCACGCGCAGGAACAGGTAGTACGTCAGGTCCCACACCGCGAACGCGATGAAGAACGCCGCGAGCCGCCGACCCCACGTCTCGGCCGCGACGACCCCGATCGCCACCAGCATGAGGATGGTCGCCGCCTCCCGAGCGACCTCGACCTGGGTGAGCACGGGGTCGACGAGCACGGAGTGCTGCGGCTGGACGAAGGCGATGACGCCGAGGTCGAGGTAGACCCTCTGGGCACCCACCTGGTAGCCGGCGTGGTAGCCGATGACCCGGCGGAGGTACGTGACCACCGCTGCCTCGACGTATCCGAACCCGGTGCCGAAGGCCAGCAGCGCAGCCCAGCGCAGCCAGATCGCGCCCCTGCGCCCCCTGCCGCTGGTGAGCTGTTCGGTCATGACATCCCCTCCGTCGCGCCTGGTCCCCATGCTCTCGGACCCTCCTGTGGACCCGCTCGCGCACCCACCCGCAGAGCGCGTCGCCACCCCTCCGACAGGACGCACCCTCAACGCGTCCGCACGTCCCACCGTCAGCTCGCCCGCAGAGCGGACCACGCACCCAGAGGCACCGGACCTGCGACGCAACCCCGACGAGCTGGCTCTCAGCGCCGCAATTGTGACGGGTGGTGCGCGCGGGTCGCACGTGACAGCCCGGACACACCACGCGCACCACCGGCACCTTCTGCGGCGCTGAGAGCCAGCCAACGCGCGCGAAGGTACGTCTCGCGGCGTCGGGGCCTGCGCTCGGGACACGTGGAGATCCCGGAGGTTGGCTGGAGGGGGACACGGATCGACACGGAGTCGGGAGGTGCGGAGCGTGTTCGGGCCGGTCAGAGCGCCGGGTGTGTGATCCGCACCGGCACGGAGCGCCGACCCCAGTGGCCGACGTCGGTACCGAACCGGCCGGGCACGACCGTTCCGCACTCCGGGCATCGGCCGTCGGCGGTGACCGTGTACGCCAGGACGGCGTACCAGTCGCGCTCGATGAGCACGTGCCCGCACGTCGGGCACGACGTCGTCTCCCCCGCCGGGTCGTGCACGTTCCCGGTGTAGACGAAGTGCAGACCGACGTCGAGCGCGGTGGCCCGCGCGGCGCGCAGCGTGGCGGGTGGGGTCGGGGGCACGTCGAGCATCTTGAAATCGGGGTGGAAGGCCGAGAAGTGCAGCGGCACGTCCGGGCCGAGCTCGGCGAGGATCCACCGGCACATGCGCTCGACCTCGTCGGGCGCGTCGTTGTGGCCGGGGATGAGCAACGTGGTCAGCTCGACCCAGGTGTCGGCGTGCTCGTGCACCCAGACGATCGTGTCGAGCACGTCGCGCAGGTGCGATCCGGTGACCTTCCAGTAGAAGTCCTCGGTGAACCCCTTGAGGTCGATGTTCGCGGCGTCCATCGGCGCGAAGAACTCGGCACGAGCGACCGGCGAGATGTAGCCCGCCGTGACGGCGATGGCGTGCAGGCCGCGCTCGTGGCACGCCACCGCGGTGTCGATCGCGTACTCGGCGAAGATCACGGGGTCGTTGTAGGTGAAGGCCACCGAGTCGCAGCCGGCCGACTCCGCGGCCCCGGCGATGTCGTCGGGTGCGGCGACCGCGGCGAGCCGGTCCCACTCGCGGGACTTGGAGATGTCCCAGTTCTGGCAGAACCGGCAGTTGAGGTTGCAGCCCGCGGTGCCGAAGGACAGCACCGCGGTGCCCGGGTAGAAGTGCGCCAGGGGCTTCTTCTCGACCGGGTCGATCGCGAAGCCGGAGCTCCGGCCGTACGTGGTCAGCACCATCCGGTCCCCGTCGCGCGCCCGCACGAAGCAGAACCCGCGCTGCCCCGGGTGCAGCCGACAGCGTCTAGGGCAGAGGTCGCACTGCAGACGCCCGTCGTCCAGCGCGGTCCACCACCGCGCGGTCGGCGCATCGGGCCACGTCTCCACCTCCGCTCGCACCGGTCCGACGCCCTGGGGCGCCGGGGACCCCGAGCCCACCCGGGACACCGGGAGCTCCGGCGGCACTGCCGCGTCGTCGTCACGCATGCCGTTCACCTCTCTCCGGCCGCCTCCGGCCCCTCGATCCAGGCCCGGACCGTGAACGTCTGCAGCGTCGTGCCCTCGTGCCAGATGCCGGGTGCGAGACCGGCCTTGAGCCACAGGTGTGCGAGGAACTGCGCCGGGTCCGGCACGTCCTGCCACACCTGCGGCAGGAGCAGCGACCGGTGCCAGAGGCCCACGTCCAGGATCACCCCGTCGACACCCGGTCGCAGGGCGGCGTAGCACTCGCGCAGGCTGGACACCCGCAGCGGCTGTGGCGCGGAGAGGACGGAGACCTCGATCACGACCGCGGTCAGCTCGCCGGGAGTCATCGGCGCGAACCTCGGGTCCCGGGTGGCGGCCGCAGCCGCGTTGGCCCGGACGTCGTCCAGGAGCGGGCGCCGGGCCGTGGGCGACCCGATGCAGCCGCGGAGGCGGCCGTTCTTGGTCAGCGTGACGAAGCACGCGCCCGGCTCGAGCGCCCAGGCCGGCGGCGTCCGGTCGTCCGCATCCGCGTCCGCATCTGCGTCCGCAGGGCCGGTCGCCGCGCCGAGCGCCTTCGCGATGGCCGTGCGGGCGGCAGGCAGCAGCACGTCACCGGCGTCATCGGGTACGGCGTCCGGGTCGCGCGACGTCCCGGCGATCGGGCGGTCGGGTCCGGGCGACGTGCCGGCAGCCCGCGCGGGTGCGCGTGAGCTGCTCGCGGATCCGGCGCGAGCCACCGCCCGTGGCCTACGCATCGTCGTCCCCGTCGAACGCGAACGCGGAGTACCCGACGACCCGTAGGCGGTCCCCGGCGGTGTCCCCGGAACTGCACGCGCCGAGCAGCGCGGGGTGCAGGCCGTGCCGGCGCGCGGCCACGAGCAGGCCGTTGACCGGGGTGGCACCGCACGCCTGCCGGTGGTCCAGCGGCCCGCCCAGAGCGCTGATCTGCGCGATCGTCCCCGCGTCGACGCGCCGCGCCTCCTCGTAGGGCAGGTAGTGCGACAGGTCCGAGCTGATCACGACGAGCGTCTCCGGACCGCCCCACAACGCGTCGAGCACGCCAGCGACCTCGTCGCCCGTCGCGTCCCCGGCGAGCAGCGGGACGACCTCGACGTCGCCGAGCGCGCGCTGCAGGAACGGCAGCTGGACCTCGACGGAGTGCTCCCACCGGTGGGTCTCGGCGAAGAGGCAGACCGCCGGGACGCCGACCAGGCGGTCCTCGGCCCACGCCTCCGCGACGGGCATCACGCCCAGCGGGGTGCGGAACCCGTCGGCCCCGGGCAGCGCCACGCCGCGCACCGGTACCCGGTGCGTCGGGCCGATCACCACGACGCGTCGGATCACGTCCCGTCCCCGCGCCACCCGGGCGTAGGCCAGGGCTGCCGTGGAACCGGAGTAGACGTAACCGGCGTGCGGGACGATCACGGCCCGCGGCACCGGCGTCCCCTCGGGCGACGTTGCGTCGGCGAGCAGCCGGTCCACGGTGACGCGCAGCACCTCCGGATCGCCCGGGTAGAACGCACCGGCGACGGCAGGTTCACGGACGCGAGACGAGCGCACGGGGCATCACCTCGAGATTCAGGCTAGCTCCGTCGCGGGCGGCTCGCGCGGTCGGGGTGAGGAGCGGAGATCATGCCCGTCGACACCAGGGAGGCGGGAACGTCCGGCACGTCGGCTCACCTCCCCGGGGGACTGGTGCCGGAAGCCCCGAAGTGATATCTCTTAAATATCAGTATTCCGGTGAGGGAGCACACCATGAGCACGAACGAGTCACCTGTCGTCGCCGAGCCCGTCGGGCTCCACCGAACCCGGCTGGACATCACCCAGCGCCCGGCCGCCGCGATCTCCGGCTGGCTGGGGGTGATCGTCCTGGCCGGGAGCCTGTGGTGGTTCGTGGTCGGGGCTCAGGACAACAGCGAGCTGGTGTGGGTGCCCGGGCTCGTCTTCGTGCTGACCATCACGTCACTCGTCATCGTGACCCCCGGGCAGACCTCGGTGATCCAGTTCTTCGGCAGCTACATCGGCACCGTCCAGCGCCCCGGCTTCTGGTGGGTCCTGCCGCTCGCCCGGCGCCGCCAGCTCAGCGTCCGGGTCCGCAACTTCGAGACCGGGCACCTGAAGGTCAACGACGCCGACGGCAGCCCGGTGGAGATCGCCGCGATCGTGGTCTGGCAGATCGCCGACACCGCCAAGGCGACGTACGCCGTCGAGAGCTACCTCGACTTCGTCACCGTGCAGGCCGAGTCGGCGCTGCGCCACGTCGCGACGACCCACCCGTACGACGACAGCAACGAGACGGGAACATCGTTGCGCGGTTCGACCGACATCGTCGCGGCCGAGCTCGCGACGGAGGTCGCGACGCGCGTCTCGATCGCCGGGGTGGAGATCGTCGAGGTGCGGATCTCCCACCTCGCGTACGCGCCCGAGATCGCCCAAGCGATGCTGCGCCGCCAGCAGGCCAGCGCCGTCGTCGCGGCCCGCTCGCGGATCGTCGAAGGCGCCGTCGGCATGGTCGAGATGGCGCTCAACCGGCTGACCGAGAACGGCGTCGTCACCCTCGACGAGGAGAGGAAGGCCGCCATGGTCAGCAACCTGATGGTGGTGCTGTGCGGGGAGCAACCGGCGTCGCCCGTCGTGAACGCCGGCTCGCTGTACACGTGAGCGAGCCGTCCACATGAGCGAGCGCCGGCAGGTCCTGCTCCGCCTGGATCCGGCCGTCCACGACGCCCTGACCCGCTGGGCCACCGACGAGTTCCGCAGCGTCAACGCCCAGGTGGAGATGCTGCTGCGCCGGGCCCTGGCCGACGCAGGACGCATGCCGGCCCACGCCGCACCGATACCCCGACGCGGCCGCCCCCGCACCAGCGATCAGACGCCACCGCCGGCGGACCGCAGCCCGGACGACAGCCCGGACGTGTAGCCACCGACTGAGCCGCGTCCGTCCCCGGCGCGGCCGCGAGGCAGCGCGAGGATCAGTACCGGATGCTCACGTACCACGCCACGCCGACCAGGGCGAGGACGGTCGCGAACCACCACCACGGGAACGGCTCGGCCGGCTCGGGCTCGCGGATCTCCTGCGGCACGGGGGCGGGCTCGGGCAGCGGCACGGGTTCTGGCTCGGGCGGTGGCGGCGGGTTCATGTCGGCGCCGCACCGCACGCACACGACCGCCGACGGCACGTTGAGCTCCCGGCACGCCGGGCACGGCACCGTCGCGATGAGCGACGCGCCTGACGCGCCGGGCGACCTCCACCGTGCGTCGTCGACGCCGTCCTGCGCCGCGCCCTTCCGGTCCTGCGGGCGCGCCCAGAACATCGGGTAGTCGCAGATCGGGCAGAAGTCGCCGGCGTCGCGGCGGGCCAACGAGACCGTGGACGGCGCGCCGCACTCCGGGCAGACGATCGTGACCTCGGCCGGGGCGTCGGGCACGGCAGCCGCCGGGAGGACCGAGCCCGGCTGGGCAGCGCTCCCGTGGGGCAGGACGCTCTCGCGGATCACGCCCAGCTGCGGGGTCACCGGGGTGGCCTGGGGCGATGCGGTGCCGTGCGGAGGCGCGACGTCCTGAGTCGGGGCGTCCTGAGTAGGGGCGGTCAGCGGCACGACGTCCAGTGGAACGGTGTCGGGG
>MLJW01000580.1_pt1 | contig 13876 bp, 9 predicted proteins | sample 888231 | NCBI WGS metagenome assembly MLJW01 (sample SAMN05788063, study PRJNA343431) | mine drainage metagenome | isolation source: sample collected from the inflow into an acid mine drainage treatment plant... | place: Germany: Lusatia, lignite mining district
CGCCATCGCAGGGAATACATCTGGTGATCGATAAAAAATATTTTGTTGGGGAGGATGCATTGATGATCCCTAAAACCGATGATGGCCGCGTTTTATTTGCAGTGCCCTGGCATAATGAAGTTGTGGTTGGAACGACCGATACACCTGTTACGAATATTTCGTCCGAACCAAAGGCATTGGAAGAAGAGATTGATTTTATCATCAAACATTTTAATCGGTATTGCAATACGTCGATACAAAGAAATAATGTGAAGAGTGTGTATGCCGGATTGCGCCCGTTGGTGAAACATGGCAACGGACAAAAAACATCTTTGTTATCGAGGGACCACACCATTGTTGTTGCAAAAAGCGGATTGGTTTCTATTGTTGGCGGCAAGTGGACCACCTACCGCAAAATGGCACAGGACGCGGTTAACAATGCAGTGTTTGTTTCTAAATTAAAATTTACAGAATGCAGTACGCAAACACTTCCCATTGGTAAATGGGGTTGGCCGATAGATAAAACAAATCATTGGCATGTGTACGGGACCAATGCAAAATTGATTCAGAAATTAATTGAAGAAAATAATTCGTGGAAAGAAAGATTGCATCCTTCATTTCCGCATATAAAAGCCGAAATAATTTGGTTTATCAGAAACGAAATGGCAATGACCATTGAAGATGTTTTGGCGCGCAGAACAAGAATTTTATTCTTAGACGCACAGGCCGCCATTGATACAGCACCTCTTGTTGCAGAAATAATGATGGCTGAAATGAAAAAGGATGAAGCGTGGAAACAAGATCAGATCAATTCTTTCACAACACTTGCAAAACAATATTTACTTTATTAACTTGTTCAATCATTTTAACCTAACGAAAAATAAAAAATCATGACTGCTTTTTTTGGAGAATTGATCGGCACAGCGCTGCTTATTATTTTAGGCGATGGCGTTGTTGCAAATGTTGTTTTAAATAAAACAAAAGGAAATAATGGCGGATGGATCGTTATTGCATTTGGTTGGTCGATGGCTGTTTTTGTTGGTGTGTTTTGTTCGGCTGCTGCAAGTGGAGCGCATCTTAATCCTGCCGTCACCCTTGCATTAGCGGCTCTTGGCAAATTCAATTGGGATTTAGTTCCAACTTATATTGCTGCCCAATTATTGGGTGCATTTATCGGTGCAATAATAGTTTGGTTGGCTTATCACAAACACTTTGATGAAACAGAGAATGCATCAAATATATTGGCCGTTTTTTCTACAGGTCCTGCTATCAGGAATTCGATTCATAATTTAATTACAGAAATCATCGGAGCATTTGTTTTGGTATTTGCAGTTTTAAAAATGGTAGATCCTGCAAGTAGTTTGGGAACATTAAATGCATTGCCCGTTGCATTAATTGTGTTGGGAATTGGATTAAGTTTGGGCGGACCAACAGGCTATGCCATTAATCCTGCAAGGGATCTGGGGCCAAGAATTGCCCATGCTATTTTGCCAATAAAAAATAAAGGAACAAGCGATTGGAGTTATAGCTGGATTCCTATCATCGGACCAATTGTTGGTGGATTGATAGCTGCATTTTTATTTCAGGTGATTGGATAATTGTTCATTTCATCTTAAAATAATTGTCATGAAAATTTTTATATCGATCATTTTTTCAATGATGTGTAATTATCTTGTTGCACAAACACCCGAAGAAAATTTAAAAGCAAAAAATATTGAATTACCTGCTGTTCCAAAACCCATTGCCAATTATGTCAACGCCGTGCGTACCGGTAATTTAATTTACCTGGCGGGCAAGGGTCCTTTGCAAAAAAACGGAACATACATCACCGGAAAACTTGGAAAAGATATGAGCATCGAACAAGGTTACGAAGCAGCAAGGTTAACTGCCATCAATCAGATAGCAGTATTGAAAGATATGTTGGGCGACCTGAGTAAAGTAAAAAGAATCGTAAAAGTATTGGGCATGGTGAATTGCAGTCCCGATTTTTACGATCAGCCAAAAGTGATGAATGGTTTTTCTGATCTGATGGTAGAAATATTTGGCGAGAAAGGCAAACATGCCCGTTCGGCCATAGGCGTTGCATCGCTGCCGATGAATATCCCCGTTGAAGTGGAGATGATTGTTGAGGTAGAATAATTTTTATTGATCATTTATCGGCTCAAAACAAACAGGATGGGTTTCTCAAAAAAAATATCTTTTTGTTGAAAAACCTTCATTTTCTAATGCCTCATTCCCTTACCTTTGCCGCCAAAATCGGGGATACCCCTGTTTGAATAATAAAATTTTTTAAATCAATCATTTCGAAAAATTAAACCAAAGATAATATGGCTTCGAAAGGTAAAATTAAACAGATCATTGGTGCCGTTGTAGATGTGCACTTTCCTAACGAAAACACTTTGCCCGAAATTTATAATGCGTTGGAATTAAAAAGAGAGAATGGCGATATTTTAGTATTGGAAGTTCAGCAGCATTTGGGAGAAGACAGTGTGCGTACCGTTGCTATGGATGGTACCGAAGGATTGGTTCGCGGTATGGAAGTAATCGATACCGGCAAAGCCATTGCGATGCCTACCGGCGAATTGATCAATGGTCGTTTGTTCAACGTTACCGGCGATGCGATCGATGGTTTACCTCAGGTTAGTAAAGTTGGTGGTCGCCCTATTCATAACAAGCCGCCATTATTCGAAAACTTAAGTACATCAACAGAAATATTATACACAGGTATTAAAGTAATTGACCTGATTGAACCTTATGCAAAAGGTGGTAAGATCGGTTTATTTGGTGGTGCCGGTGTGGGTAAAACAGTATTGATCCAGGAATTGATCAATAATATTGCCAAAGGTCATGGTGGGTTATCGGTATTTGCCGGTGTGGGTGAAAGAACACGTGAAGGAAATGATTTGCTGCGCGAAATGATCGAAGCAGGCATTATGAATTATGGTGAAGCGTTCAAGCATAGCATGGAAGAAGGCGGTTGGGATTTGAGTAAAGTGGATATGGAAGGTTTGAAAGACAGTAAAGCAACTTTCGTATTCGGACAAATGAACGAACCTCCCGGAGCACGTGCTCGTGTGGCTTTAAGTGGTTTAACTATTGCAGAATATTTCCGCGATGGTGATGGTACCGGAAAAGGTAGAGACATTTTATTCTTCGTTGATAATATCTTCCGTTTCACACAAGCAGGTTCTGAAGTATCTGCGCTGTTAGGTCGTATGCCATCAGCGGTGGGTTATCAGCCAACATTGGCAACAGAAATGGGATTGATGCAGGAACGTATCACTTCAACAAAAAATGGTTCTATCACTTCGGTGCAGGCGGTGTATGTGCCTGCGGATGACTTGACCGATCCGGCTCCTGCAACAACATTTGCGCACTTGGATGCAACAACAGTATTAAGCCGTAAGATCGCGGATTTGGGTATTTATCCTGCGGTAGATCCATTGGATTCTACTTCACGTATCCTTACGCCGATGATCGTTGGGGATGAACATTACGATTGTGCCAACAGGGTAAAATTAATTTTACAGCGTTATAAAGAATTACAGGATATCATTGCCATCCTTGGTATGGATGAATTAAGTGATGATGATAAAATGACTGTTGCACGTGCAAGAAAAGTACAACGTTTCTTATCGCAACCATTCCATGTGGCCGAACAATTTACCGGATTGAAAGGTGTGTTTGTTGATATCAACGATACCATCAAAGGATTTAATATGATCATGGATGGTGAAGTGGATGAATATCCTGAAGCAGCATTCAACCTGGTTGGTACCATTGAAGAAGCCATTGAAAAAGGTAAAAAATTAATTGCTCAGGCAAACGCTTAATTAGTCAATTTGCTAATTTGAAAATGTGCCAATTGGTTCTTGCATTTTCAAATTTTCAAGTTTTCAAATTGTAACATTATGACTTTAGAAATATTAACTCCCGAAAAGAAATTATTCAGCGGCGATGTGTATGGCGTTCAATTACCCGGCATCACCGGACTATTTGAAGTGCTCGATCATCATGCACCATTGGTAAGTGCTTTGGGAAAAGGTAATTTGAAGATATTAAAAAGTAAAAATGATTTTGCCAACTATACTATTCAGAGTGGTTTTGTTGAGGTATTAAATAACAAAGCAACTGTATTGATCGAAGGTGCAGTTGAGGTATAAGAAATTTTTAATTTGTAGTAAAGCCCTTTATGAAAATAGAGGGCTTTTTTATTGCATTTATTAAAGGTAATTTTACAAACTATGCTTAAAAAGGAGAATTTATTTTTTGTTCTTTTCATTTTAATTTTTGGCTTTGTACAGGCTCAGGAAAAGAATGAAACAAATATCTCTGTTCATCCTTCACAAGAAAAATTTGCTGATTGGCTTAATCAACAATGGCAATCCAATCAATTCAAAATCCAGTCATTCCTCAAGCAAAAAAAAATATTTCAATGGAATAAAGATTCGAATGGGAATGAAACATTATTAAGCGGATTTTCTCCGTCAGGGCTTCCCGAATATTTAATTACTGCGTATTCAACACCCGCTTCTGTAACTGTTGGAACAGATCAACTTTGGGATTATGGAAGTTTAGGTGTAAACCTCAGTGGCAATAATTCAATTTTAATAAATAAAATGGCTCTGTGGGACGGAGGCAGGCCATTACAAACACATGTTGAACTTTCGGGAAGAATTAATGCAGGTGATTCTGGAGTAGCGGTAAGCAGCCATTCAACTTCGGTAGCAGGGATCATGATCGATAAAGCCATTAATGCCGATGCAAGAGGTATGGCTTATGGTTTGGGCGGTATCCTTTCTTATGATTTTTATAACGATGTTGCCGAAATGGCGGCGGCCTCACAAAATTTATTATTATCCAATCATTCGTATGTAAACCTTTGCGGTTGGTTTTATGGAAATAGGCATAATCCTGCGGGCCCGGCAGATTGGGAATTTTGGGGAGGTCCAACAGATACTGTAGATTATAATTTTGGTTATTATGATGATCAATGCAGAAATGTTGATTCAATAGTTTTCAATGCGCCTTTCTATACGATTGTAAAAGCAGCAGGAAATAACAGAACATCAAACGGACCTCCAATTGGAGACAGTTATTGGCGAAGAGATAGTAATGCCAATTGGATATTCATTCCCCATCGGGACCCATCAATAAGCAGTAATAACGGGTATGATATTATACCAACAATGGGTAATGCAAAAAATATTATTACGGTTGGCTCGGTATATCCAATACCCTACGGATATACGCAATTTTCTGATGTATTATTAGCAGGTTACAGCAGTTGGGGACCAACAGATGACGGACGAATCAAACCCGATATTGTATCGCCTGGTGTAAATATTTTTACCGCATCATCTTCTTCAGATACATCATATAATTTTTTTGGAGGAACATCGGCGGCAACACCGGTAGTTACAGGCTCATTGCTTTTGTTGCAACAATTAGAGTACAATCTTTCAAAAAAATTCCTGCATGCTTCTACATTAAAAGCTTTGGTAATTCACACTGCAAATGAAGCAGGGCCAAGTTTAGGACCGGATTATAAATATGGATGGGGATTATTGAATGTTGAAAAAGCAGCTGCCGTTATTTTAAATCAAAACTATAATCATGTATGGTTTGAAAGAAGATTATGGCAGGGAAGAGATACGAGTTTTAAAGTAATTGCTGCCGATAACGGGCCATTAACGTTTACAATTTGCTGGACCGATCCACCGGGTTTTGTTGATTCAATAAATTATAAAAATAACCGTACACCAAAATTGGTTAATGATCTCGATATTTCTGTAACAGATGGCAACTCAATTTTTTTGCCATGGGCTTTGGATGTAAATAATCCTTCGTTACCTGCAACGAAAAAAAATAATTCGGTTGATAATGTTGAAAAGATAGAGATACCCAATGCAATTGCAGGAAAAGAATATACCATCACAATTAGTCATAAAGGGATATTGCGAAATGGCTTTCAGGATTATTCATTTGTGGCAAGTGGTATAAATGGTGTAGTGGCATCAGATCAAAATCCGCTTGGATTAATAGTCTTTCCTAATCCATCATCAAATAATTGTACAATAAGATTTAAACCGGTAGATAATAACAATGCAGTTGTTACAATATTCAATATCAGCGGACAAAAAATAAGTCAGGAAACTTTTATTCCAACCCAGCCTGTCACGAATCACATGTTACATCTGAATACTTTGGCGAAAGGTATTTATTTGATCAATCTTCAACATAGTAATATTAAGAGTACAGTTAAACTCGAAAAATTATAGTATAAATTCGTAGGGTGTAAAAGCCTGCCGATGTTTATCTAATGTTAATTTTTTAAAATATTTTGATTGATACGAATAATAATTTAAACTTATAGCATACATTTAGTTCATTAAAATAATTTCTATCCTTTTAAAAGTCCGTTATGAAAAAAACAGTCACTGCAGCAATGATTAGCTTGTTGCTTTTAATGTTGATCTTGTCGCAAAATTCCTTTGCACAAAATAATCTGAATACAAAGTTGCCGGTTGATGCTTCGGTAAAGATTGGTAAACTTGCGAACGGTTTAACGTATTATATCAGAAAGAACGTAAAACCCGAAAAGAAAGTACAGCTTCGTTTAGTGGTAAATGCGGGATCGGTGCTTGAAGATGCCGACCAGCAAGGGTTAGCGCATTTTATGGAGCACATGAATTTTAACGGATTAAAACATTTCCCCAAAAATGAATTAGTGAATTACCTGCAGTCTATCGGTGTAAAATTTGGCGCCGATCTGAATGCATATACAGGTTTCGATGAAACGGTATTTATTCTTCCGATACCAACCGATAATCAGCAAAAAATTGATAGCGGATTTACTATTCTGGAAGATTGGGCCGGTAATGCATTATTAGATACAACCGAAATAAACAAAGAACGCGGTGTTGTTTTAGAAGAATCGAGATTAAATAAAAATGCACAGGAAAGAATGATGAAACAGTTCTTCCCTAAATTATTCAACGGTTCGATGTATGCAAAACGATTGCCGATAGGTAAAGACAGCATCCTTGAACACTTTAAACCCGAAACATTAAAACGTTTCTATAAAACATGGTACCGTCCAAACTTAATGGCAGTAATTGTTGTGGGTGATATTGATCCTGCATTGGCAGAAAAAGAAATCAATCAGCATTTCGGTCATTTTAAAAATCCTGCAACTCAAAAACCAAGACCTTCCATCATTCCGATCCCGGAAAGAAAGAAAGATGAAGCGATTGTTGTGACCGATAAAGAAAATCCAATGACAATCTTGGCAATCACCAATTTTGTTGAGAAGAAAAAAAATATTGCTACATGGGCCGATTATAAACAGAACCTTGTTGAAGACTTATTTAATGCAATTCTGAATCAGCGGATATCCGAATTAACCAAACAGGCTAATCCTCCTTTTGTTTTTGGCGGTGCAAATTTTGAAGAAATGATCAGGGGTTATCGCGAATTTGCTTCTTTTGCTGTTGTTGGCGATAAACCTGTAAAAGATGCTATCAATGCATTGGTAACAACAACCGAAGCTGTAAAAAAATTCGGCTTCTTGCAAACAGAACTGGAAAGGGCAAAAAATAATTTATTGAATGAAACAGAAAAAGCATTGAAGGATAAAGACAAAACCGAATCAGATCGTTTTGTACAGGGTTATATCAATAATTATACTTCAGGTTCACCAATCATCGGCATTACCAACCGATATAATTTTATAAAAGAAGTATTGCCAACAATTACTTTGGAAGAAGTAAATGCGTATGCAAAAAAGATGGAATCAAATCAGGGAAAATTTGTGTTGGTGATGGGTTCTGAAAAGAACAAAGATAAACTTCCATCTAACGAAAATCTGTTAACGATGTTGGCCGATGCGCATAAAATTCCGGTAAAAGCCTACGAAGAAAAAGTTATTGCAAAATCGTTGATCAGTAAACAACCTGTTGCCGGAAAAATTATTAGTCAGGAAACAAATTCAACTTTAGGAACAATAAATTTTACTTTAAGTAATGGTATTACCGTTACATTAAAACCAACCGAATTTAAAAATGATGATGTTCAGTTGGATGCATGGCGATTGGGTGGTTTTCATAATTACAGTTTAGCCGATAAACAAAATGCAGAGTATGCCGCAAACATAGTGCAGACAATGGGTGTGGCCGATTTTACACCGGTTAATCTTGAAAAATTCTTATCGGGTAAAACGGTAAATGTTCAACCATATATTAATCCCGATGAGGAAGGAATTCAGGGCAACAGCAGTGTAAAAGATCTGGAAACATTTTTTCAGTTAATTCATATTTATTTTACACAACCAAGAAAAGATGAAACATTATTTCAGTCTTTCATTGCGCAGCAAAAGGGATTTATACAAAATTTAAAGGCAAATCCGTTTGCTTATTTTGCCGATACCTTATCAAAAATAGAATATCAAAATAATCCATGGGTAAGCGGAATACCCGATGCATCTGATTTTGATAAAATTAAATTAGAAAGAACTTTCAATATTTATAAAGAAATTTTCGGTAATGCTTATGGTTTGCATTTCACTCTTGTTGGCAACATTGATGTAAATAAAATCAAACCGTTGATAGAAACTTATCTGGCAAGTCTTCCTGCAAAAGAAAAAGAAAATAAATTTACCGATGTTGGTGTACGTCCTGCAAAAGGTGTTGTTGAAGCAACCATTGCAAAAGGTGCTGCCAAACAAAGTCAGGTGAACATTATTTTTACCGGCGAAACAGCATACAGCAAAGAAGATAATTTAAAATTAAAAATGTTGACCGATGTTTTGAACATAAAAATAATGGAACAATTGCGCGAAGAAATGAGCGGTATTTATACAGGAGGCATGAACAGCGTAATTTCTAAAAGACCTTATAACAATTATAATATTACCGTTCGTTTCCCTTGCGGACCAGAGAATGTAGAAAAATTAACGCAGGCATTGTTTGTTATCATTAAAAATGCACAGGAAAAAGGCATTGAACAAAAAGACGTGGACAAAGTAAAAGAAACTTTGAAACAGCATTATAATGATCAGATAAAACAAAATGATTTTTGGTTAGAGGGATTAAGCAGTGCATGGATTAATGGAGAAGATGGAAAATGGATGGTAGATTATCTTCAGAAAGTAGATGCAGTTACTGTTCAGGATCTGCAGGATGCGGCGAAGAAATATTTTAATTTCTCGAATTATATCAAAGCGGTTTTAAATCCGGAAAAATAAAACGTTTGTCAGACTGAGCTTGTCGAAGTCAATTTTTAAAATGCCTTGCAATTATTGCAGGGCATTTTAATTTTTTGAAAAGAATTTTTTATAAATAAAAATGGATAATAAAACACTGATACTTGCAAACAACATTCCGCCGGCAACATCCCTTGGAAAATGTTGCGCTAAATAAACTCTGGAATAACCAATCATCAGCGCATAAAAAAATCCTGCAGGAACAATCCATTTTTTATCGATCACCAAACAAGCCAGTAAAAAAAATACAAATGCCTGAGTAGTGTGGCCTGATGGAAAACTTCCGATGCTGTGCAACTCAACACCGTTAACTGTATGTATCAAACCCTTATCTGCAATGGCTTTGATGGGCCTTGGCTCGTTGGGAAGTATAAAATTTTTGAACGATTCGATAAATATTTCCTGAAAAATAAAAGAGAAAAATAAAACAGGTAATTGTTTTCTTCTGAATAAAATAAACAAAATAAATACAAGTATCCACCAACTGCCATCACCTAAAAAGGTAAAGAAAACAAAAACGAGATCGGCAACTTTTCCCAAGTCTGCATTCAATAATAAAAACAATTCGTTCTTACCAATGATCAGATTAAAAATAAAAATCACCAAAGCTGTTATCAGCGTTAGCGCCAATCCTTTTTTAAAATTGCTGATCGATAATTGCTGCATAGAAATTTTATCTTAGTTCAAATGTAATTGATAGAATTGTTATTTTATTAACAGCAGTATCATTCTTCAATAATTTCCTATCTTGTTTTAAAAATAACGATATGAGAAAAATATTTTTTTATTTATTATTTGCAGGGGTAACCATTTTTTATCTGGCCTGTAAACAAGCAAATTCAGATCAGGACCTTTCTTTATTCAATAAAGACAGTTTAACGCAGCATATTAAAATGCTGGCGTCTGATTCTTTTCAGGGACGCAAACCTTTTTCAATCGGCGAAACGAAAGCTGTCGATTATATTCAAAACACATTTAAAAATCTAGGCTTAGAACCCGGCAATGGCAACAGTTATATTCAGGATGTACCATTGGTAGAGATCACTCCAAACCCTGATGCAGTAATGAAAGTGCAATCGCCCAAAGGGAATTTCGATTTACAAAAAACAACCGATTTTGTTATATCAACCAATAAAACCGATTCGCTGATCTCGTTAAAAAATGATGAACTGATTTTTGCAGGTTATGGCGTTGTGGCACCCGAATATAACTGGAACGATTATGCAGGCATTGATGTAAAAGGAAAAGTAGTTTTGGTATTGGTGAATGATCCGGGCTTTGGTGTAGATACCACAATTTTTAAAGGAAATACGATGACTTATTATGGCCGGTGGACTTACAAATATGAAGAGGCTGCACGTCAGGGGGCAAAAGCATGTTTGATAATTCATAACACTGCTGCGGCATCTTATCCTTTTAATGTGGTACAAAATTCATGGGGAAGTTCTAATTTATATCTCGATGAAAAAGGAAGTAAGGAACCGCATCTGGCTTTACAGGGTTGGGTTTCGGCCGATGCTGCTAAAAAAATATTTGCCGCTGCAGGCAAGGACACATCATTAATTTTATCAGCAAATAAAAATACATTCAAAGCAGTTTCGTTGAATGAAAAACTTTCTTTGAATGTAAAAGTGAAATCAACTTTTAATTTATCGCATAATGTGATTGCAAAAATTACCGGGACAAAACGTCCTGATGAATATGTTATTTATACCGCACACTGGGATCATTTTGGTATTGGTAAAAAAGATGAAAAAGGGGATTCGATTTATAACGGTGCCATCGATAATGCGAGTGGTACAGCGGCTTTACTCGAGATGGCAAGAGTATTTAAAGAATCAAAAAACAAACCCGAACGCACTATTGTTTTTTTATCGGTAACTGCTGAAGAACAGGGATTGTTAGGCTCGGCATATTATGCTGCACATCCTGTTTACCCGTTAAATAAAACGGTTGCGGATATTAATATGGACGGAATAAATGCATTCGAAAAAACAAATGATATTACCATTACTGGTGCGGGACAAAATGATCTCGAAGATTATGTTACTGAATTTGGAAAAGCGCAGGGCAGATATATTGCACCTGAAGCGCATCCTGAAGCCGGACATTATTATCGTTCCGATCATTTCAGTTTTGCAAAAGTTGGTGTGCCTGCATTGGATTGTTCGGGCGGAATTGATGTTGTTGGAAAAGGAAAAGAATATGGAAAGAAATTGGAAGATGATTATACTGCAAACCGTTATCATCGACCTGCCGATGAGTTTGATCCCAAGTGGACTTTTGAAGGCGGTTTACAGGATATGCAATTATTATTTTTAGTGGGAAAGAAATTAGCCAACGAAACTTCATGGCCGCAATGGAAGACTGGGTCTGAGTTTAAAGCGATCAGAGATAAGAGTAAATAGTTTTTAGAAAAAAATAATTTCAATAAAAAGAGTCAGCCATCTAACAAATGCCTGACTCTTTTTTATTTTGGAAAAACATTTAGCCACGAATGCACGAATTTATTTTTTACCACAGAGTTAGCGGAGTTGTTTTCACAGAGAAAAAAGAGTTTATAATTTTCTCTGCGAAACCCTGTGAATTACTCTTTTCCTCTGTGGTAAAATATTCGTGCATTCGTGGCAATAAAAATTTTAAATCACCCCTGCCAATTCCAAACTTCTTTTCTTTAAATTAATAATGTCTAAATTTTCAATGATGGGCTCAGGAGTTAAGATCAGTGAAGTATTATTTTCTTTCCACCAGTCGTTGTTAAATAATTCTTTTACATGCAATACGCCAATTAAATATTTTCTATCTTCGCCTGCATGCCACTCTTCAATCCATTCAAAATTTTCTCTCGGAATAAATTTCCAGTCATCAAAACTCACATACACTTTCACATAAAAATCATCGCTTAATTCATGCGGTTTGTGATGATACAATTTTTTGTATTCGTATTTGTAATCGTAACGCAATGCAGCAATATCGCTTAACACAGCTGATGCGGTTGGAAAACTTCCGGCACCTTTTCCGTAAAAGAATTGTTTATCGGCAAACCCGCTTTCAATCACCACACCATTGTATTCGTTTTTTACAAACGATAAAGGTTCATCGGATTTTACAAATTGAGGCAACACAAATGCCGCCACTTTTCCATCCTTTAATTTTTTTGCCTGTGCAATTAATTTTATGTCGTAATGTTTTTCCGATGCAACTGTTGCATCACTCAACTGAATATTTTGAATACCTGTAAATAAAATATTATCCGGATGTTCAACAATACCATACGCATGATTTAATAAAATGGTCCATTTATTTAGCGCATCAAATCCTTCTACATCTAACTTCGGATTACTTTCGGCAAAACCTAATTGTTGAGCTAATAATAATGCATCTGCAAAACTTAATTTATCTTCAAATATTCTTGTTAAAATAAAATTTGTTGAACCGTTCACGATCGCTTTTATCGAATGCAACAGATCGTTGTCATAATATTCTTCTAAGTTCCTGATCACCGGAATCGAAGCACAGGCGGCACTTTCGCACAAAAACGATTGACCGGTCTCTAATTGCAATTGCAAAATTTCGGGCAAATGTTCAGCGATCATTTTTTTACTTGCACTCACTACCGACTTGCCATTTTTTAAAGCCGTAGAAACAATTTCAAATGCTGCATTTGAATCATCGATCACTTCAACGATCACATTAATTTCTTCATCAAACAACAGATCATTTTTTTCTGTTGTAAATAAGTTTGCAGGTGCATTGCGTTGTTTGCCCGGATGTTTGATACATACTTTTTTAATTTGTGCTTTCAAAGATGGCGTTTGCTGCAACACTTTGTACAAGCCTTCGCCCACCACGCCAAAGCCAAATAATCCTATGTTTAATTGTTTGTGCATTTTGTTTATTAGTTAATTGGTTTATTAGTTTAATTGTTGAACATGTTTTATTTCACTCAACGATTTAGTTTTTCTTTTTTTTAGATTTTAGTTTTTTCCTTTTTGTACTTAGCAATAGGATTTCTCCTCAACTCCTGTTGCGTCGCACACTTCAACTGATGAATATTTATTCAGCTTTTCAAATGTTTTTTCAAGATCATCGATCAAATCTTCTACTTCTTCAATGCCCACACTCAATCTTATCAAACTGTCCGAAACGCCTGCTGCTCTTCTTTTTTCGGCAGGAATAGATTTATGCGTCATGTTTGCCGGGTGACTGATCAAACTTTTTACGCCACCCAAACTTTCTGCTAATTTGAAAATATTTGTATTCGAAACAAATGCTTCTGCTAATTTTAATTCATCCTGTTTCAACGAGAAAGAAACAACACCGCCAAAACCTTTTTGTTGTCTTTTAGCAACAGCATGATTAGGATGCGATTTCAATCCCGGGTAAAAAACTTTATCAACTGCAGGATGGTTTTCTAAATATTCAGCAATGGCTTGCGCGTTTTTAGAATGTTGTTTGATGCGCAGAAATAAAGTTTCGATGCCGCGAATAATTAACCAACTATCTAATGGCGCCAATACAGCACCACAGGCATTTTGAAAGAATTTAATTCTTGCGCCAAGCTCTGCATTTTTTACAACAACAATGCCTGCGATCACATCGCTATGTCCGCCTAAATATTTTGTTGCACTATGC
>MLJW01000581.1_pt1 | contig 13833 bp, 13 predicted proteins | sample 888231 | NCBI WGS metagenome assembly MLJW01 (sample SAMN05788063, study PRJNA343431) | mine drainage metagenome | isolation source: sample collected from the inflow into an acid mine drainage treatment plant... | place: Germany: Lusatia, lignite mining district
GTCCTGCGCACCGGTCGGGCGTGGAGCCTCTCGGACGTCGGCAGCGCGGAGCTCGTCGCCTCGGAGCTCGTCGCGAACGCGGTGCTGCACGGGTGGGGCCCGATCTCGCTGCGCCTGTTCGACACCGGCGACGGGTTGCGGATCGAGGTCGAAGACGCCAACCCGGCGCCACCGGTGACGGCCGACGGCCACCCGGGGCGCGTCGGAGGCTACGGCATGCGGATCATCGAGCGGCTGGCGGACTGGGGATGGCGCCCGTTGCCGAAGGGCAAGCTCGTGTGGGCGAGGATGCGGACCGCCGACCCTGCCGACCCTGCCGACTCTGCCGACTCTGCCGACCCTGCCGACCTTGCCAACTCCGCCGGCGAGGGCGACGGGACCGATCACTCCGCGGGCTGAGGGGTCGTCCGAGGACCGAGGGTCGAGGACGGACGCGGCCGACCGCTGCCCGCTTCCTCGGCGACCGTGTCGGTGCGGAGGTCAGTCGCGCTCGCCGTCGGGGTCCACCCGGAACAGGTCCAGCGCCCCGCACACCTCGAGGACGAACAGGTCCCGGTCATCGGCACCCCGGAGCACGGTCGCCCCACCGCGCTTACGGCTCGCGTCGGCAAGCGAGATGAGGAACGCCGCACCCGTGGAGTCCATGAACGTCACCTGGGCCATGTCGATCACGAGGAGCTGGCGACGCAGCCCCACGACGCGCGCCGCGATGCCGGGGAACTGGTCGCGCGCAGCGAGATCGAGGTCGCCGGAGACGACGAGCGTCGTCGTCGCCGACGAGGTGGAGATCTCGATCACCGGTACGCACCAGGGGGGTGAGGGGGTGGGGGATTCTCGACTGTATCCAGGGGGCGCGGGCGGCGCATGTGGGGGGCGACCCGCGGCGACGCGCGGGTGTGCTGCCACGAGCGTCGTCCGGCGCGCTGCTGGGAGCGCTGCCCGTTCGGATGGCTCCGGATGAGCGATCGGCGGAGGACTGCGACACTGGCCCCATGACCGGAGAGCACCATCACGACCTGCTCGACCCCGAGCCCACGCTGCTGCCTGCCGACCACCCTGACGTCCTGGCCCGGGCCGAGCTCGCGGCCGGGACGGATGCCGTCACCGTCCTCACCGCGCACCCGGCGTCGTCATACCTGTGGGCGGCGTTCTCGCGGGGAGCGCTCGGCACCGGGACGCCCGAGGGAGCGCTCGCGGCCTACGCCTACGCCCGCACCGGGTACCACCGCGGTCTGGATGCGTTGCGCAAGGCAGGCTGGCGCGGCCACGGTCCGATCCCGCCGCACCACGTGCCGAACCAGGGATTCCTGCTGAGCGTGCTCGCGCTCGAGCAGGCGGCCGCGGCGATCGGCGAGATCGACGAGGCGGAGCGGTGCGAGCGGCTGCTGCTCAACTCGGGGACGACCGCGGCCGAGGTCGCCGGGCTGCTGCTCTGAGGCGTCCTCGGTGCACCGGGTCACGATCCGGCCCGGTGTGCGGAACGTCTGAGCCCGTCGTCCGACCCCTCCGGTAGCCTTTCGGAGGCACCGGGCCGCTGTCGCCCGTGCCCGGGGGCCCGACGCCGAGATCGGACCGGTCACGTCCTCGTCGTCGAGGCAGCGGAGGAGTGGATTCCATGCCAGCCGTCGTGGTTGTCGGCGCCCAGTGGGGCGACGAGGGCAAGGGCAAGGCGACCGACCAGCTCGGCGCCCAGGTGGACTACGTCGTGAAGTTCAACGGCGGGAACAATGCCGGCCACACCGTCGTGATCGACGGCGAGAAGTACGCGCTCCACCTGCTCCCGAGCGGCATCCTCTCGCCGGGGGTCACCCCGGTGATCGGCAACGGCGTCGTCATCGACCTCGAGGTCCTGTTCCAGGAGATCGACGCGCTGGTGAGCCGCGGTGTCGACGTCTCGCGGCTGCTGGTGTCGTCCGCGGCGCACGTGATCGCGCCGTACAACCGGACCATCGACAAGGTCACCGAGAGGTTCCTCGGCAAGCGCAAGATCGGCACGACCGGCCGCGGGATCGGTCCGACGTACGCCGACAAGATCAACCGGGTCGGGATCCGGGTCCAGGACCTCTTCGACGAGAACATCCTGCGGCAGAAGGTCGAGGGCGCCCTCGACCAGAAGAACCACCTGCTCGTGAAGGTCTACAACCGCCGCGCGATCACCGTCGACGAGACCGTGGAGGACCTGCTCCGGTTCGCCGAGCGGCTGCGCCCGATGGTCGCCGACACGCCCCTGGTCCTCAACCGGGCGCTGGACGCCGGGAAGATCGTGCTCTTCGAGGGCGGCCAGGCGACGATGCTCGACGTCGACCACGGCACGTACCCGTTCGTCACGTCGTCGAACGCGACCGCGGGCGGGGTCTGCACCGGTTCGGGCGTCGGCCCGACGCGCATCGACCGGGTGATCGGCGTCGTCAAGGCCTACGCCACCCGGGTCGGCGAGGGACCGTTCCCCACCGAGCTGCTCGACGAGATGGGCGAGTTCCTCCGGGCCACCGGCGGGGAGTTCGGCGTGACCACCGGACGACCGCGGCGGTGTGGTTGGTACGACGCCGTCGTGGCGCGCTACTCGAGCCGGATCAACGGCCTGACGGACTTCGTCCTGACCAAGCTCGACGTGCTCACCGGCCTCGAGAAGATCCCGGTGTGCGTCGCGTACGACGTCGACGGCGTCCGCCACGAGGAGATGCCGGCCGACCAGAGCGACTTCCACCACGCCACGCCGGTGCTGGTCGAGTTCGACGGCTGGACCGAGGACATCACGCAGGCCCGCACGTTCGACGACCTGCCGATCAATGCGCAGCGCTACGTGCTCGCGCTCGAGGGGCTGTCCGGCACGCGGATCTCGGCGATCGGCGTCGGCCCGGGGCGGGACGCGACGATCCTGCGCCACGACCTGATCGGCTGAGGCGACGGTGGTCGGCTCGATCGTGCGGACGCGGGGTACGTGGGTGACGGTTGTGACCGACCGGGGGGACGTGCCGGCATGACGGGCCGTCGGGCGTCCATCCTCCCGGACTCGCGGCTGCTCGTCGGGCCGGTCGTGACGCTTCGACCGCTCGGCACGGACGATGCGGCGGAGCTGTTCGACGCGATCGGCTCGGAGGAGGTCTGGGCCGCCGGGTACAACGGTGGCGCGGCCGAGCGGCCGCTCAGCGAGGCCGAGATGGCGCGGTGGATCGACGCGCTGGTGCACCACGGCCCGCGGGCGACCTATGCCGTGACCCTCTCGGCGGACTCGGCGTACGGCGCGGTCGGTCGCGTCGTCGGAACCTCGTCGCTCGTCGAGGCCGACCTCACCCACCACCGTGTCCACCTCGGCGCGACGGCGTATGCGCCGCGGGTCTGGGGCACCGCGGTGAATCCGGCCGCGAAGCGTCTGCTGCTCGCGCATGCGTTCGAGGACTGCGGGTTCGAGCGCGTGAAGATCCAGACCGACCACCTCAACACCCGCTCGCAGGCCGCGATCGCCAAGCTCGGGGCGATGCGCGAGGGGGTGCTGCGCCACGAGATGATCCGCGCGGACGGGACCTGGCGGGACACGGTCGTGTTCTCGATCCTGGCCGACGAGTGGCCGGGCGTGCGGGCGCGGCTCGACGCGCGGATCGCGGCCGGCTGACGTCGGACGTGCACGCCTCAGGTGGTCGGGGCGTGCCGCTCGAGGAAGGTGTAGACCTCGGCGTCGTCGACGCCGGGGAACGTGCCACCGGGCAGCGGTGCGAGCACCTGCGCGTGCAGCCGCGCGCTCGGCCACGACTGGTCGGCCCATCGGGCGGTCAGGTCGCCCGGTGGCTGCCGGCAGCACGTCGGGTCGGGGCAGCGGGAGACGGTGTGGCGCGTGGTGTCCCGCCCGCGGAACCACTTCGAGTGCACGTACGGCACGCCGACGGTGATCGAGAACTCCCCCGACGTCGTCGCACCCGTCTGCGCCGTGCACCAGAACGTGCCCGCCGGGGTGTCGGTGTACTGGTGGAACTCGGTGGCGCGGTCCCGCACCGTGAACGCCATGCGTGACGTCCACTGGCGGCACACGATCTGCCCCTCGATCGCACCGGTCGGGTCCGTGGCGAAGCCGACCTCATCGTTCTCGTAGCCGCGGTAGAGCGTGCCGTCGTCGCCGACCCGCATGAAGTGCACCGGGATCCCGAGGTGCGCGGTGGCGAGGTTGGTGAACCGCATGGCGGCCGCCTCGTGCGTGACGCCGAACGCGTCGCGGAAGTCCTCGATCGCGAGGTCGCGTTCGCGCTTCGCGTTCTGGAGCACCTCGACCGCGCGCCCTCGCGGGATGAGGCACGCCGCGGCGAAGTAGTTGATCTCCATCCGCTGACGCAGGAAGTCCGCGTAGCTGGCCGGTCGTTCGTGCGCGAGCACGCGGTGCGCGATCGCCTGGAGCGCGAGGGACCGGAGGCCGTGGCCGCCGGGGATCGAGGCGGGCGGGAGGTAGATGCGACCGCTCGCGAGGTCGGTGACGGTGCGCGTCGAGTGCGGGAGGTCGCCCACGTGCAGGATCTGGAAGCCGAGCTGCTCGGCCATCCGGGCGACCGCGCGGTGCGTGAGGGCGCCGGACGTGTACCCGGCCGCGCGTGACATCCGCTCGGCGGCGTCCTCGATGTCCGGCAAGTAGTTGTCACGCTCGCGCATCCACAGCCGCAGCTCGGTGTTGGCCCGACGTGCCTCCTCGGGGGTCGCGATCGAGGCGTTCGCGCGGCGGGCGAGCTCCTCGTGCAGGCCGACCAGGGCCTCGAGGGCCTCGAGCGGGAGGGTGCGTCCGGCGCGGACGGACGGCAGCCTGAGGCCTGCGTAGAGCGTCGTGCCCTGGGCGCGGTCGAGGGCGATCTCGAGGGCGGCCCGGCGGCTCGGCGGCTCGGTCGCGAGCAGGTCGGAGAGCGCGATGCCGAGTGTGGCGGCGATCGACTGGAGCAGCGAGATCCGGGGCTCGCGTCGGCCGTTCTCGATCAGCGAGAGCTGGCTGGGCGCGGTCGCGACGGCGGCGCCGAGCTGGTCGAGCGTGAGGCCCGCGGCGGTGCGGAAGTGCCGGATGCGTCGTCCGAGGGTGAGCAGGTCGGTAGCCATTGGTTCACGCTATCGAAAGATCTGCGAATCTTCACACACCGATTCGGTTGAAGGGCGGTCGAAATCGGACGAGGGTGGGTGTCGATCGCCGCACCTGACCGCAATCTCACGGGAGGCCCCCGATGACCGTCCTCGACCACACCCTCACCACGACCCCGCCGACGACCCACCCGCGTCTGCTCGCGTGGGTCGCCGCGATGGCGGAGCTGACCGAGCCCGACGCCGTGGTCTGGTGCGACGGCACACCGGAGGAACGTCGACGGTTGAGCGGCCGGATGGTCGAGGACGGCACGCTGATCCCGCTCGACCCGGTGCGCCGTCCCGGCAGCTACCTGGCACGCTCCGACCCGAGCGACGTCGCGCGCGTCGAGGACCGCACGTTCATCTGCTCGGCGCACGCCGACGACGCGGGGCCGACCAACAACTGGCGCGACCCGGCGGAGATGCGCGCCGAGCTCCGCGGCGTCTTCGCGGGGTCGATGCGTGGCCGGACGATGTTCGTGGTGCCGTTCTCGATGGGTCCGCTCGGCGGTGCGATCTCCCAGCTCGGCGTCCAGCTCACCGACTCGCCGTACGTCGTCGTGAGCATGGCGGTCATGACGCGCACCGGAACCGCCGTGCTCGACCTGCTGGGTGACGACGGGGCATTCGTGCCAGCCCTGCACTCGGTCGGGATGCCGCTCGTCGACGCGGACGGCCGGCGCCACGAGGACGTGCCGTGGCCGTGCAGCACGACCAAGTACATCGTGCAGTTCCCCGAGTCCCGCGAGATCTGGTCGTTCGGCTCGGGGTACGGCGGGAACGCGCTGCTCGGCAAGAAGTGCTTCGCGCTGCGCATCGCGTCGGTCATGGGCCACGACGAGGGCTGGCTCGCCGAGCACATGCTCATCCTCAAGCTCACCTCCGACCAGGGTCGCGTGTTCCACGTGGCCGCGGCCTTCCCGTCGGCGTGCGGCAAGACCAACCTCGCGATGCTCCGGCCGACCATCTCGGGCTGGACCGTCGAGACCATCGGCGACGACATCGCGTGGATGCGTCCCGGTCCCGACGGCCGGCTGCGGGCGATCAACCCGGAGGCGGGGTTCTTCGGCGTCGCGCCCGGCACCGGGGTCGTGACCAACCCGACAGCGATCGCCACCCTGACGCACGACGTGATCTTCACGAACGTCGCGCTGACGGACGACGGCGACGTCTGGTGGGAGGGGCTCACGCCCGAGGTCCCGGAGCACCTGACGGACTGGCGTGGGGAGGACTGGACCCCGGCAGCGGGCCGACCCGCCGCGCACCCCAACTCCCGGTTCACGGTGGCCGCCGAGCAGTGCCCGACCATCGCCGACAGCTGGGACTCCCCGGACGGGGTGCCGATCGACGCGATCCTGTTCGGCGGGCGCCGCGCCACCAACGTCCCGCTCGTCGCGCAGTCCTTCGACTGGGCTCACGGCGTCTTCATGGGCGCGACGATCTCCTCCGAGCAGACCGCCGCCGCCGAGGGGACGGTCGGGGAGCTGCGTCGCGACCCGTTCGCGATGCTGCCGTTCTGCGGCTACAACATGGCGGACCACTGGGGCCACTGGCTCACCGTCGGCGCCGGCCTCCCCGCGAGCGCTCGCCCGTTGCTGTTCCAGGTCAACTGGTTCCGCAAGGGGGCCGACGGTCGGTTCCTGTGGCCCGGCTTCGGGGAGAACTCCCGCGTCCTGGACTGGGTGCTGCGGCGGGTCGCCGGCGAGGCGGACGCGGCGGTCACCCCGGTCGGCCTCGTGCCCGCGCCGGGTGCGCTCACGCTCGACGGTCTCGCGGTGTCCGATGCCGACCTTGCCGAGCTGCTCGCCGTCGACAGGGACTCGTGGTCGGCCGAGTGCGACCTGACGGAGGGGTTTTTCGCGCAGTTCGGCGACCGGCTCCCGCTGGAGCTCACCGACCAGCTGACGGACCTCCGCTCGCGCCTGGAGGTTGCGGCCGACTGAACCGCCCCCTCATTGGTCACCTGGGCCGCCCGCACGCCACCAGAACCGTGGGCTCCCGTCAGGTGGAGCGATCTGCCGCGACACACCGGCGTGTCGCCCGCGGAACGCTCCACCTGACGGGGGAGACGGAGGGGGAAGCGAGGAGTGGGCGGGGGCGGGACGTCCGCGTGCGGGCCGATAGGCTCAGGGTCCGTGAAGATCCTCGTCATCGGCACCGGTGCTCGTGAGCACGCCCTCGTCCGCGCGCTCGCAGCAGATGCGCAGGTCAGCGAGCTGCACGCCGCGCCGGGCAACCCAGGAATCGGCGCGGATGCGACGCTGCACGACGTCGACCCGCTGAACGGTGACGCCGTCGCCGCTCTCGCGACCGCCCTCGGCGTCGACCTCGTCGTCGTCGGGCCCGAGGCTCCTCTCGTCGCCGGAGTGGCGGACGCCGTCCGTGCTGCGGGGATCGCGTGCTTCGGTCCCAGCCGGGAGGCCGCCGCCCTCGAGGGGTCGAAGGCGTTCGCGAAGGACGTGATGGCCGCGGCGGCAGTGCCGACCGCGATGGCGCACGTGTGCACGACCCACGCCCAGGTCGCCGACGCGCTCGACGCGTTCGGAGCGCCGTACGTCGTGAAGGAGGACGGTCTCGCCGCGGGGAAGGGCGTGGTCGTGACGGACGATCGCGTGGCCGCGCTCGAGCACGCCGACGCGTGCCTCGCGAAGGTCGGCGGGAAGGTCGTCGTCGAGGAGTACCTCGACGGACCGGAGATCTCGCTGTTCTGCCTCACCGACGGGTCGAGCGTCGTGCCGTTGGCCCCGGCGCAGGACTTCAAGCGTGCCCTCGACGGCGACGCCGGCCCGAACACCGGTGGCATGGGTGCGTACTCGCCGTTGCCGTGGGCGCCCGCCGACCTCGTCGCCGAGGTGGTCGAGCGCGTGGCCCAGCCGACCGTCGACGAGATGGCGCGACGGGGGATCCCGTTCTCGGGTGTGCTCTACGTCGGGCTGGCTCTGACGAGCCGGGGGACGCGCGTCGTGGAGTTCAACGCGCGGTTCGGCGACCCGGAGACGCAGGTCGTGCTCGCCCGGCTCGCCACGCCGCTCGCGACCGTCCTCGACGCGGTCGCGACCGGAACCCTGGGGACGCTCCCTCCGCTGCGCTGGCGCGACGAGGCCGCGGTGACGGTGGTCGTCGCGGCGCACGGGTACCCGGCCGCCGTGCGCCACGGCGACCCGATCGCGGGTGTCGAGGCCGCGGAAGCGGTTCCCGGCGTCCAGGTGCTCCACGCCGGGACGGCGCTGGTCGACGGCGTGCTGGTCGCGTCGGGAGGTCGGGTGCTCTCGGTCGTCGGTCGCGGGCCGGACGTCGCCGCCGCGCGTGCGGCCGCCTATGCGGCGATCGAGCGGATCGACCTGCCGGGATCTCATCACCGCACTGATATCGCCGCGTCAATCGCTGGTTGACATGGCTCATGTGTCAACTTATGGTTGACGCATGACGACCGAGACGAACGCGCCGGACCTGCGCCAGCTCCTCTCCGAGGCGATCGATGCCGCGGGGCCGGGTGTGGCGGCGCGGCTGGGGACGGAGCCGTCCGCGCACCTCGAGCTCGTCGCTCTCGTGCTCCAGGCGCGCACCGAGACCGAGGCGCTGCTCCGGTCGACCATCGCTGCGGCGCGGTCGGCCGGGTGCACGTGGGAGGCGATCGGGCATGTCCTGGACATGTCCCGGCAGGCCGCGCAGCAGAGGTACGGCAAGGACGAGCCGCTCGAGCCTCGACCGGGCGGCCGCGTGGTCCGACTGGCGCCCCTCAGCGCGGTCAACGAGATGCGGGTGCTGGACCGGGCGGGACGGTACGGCTGGCACGGCATCGGCTACGGGGCACTGTTCCACGTGGTGCAGAAGTCGGACGAGCAGTGGGAGCACCGCCGGGTGCACGTCGTCGGGGCCGAGAGGCGGCGGCTCGAGGCCGACGGCTGGGAGCGGTTCGGCGGAGGCTGGTTCCCGTGGCTGTACTACAAGCGGCGTACCGGGGCCCCGGCCCTGCCCGAGCCCACGACGGACGACTACCTGATGCGCCCGTAGCCGTCCGACGCTGTCGTCCGGCCGACATCTGGTCCCGGGCGTCATGAGGCTCCCGGGTGCGGAAGGATGTGAGACGTGAGCGCGCCACTCGAGCTGACCGGTTGGACCCACACCTACTCCGGGAAGGTCCGGGACCTCTACGTCCCCGACCTGCCGCCCGGGTCCGCGCACCCGGCCGGCGACGTCGTCCTCGTCGTCGCGAGCGACCGGATCAGCGCCTACGACCACGTGCTCTCCACTCCCGTCCCCGACAAGGGCGTGGTCCTGACCCAGCTGAGCCTCTGGTGGTTCGAGCAGATGGCCGACCTCGTCCCCAACCACGTGGTCACGGCGGAGGTCGGGCAGCACGGGGTGCCGGCGGCGGTGGCGGGTCGCGCCATGGTCTGCCGCCGTCTGGAGATGTACCCGGTCGAGTGCGTCGCACGTGGCTATCTCACCGGATCGGGGCTCGTGGAGTACCGCGCGGGTCAGCAGGTGTGCGGGGTGCCGCTACCGACGGGCCTGGTGGACGGCTCGCGACTTCCCGAGCCGATCTTCACCCCCGCGACCAAGGCCGAGCTCGGCGAGCACGACGAGAACGTGAGCTTCGACGTCGTCGCGACGCAGATCGGGACCGACGCCGCGACGCGGCTCCGGGACCTCACGCTCGCGGTGTACTCGCGGGCGGAGCGCATCGCACGCGAGCGAGGCGTGATCCTCGCCGACACCAAGCTCGAGTTCGGGCGCACGATCGACGGGCCGGACGCGGGCTCCGTCGTGCTCGGCGACGAGGTCCTCACCCCCGACTCGTCACGGTTCTGGCCGGCGGACACCTGGGCGCCCGGCGGCCCGCAGCCCAGCTTCGACAAGCAGTACGTCCGCGACTGGCTCACGTCGGACGCCTCGGGCTGGGACCGCGCGAGCGACGCACCGCCGCCGCCGCTGCCCCCCGAGGTGGTCGAGCGCACCCGTGCGCGCTACCTCGACGCCTTCGAGCGGCTCACCGGTCGCGCAGCACTCTGATGGCTTCGATGACGGCGGAGCTCGTCCTCACCGGCGCGCGCGTCGTCGGCGCGCACGCGGCCGGTGCTCGCACAGGCGCGGACGTCGGCTCTCCCGCAGGGGCGCTCGTCGACATCCTCGTGCGCGACGGGCGGATCGCGGCCGTCGCGGCGGACCTGGCCGACGACCTGCCGGCGCACGTGACGCGGCTGGACCTGGCCGGACGGTTCGTCATGCCCGGTCTGTGGGACAACCACGTGCACTTCACGCAGTGGGCGCTCGCCCGCCAACGCCTCGACCTCTCGGGCACGACGTCCGCGGCCGACGTCGCCCGGCTGGTCGTGGAACGGCTCCGCACGCAGCCGGTCCCGGCGGGGGCCGCACTCACGGGGATCGGGTTCCGGGACGCGCTGTGGCCGGACACCCCGAGCGCGGCGTTGCTCGACGCCGCGATCGCCGCGGCCGGCCTCCCTGCGACCCCGGTGGTCCTGATGTCCGGCGACCTGCACTGCGGGTGGCTCAACACGGCCGCGCTGAGGTCTCCGGCGCTCGCCTCGCACGGACTCGGCGACCACCCGACCGGGGTGCTCCGCGAGGCGCCGTGGTTCGCGGCGAGCGAGGACATCAGCGTCGTGGCCCCTGACGTGCTCGAACGCCTGGTCGACGAGGCCGCCCGTGCCGCCGCGGCGCGAGGAGTCGTCGGCGTGATGGACGTCGAGATCGCCGACAACCTGTCGGTGTGGACGCGGCGCGTGCAGGCGGGCGTCACGTCGTTGCGGGTGTCAGCGGGCGTCTGGCCGGAGTACCTGGACCGGGCGATCGCCCGCGAGCTCGCCACCGGCGACGTCCTGCCGGGCACCGACGGGCTCGTCACCATGGGACCGCTCAAGATCATCGCGGACGGCTCGCTCAACACCCGCACCGCCTACTGCCACGACCCGTACCCGGGACTCGTCGGACCGGAGGCCCGGGGTGTCCTCAGCTACGACCTCGACCGCCTCGTGCCGCTGATGACCCAGGCGGCGCGCCACGGCATCGCGTGCGCGATCCACGCGATCGGGGACCGCGCGAACACCGTGGTGCTCGACGCGTTCGAGGCGAGCGGGGCGCGCGGCTCGGTCGAACATGCCCAGCTCGTCTCCGCCGAGGACGTCCCGCGATTCGCGGCTCTGGGCGTGGTCGCCTCGGTGCAGCCCGAGCACGCGATGGACGACCGCGACGTCGTCGACCGGTACTGGGCGGGGCGCGCGCACCGGGCCTACCCCTACCGGGACCTGCTCGAGTCCGGTGCGACCCTGGCCCTCGGCTCCGACGCCCCGGTCGCACCGCTCGACCCGTGGGTCGCGATCGCCGCGGCGGTCGCCCGCACGCGCGGCGACCGCGTCCCGTGGCACCCCGAGCAGGCGCTGCCGATCGGTGCCGCGCTCGCGGCCTCGGTGCGCAGCAGCGTCGAGCCTGATCAGGTCGCTGATCTCGTCGTCCTGGACGCCGACCCGACCACAGCCGACCCCGCGGCGCTGCGGACGATGCCCGTCGCGGCGACCGTGCTGGGCGGACGGCTCACCTGGGACACCCTCGGGAGTCGGTAGTCTGGGCACCGCACCCCTCCACCTCCGCCCCGTGAAACAGGAGCCACCCGTGGGACGAGTCGTCGTCAACGTGATGCCGAAGCCCGAGATCCTCGACCCGCAGGGCAAGGCGGTCAACGGCGCCCTCCCGCGTCTCGGCTTCAGCCAGTTCGTGAGTGTCCGCCAGGGCAAGAGGTTCGAGCTCGAGGTGGACGGCGAGGTGACCGACGAGGTCCTCGCGGCCGCGCGTCGTGCCGGTGAGACGGTGCTCTCGAACCCGGTCATCGAGGACGTCGTCGACGTGTACGCCGAGCCGGTGCACGCGCCGTCGGACGAGGCCGGCCACTGATGCTCACGGGCGCCCGCATCGGGGTCGTGACCTTCCCGGGGACCCTCGACGACCGCGACGCCGCACGCGCGGTGAGGCTCGCCGGCGGCGAGGCCGTGACGCTGTGGCACGCGGACGCCGACCTGCACGCGGTCGACGCGGTGGTGCTGCCGGGCGGTTTCTCCTACGGCGACTACCTGCGCGCGGGGGCGATCTCGCGGTTCGCGCCGGTGATGGGGTCGATCGTCGACGCGGCGAACGGCGGCATGCCCGTCCTCGGCATCTGCAACGGCTTCCAGGTCCTCACCGAGGCGCACCTGCTGCCCGGGTCGATGATCAAGAACGACCACCTCCACTTCGTGTGCCGCGAGCAGGTGCTGCAGGTCGAGAACGTCGACACCGCGTGGACGCGGCTCTACTCGGTAGGCGAGCGCATCACGGTCCCGCTCAAGAACCAGGACGGGCAGTACGTCGCCGACGAGCACACGCTCGACGAGCTCGAGGGTGAGGGTCGCGTCGTCGTGCGCTATCATGGCTGGAACCCGAACGGTTCGCGGCGCGACATCGCCGGCATCACCAACGCTGCCGGTAACGTCGTCGGGCTCATGCCGCACCCCGAGCACGCCGTCGAGGTCGGGTTCGGCCCCGACGGACCCCGCGGGCCGCGCACCGGCACCGACGGCCTGCGCTTCTTCGCCTCCGTGATCGGTTCCCTGGTCGGTTGAACGCCTGCACCCCCGAGGAGTCTGCCGTCGGCTCCGGCGTGACTATCGAGACCGTGCCGTGGGACGACCCCGACGCGGACCGGCTCCGCACCACCCAGCAGGACGAGCTCAAGGAGCGGTACGGCGGGGTGGCCGACCTCGAGCCGCACATCCCGCCCGAGGGCGTCGCCGCGATGCTCCTCGTGCGGGTCGACGGCGTGGCCGCGGGCTGTGGGGCGCTGCGCGGGCGCGGTGAGGGCATCGGCGAGCTCAAGCGCATGTTCGTGTCGCCCGAGTTCCGCGGGCGGGGGCTCTCTCGCCTGGTCCTCGTCGAGCTCGAGCGCCGTGCGGTGGCTCTCGGGTGGGAGCGCCTGATCCTGGAGACCGGTGTGCTGCAGCCCGAGGCGATCGGGCTCTACCTCTCCGAGGGCTACACACCGATGCCGAACTACCCGCCTTACGACGTCGAGGCGGACTCGCGGTGCTTCACCACGGTGCTGCCCGCCGGTCGCGCGGCGGTGCGCGACGGGCAGGGGCTCGCGAGCGGCGCGGCGCGGGCGACCGGCTCAGGGTCCCCCGCGGGACGGGACTCGCGCGCGGCGCGGCCCGAGGTCGAGTTCTTGGACGTCCCGTTCGTCGACCCCCGTGCGGTCGGGCTGCGACGCGAGATGTACGACGAGATGGCTGCGCTCTACCCGGACCGTGACGTGTTCATCGACGCGTTCGACGCGATGGAGGCCGACATCGGGCGCGAGGCGCGCGTCACCGTGCTCGCGACCGTCGACGGCCGCGCGGTGGGCACCGCGCTCCTCCGTCCGGCGGGCGACAGGTTCGGACCGACGGCCGGCGAGGTCAAGAAGGTGTTCGTCCGGCCCGACGCCCGCGGGCTGGGGGTCGCTCGCCGGCTCATGACGGCTCTCGAGACCGCCGCACGTGCCGCCGGCTGGAGCTCGCTCGTCCTGCAGACGGGATCACGGCAGCCCGAGGCGATCGCGCTCTACGTGAGCCACGGCTACCGCCCGGTCGCGCCGTACGGCCCGTACGTCGGCGATGCCGTCTCGTTGTGCTTCCAGAAGGTGCTCGGCGCCTGACTCTCCCGCCGGCCGAACCCCGTCGCGGTTGTCCACAGCGAGGCCCAAGGGCTCGTGAT
>MLJW01000582.1_pt1 | contig 13802 bp, 12 predicted proteins | sample 888231 | NCBI WGS metagenome assembly MLJW01 (sample SAMN05788063, study PRJNA343431) | mine drainage metagenome | isolation source: sample collected from the inflow into an acid mine drainage treatment plant... | place: Germany: Lusatia, lignite mining district
ATCAACTGAAAACCCAATTCCCTCAGACCCAGGATTTGTACCGCGAGGTCTGTGTGTTGCTGTTTTTCCGCTATGGCATTACGCCAACAGCCAACAAGCTCTATCAGTATGTGCGCAAGGGAAGCATGTCGGCACCAGCAGAAGCCCTAAACACGTTCTGGGTTGTGTTGCGAGAGAAAAGCCGAGTTCGTATCGAACGTCCAGATCTACCTGAACAGGTAAAAGATGCTGCAGGTAGTTTTGCCGCCTCGCTCTGGAAGCAGGCGCAAGAGGCAGCCCAGGCAAGATTTTCTGCGCAGATAGCAGAGTCAAACGAAAAGGTGCTTGAAGCCCGACAAGAATCTGATATTGCCAGGAAGGAATTGGCCACTATCTTGTTAACCCTACAGGAGACGCAGGCCCATCTTGAAAATGCCAATCAGCGTATTGCTGAGATTGAAAAAAAACATGCGGTTGATATCTCTACCTTAGCCACCTTTGAAAAATCGTTCGAATCGCTTCAAAATGAGCGCGTTAATCTGGACCGGTCTCTTGAGGCTACAAGAACGGGATTTAGCAGGGATATTGAAATTATAAATGTCGCATTGAGCAAGGCCGAGGAACGTTACCGTTTACTTGAAGCTAAATCGCTGATGGAGGTAGATCGAGAAAGACAAAGGGCTTCTAAGCTTGAGAAGGAGCTAATTAAGATTCGTGAGACTACACGAACTGATCAAGTGGATCAGCAAAAGGAATTGTTTTCACTTCAGAATGTCATTTCCGGACTGAGGGAAAAGCTTGGCACCCTGAATGGACAATTAAATGCGGTAACCAGCCAACAAAAAGAAACTACCAGAAGGCTCAGGTTTACTGAGAAAAAGCTGGAAGCGAGCAGTGCAAAAAACTCACGCATAAAATCCATGCCCTAGAAAATTTGATTCAGTATTCAGCAGCAAGCAACAAGTGCCATTTACATTTTTATGAAAAAAGTAATTACATCTTTATTGGAATGGACGGCTGCGGCGCGTGGCTGAAAGCCCATAATTATGATTTGACATAATATACATTATGCGAAGTACGATTGGAAAGGTGTTGCTTTTCAAGGATCGCGTAATGGGCGCCACACAAGGTTCGCAGCAATCCTGCAGGAACACGCCGTACCGGTCTTCTGACGCATTTATGCCTTAATTATTATTCCTTGGTCAGCAGATCTTCTGAGTCGAGAATGCGTGGTGAGGACAAGTGTGATTGCGTAGCAAAAAAATTATGCGCATAATGAAAAAATGCATTCCAAACTAAATCGGCTGATCATGCTGTTCGCAATACTGATCTGCCTCCCTTTGCAGGGACTGGCGGCAGTGACAATGCCTTCTTGCCATGTGCATGACCAGAAGATGGAAATGCATGTTGATGCTGATCATTCTGAAGTCATGTCTCACTGCGACCATCATCACGATGGCGATCATTCGAACAAAAATACTCCGTGCGACAAATGCTTTTCTTGCTATCTGAGTGCGACCATGGCAATGATTTCGTTCAACATTTCTGTCGAGTTGAATGGCGTTTCGCCCATGGTTGCCGGCCCTGCCCTGGAAATTTCAGACTTGGTTCCCTCCCCTCTTTTTCATCCCCCCAGATCGACCTTCGCCTAGTGCTGAAGGTCGCATAGCCTTCACGCGAGCCTTGTCTTGGGCGCCTGCCCTAGATTAGTACGCTTGCCGCTCTACCGATACTTCAGCATGTTCTGACCAATGGTGGTTTCGTTCGCCGTTGAGGTTTGGCATGTCCGTGTTAAACGGTCATTTTCGCCTTCAACCTCGACGTTACAGAAACCATCCCCGGAAAGTTGCAAAGCGAGGAAGAGCAATGTCTCAGACATCTCATCAAGACAGTATCACGGCTGAAAACACCGTCACCCGTGTTGTGCACATTGGAGCCACCGAGTTTTCCGAAGATGTATTGCGTCAAGTTGAAGGCCAATTCCCCGGCATATTGCGGCTGGTGTTTAACAAACAGACCGGCAGTCTCACCATTGCTTATGACACGGCGAAACTGGCTTTCGGCCAGATACTGTCTCGACTTGCAGAGATGGGTGTCAAGCCGCTTGATACCTGGGCGTTTCGATTGAAGGCGGCATGGTACGACTTCACTGACCAAAACACGTCGACCCAGGCCCATGCCAAACCCAAGGGCTGTTGCAACAAGATTCCGGGAGCATAGCGCAGTACCTCCGGGCAGGACTGACCAATCCCCGGAGTTTTAAAATCCAAATTTAGGAGTATCTATCATGAAAAAGCAAACACTCAACAAACTAGTTATCGCAGCTTTTATCACCAGTCTCAGCTTTGTAGCCACGTCAGCTATAGCCGCTCAAGATATGTTTCAGCAAGAGATTAATCAGAGATTGATGAAGTCCCGGCAGCAGCTTAATGAGATCAAGGCTTCCAAGGATGCTACTGAGCGTCAAAAACTTTTGAGCGCGCACATGAAAACAATGCAGGAAACCATGGAGAAGTGCCGCGCCATGAAGCCCAAGGTCGGCATGTCCGAAAAGGAGCGTGATGACTGGTTCAATGAGCACCAAAAGACCATGGATGACATGATGGGCCAGATGATGGAAGAGCATCGAATGATGATGGATATGGGGAACATGCCAATGGACATGGATGGTATGCATAAGCACTAAATGAAGGTCCGGGCGGGCATCTCCGCCCGGATTTTACATGCACAAAAGTGTGCGACGAGTGTAGCCGATTATCGCTGCAGCTGTCTTCGTCCAACTGCGCTCGTAACGCTTTGGACGTGCGGGTAACAGCGATTTCTTCGCTGTCTGGAGGATATATGCATTTCCCGTTATTCGATGTTGGAAGAATCGTGCTGGTTCGTGCCGGTCAACTTGGTGTTTCCATCAGTACGCTCGCAATGGTATTGACGTTTCCGCTGCCAGCAGCCGCGCAAAACGTATTGTCGCTGACAGATGCGCAACGAATGGCCGTCGAACGCTCGCGACAATTGGCTGGCCAAGATGCTGCAGTCGCCGCGGATCGAGACCTGGCGGTTTCGGCCGCGCAAAACCCGGATCCCGTATTACGCGTCGGCATCGACAATCTGCCGGTTTCCGGTGCGGATCAATTCAGCATCGGGAACGACTTCATGACACAGCGCAGTATTGGCGTGACTCAGGAGTTTACGCGCGGGGACAAGAAACGATTGCGCGGCGAGCACTATGATCGCGAGGCGGACAAGACGCTGGCCGAAAAGGCTGAAGCAGCTCTCGTTATCCAGCGCGACACCGCCCTGGCCTGGCTGGACCGCTATTACTCGGAAGCGAGTGCGGAATTAATTGGCGAGCAGATTCGGCAGGCCCAAGGGGAAATTGAGGCGGCGCAAACCACATATCGTTCGGGTCGCGGCAGTCAGTCCGATGTGCTGGCTGCCCGGACGGCGTTGGTGGGATTGCAGGATCGGGCTAGCGAGATTGCGCGCAAGGTGCGCATCGCGAAAATAGCACTGGTCCGCGAAGTCGGCGAACTGGGCGAGCTTCCTCTTGCCCAGAGACCCAGGATCGACCATATTCCAATCGATCCTGGCGCCCTCGATACACATATCGCGATGCATCCGGAAATCATCGTATTGGCAAAGCAGGAAGATCTGGCGGCAACCGACGCACGCCTCGCCCAGGCCAATAAGCAATCGGACTGGAGCGTGGGATTGTCCTATGGCATGCGCGGATCGCAATATTCCAACATGACTTCGATTGGGTTATCGGTTCCGTTGCAATGGGACCAAGCAAATCGCCAGGATCGCGAAGTGGCGGCCAAGCTCGCGCAGGTCGAGCAAATCCGCGCGCAGCGAGAGGAAGCCATGCGTGTCGCCGTTGCTGAGGTGCGTTCCATGATTGCTGAATGGGAGAGCGCACGCGAGCGGCAAACTCGGCTGGAAAACGAATTGGTGCCGCTCTCGACCGAACGTACCCAGGCAGAATTATCGGCTTACCGCAGCGGAAAATCTTCCTTGAACGATGTGCTGGTCGCGCGCCGCAACGAAGTTGACGCGCGTTTGCAGGCGCTGCAAATGGAAGCGGAAACCGCGCGTTTGTGGGCGCAGCTCAACTTCCATTTTTTACGCGATGACGCCGGGCATGTGGCGCCAGATAAGGATGCACAATGAAAACCAGACCTCTAGTCTTTTCCCTGGCGGCCATTATTGCAGTCAGTGTCGTGGGTTACGCCGGCTACCGCGTTGGCCTGCGCCAGAGCATGACTCCCCAATCTGTTGCAATGCCGACAGCCACGCAGGCCAAATTCAGTAGTGTGGCCGCTTCGGCTACGGGCAAGACTGTGTTGTATTGGCATGATCCGATGGTGCCTAATCAGCGTTTTGACAAACCCGGCAAGTCGCCCTTCATGGATATGCCATTGGTGCCGGTCTATGCCGACGAAGGTAATAACGCTGGGATGGTCTCAATCAGTCCGCGCATTCAGCAGAATCTGGGGATTCGTACCGCCGAAGTCACCAAGGGCAGTCTGGTTTCCAGCATCGAAGTAGTGGGTAACGTAGCCTACAACGAACGCGAACTGGCCGTGGTTCAAGCGCGCGCCAATGGCTATGTGGAAAAGCTCTATGTCCGGGCGACGCTGGATCCGGTGCGCAAAGGCCAGGCGCTTGCCGAGTTGTACGTGCCGGACTGGGTCGCAGCACAGGAGGATTTTCTGACTGCGAAACGCTTGGGTGCGCAAGAAGGCCGTGCGGACGGCCAGGATCTGGTCGATGCCGCACGTCAGCGCATGCGTCTGGTTGGCATGTCTGAAGATCAGATCCGGCTGGTTGAAACGAGAGGCACGGTGCAGCAGCGACTGGTCGTTGCTGCACCTGTGGGCGGCGTGGTCGCCCAACTGGATGCTCGCGAGGGCATGACGGTGGTGAACGGCGCGCCGCTGTTCCGCATCAACGGGCTGGACACGGTCTGGGTCAACGCCGAGGTGCCGGAAGATGCCGCTGCGCAGGTTCGTTCGGGTCATGCGGTTGAAGTACGCACGCCGTCATTTCCCGGCATGGTGTTCAAGGGCAGGGTCAGCACGGTATTGCCGGACGTCAATCCTGTGACGCGCACTTTGAAGGCGCGGATCGAGCTGCTCAATCCGGGGCAACGACTTGTCCCTGACATGTTTGCTACCGTGAATTTTTCGCCCGAAGTGCGCAAGGACGTGTTGCTTGTGCCGAGCGAAGCAGTGATAAGGACAGGCAAGCGCAACGTAGTGATCGTGGTGCAGCCGGACGGCAAGTTCGCCCAGGCGGACATTGAGACTGGTAGCGAAAGCAAGGGTCAGACGGAAATCCGCAAGGGACTGGAAATAGGCCAGAAGGTCGTTGTCTCCGGACAGTTCCTGATCGATTCTGAAGCCAGCCTCAGGGGCACCGCGCTACGCATGGGCAATGCGCCCTCACCTGTCGGCGACGGGGTGCCGACGCATCATGGCAGCGGAAGGATCGAAGCCATCGGCAAGGACGCGATCACCATCTCTCATGGCCCGATTGCCAGCCTGCAGTGGGGTGCAATGACCATGGGCTTCAAGCTGCCTGCGAATGGAATTCCTCCTGGCATCAAAGTCGGCGACTACGTGTATTTCGAGGTCAAACCTGTTTCCGCTGGGGAGTTTGAAATCGAGTCGATTGCCCTGGCGAGGGATGCCAAGCCATGATTGCCCGGCTGATTCGTTGGTCGATTGCCAACCGCTTTTTGGTGTTGCTGGCCACGCTGATGATGACGGCATGGGGTATCTGGTCGTTATCCAGGACTCCGCTTGATGCCTTGCCCGATCTGTCCGATGTGCAGGTCATCATCCGCACGACCTGGCCTGGTCAGGCACCACAGATTGTCGAGAATCAGGTGACCTACCCGCTGACGACGACCATGTTGTCGGTGCCCGGAGCCAGGACGGTACGCGGCTACTCCTTTTTTGGCGATTCGTTCGTCTATGTCCTGTTTGCGGATGGTACAGATCCGTACTGGGCGCGTTCGCGTGTGCTTGAGTATCTGAACCAGGTCCAGTCGCGCTTGCCACCGCAGGCCAGGTCCTCGCTCGGGCCGGATGCGACCGGCGTTGGTTGGGTGTACGAATATGCGCTGGTGGATCGCAGCGGCAGGCTGGATTTGTCACAGCTACGCGCGCTGCAGGACTGGTTTTTGAAATATGAACTGAAGACTGTTCCAGATGTGTCGGAGGTTGCCAGTATCGGCGGCATGGTGCGCCAGTACCAGGTCGTGCTCGATCCCGGGCGACTGCGTGCCTATAACATTCCCCACGGCAAGGTGATCGAAGCGATCGGCAAAGCCAATCAGGAGGCGGGAGGTTCGGTGCTGGAGCTCGGCGAGGCCGAGTACATGGTGCGCGCTTCCGGATATCTGCAATCGCTGGATGATTTCCGCAAGATACCGTTGACGACCACCGCAGCAGGCGTATCGGTACGGCTGGGTGATGTGGCCCGAATTCAGATTGGGCCCGAGATGCGACGCGGGGTTGCAGAGTTGAACGGCGAAGGCGAAGTGGCAGGCGGCGTGATCGTGATGCGCTCCGGCAAGAATGCGCTGGAGACAATCTCGGCCGTCAAGGCCAGGTTGGCAACGCTCAAGGCGAGCCTGCCGCCCGGGGTTGAAGTTGTGACCACCTATGACCGTTCCGGGCTGATCAATCGCGCAATCGAGAACTTGACCCACAAATTGATCGAAGAATTTCTCGTCGTCCTGCTGGTGTGCGGCGTCTTCCTTTTTCACCTGCGATCCGCGCTGGTTGCCATCGTGACACTGCCGCTGGGCATTCTTGCGGCCTTCATTGTCATGTATTACCAGGGGATAAACGCGAACATCATGTCGCTGAGTGGCATCGCGATTGCGATTGGCGCCATGGTCGATGCGGCAGTCGTAATGATAGAGAATGCGCACAAGCACATCGAGGGATGGAAGCACAGCCATCCGGGTCAGGTACTTGCCGGCAGCACTCAATGGGAGGTGATCGCCGATGCCGCGGCCGAAGTTGGTCCGGCGCTGTTCTTTTCGCTGTTGATCATTACGCTGTCATTCATTCCGGTGTTTACGCTCGAAGCCCAGGAAGGAAGGTTGTTCTCGCCGCTGGCCTTCACCAAGACCTATGCGATGGCCGCCGCTGCTGGCCTTGCAATCACGTTGGTCCCAGTCCTGATGGGCTATCTGATCCGGGGCAGAATTCCCGACGAGCAGAAGAACCCAATCAACCGCTTCCTGATCCGTACATATCGTCCCCTGCTCGACGCTGCGTTGCGCCGCCCCAGGACGATTCTGCTGGTTGCAGCCTTGATGGCGATCGCGACGCTATGGCCACTCAACCGTCTTGGCGGCGAGTTCATGCCGCCGCTGGACGAAGGGGATTTGCTTTATATGCCGACTGCCCTGCCGGGAATCAGTGCGGGAAAGGTTGCCGAACTGTTGCAGCAAACCGATCGTCTGATCAAGACCGTGCCGGAAGTGGAAAGCGTATTCGGGAAGGCTGGTCGTGCCGAGACTGCGACCGACCCGGCGCCGATGGAAATGTTCGAGACCACGATCCGCTTCAAGCCGCGCGGGCAATGGCGGCCCGGCATGACGCAGAGCAAGCTGATCGAAGAACTTGATCGTACCGTGAAAGTGCCGGGGCTGACGAACATCTGGGTGCCGCCGATCCGAAACCGCATCGACATGCTCGCCACCGGCATCAAGAGTCCGGTAGGGATCAAGGTGGCGGGCATGAATCTAGCCGAGATCGATCGCTTGACCGCCGAGATTGAGCGTGCAGTCAAGCCGGTTGCCGGGGTCTCGTCGGCATTGGCAGAACGCTTGACCGGTGGGCGCTATATTGATGTGGACATCGATCGTGACGCGGCTGCGCGCTATGGGATGAATATCGCGGATGTCCAGAGCATTGTGTCCTCGGCAATCGGGGGCGACAACATCGGCGAGACCATCGAAGGGTTGCAGCGCTTCCCGATCAATGTGCGCTACCCGCGCGAAATCCGCGACTCGCTCGAGAATCTGCGCAAACTGCCGGTGCTCACCGAGCGCGGTGCGCAAATCAGCCTGGGGGACGTGGCTAAAATTCATATTACCGACGGCCCGCTGATGTTGAAAACCGAGAATGCGCGCCTCTCCGGCTGGGTGTACGTGGACATCCATGGCCGCGACCTGAGTTCCGTAGTGCATGACATGCGGGCAGTGGTGGCCAAAGAGGTGAAGTTGCCGCCGGGCTATTCGATCGCGTGGTCGGGGCAGTTTGAATTCATGGAGCGCGCAAAGGCGAAGCTCAGGGTCGTCGTGCCGGCAACGCTGATGATCATTTTCGTATTGTTGTATCTCACGTTTGGGAATCTTGGCGAAGCGTTACTGATTATGGCGACCTTGCCATTTGCGCTGGCCGGTGGCGTCTGGTTCATGTGGATGCTGGGCTATAACCTGTCTGTGGCAAGCGGTGTGGGATTCATTGCCTTGGCGGGCGTGGCGGCAGAATTCGGCGTGATCATGCTGCTCTACCTCAAGAACGCATGGAGCAAGCGAATCAGTGACGGCAAGACCGGATTCCCTGATTTGCTTGATGCGATTCGCGAAGGTGCGGTGTTGCGGGTGCGCCCCAAGGCGATGACCGTCGCCGTGATCATTGCCGGATTGATGCCGATCATGTGGGGCAGCGGAACGGGGTCGGAGATCATGCAACGTATCGCTGCTCCGATGGTGGGCGGGATGATCACGGCACCGTTGTTGTCGATGTTCGTTCTCCCTGCGGCCTACTTGTTAATGCGTCGTCCACGCACGCTGCACCATCGCTCGCATGGCTAGCAGCAACACAATCGTCATGGCTGATTTCTCCATGTGTTAGCTGGCGCACAGAGCCGCGGCCTACAAAGGAGAACAATCCGCATATTGGAAGTACTTTAACCATTAAGTGATGGAAAAATCATGATCAAGCATTCGAGCCGCTTTGCCTGTAGTGGCACAATCTTCGCAGGAGTATTGCTCGCGCTCTTGTCTGGCTGCAATAATCCACAAGGCACGAACAGCGCCTCTGCGCCCACGACAATCGGTACCGAGGTCGATGATTCGGTCATTACCACCCGAATCAGGTCTGCGCTGATGTCGAATGACAATATCAAAAGTCTCGATATCAAAGTCAAGACACGCAAAGGCGAGGCGATGCTGAGCGGCTTTGCCGACAATCAATCCCAGATCGATCTCATTGTCACGCTGGTGCAGGGCATCGAAGGGGTCAAGTCGGTAACCAACCAGCTCAGCCTGAAGGAGGGAAAGCTGTCGATCGGCAACAAGATTGACGATAGCGTCATTACCATGCAGGTCAAATCGGCGCTGCTGGCCGACCCCATGATGAAGAGCCTGGACGTTTCGGTCACCACCAGGGACGGCGAGGTTCAACTCAGCGGGTTCATCGATAACGAGCTCCAGATGTCACATGCGGTGGACATTGCCAGAGGCACCAACGGGGTGAGTTCGGTAGTCAATCATATGAGCATCAAGAAGTAGGATTAGAGTCTTACATCCGTCAACCACCAACTCAAGGAGCCAATCATGACCAATACCAATATAGGACGCAGGTTGCAACATCTTCTCATTGTGGTTGCCGCCACAATCACACTGACTTCATTTGCTGGTTCAACGTATGCCGCGACTGCGGAGGACTTGAACAAGGATGCCGAACAGGCGCTGAAAATATTGTATAAATCAAACCCCATTGCGGAAGATATTTCCAAAAAGGCCAGAGCGATTCTGGTATTCCCAAAAATCATCAAGGCCGGACTGGTCTTTGGTGGAAGCTATGGGGAAGGTGTCCTGACCAAGGGCTCGCATGAACCTGTCTACTTCAATTCCGTTTCTGCGTCCTGGGGATTGCAGGCGGGAGCCCAGTCATACGGTTACGTGGTTTTCCTCATGAACGACAAGGCCGTGAAATATCTCTACAAGTCTCAGGGATGGGAGATCGGTGTCGGACCTACGGTCGTTGTGGTTAATGAAGGCATTGCCAAGAACCTGTCTTCCACCACATTGAAAGACGATGCCTATGCCTTCATTTTTGACCAGCAGGGACTCATGGCGAGCTTGAGTATCGAGGGTACAAAGATTACTCGCATCAAGCGTTGATCTGAGCAAGCGGGGAATCACGCCACGCTTTCCTGATACGGCATTCGGTGGACATGAGGCTCTGCCCTCCTCCATCGATGCCGGCTTTTCATCTGGCGATTCACGGGGTCGCTAGACCCCGAAATATTTTGCCGCGGGATGGTGTACCACAATTGCACTGGTGGACTCTTCAGGCCAGAGCTGGTCTTCGTCGCCCAGAGACACCCCGATGCGCTGTGTATCGAGCAAATGGAGAATCTTGTCCTGATCGTGCAGGTTGGGGCAGGCGGGAAAGCCGAAGGAATAACGGCTGCCGCGGTAATTCTGCTTGATCAGTTCAGGAATGGTGCGTGCTTCTTCCCTGCCGAATCCCAGTTCCACCCGGATACGTTTGTGGATGTACTCGGCCAGGCCTTCAGCGGACTCGGCATTGAGCCCGTGCCAATAGAGGTATTCCTTGTAGTCGTCGCTGGCGAACAGCTTGCGTGCAAAATCTGAAGCATTCTGACCCACCGTGGCCACCTGAAAGGCCACTACATCCATTTCTCCGCTGTCTTCCGATCTGAAAAAATCCGAGATGCATCTTCTGCGCTCGTTGCTCTGGCGCGGAAAAGTGAAGCGGCAACGTTCGGCGCTGCCGCCGGGGTCGCTATAGATCACCAGATCATCCCCTTCTGCCTGGCAGGGAAAGTAGCCGTATGCTGCCTGAGGATTCAGGATACCTTCGCGATCCGCCTGATCCGCCAGCCGGGAGAGGATGGGGTCGACTTCATGGCGAATGAAATTGCGGTATTCCTGTTCCGTATATCCCCTGGTCTTGTAGCCCCACTGGAGTTTGTAGAGTGCAGTGCGATTAATATAAGGCAGTAGCGACTTGACTGGCGTGTGCTCTATGGTTTTGACGCCCCAGAACGGAGGGGTCGGGACCGGATTGTCACGCGTCACGGAATGCAGCCCCATCTCAACCGCGAGCCCCGTCTGATCTTGGTTTCCAGTAGAGCGGAGCAAATTTCCAGGACCAGAGTCCGAAACAAGCCAGCCAGACCAGCCCTGCACAGACGTAAAGCTGACCGCGAGCGCCAAGATCAAGTCCAGGAAGTTCCGACATGACGCGCAGCGCGGCAACAGACTGGAATACCAGGAAGACGCTCCAGGTCAGCCGATCGGCCACCAGCGCCCTGCCGGAATGGCCGAGCGACACGCGCGTCACCATGGCCAGCATCATGGAAGTGAAATAGCCGATGGTCAGCGCATGCATTGGAGCCTTGGCAAGGATGAATTGCCCGGTCATGAGTAAAGTCAGACTTTGCAGGCTGTAGAGCAGCAGGGCAATACCAAGCCAGGCGAAGGCAATATGCAGCATCCCCAGAATGGGGACGGCAAGACTTTCCCGCAGCCGCCATGCGCGCGACAGATAGATTGCGCATGCCGCCATCGGCAAGTCGGCGAGCCAGGTCCAGGACTGTTGGGCGCAGAGTTCAAGTATTGCATGCAGCAAGGCGCCGGCAGGCATCAGCGCAAGCGCCCAGTCCGGTCGCACGATCTTGTAGCCGGGAATCACGCCGGCGGTGAAAAACGGGATCATGCGGTGACTGACGGCAAAGAATACCGGCAGCAAAAGCAGCCAGACCCCCCCTACCTTGGCGAGCGCTACAAGATGCACTTCACCGCTCGCAAATCCGGCAATCAGAAGCCATCCCAGCACCAGCACCATCGAAGTGATGGTGGCATGCCGCTTGTCCGGGTGCTTTGCCCGCACATAGACCCGCAGCAGGGCATACAGCCCGATCCCCCACCCGGCAAGGAACAGCCCCTGTGCAATCTTCAGCAAGGCCAAGCCGATCACCAATCCCGCATAGAACAGCAGCGTCCCCGCGGCAAGCAACAGAAAAGCCGGCACGTATGCACGGCGTTCGACCTCCTCCCCGTTCATCCAGCGCGGGAAAGTGGTCATCAGGAAGCCGAAGATGAAAAACGGGAAGAAGCCGTAAATCATCAGGTAAGCATGCGCGTCCATGGGCGGGATGGCCCAAGGGATCGGCGGATAGAAACCGCCGTAGCGGCCGCCAAGATCGGTCAGCCACCAGGTCAGCGTCAGGATCGACTGCATCACGCCGCCAAAGAAGAACATGCGGTGCGGTGCAGATGAAAATGTATTCCAGATCTTAGGCAAATTAACCATGTTGTTACGCTTCCAGATTGTTCGGTTTGGCGAATAAAAAACAGATGGATGCGGCGATGAATGTCCGCAGCGTAACCGCGATCTGAACTGGCAGCATGGGCGACGCCTGTTCAGGTGCGGACGAAGTCGATCACGATCTGTCCGGGCTCGCGCTGCAGGTACCGGATGCTAACAGCATTACCATAGCGTTGCTCAAGCTGGTTCAGCAGCGGCAAGGGATCATGATCGTTGACGAAGCGCATGGTCTCTCCGCTACTCAATGCGTCGAGCGCACCGAAGATGGCAGCGTGGCGGAAACGCTTGGCGATGCCGCGCGCATCGAACGGATAGATCTGTTCCGGCAGCAGATGAAGATGAGGTTGTGTCATGGTTTTCCTTTCAGGGGGATAAACGCGCAATTCGCGCGCGGTGATGAATTAGGAATTCAGCGTCCCAGGCGGCTGGTATTGCCGGCAGCGAACTGCCCTGCTCGGTTTAAATGGCTTCCAGTGCCATATCCTGCCAGTTTTCCCGGCTTGCACGCCACACATCGCGCAACCCCAATGGCACCACGATCAGAAAACTCAGAATCCAGACCGCCAGCCACATATGCAAGGCTCCACCAAGGAATTTTTTCAGTTCGTTGCTGAAAGTCAGCAATACCAGCAGCGAGCCTGCCAAACCATAGAAACGATATCCGGCGAAACGGATGTATTGCCTGACCACCGGGTTGGGATGGTGTGCGCTGGCTGCGTACACCATGATGGATGCAGCACCCCATATCAGCAAGATCGGAAATGCCGGCATCAGTACGACGGCGATCATTGATAACAGGTTGAAAATTTGCGCTGCACGCTTCTGCGATGCGGCAGTCAATACAAGATGGCCCATCATTTGGAATTCCTTTGCTGCATCAGTCGGTAAGCGATTCGGCCTGTCGCCGCCGCTGGCTGCCTGATCATCTTGCTGCTTCTGCATCGACAGTGGTTCGTTGTGGATTTTCATGGACATCCTATAAGATGAATGTAAAATACATTTTAAATTTAGCACGATGCTTTGGTTAAAGCAATATAAAATATATACCTTCAAAGGGTCGACATTATGCATCTCACCACATTTTCCGATTATTCCCTTCGGGTCATGATGTACCTGGGTATCCAGCACGGGCAGCTGGTCACCATTTCGGATATTGCGCAGGCCTACAAGATTTCTGAAAACCATCTGACCAAGGTGGTGCATCATCTGGCGCTGCGTGGCTATGTCGAAACGGTACGGGGCAAGGGCGGTGGCCTGCGGCTGGTGCGGGAGCCCGCTACTGTCAATATCGGGGAGCTGATACGAACCACGGAGGGTGACACTGGCTTGCTGCCATGCCTGGATGCCGATGGAACCTGCTGCATCCAGCCTTCCTGTCAATTGATGGGGATACTGCGGAGGGCGCAAGATGCTCTGTTTGCGGTACTGGATCAGCACACCCTGGCCGATCTGATGCTCCACGAAGAACAGCTCTCGCGCATCCTCGTGCAT
>MLJW01000583.1_pt1 | contig 13794 bp, 9 predicted proteins | sample 888231 | NCBI WGS metagenome assembly MLJW01 (sample SAMN05788063, study PRJNA343431) | mine drainage metagenome | isolation source: sample collected from the inflow into an acid mine drainage treatment plant... | place: Germany: Lusatia, lignite mining district
GCCACGCGCAGCGTCAGCCGTCGGCCGAGGTAGGGCAGCTCGCCGCCGTCGCGCCAGTCGATGCGCGAAGCGTGCTGCGCCGCGCGGCGCGCATCGCGCAGCGCGAGCTGACGCGCGACCCAGCCGGCCTTGTCGGCCAGGAACTGCTGCACCTGGCGCAGCGCGACCCAGTTCGGCGCGGCGACGACGACGCCACGCTCGTCGACGCGGATGCCGATCGTGCGCCGTCGCGAACGCTGCAGCAGGTAGTCGAAGCGATGTGCGCCGTCGTCGTGGCGCCGCCACGGCGGCCGCGGCGGCGCCGCGGCGTCGGCGGCGGCGTCGAACAGCGGCAGCTGCATCGCGCTCGCCCCTCGCTCAGCGTCGGTAGGCGTCGGCGTCGAGCCGGTGCATCTCGGCCTCGACCCAGTCCTCGACCAGTTGCATCAGCTCGGCCGCGCTGCGTCCGGCCGGCGCGATCGGCTGGCCGATCGACACGTCGATCACTCCGGGGCGCTTGATGAAGGCCTGGCGCGGCCAGCATCGCGCCGAGGTGATCGCGATCGGCACCACCGGCGTGTCGGTCATCACCGCCAGCCGCGCGCCGCCGAGCTTGTAGCTGCCCTTGCGGCCGCGCGCGGTGCGCGTGCCTTCGGGGAACATGATGATCCAGTAGCCCTTGCGCAGCAGCTCGGCGCCCTGTTCGGCGACGCGGCCGAACGCTTCGGTGCCGCGCGTGCGGTCGATGTGCACCATGTCGAGCCGGCCCAGCGCCCAGCCGAAGAAGGGCACGAAGAGCAATTCACGCTTGAACACATAGCTCAGCGGCCGCGGCATCAGCACCGGCAGCGCCAGCGTCTCCCACGCCGACTGGTGCTTGGGCAGCAGGATCAGCGGGCCGTCCGGCAGGTTCTCCATGCCGTGCACACGACGGCGGATGCCGCAGACGACTTGCGCACCCCACAGCGCGAAGCTGACCCAGCCGACGCAGAAGCGGTACAGCGTTCGCCCGCGCACGAAGGGCGACAGCAGCAGCACCGCGATCGCGTACGGGATCACGCTGAGCACCAGCCACGCCATGTAGGCGGCCGACCGCAGCCACAGCATCATGGCGCGGCGCGCTGCGTGAGCAGCCAGTCGGTGAACGCGGCGAGGTCGTCGTGCACGCGCGTGCCCGGCGGCAGCTCGTCGGCGGCCAGCGTGCGCTCGCCCTTGCCGCTGCGCACCAGATGCAGCTCGCAGCCGAGCTGCTGCGCGGCGAGCAGGTCGCGCCGGGTGTCGCCGACTGCCGGCACACCGGTCAGGTCGTCGAGACCGTGGCGCGTCGCGATGTCGCGGAACAGCCCGGGCTTGGGCTTGCGGCACGCGCAGTGTTCCTCGGGCGCGTGCGGGCAGAAGAAGATCGCGTCGATGCGGCCGCCGGCGGCGGCCAGCGTCTTCTGCATCTTCAGGTGGATCGAGTTCAGCGTCGGCATGTCGAACAGGCCGCGGCCGACCCCCGACTGGTTGCTGGCGATGAGCACGCGCCAGCCTTCGCGGTGCAGGCGGGCGATTGCCTCGAGGCTGCCGGGGATGGGCACCCATTCGTCGGCGGACTTGATGTAATCGTCGCGGTCCTCGTTGATCACGCCGTCGCGGTCGAGGATCACCAGCTTGGGAGTCGGTCGGTCGGCCATCGCGTTCAGCCCGCCAGGCAGGAAATGTCGGCGACGCGGTTCATCGCCTGGTGCAGCTCGCCGAGCAGCGAGAGCCGGTTGGCGCGCAGCGCCGGGTCTTCGGCGTTGACCATGACCTGGTCGAAGAACGCGTCGACCGGGCCCTTGAGCGCGGCCAGCGCCTTCAGCGCCGTGGTGTAGTCGCCGTGCGCGAACGCGCCCTGCGCCTGCGGCGCGACCGCGGCCAGCGTGTCGAGCAGCGCCAGCTCGGCAGGCTCGCGCAGCAGCTCGCGCTGCAGCGCGACGCCGCCGACCGCCTCGGACTTGCGCAGGATGTTGCCCACACGCTTGTTCGCGGCAGCCAGCGCGGCCGCTTCGGGCAGCGCGGCGAAGGCTCGCACCGCGTCGAGGCGGCGCGGCACTTCGGCCAGCAGCGGTGGACGCAGCACCAGCACCGCGTCGATCTCCTGCGCGCCGTAGCCCTGTTCGCGCAGCGCGTTGGCCAGACGCTCGAAAATGAAATCGGCCAGCGCCGCGGCCGGATCGGCCCAGCCGTCGACGCCGGCGAAGGCACGCGCGGCGATGTCCAGCAGGCGCGGCAGCGGCCAGTTCGCGGCGAGCTCGGCGCGCTCGCCGAGCATGCGCACCACGCCCAGCGCGTGGCGCCGCAGCGCGAACGGGTCCTTGTCGCCGGTGGGCAGCTGGCCGATGCCGAACAGGCCGACCAGCGTCTCCAGCTTGTCGGCCAGCGCCAGGCACAGCCCGACCGCGTCAGCCGGCAGCGCATCGCCGGCGTAACGCGGCCGGTAATGGTCCTCGATGGCCTGGGCGACGCTGGCCGGCAGTCCGTCGTGCAGCGCGTAGTAGCGCCCCATCACGCCTTGCAGCTCGGGGAATTCGCCGACCATTTCGGTCAGCAGGTCGGCCTTGGCCAGCTCGGCCGCCTGCGCGACCGCGGCGGCGTCGACGCCGGCCAGCGCGGCCAGCTCGGTCGCGATCGCGCGCACGCGGCGCATGCGCGCGCCCTGCGAGCCCAGCCGCGCGTGGTAGACGACGCGCTCGAGCCCGTCGACGCGGCTGGCCAGCGTGCGCTTGCGGTCCTGCTCGAAGAAGAACTTCGCGTCGGCCAGGCGCGGCCGCACGACGCGCTCGTTGCCGTCGATCACCGCCGACGGGTCGGCCGGCGCGATGTTGCTGACGACCAGGAACTGGTTGCTCAGCCGGCCTTCGGCGTCGAGCAGCGGGAAATACTTCTGGTTGGCCTTCATCGTCAGGATCAGGCACTCCTGCGGCACCGCGAGGAACTCGGGCTCGAAGCGGCAGCTCAGCACGTTGGGTCGCTCGACCAGCGCGCAGACCTCGTCGAGCAGCGCGGCGTCGTCGATCGGACGCAGTCCGGCGGCGGCCGCGGCGCGCTGCAGCTGCTGCGCGATCGCGTCGCGGCGCTCGCCGAAGCTGGCGATCACCGCGCCTTCGTCGCGCAACTGCTGCGCGTAGCTGTCGGCGTCGCGCAGCACGATCGGGTCGACCGACGCCTCGAAACGATGGCCGTGGGTTTCGCGCCCGGCGTTCAGGCCCAGCGCCTGCAGCGGCACGACGCGGTCGCCGTGCAGCGCGACCAGGCCGTGCGCCGGGCGCACGAAGCGCACCGTGCTCCAGCCGTCGGCGAGCTGATAGCTCATCACCTTCGGGATCGGCAGTTTCGCGATCGCGTCGTGCAGCACGCGGCCCAGCGTCTCCGTCAGTTCGGCGCCGGGTACGACCGTATCGATGTACAGCGTGGCCGCGCGGCCTTCGCCTTCGCTGCGCAGCCGCGCCGCGGCGTCGGCCGGCAGGCCCAGCGCGGCGAGTTTCTTCAGCAGCGCCGCGCTCGGTGCGCCGGCGCCGTCGAGACCGACCGCGACCGGCATCAGCTTCTGCGCCAGTTCTCGGTCGGCGCCGCGCGCGGCCACGCCTTCGAGGTGCACCGCGAGCCGGCGCGGGCTGGCGTAGGGCGTCACCGCGGCGCCGGCGACCAGCAGTCCGGCGCTGCGCAGGCCTTCGGCGATGGTGTGGGCGAAAGCGCTGCCCAGGGCGGCCAGCGCCTTGGGCGGGAGTTCTTCGACGAACAGTTCGACGAGCAGATTGTCGGTGGTCATGGTCAAGTCGCGGCCTTCTTCTGCGCCAGCGCCTGCGCCGCTTCGGCGCCCCACGCCGGCGGCGCCAGCGGGAAGCCCAGGCGGGCGCGGCTGTCGAGGTATTCCTGGGCAACGCCGCGCGCCAGGTTGCGGATGCGTCCGATGTAGGCGGCGCGCTCGGTGACCGAGATCGCGCCGCGCGCATCGAGCAGGTTGAAGGTGTGCGCGCACTTGAGCACCTGCTCGTAGCACGGCAGCGCGAGCTGCTGCTGCATCAGGTGGCGCGCCTGGCGCTCGTGCGCGGCGAACGCGTGCAGCAGGAACTCGACGTCGCTGTGCTCGAAGTTGTAGGTGCTCTGCTCGACCTCGTTCTGGTGGAACACGTCACGGTAGCTCAGCAGGCGCGGCTCGCCGGCCACCTGCGTCTCGGTCCACACCAGGTCGTACACGCTGGCCACGCCCTGCAGATACATCGCCAGGCGCTCGAGGCCGTAGGTGATCTCGCCGGTGATCGGCTTGCAGTCGATTCCGCCGACCTGCTGGAAATAGGTGAACTGGGTCACTTCCATGCCGTTGAGCCAGACTTCCCAGCCCAGACCCCAGGCGCCCAGCGTCGGGTTCTCCCAGTCGTCCTCGACGAAGCGGATGTCGTTGCGCGACAGGTCGAAGCCCAGTGCGCGCAGGCTGCCCAGGTAAAGCTCGAGGATGTCGGCCGGCGCCGGCTTGAGCACCACCTGGAACTGGTAGTAGTGCTGCAGGCGGTTCGGGTTGTCGCCGTAGCGCCCGTCCTTCGGTCGCCGGCTCGGTTGCACGTAAGCCGCGTTCCACGGCTCGGGGCCGATCGCGCGCAGGAAGGTCGCGGTGTGGCTGGTGCCGGCGCCGACTTCCATGTCGTAGGGCTGGAGCAGTGCGCAACCGTGCTGCGCCCAGTAATTCTGCAAGGTCAGGATGATCTGTTGAAAGGTCGGCATGGCGGACTTCCAGGCGGCCGGCGGCGCGGGACGATCCCGCTGATCGCGCGGTGCCAGCGGGAGATTCTAGGAGGAGGGCGCGGCCGCGCGGCGCCGGCGCAGCGCGGCCGGCGCCAGCGCGAGCAGGCACAACAGCAGTTGCGGCGCGTAGCCCAGGCGCGCTGCCGCCCAGGCGAACGGGGTGACGCCGCGCCGCGCCTGCACGACGCCCGACAGCACGCCGACGGTGTACGGCTCCAGCATGCTGCGCACGCGGCCGTCGGCATCGATGATCGCGGTGGCGCCCGTGTTGGTGGCACGTATCGTCGGCAGCTGGAATTCGAGCGAACGCATGCGCGCGATCTCCAGGTGCTGGCCGAGCACGATGGTGTCGCCGAACCAGCCCAGATTGGTCAGGTTGGCGATGACGCCCGGCGCCGTGGCCGGGTCGCGGAAGCGCTGCGCCAGCTGCTCGCCGAACAGATCCTCGTAGCAGATGGTCGGCGCCACGCGCGCGCCGTCGACGACGAACGACGGTTGCTCGAAGCCGCCGCGCGCGAAGTCGCCCAGCGGCATGTTCATCAGCCGCACGAACCAGTGGAAGCCCCACGGAATGAATTCGCCGAACGGCACCAGATGCGCCTTGTCGTAGCGGTAGCGCGTCGCGTTGCCCAGCCCGAGCACGCTGTTGGTGTACTGGTCGGCGCCTCGCGTCAGCGGAATGCCGACCAGCGCGTGCGTGCCGCGCGCGCGCAAGGCCTGCTGCAGCTGGTCGAGCCAGCCGGCGGGCAGGTCCTCGGGAAGCACCGGCAGCGCGGTTTCCGGCGTGACGATCAGGTCGGCGCGCAGCTGGCCCAGCCAGCGGCCGTACAGCGCCAGCGTCGGCGCCAGTCTGCCGGCGCGGAACTTCTCGCTCTGGCCGACGTCGCCCTGCAGCAGCGCGACGCTCAGCGGCGAGCCGGTCGGGTGGGTCCACTGCACGCCGCCGACGAGCCTGGCGCCGCCGACCAGCGCCGCCAGCAGCGCGACCGCAGCTGCGGCGCCGCGCACGCTGACCTGGGTCAGCGTGGCCAGCAGTGCAGCGGCCAGCGCCGCGGCGAAAGTCACCCCGTACAGTCCGAGCAGCGGCGCGTAACCGGCCAGCGTGTCGCCGCTTTGCGCATAGCCCAGCGCCAGCCACGGGAAGCCGGTGAACACGGTCCCGCGCGCCAGCTCGCCCAGCGTCCACGCGCCAGCCAGCGCGGCGGCCGCGGTCGCCGCGCGCGCCAGCGGCCACGGCTCGCGCGACGCCGGCGGCGCCAGTGCGGCGACCAGCGCGGCGCTGGCCGCGGTATACAGCGCCAGGTAGGTCGAGAACAGCACGACGGCGCCGGCGGCCAGCCACCGCGGCAGGCCGCCGTACACCGCCATGCTGATGTACAGCCACCAGACACCGACGGTGAAGGTGCCGACACCGAACGCCAGTCCGAGGCGCGCGCCGCGCCGCGCGCGCGCTCGTCGCGCCGGCGCCGCGTCGCGCCACAGCAACGCGGCGAACAGCGCCAGCAGCAGCACGGCCGCGCCGCCCCAGCGCGGATGGCCGAAGCAGGCGCCATAGGCGCCGCCGAGCAGCAGCGCCGCGGCGATCTCGAGCAGGCCGCGCGAGCGTTCAGCTCGCATCGTCGGCGTAGGGGTCGGGCAGGCCCAGCGCGGCGAGCACGTCGCGTTCGCGCGATTCCATGCGCCGCGCGTCGGCGGCGCGCACGTGGTCCCAGCCCAGCGCGTGCAGCACGCCGTGCACGACCAGGTGCGCGTAGTGCGCCTGCAGCGTCTTGCCCTGTTCGGCGGCTTCGCGGGCGACGACTTCGTCGCACAGCACGATGTCGGCGACCGGTGGCCACGGCTGGTAGTCGAAGGTCAGCACATTGGTCGCGTAGTCCTTGCCGCGCCAGGTGCGGTTCAGCGTGCGCCCTTCTTCGGCGTCGACGAAGCGCAGCGTGATCTGCGCCGGCATCCCGACCAGGCCGGCCGTGCCGGCGCCGGTGGCCGGCCCACACGCCAGCGCGCGGCGCACCCAGCGCAGCAGGCGGTGCCGCGGCAGCTCGGCGCGGTGCGTGCGGCTGGCGAACTGCACCGACAACTGCAGCGTCGGGCGTGCTCCGCGCGGGTCCTGCGCCACGCTCATCGCTCGGCAGCCTTGCGCCGGGTCTTCGGCGCCGATCTGGCACCCGCGGCATCGGCGCGTGCGGCACTGCGCTCGTCCTTCTCGTAGGCCTCGACGATGCGCGCAACCAGCGGGTGGCGCACGACGTCGGCGCTGGTGAAGCGCGTCACCGCGACGCCGCGCAAGCCGCGCAGGATGCGTTCGGCCTGCAGCAGACCGCTGTGCGTGCCGCGCGGCAGGTCGACCTGGCTGAGGTCGCCGGTGATCACGGTGCGCGAGCCGAAACCGATGCGGGTCAGGAACATCTTCATCTGCTCGGGCGTCGTGTTCTGCGCCTCGTCGAGAATGATGAAGGCGTTGTTCAGCGTCCTGCCGCGCATGAACGCCAGCGGTGCGATCTCGATCGTGCCGCGCTCGAACAGCCGCTGCGTCGTCTCGAAGCCGAGCAGGTCGTACAGCGCGTCGTACAGCGGGCGCAGGTACGGGTCGATCTTCTGCGCCAGGTCGCCGGGCAGGAAGCCGAGGCGTTCGCCGGCTTCGACCGCCGGGCGCGTCAGCACCAGGCGTTCGACCGCGTTGCGCTCGAGGGCGTCGACCGCGCACGCCACCGCGAGGAAGGTCTTGCCGGTGCCAGCCGGGCCCAGGCCCAGCGTCAGGTCATGGCCGACGATGTTGCGCAGGTATTCGGACTGGTGCGTGGTGCGCCCGTGCAGCCCGGCGCGGCGCGTGTGCAGCACCGGCTCGCCCGGCGCTGCCTGCAGTCCGGGTTCCTGGCCTTGCGCGGCCTGCGTCAGCGCGAGCTGGATGTCGTCGAGGCTGATCGGCTGCTCGGCGCGCGCCCACAGCGCCTGCAGCAGCGCCAGCGCCGAGCGTGCGCGCTCGCCGTCGACGCTGAAGCTGTGCGCGCGCCGCCGGATCGTGACGTCGTAGGCCACCTCGATCTGGCGCAGGTTCTCGTCGAGCGGGCCGCACAGGTGGGACAGCCGCGAGTTGTCGGCTGGAGCGAACTGGTGGTGGATCTGCAAAGCTGTGTCGGTGCGAAAAGACGGGCAGCGACGCTGCCGATCGTGTCATTGTGCGCCATGCGCGGGCGCGGCCGCGCGAGGCGTCATCGGCTGTGCCCTAATATGGGGGGGATAGAGCTCCAGCCCCAACCCTTTCTGATGTCCGAAGTCACGCGCCACACGCTGATCGTCGACCCGCACGCCGCCTCGCGCGGCAACATGGCGCGCCTGCTTACACAGGCGCTGCCCGATTTGCCGGTATGCGAGGCCGAGACTCGTGCGCAGGCCGACGCGGCGATCGCCGAACACGACATCGAGCTGGCGCTGATCGATTTCGGACTTCCCGACGGCAGCGGCCTGGACGTGCTGCGCGCGATCCACCAGGCGCAGCCGCTGGCGCGCGTCGTCGTCATCAGCCTGCTCGACGACGACGCCCACGTGTTCCCCGCCTTGCGCGCAGGCGCCTTCGGCTACCTGCTGAAGGACCGGCCCGAAGTCGAGCTGGTCGCTCAGCTGCGCCGCATCCGCGACGGCGAGCCGCCGCTGAGCTCGGCGATCGCGCTGCGCCTGTTGCAGCATTTCAGCAGCCTGCAGGCAGGTGCCATGCGCGACGTCGACGGTGACGGCATCAAGTGGGGGCGGCGCGCGACCGACGTGCCGGGCGCGCCCGCCGCGCGCGCCGATCTCAGTGCGCTGCTGCAGGTCGGCCGCGCCGGGTTCGACGAGCCCGAGGTCGTGCTCACCGAGCGCGAGACCGAAGTGCTGCAGCGCGTCGGCAAGGGCTATACGCTGCCCGAGATCGCGCAGCAGCTCGGGCTGTCGCGCCACACCGTGGCCGATTACGTCAAGCAGGTCTACCGCAAGCTCGACATCTCGTCGCGCGCCGAGGCCGCGCTCGAGGCGGCGCGGCGCGGCCTGGTGCGCTGAGGCCGAGGCGGGGGCTTCGTGCGCGAACCGACCTGCCATCTCGACGGGGCCTGGCTGCCACTGCACGAGGCGCGGGTGCCGGTCCTCGATCGCGGCTTCCTGTTCGGCGACGGCGTCTATGAAGTGATTCCGGTCTACGCGCGGCGGCCGTTCCGGCTGGCCGAGCACCTGGCGCGTTTGCGCCGCAGCCTGCGCGCCGTCGGCATCGTCGATCCGCTGGCCGAGGCCGACTGGAGCGCGCTGGTGCAGCGACTGGTCGAGGTCAACGAACCCGACGATCAATGCGTGTACCTGCAGGCCACGCGCGGCGCGGCGCCGCGCCGCGACCACGCCTTCCCGGTCGACGTCGCGCCGACCGTGTTCGGCTACAGCTACGCCTACCCTCACGTACCGTTGCCTTTGCGCGAGTCGGGCGTCGACGCGATCACGCTGCCCGATCGCCGCTGGCTGCATGGGCAGATCAAGAGCACTTCGCTGCTCGGCGCCGTGCTCGCGCGCCAGGCTTCGGTCGACGCCGGCGCGATCGAGACGATCCTGATCCGCGACGGCTGGCTGACCGAGGCCTCGGCGTCGAACGTCTGGGTCGTTCGCCACGGCGAGCTGCTGTGTCCGCCGAGCGACGAACGCAAGCTCGAAGGCGTGCGCGTCGCGCTGTTCGACGAGCTGGCGCAATCGGCCGGCGTCGCGCTGCGGCGCCGCGAAGTCGCCGAGTGGGAGTTGCGCTGCGCCGACGAGCTGCTGTTGAGCTCGGCGACCAAGGAAGTGCTCGCCGTCACCCGCCTCGACGGCCGCGTGGTCGGCGACGGCCGGCCGGGTCCGGTGTACCGCGCCCTGTACGCCGCGTATCAGGCGGCCAAGCAGGCCGGCGGCCGCGCCCGGCGCAACACCGACACCATGATGAACGACTCCCGAGACGACTCGCCGCTGCAGTTCCCCTGTGACTTCCCGGTGAAGATCATGGGGCGCAACGTCGACGGCTTCGCCGACGCGGTGCTCGCGGTCGTGCTGCGCCACGCGCCCGACTTCGACGCTGCGTCATTGCAGATGCGCGCGTCGCGCGCCGGCAATTACCTCAGCTGCACCTGCACGGTGCGGGCGACCAGCCGCGCCCAGCTCGACGCGCTCTACCTCGAGCTGACCTCGCATCCGCTGGTCAAGGTCGTGCTGTAAGAGGGCGGGCCAGGGGGCAATGCCCGCCTCGCTCACTTTTTTGTGACAGGTGCTTGACACCGGGTTTTGCCCCATGCACAATCTCATCTCTTCGCTGCTGCGAAACGCGCTTGAGACGAAAAGTCCGGCGACGCCCCAGCAGGGAAGCCGAAGCAGGTGAGTGGTTAAGCGGATGAGCTCAGCAAATCAGCAAAAACCACATGCTTGACAAGGAAATAAAGGTTGTGCAAGAATATCGATTCTTCGCTGCTTGAGCAGCAAACGATGTGGAAGCGATGAGCTTCCGGGTCGGGTTCCTTAAAAGACTGAAAGCCGATAAGTGTGGGCGTTTGACTGTCTTGCAAAAGATGAAGTTGAACGCTCAACAGTAAAAACGGAGAAATCCGTAATTCTGGCGAGCAATGCTGCGGAGCGATCCGCGGCGACCAATTGGATTGAACTATAGAGTTTGATCCTGGCTCAGATTGAACGCTAGCGGCATGCTTTACACATGCAAGTCGAACGGCAGCGCGGGGGCAACCCTGGCGGCGAGTGGCGAACGGGTGAGTAATGCATCGGAACATGCCCATCGATGGGGGATAACTGCGCGAAAGCGTTGCTAATACCGCATAAGACCTGAGGGTGAAAGCAGGGGACCGCAAGGCCTTGCGTCGATGGAGTGGCCGATGTCGGATTAGCTAGTTGGTGGGGTAAAGGCCTACCAAGGCGACGATCCGTAGCTGGTCTGAGAGGACGACCAGCCACACTGGGACTGAGACACGGCCCAGACTCCTACGGGAGGCAGCAGTGGGGAATCTTGGACAATGGGGGCAACCCTGATCCAGCAATGCCGCGTGCGGGAAGAAGGCCTTCGGGTTGTAAACCGCTTTTGGCAGGGAAGAAATTGTCCGTGCTAATACCATGGATAGATGACGGTACCTGCAGAATAAGCACCGGCTAACTACGTGCCAGCAGCCGCGGTAATACGTAGGGTGCGAGCGTTAATCGGAATTACTGGGCGTAAAGCGTGCGCAGGCGGTTGGGAAAGATCGATGTGAAATCCCCGGGCTTAACCTGGGAATTGCATTGATGACTATCCGACTAGAGTACGGTAGAGGGGAGTGGAATTCCGCGTGTAGCAGTGAAATGCGTAGATATGCGGAGGAACACCGATGGCGAAGGCAGCTCCCTGGACCTGTACTGACGCTCATGCACGAAAGCGTGGGGAGCAAACAGGATTAGATACCCTGGTAGTCCACGCCCTAAACGATGTCAACTGGTTGTTGGACGGGCAACTGTTCAGTAACGAAGCTAACGCGTGAAGTTGACCGCCTGGGGAGTACGGCCGCAAGGTTAAAACTCAAAGGAATTGACGGGGACCCGCACAAGCGGTGGATGATGTGGTTTAATTCGATGCAACGCGAAAAACCTTACCTACCCTTGACATGTCCGGAATCCCGAAGAGATTTGGGAGTGCTCGAAAGAGAGCCGGAACACAGGTGCTGCATGGCTGTCGTCAGCTCGTGTCGTGAGATGTTGGGTTAAGTCCCGCAACGAGCGCAACCCTTGTCATTAGTTGCTACGAAAGGGCACTCTAATGAGACTGCCGGTGACAAACCGGAGGAAGGTGGGGATGACGTCAAGTCATCATGGCCCTTATGGGTAGGGCTACACACGTCATACAATGGACGGTACAGAGGGCTGCCAACCCGCGAGGGGGAGCCAATCCCAGAAAACCGTTCGTAGTCCGGATTGTAGTCTGCAACTCGACTGCATGAAGTCGGAATCGCTAGTAATCGCGGATCAGCTTGCCGCGGTGAATACGTTCCCGGGTCTTGTACACACCGCCCGTCACACCATGGGAGTGGGGTTTACCAGAAGTAGTTAGCCTAACCGCAAGGGGGGCGATTACCACGGTAGGCTTCATGACTGGGGTGAAGTCGTAACAAGGTAGCCGTATCGGAAGGTGCGGCTGGATCACCTCCTTTCTGGAAGCTTGATGGTCAAGCGTCCACGCTTATCGGCTCTGCAGCCAGGCAGTCTAGGGGCAGGCAACGGCACCGCGGGTCTGTAGCTCAGCTGGTTAGAGCACCGTCTTGATAAGGCGGGGGTCGTTGGTTCGAGCCCAACCAGACCCACCACGCATGCGTGCGCACACGGGGGGTGTAGCTCAGTTGGGAGAGCACCTGCTTTGCAAGCAGGGGGTCATCGGTTCGATCCCGTTCACCTCCACCACGACGCCTTGATGAATGCACAAGCGCAAGCACATGGAAAGTGTGTTTGCGCTTGGGTATACGCCCGGGAATGGCTGAAAGTTCTTTAACAATTCGAAAGCTGACAATTGCAATGCAATTGCGCAGCAATTACCTGCTCTTTCGCGACGCGAAAGGGTGGCGGACGCGAAAGCGGACGCATGGTGATTGCGACACAATTGCACGACAGCCGCTACGGTGGTTGTCGAGAATTGCGATTGCATCAAGAAACTTTTTCAATGGAGTCTATGACTTTGGCGAGGTCAAAGTTATAGGATCAAGCGACTAAGTGCATACGGTGGATGCCTTGGCGATTACAGGCGATGAAGGACGTGGAAGCCTGCGTTAAGCTGCGGGGAGCTGGCAATCAAGCTTTGATCCGCAGATGTCCGAATGGGGAAACCCACCCGCAAGGGTATCGCCAGCTGAATACATAGGCTGGTGAGGCGAACCGAGCGAACTGAAACATCTAAGTAGCTCGAGGAAAAGAAATCAACCGAGATTCCGAAAGTAGTGGCGAGCGAAATCGGAGCAGCCTGCACGATTTAGCGCGAGCATCAGGGGAACGCTCTGGAAAGAGCGGCCACAGTGGGTGATAGCCCCGTACCTGAAGGTGCCTGCGTGGAACTGGGCGTGCGACAAGTAGGGCGGGACACGTGTAATCCTGTCTGAACATGGGGGGACCATCCTCCAAGGCTAAATACTCGTAATCGACCGATAGTGAACAAGTACCGTGAGGGAAAGGTGAAAAGAACCCCGGGAGGGGAGTGAAATAGATCCTGAAACCGTATGCATACAAAAAGTCGGAGCCCGCAAGGGTGACGGCGTACCTTTTGTATAATGGGTCAGCGACTTACATTCAGTGGCAAGCTTAACCGAATAGGGAAGGCGTAGGGAAACCGAGTCCGAACAGGGCGTTCAGTCGCTGGGTGTAGACCCGAAACCGGATGATCTATCCATGGCCAGGATGAAGGCTGGGTAACACCAGCTGGAGGTCCGAACCGACTAGTGTTGCAAAATTAGCGGATGAGCTGTGGATAGGGGTGAAAGGCTAAACAAATCCGGAGATAGCTGGTTCTCCTCGAAAACTATTTAGGTAGTGCCTCGTGTATCACCTTCGGGGGTAGAGCACTGTTTTGGCTAGGGGGTCATGGCGACTTACCAAACCAAGGCAAACTCCGAATACCGAAGAGTGTCAGCACGGGAGACAGAGCACCGGGTGCTAACGTCCGGACTCAAGAGGGAAACAACCCAGACCGCCAGCTAAGGTCCCCAAATATGGCTAAGTGGGAAACGAAGTGGGAAGGCATTGACAGTCAGGAAGTTGGCTTAGAAGCAGCCATCCTTTAAAGAAAGCGTAATAGCTCACTGATCGAGTCGTCCTGCGCGGAAGATGTAACGGGGCTAAGCCATATACCGAAGCTGCGGATGTGCCGCAAGGCACGTGGTAGAGGAGCGTTCCGTAAGCCTGTGAAGGTGTCCTGTAAGGGGTGCTGGAGGTATCGGAAGTGCGAATGCTGACATGAGTAGCGTTAAAGGGGGTGAAAAGCCCCCTCGCCGAAAGCGCAAGGTTTCCTACGCAACGTTCATCGGCGTAGGGTGAGTCGGCCCCTAAGGC
>MLJW01000584.1_pt1 | contig 13792 bp, 10 predicted proteins | sample 888231 | NCBI WGS metagenome assembly MLJW01 (sample SAMN05788063, study PRJNA343431) | mine drainage metagenome | isolation source: sample collected from the inflow into an acid mine drainage treatment plant... | place: Germany: Lusatia, lignite mining district
GATGAACCTGCCCGGACTGGACTTTCAACTCGGCGGCGACGTCGACGCGCTGCGCCGCGGCCGCGGCCGCGTCTGGTGGAGCGACCGGCTGCGCCTGATCGGCAGCGACGGCGGCCTGCTGGCGCGCAGCATCGGTCTGCACGCCACCGACACGGTGGTGATCGCACCGGCGCAGCGCCGCGACGTCGTCGTCGACCTCGCCGCGCTGCCGCCGGGCGTGAGGCGGCTGCGGCTGGTCAACGTCGCGTTGCGCTCGTTCACCCGCTCGAGCGCCGAGCGACCCGAAGACATCTATTCGAGCTATGCGGCGTCGGTGCTGCAGCCGTCCGCCGCGGCTTACAACGCGGTCGACGCCGCACTGTATCGCGTGCTCGGCGACGGTCGCGCGAGGGTCGCCGAGATCGAACTCGACCGCGGCGCTGCCGCGGCCCCGGCGCCTAGACGCGTCGAATTCGATCGCTTGCTCGCGGCGGCGGCGAGCGACGACGACTACGTCTGGGACGGCCGCGCGCTGCGCCCGCGGCGCGGCCCGCGCTTCGGGCCGAACCGACTGATCCTGCTGATCAGCAACACGGTCGGCGACGACGCCGGCGAAGTCGAGGTGGCGCCGGGGTGGCCGGGCTGGAACGACGTGCAGATCTTCGAGCTGAGTGCAGCCGGCGGCGAGGGCCCGCAGTGGCGGTTGCCGTTCGCGGTCGACCTGGCCGCTCGCGTCGACCCCGCGGCGGGCGCGCCCAGCGCCGCGCAGGTGGCGTACACGGTGGCGCGCGGCACCTTCTTCGCGCGCGCCGATGCACCCGACATCGCGACCACCCACGCGTATCCGCGCATCCACGAGCCGAGCATCCGGGCTCGGGCCGGAACTTACGAACGCTGGTACGTGGCCAACATCGGCAACGACCAGCCGCTCGCGGTCACCGACGACCTGCCCGACATGCACCCGTTCCACGTGCATCTGGTGCAGTTCGTCATTTTGCGGCGCTGGAAGCTCGAAGGCCAAAGCTTGCGCCCGGCGCCGCCCGAGCCGCTCGACGGCATCGCGCGGCAGGACACCGCGCGGGTCGAGTCCAACACCGTCGTCGAGCTGCTGCTGTGGTTCCCGCCAGGCTATGCCGGCACCTATCCCTACCACTGCCACGTGCTCGAGCACGAGGACAACTGCATGATGTCGTCGTTCGAAGTCGTCTGAGCGAGCCGGCAGGGCGCGGCGCGGGGCTCACGCGCGCCTGACAAGGCTATTCGTTTTGCTTGTTTTTATCGAAACGGCTTGGCTGAACGCAAGGCGGGCGCTGGATTCAAAGGACAGGATCCTGCGTTGTGCGGGATCCGCAACTTGAGGATCCTGACCATGCCTTCCCCTGAATCACCCCTGTCGAGGCGGCGTTGCGCGCCGCTGGCCGGCGCGCTGGCGCTGGCGCTGTTTGCCCTGTCGCTCGGCGACGCGTTCGCCGGCGGCATGTCCAGCAAGCAACGCTCGCCCACGCCGCGGTGCGGCGGCCAGTCGAGCTCGAACGACTTCAGCAATCTGCGCGAGGCGCCGCACGAGTCGCGTGCGCGTCCGGTGAAGTACGTCAACGGGCCGCAGAACATATGTCGGGGCGCGATCGAGGACGTGCAAACGGAGCAGCAGCGGGCCCACGCCAAAAGTTTGCGCCGGGCGGAGCGCAGCGAGCGGTCGCGGGCCGGCCCGCGGAGGCTGGAGGCGCTCGAGCAAGCCACGCACACCCGGGCGGTCGTGAAGAAAACCGTCAAGACGGCGAACAAGGTCGACGCGGAGGGGCTGCTCGAGCCCAGGCCGGTGCCGCACGCGGTTCAGATCGACACTCAGCGTCGGGACCCGCAGCGCAAGATCAAGCGTGTTCGTTTCGCCAGCGAGGAGCGCGGCAAGCTGAGCGACTTGCACGCGGACTCACGGCCGCAGCGCGAGGTGCGGTCACACTCGCTCGCCCCGCTGCAGGGCGCGGGAGCGAGGCTCGCCGCTGCCGATCGGGAACGCGTGGAGCCATCGGTGGCGCAGTGGCAGGGGACGCCGATGAAGACCGCGTCAAGCCTTGAAGCGGTGCGCATGGCGCTGTCCTATATCAAGCATTTCAACGGCGACGACGATGCACGGTCGTCGCAAGCGCAAGCCATTCGCGCGGGATACATTTTCGCGCAGGAAGGGGGCAGTTTCGACGACATCTGGCGCAACAGCCTGAGATTGGACTACCGCCCCTTGCAAGTGTCCGACGGCGATGTGCGCGCCGCGATCGAGCAGACCATCGACGACGCCAGCCTCGACACCGCGGAGCCCGGCAGCGCGCTGATCGCACTGCCGCAGCCGATGCGCTTTGCCGATCTGCCGCAGCCCGAGCGCATCGCGATGGTGATCGCGCGCAGCGCGCCGGAAGGCGCGTCGACGCCACGCTATGCGGCTATCGGTCGCGCCAAGCCGCATCATGTCCACCTCAGAATGGCCTACCCGAGCTGGGGGGCCGACGGTCAGATGAGTGTGCAGATGGAGAAGCTGTCCAAGGTCAGCGAGGCGACCTTGACGATGGACCAGGTGGAGTACGTGATCTATCGGCCGAGCATCGTCCTGACGCCGCGGTGGGGCGGGGCCGAGGTTCGGTGACGGCTCCGGCCACGTTTCAGTTTCTGAAACGTGGAACCTTAACGTTCCGTGAGTGGAACTGAAGGGCCGCCGGCGACGTGCGCGTGTGTCGGGTCAGCATCGCGCCCGGCACGCGTGCCACGCGCCGTTTTGCTGTGGCGGCGCGACGTTGGCGGGGATGGGGGCGGTGTCGGCGCGCCGCGGCGGCTTTCGCACGAGGTTTGGCACGCGGCTTGCAATGCAATGCCGGTCCGACCATCGAGGAATAGCCATGACGACTCCAGGAGCTGCCTTCCGCGCCGCGCTCAAAGCCGAATCGCCGCTGCAGGTGATCGGCGCGATCAACGCCAACCACGCTCTGCTCGCGCGCCGCGCCGGCTACCGCGCGATCTATCTGTCGGGCGGGGGCGTGGCCGCCGGCTCGCTGGGCATGCCCGACCTGGGCATCAACACGCTCGACGACGTGCTCACCGACGTGCGCCGCATCACCGACGTCTGCGACCTGCCGCTGATCGTCGACATCGACACCGGCTTCGGCCCCAGCGCGTTCAACATCGCGCGCACGGTCAAGAGCCTGATCAAGTTCGGCGCCGCCGGCTGCCACATCGAGGACCAGGTCGGCGCCAAGCGCTGCGGCCACCGCCCGGGCAAGGAAATCGTTCCGGCCGCCGAAATGGCCGACCGCGTGCGCGCCGCCGCCGACGCGAAGACCGACCCCGACTTCTTCCTGCTCGCGCGTACCGACGCGCTGGCCGTCGAAGGCGTCGAGCCGGCGCTGGAGCGCGCGCGGCTGTGCGTCGAGGCCGGTGCCGACGGCATCTTCGCCGAAGCCGTGCCCGACCTGGCCACCTACAAGCGCTTCGTCGACGAACTCGGCGTGCCTATCCTGGCCAACATCACCGAGTTCGGCAAGACGCCGCTGTTCACGCGCGACGAGCTGGCCGCGGTCGGCGTGGCCATCGCGCTGTACCCGCTGAGCGCGTTCCGCGCGATGAACAAGGCCGCCGAGATGGTCTACGAAACGCTGCGGCGCGACGGCACGCAGCGTGAGATCATCGACCAGATGCAAACGCGCGACGAGCTTTACGACCGCATCGGCTACCACGCCTACGAGCAGCGCCTCGACGCGGTGTTCAAGTCCACGCGCAAGTAAAACCGACAACGCAACCCCAAGGAGACCGCCATGACCGAAACCGCCGCCGGCTTCAAGCCGAAGAAATCCGTCGCCCTGTCGGGAACCGTCGCCGGCAACACCGCGCTGTGCACGGTGGGGCGCAGCGGCAATGACCTGCATTACCGCGGCTACGACATCCTCGACATGGCCGAGGCCTGCGAGTTCGAGGAAGTCGCCCACCTGCTGGTGCACGGCAAGCTGCCCAACGTCGCCGAGCTGGCCGCGTACAAGGCCAAGCTGGCGCGGCTGCGCGGCCTGCCGGCGGCGGTGCTCGACGTGCTCGAGTCGTTGCCCGCCGCGTCGCACCCGATGGACGTGATGCGCAGCGGCGTGTCGGCGCTGGGTTGCGCGCTGCCCGAGAAGGACGACCACAACCTGGCCGGCGCGCGCGACATCGCCGACCGCCTGATGGCCAGCCTCGGTTCGATGCTGCTGTACTGGTACCACTACAGCCACAACGGCCGCCGCATCGACGTCGAGACCGACGACGACTCGATCGCCGCGCATTTCCTGCATCTGCTGCACGGCCGCGCGCCGAGCGCGTCGTGGGTGCGCGCGATGCACACCTCGCTGAACCTGTACGCCGAGCACGAGTTCAACGCGTCGACCTTCACCGCGCGCGTGATCGCCGGCACCGGCAGCGATTTCCACTCGTGCATCACCGGCGCGATCGGCGCGCTGCGCGGGCCCAAGCACGGCGGCGCCAACGAGGTCGCGTTCGACATCCAGAGCCGCTACGGCAGCGCCGACGAGGCCGAGGCCGACATCGTGCGCCGCGTCGCCGCGAAGGAAGTGATCATCGGCTTCGGCCACCCGGTCTACACGATCTCCGACCCGCGCAACGTCGTCATCAAGGGCGTGGCCAAGCAGCTCGCCGACGAGGCCGGCGACCAGCGCATGTACGCGGTGGCCGAGCGGCTCGAGGCGGTGATGAAGCGCGAGAAGAACATGTTCCCCAACCTCGACTGGTTCAGCGCCGTCAGCTACTCGCTGATGGGCGTGCCCACCGCGATGTTCACGCCGCTGTTCGTGATTTCGCGCACCAGCGGCTGGAGCGCGCACGTCATCGAGCAGCGCCTGGATGGCAAGATCATCCGCCCGAGCGCAAACTACACCGGCCCCGAAGACCAGACCTTCGTCGCGCTGGCACAACGTCCCTGAGGGTACAAGCACCATGAACACCGGATACCGCAAGCCGCTCCCGGGCACCGCGCTCGACTACTTCGACGCGCGCGAAGCGGTCGAGTCGATCCGCCCCGGCGCCTGGGCCGGGCTGTCGTATACCGCCCGCGTGCACGCCGAGAACCTGGTGCGCCGCTGCGACCCGGCGCTGCTGCGCGAATACCTGACGCAGATCGTCGAGCGCCGCCGCGAGCGTGACTTCCCGTGGTTTCCGGCTCGTGTCGTGTGCCACGACATCCTCGGTCAGACCGCGCTGGTCGACCTGGCGGGCCTGCGCGACGCAATCGCGCAGCAGGGGGGCGATCCGGCCAAGGTCAATCCGGTGGTTCCGGTGCAGTTGATCGTCGACCACTCGCTGGCCGTCGAGTGCGGCGGCGACGACCCCGACGCCTTCGCCAAGAACCGCGCGATCGAGGACCGTCGCAACGAGGACCGTTTCCACTTCATCGAGTGGACGCGGCAGGCGTTCGAGAACGTCGAGGTGATTCCGCCGGGCAACGGCATCATGCACCAGATCAACCTGGAGCGCATGTCGCCGGTGGTACACGCCAAGGACGGCGTCGCGTTCCCCGACACGCTGGTCGGCACCGACAGCCACACGCCGCACGTCGACGCGCTGGGCGTGATCGCGGTCGGCGTCGGCGGGCTCGAGGCCGAGAACGTGATGCTCGGCCGCGCGTCATGGATGCGGCTGCCCGACATCGTCTCCGTCGAGCTGTCCGGGCGCCCGCAGCCGGGCATCACCGCGACCGACATCGTGCTCGCGCTGACCGAGTTCCTGCGCAAGTCCAAGGTCGTCGGCGCATACCTCGAGTTCCGCGGCCCGGGCGCTGCGGCGCTGACGCTGGGCGACCGCGCGACGATCTCGAACATGGCGCCCGAATACGGCGCCACCGCGGCGATGTTCGCGATCGACCAGCAGACGCTCGATTACCTGCGCCTGACCGGGCGCAGCGCCGAGCAGATCGAGTTGGTCGAGACCTACGCCAAGGTTGCCGGACTGTGGGCCGACACACTGCTCGGCGCCGAGTACGAGCGCACGCTGCACTTCGACCTGTCCAGCGTCGTGCGCAACATCGCCGGACCGTCGAACCCGCACGCGCGCGTGCCGACGAGCGAACTGGCCGCGCGCGGCATCGCCGCGCCGTGGCAGCTCGAGCCCGGGCTGATGCCCGACGGCGCGGTGATCATCGCCGCGATCACCAGTTGCACCAACACCAGCAACCCGCGCAACGTGATCGCCGCCGGGCTGCTCGCGCGCAACGCCAACCGCGTCGGCCTGATGCGCCAGCCGTGGGTCAAGTCGTCGCTGGCGCCGGGCTCCAAGGCGGTGCGCCTGTACCTCGAGCAGGCCGGCCTGCTCGGCGAGCTGGAAAAGCTCGGATTCGGCATCGTCGGCTACGCCTGCACCTCGTGCAACGGCATGTCGGGAGCGCTCGACCCGAAGATCCAGCAGGAAATCGTCGAGCGCAACCTGTACGCGACCGCGGTGCTGTCGGGCAACCGCAACTTCGACGGCCGCATCCACCCGTATGCCAAGCAGGCCTTCCTGGCGTCGCCGCCGCTGGTCGTCGCCTACGCGATCGCCGGCACCGTGCGCTTCGACATCGAGCGCGACGTGCTCGGCGTGGTCGACGGCCGCGAAATCCGCCTCAAGGACATCTGGCCCGACGACGCCGAGATCGACGCACTGGTCAAATCGGCGGTCAAGCCCGAGTTCTTCCGCGAGGTCTACGAGCCGATGTTCGCGCTGCGCGACGACCGCGGCGCGCGCGTGCCGCCGCTGTACGCGTGGCGCGAGCGCTCGACCTACATCCGCCGCCCGCCGTACTGGGAAGGCGCGCTGGCCGGCGAGCGCACGCTGACTGGCATGCGCCCGCTGGCGATCCTGCCCGACAACATCACGACCGATCACTTGTCGCCGAGCAACGCGATCCTGCCCAGCAGCGCCGCCGGCGAGTACCTGACGAAAATGGGCTTGCCCGAGGAGGACTTCAACTCCTACGCGACGCACCGCGGCGATCACCTGACGGCGCAGCGTGCGACTTTCGCCAACCCGACGCTGAAGAACGAGATGGTGCGCGCCGCCGACGGCAGCGTGCGCGCCGGATCGCTGGCGCGGGTCGAGCCCGAGGGGCAGGTGATGCGCATGTGGGAAGCGATCGAGACCTATATGGCGCGGCGCCAGCCGCTGATCATCGTCGCCGGCGCCGACTACGGCCAGGGTTCGTCGCGCGACTGGGCGGCCAAGGGCGTGCGCCTGGCCGGCGTCGAGGCGATCGCCGCCGAGGGCTTCGAGCGCATCCACCGCACCAATCTGATCGGCATGGGCGTGCTGCCGCTGCAGTTCGAGCCCGGCACGACGCGGCTGACACTGGGGCTGGACGGCACCGAGACCTATGACGTGGTCGGCGAGCGGCGCCCGCGCGCGACGCTGACGCTGGTCGTGCACCGCCGCGACGGCAGCCGCGTCGAGGTGCCGGTGACCTGCCGTCTGGACACCGCCGAGGAAGTGTCGATCTACGACGCCGGTGGCGTGCTGCAGCGTTTCGCGCAGGATTTCCTGGCTTCGGCGCAAGCCGCCTGACACGGAGTCGAACGATGTCGCAAGTTCCGCAGATCCGCATCCCCGCCACTTACATGCGCGGCGGCACCAGCAAGGGTGTGTTCTTCCGCCTCGATGACCTGCCCGAGGCGGCGCGTGTTCCCGGACGCGCGCGCGACGCGCTGCTGCAGCGCGTGATCGGCAGCCCGGACCCCTACGCCAAGCAGATCGACGGCATGGGCGGCGCGACTTCGAGCACCAGCAAGACGGTGATCGTCGGGCGCAGCAGCCGGCCCGGCCACGACGTCGACTACCTGTTCGGCCAGGTCTCGATCGACACCGACTTCGTCGACTGGAGCGGCAACTGCGGCAACCTGTCGGCAGCGGTCGGCCCCTTCGCGATCGCCGCCGGGCTGCTCGACGGCGTGCCGCGCGACGGCGTCGCGACGGTGCGCATCTGGCAGGCCAACATCGGCAAGACCATCGTCGCGCACGTGCCGATGCGCGACGGCCAGGTGCAGGAAACCGGCGACTTCGAGCTCGACGGCGTCACCTTTGCGGCGGCCGAGATCGAGCTCGAGTTCGTCGATCCGTCGGCCGACGAGGAAGGCGGCGGCGGCGCGATGTTCCCCACCGGCCACGTCGTCGACGTGCTCGAGGTGCCCGGGGTCGGCAGCCTGCGCGCGACGCTGATCAACGCCGGCATCCCGACCATCTTCGTCGACGCGGCCGAGCTCGGCTATACCGGCACCGAACTGCAGGGCGCGATCAACGGCGACGACGCCGCGCTCAAGCGTTTCGAGACCATACGCGCGTGGGGTGCGGTGCGCATGGGGCTGATCGATCGCGTCGAGGACGCGGCCACGCGCCAGCACACGCCCAAGGTCGCGTTCGTCGCGCCGCCGGCCGACTACGTCGCGTCCAGCGGCAAGCCGGTGCGCGCCGCCGATGTCGACCTGCTGGTGCGCGCGATGTCGATGGGCAAGCTGCACCACGCGATGATGGGCACCGCGGCGGTGGCCATCGGCGCGGCGGCGGCGATCCCCGGCACGCTGGTCAACCTGGCCGCCGGCGGCGGCGAGCGCGGCAGCGTGCGCTTCGGGCATCCGTCGGGCACCTTGCGCGTCGGCGCCGAGGCCCGCGTCGACGACGGCCAGTGGCGCGTGACCAAGGCGGTGATGAGCCGCAGCGCGCGCGTGCTGATGGAAGGCTGGGTGCGCATTCCGGGCGACGCGTTCTGACCCGGTCGAGGTGACGCGGCGCCGCGTGCGCTGCTAGCATCGGACACAGCCCCGCGGGCGGCGAGCGCAGGACCCGCCTCTCGCGGGCCTGTTGGGCGCTGCCCGCACGCCCGCTGCGGGCCCGAAGGCTCGTTCGCCGCGAGCCAACCCCGCGATGGCCGACACCGATCCCGACGACGAGCTCTACCTGTCGACCGCGGCGCCTAGCGTGGCGCAGCAGCGCCTGGCGCTGGCCGTGTTCGGCGTATCGCTGGCGTTGTTCGTGCTGGCCGCGCCTTTCGCGCGGGTTCAATTCGCCGGCGAGCCGGCGTTCCTGCCCGGAGTGCAGTCGGCCTACGTCGTCGTCGCCGCGACCGCCGCGGCGCTGCTGTTCGGCCAGTACCTGACGCGGCCCAGCGTCGCGATGCTGGCGCTGGTCGCCGGCTATCTGTACGCGGCGCTGATGGGCCTGGTCCATACCGTCGAGTTCCCGCGCCTGTTCACGGCCGACGGCCTGTTCGGCCATGCCTACGAAGGCACCGCGTGGCTCTACTTCCTGTGGCACGGCGGCTATGCCCTGTTCATGCTGGCCTACGCCGCGCTGGGCGGCGCGCGCCGGTGGCCGCTGTCGAGCGCGCAGGCACGGCGTCTGGCCTGGCTGGTGCTGGGGCTGGGGGTGCCGGCGCTGGTCGCGCTGCTGACCTGGGCCGCGGTGTCGCCGGCAGCGCACCTGCCGGCGCTGATGCGAGGTGATCTGGATGGTTCGCGCAAGTTCGCGGTGGCGCTGGTCACCTGGCTGCTCGGTGCCGGCGCGCTGCTTGCGCTGTGGCGCAAGCGTCCGCGCGCGGTGCTCGACCTGTGGCTGCTGGTCGCGGTGGCGGCCGACATGTTCGATACCGCGCTGGCCGCGGTGCTCAACCATGCGCGCTTCGACCTCGGCTGGTACGCCGGGCGAGCCTATGGGCTGCTGGCCGGCGCCGCGGTGCTGCTGATGGTCTTCTACAGCAACGGCATGCTGTACGCGCAACTGGCGCGGCTGCGCGCGGCCGAACGCCAGCGTGCGCGCGAGCGGCTGCAGGAAAGCGAAGGGCGCTTCCAGGCCACGTTCGAGCATGCTGCCACCGGTATCGCGCTGGTCTCGCCCGACGGTCGCTTCCTGCGCGTCAACGCCAGGCTGTGCCAGATCACCGGCTACCGCGCCGACGAGTTGCTCGCGCGTCGCTTCCACGACATCACCCACCCCGACGACCTCGACGCCGACCTCTCCGAGCTGCGCCGGCTGCTGGACGGCGAGATCGGCAGCTACACGCTGGAGAAGCGCTACGTGCATCGCGACGGCGCGCGCGTCTGGGTCAACCTGACGGTGTCGCTGGTGCGCACGCGAGAAGGCGCGCCGGACTATTTCGTCGCCATGGTCGAGGACATCACGACGCGCAAGGCGACCGAGGCGGCCCTGGCCGAAAGCCAGCAGCGCCTGCAGTTGCTGATCGACCATGCGCCGGCCGCGCTGGCGATGTTCGACCGCGAGATGCGCTACCTGGCGGCGAGCCGGCGCTGGATCGAGGACTACGGCCTCGGCGGCAGGCCGCTGCTGGGGCGCTCGCATTATGAGATCTTTCCCGAGATCGGCGCGGCGTGGAAGGCGGCGCACCAGCGTGCGCTGGCCGGTGAAGTGATCCGCTGCGACGAGGACCGCTTCGAGCGCGCCGACTCCAGCGAGTGCTGGCTGCGCTGGGAGTTGCGGCCGTGGCACGCCGCCGACGGCGAGATCGGCGGCATCGTGATCTTCACCGAGGACACGACAGGGCTGGTCGAGGCGCGGCGCGCGATCGTCGAGCTCAACGCCGGGCTCGAGACCCGCGTCGCCGAGCGCACCGCCGAGCTGGCCGCGGCCAACGCCGAGCTCGACGCCTTCGCCTACGCGGTCTCGCACGACCTGCGCGCGCCGCTGCGCGCGATGAGCGGGTTCGCGCAGGCGCTGCGCGAAGACGCCGGCGAAGCGCTAGGCGAAGACGCCAGCGCCGATCTGCGCGAGATCAGCGCCGCCAGCCGGCGCATGGGCGAACTGATCGAAGGCATCCTCGCGCTGTCGCGCAGCACGCGCGGTGAATTCGACCGCAGCGTGGTCGACGTGTCGGCGATCGCCACCCGCGTGCTGCGCGAATTCGGCGCGCGCGAGCCGCAGCGCCACGTCGACTGCCGCGTCGAGCCGGGGCTGGCGGTGCAGGGCGACGCGCGCATGCTCGAGTCGGCGCTGGCCAATCTGCTCGAGAATGCGTGGAAATACAGCGCGAAGGTCGATGCGGCGCGCATCGACGTCTACGCCGAAACGGACGATGGCCGTCGCTGGATCTGCGTGCGCGACAACGGCGCCGGGTTCGACATGGCCTACGCCAAGCGCCTGTTCCAGCCGTTCCAGCGCCTGCACCGGCAAGACGAATTCCCCGGCATGGGCATAGGCCTGGCCACCGTGCAGCGCATCGCGCGCCGCCACGGCGGTGAAGTGCGCGCGCACGCCGAACCCGGCCGCGGCGCGGTGTTCTGCCTGTACCTGCCCGCTGCGGCGCCAGCGCCGGCGCCCTGACGGCAGCGTCGACGTGCCGCGGCGCGTCGACGCCCCGCGCGCTCAGCCGCCGGCCGCGGCGCCGGCGCAGCGCCCGGTCTGCAGCCAGTACAGCACCGGGTCGCCGGACGCGTCGGGCGCCTGGTCGGGCATGCGTTTGGCGGTGACCGGGAACTCGACGGTGGCGTCGCCGCGTCCGGCGTCGCCTGCGCTGTCGACGAACCAGTCGCGCAGCGGCGCGCACGGCAGCTTGAACGCCTCGGTGCGCAGCGTCAGGTCGACGATGGTGCGTCCGGCGTCGGTCGAGGTGATCTCGGCGGCGATCGGCGTGACGCCGTAGCGCGTCAGCAGCGCGACCAGCGGCTGTCCGTCGAAGGTGCGAAACGGTTGCAGATAGCGGGTCAACGCGGCACCGACGATCGGGTCGGCGAGCGCGGCGCCGGCGTACAGGCTCAGTGCGGCGATGACGGTCAGGCGCAGTCGGTTCATCGGGGTCGTCTCCTTCGCGTCGATCATACGTCGGTGTCGTAACGCCGCTCGCCGGTCCGGCGGTTGATCCACACCGTCGTGAGCTTGCCGCTGGCCGGGTCGATGAAGCGCTCGTCGCTGGCTTCCCAGGGGCCGGGGTCGCGCGGTCGTGGGCGGCGCCAGCGCTCGAACAGCAAGGCGGCCAGCAGCACGCCGCCGAGCACCATCCACTGCAGCGCCGCGGGTCGCCGCTGCCAGCTGCCGACCGCGCCGAGCACGAGCATCAGCAAGGAGGCGAGGATCGCGGCGGCGCGCAACATCGTCGCGGGTGCCGGCTCAGGGCTCGGGCGTGACGACGACCGCGGTGCCGTAGGCGACGATCTCGCTCATCGTCTGGCCGATTTCCGAGGAGTCGAAACGCATCATCACGATCGCGTTGGCGTTGCGCAGCGCAGCGTTCTTGATCAAGCGGTCGATCGCGTGACGCCTGGCTTCCTCGAGCATCTCGGTGTATTCGGTGATCTCGCCGCCGCCGAGCGCGCGCAGCCCGGCGATGAGGTTGCCGCCCAGTCCGCGGCTGCGCACGACGAGGCCGAACACGTGGCCCTTGACTTCGGTGATGCGGTAGCCGGGGATGTTTTCGGTGGTCGTCACCAGCATCGTGCTTGCCCTCGCTGCGTTGGCCGCACTTGACCAGAAAGCCACGGCGGTGTCAACGCGGCGCCGGCCAGCGCGGCGGGCGAAGATGACGCGTTCGTCATCGGGCGGTCATCTGGCGGTTCGGCGCGGGGTCTAGACTATGCGCTTGCGCCTGGCGATCCGCGCCGGCCTCGACATGGAGAGAAGTACGACATGAAACGCGCCTGGACGATGCGGGTGTGGATGGCCGTCTTGATGTTCGCCGCGCTGCTCGGCGCGACGCCGGCAGGCGCCGCGGCGCCGGTCAGCGGCCGCGATTTCCTGACGTTGCCGGTGGTGCAGCCGGTGAGTCCGGCCGGCAAGGTCGTCGTGATGGAGTTCTTCTGGTACGACTGCCCGCACTGCGCCGAATTCGAGCCGACGCTCGAAGCGTGGGCGCGCAAGCTGCCCGCCGACGTGGTGCTCGAGCGCGTGCCGGTGATGTGGGGGGTGCGCTTCGTGCCGCAGCAGCGCCTGTACTACGCGCTGCTCGCGCTGGGCAAGGTCGGCGCGCTGCAGGCGCGCGTGTTCGCGGCGATCCACCAGCAGGGCATCAAGCTGGAGACTCCCGAGCAGATGGCCGACTGGCTGCAGAAGCAGGGCGTGCCGCGCCAGCAGTTCCTCAACGCCTACAACTCGTTCTCGGTGCAGATGCAGGCGCGGCGCGCGGCCGAGCTGACCACCGCGTACCAGATCCAGGGCGTGCCGTCGCTGGCGGTGCAGGGGCACTACATCGCTTCGGCCGACCTTCCCGGAACGCCGTCGATGCAAGCGGTGCTGCAGGTGGTCGACGCGCTGATCGCGCAGGTCCACGGCGCGCATTGATGCAGCCGGGCGACGACAAGCTGCGCCGCCATCGCGAAGTCGTCGCGGTGTGGGAGGCGCTGGCGCCGGCGCGGCGCGCCGAGTGCGGTGTCGGCGAGCGCGACGCGGCGTCGAGCGCCTACCGTGCGCTCGGCGCGGCGGCCGCGGCGGACCCCTTCAAAGCGGCTCACCTCGCGGTCGAAGCCGAGTTTAGCCTGCATCGCCTGGAGATGGCGTAGCGCGATGCCGATTTCGTCGTCGCGATCGATAATCACGCGGCTATTGAACTCGCCCCGGGCGATCCGTTGCAACAGGCCGATCAGCCGATCGAGCGGCCGACTGATGGCGCGGACCGTCGTCAGCCCAAGCAAGCCGCCGAGGACGATGCCGACCAGCAGAGCACCGATCGAGACGGTTATAGTGATCATGTAACTGCGCTCGGCGCTCTCAAAGGCCGACTTGGCCCCGGCGATCTGGAGTTCCACCAACTTGTCCGCATCGAGCTTGGCCGAAGCGAACAGCGGATTCACTTTCTGCGCGACATGTTGGGCAAGCTCGTCGAACT
>MLJW01000585.1_pt1 | contig 13789 bp, 11 predicted proteins | sample 888231 | NCBI WGS metagenome assembly MLJW01 (sample SAMN05788063, study PRJNA343431) | mine drainage metagenome | isolation source: sample collected from the inflow into an acid mine drainage treatment plant... | place: Germany: Lusatia, lignite mining district
GAGCGGAACCGAGGTGACCGACCACGATGGAGGCCGATCCGATCCGATCGGCTCGGACGAGTTTCGAGCTGATCCGACCTGAGCCGATCCGATCCGCCGGGACCCGACCTGGGAGGGTCCGTGCCGCCGCGGCGTCGACCCGACGCAGCCAGTCGGAGCTCAGTCGCCTGCGCCTGCTCGAACCCGGTCGAGCAGCAGCGTCGCGATGTCGACGACCTGCGGCGAACGGGCCGGTGACAACCCGGCGGACGAGCCGTCGCCGGCGTGCGCGGCGACACCGTCCGAGAGCATGACCGAGCAGAACGGGCACGCCGTCGCGATCACGTCGGCGCCGGTCGCGATCGCCTCTCCGGCACGGTCCGTGCTGATGCGCGTACCGATGGACTCCTCCATCCAGACGCGCGCGCCGCCCGCGCCGCAGCAGAACGAGCGGTCACGGTTCCGGGGCATCTCGGCGAGCGCGACACCGGGCAGGGCGCCGAGCAGCTCGCGCGGTGGCGTGTAGATCTCGTTGTGACGTCCCAGGTAGCACGGGTCGTGGTACGTCACCGAGGACACCGATGCGTCCGGGCCGGGATCCGCCACCGGCACCAGCCGTCCTGCCGTGACCAGCTCGTCGAGCAGCTCGGTGTGGTGGACGACGTCGTAGCGGCCGCCGAGCTGCGGGTACTCGCGCGCGATCGTGTTGAAGCAGTGCGCGCACGTGACGACGATCTTCTGGGCGCCGACCTCGTTGAGCGTCTCGACGTTGGCCGACGCGAGCATCTGGAACAGGAGCTCGTTGCCGGCGCGGCGCGCTGGGTCGCCGGTGCAGGACTCCCCGTCGCCGAGCACCGCGAACGACACCCCGGCGGTGTGCAGCAGCTCGGCGACGGCCCGGGTCGTCTTCTTCGCCCGATCCTCGTAGGCGCCTGCGCAGCCGACCCAGAACAGGTAGTCGACCTCGGCCGCCGAGTCCACGTCGGCGCCGACGACGGGTACGTCGAACTCGAGGCCCTTGGCCCAGTCCAGCCGGGCGCGCGATGCCATGCCCCACGGGTTGCCCTGGCGCTCGAGCTTGGTGAACATGCCCCCGAGCTCCTTCGGGAACGCCGACTCCATGAGCACCTGGTAGCGGCGCAGGTCCACGATCGTGTCCACGTGCTCGATGTCGACGGGGCACTGCTGCACGCAGGCGCCGCACGTGGTGCACGCCCACAGCGCATCGGCGTCGATCACGCCGCTCGCGAGGAGGTCGACGCCCGCATAGGGGTTCGCCGCGTCCGCGACCTGCACCGCACCGACCGCGTCGCCGGTCGCCACGCGCGCGGCCTGCAGATACGGCGCCGTCGCGGCCGCGTGGTCGCGCAGGGCGAGGGTCAGGAGCTTCGGGGAGAGCGGCTTCCCGGTCGCCCACGCCGGGCACTGGTCCTGGCAGCGGCCGCACTCGGTGCAGGTCGAGAAGTCCAGCAGGCCCTTCCAGGTGAACTCCTCGATCGCCCCGACGCCCAGGCGGGCGTCGTCGGGCAGGTCCTCGAGCGCCGCGACGTCGAGGTCGGAGCCGCCCACCTGGAGCGGCTGCAGGGGACCGAGCGCCGGGGAGCCGTCGAGCTCGCGCCGTGCGTAGACGTTGACGACCGCGAGGAACCGGTGCCAGGCGACGCCCATCGTCGGCTGGCGCCCGACCACGACGAACCAGCTCATCGACACCAGGATCTTGACGGTCGCGGTCACGATCGTCGCCGCGTCCAGGACCGATGCGGACGCACCCGCCCATGCCGATCCGTACCAGGAGGTCAGCGGGAAGTGCCACGCAGACGCGAGGTGGACGGTCGCGACCGACTGGGCTGCGAGCGCGTACTCCAGCCCGCGCAGCACGAGCACCGCGAGGACGACGACCAGCACCGTCGCCTCGACGAAGTACGCCGCAGCGGCATCGGACCCGAAGAACCGCGACGCGCGTGCCGGCGTCCGGCGAGACGTGCGCAACCGGATCGAGATGAGTGCCAGGATGCCGAGCAGCCCGGCCCACGCGAACGACTCGGTCACCCACTCGACAGGTGGCAGGTGCCCGATCACCGGCAGCGAGTAGGTCGGCTCGACGACCTGCCCGTAGCCGCTCACGAGCGTGAGGAACAGCACAGGGAACGACACCATCACGACCCAGTGCGACGCCCGCACCACGGGCCGGTGCTGGAACCGCTCGTGCCCGACCACCTCCCGGATCAAGAGCCACACCCGGCGCCCGACCGGCCGGGTGCGACCAGGCGCGGGGCGACCGATCCGCACGGTCCGGACGATCGCCGCCGCACCGCGCGCGAACACCGCGACGCCGACGACGGTCGCGACCACGACGACGGCCAGGCAGACCAGCTGGAGGGTGTCCACCGGAGCACGGTAGTCCGGCCAGGACGTCGGTGCCGGACGCGCTCGCGGACGTGTACGAGCCGGACGGCAGCACCCACGCTGGGGTCGGCTCGACGGCGGGACGGCCCGCCGTCGGCGTACCGCGGCTCACCGTCACGTGCCCGCCCGTCGAGGTCCACACTGGAACCGGGGTCATCACCCCGCCCGACGCAGGCCCGACCGGACCGGACGTCGTGCACGTCGAGGAGGAACCATGCCGTCCGCCGATCCCATCGTCCCCACCTCCACCGGGAGCGTGCGGGGCGTCTGGCGAGACGGTTCGGCCGCATTCCTCGGGATCCCGTTCGCCGCACCGCCGATCGGCGACCTCCGCTTCGCCGCGCCCGTCGCCCCCGAACCCTGGTCCGGCGTGCGGGACGCGACCGCACACGCCCCGACGCCGCAGCGCCGCCCGTTCGCACCCGTGACGACGATCCCCGAGCCGTCGATCCCCGGGGACGAGACCCTCACCGTCGACGTGTTCACGCCGCGACCGTCCCGTCCGTCGGGCGTGCCCGGACCTCACCACGACGGCGCGTCGGGCCCGGTCGACTGCGGCCTCCCGGTGCTGGTGTGGATCCACGGCGGAGGTTTCACCGCCGGGTCGCCGGCGAGCCCCTGGTACGACGGCGCCGCGTTCAACCGCGACGGCGTCGTGACGGTCACGGTGTCCTTCCGGCTCGGCGTGGACGGGTTCGGGCTGATCCCGGGCGCCCCGGCCAACCGGGCCGTGCTCGACTGGGTCGCCGCGCTCGAGTGGGTGCAGGAGAACATCCAGGAGTTCGGCGGCGATCCGACGCAGGTGACGATCGCGGGTCAGTCGGCGGGCGGAGGCGCGGTGCTCACCCTCATCGCGACGCCTCGGGCCCGCGGCCTGTTCCACCGGGCGATCGCGGTCTCACCCGCGCTGCAGGGCATCGACCGCGCCGACGCCGAGCGGCTCGTCGTGAGGATGGCGGACGCGGGCGGCATCCCGGCGACCCGGGCGGGCTTCGCGTCGCTCACCGAGGACGAGCTGCTCGACCTGCAGGAGTCGGTGTGCCAGGTTCCTGAGCGGTCGAGCGTGGCCGACCCCGGTGCGCGCGCAGTGCGCCAGCTGGCGGACGCACGTGCGGCTGGTCGAGACCTCGGCCCGGTGGTCGACGGCGAGCTCGTCCCGCTGCCGGTCCTCGAGGCGCTGCGCACCGGGACGGCGAGCACCGTGCCCCTGCTCATCGGGACGACGGCGAACGAGTTCACGTCGATCCTCGAGCCGCGCGCGACCGACGTCGACCGGCTCGGCGCCGAGCGGGCGCTGCGCGGCCTCGGGCTGACCGGCTCGCTCGCGCGCGCCTACGCGCACCGGTTCCCCGGCCGCTCGGCGAGCTGGGTCGTCGGCCAGCTCGTGACCGAGGTCGTGTTCCGCATCCCGGCGGTCCGCACCGCCAAGGTCCACGCCCGGCGCGCCCCCGGGCGCACCTGGCTGTACGACTTCCGCTGGGTTCCGCCCGTGGACGGCGGCGCCCGGGGGGCCTTCCACTGCGCGGACCTCCCGTTCGCGTGGGACCACCTGGACGCCGAGGGCGTCGGGCGTGTGCTCGGCGACGAACCGCCGGCCGCGCTCGCGGCGGAGATCCACGGCGCGTGGGTCGCGTTCGTGCACGGCGAGAGCCCCGGGTGGGCGCCGTACCGCGCGCCGGGTCGAGTGACGCGGGTGTTCGACACCGAGAGCCGGACGGTCGAGGACGGGTACCGGTCCGAGCGTCGGATGGGTCGCCTGCTGTCCCCGCTCGGGCGGTTCGCGCCGCGGGAGCGTCACGCGGCCGCCGCGCGCCGACGCATCGCCCTCGCACGCTGAGCCCTCGCACGCTGAGCCCGCGCGCGCTGAGCCCGCGCGCGCTGAGCCGCGCGTCTGACCTGCCCGATCGGTGCGCGCCCGGAGACGGGCGCCGATCGGCTTGCTATCCTGCGACCACGCGCCTGACCGACCACCCGCCCACTCTCGGACGGAGCGGACGTGCTGCTACTCCTCGTGGGACATCTCGCGATGGCACTGGCCGCGCCCGCGCTCGTCGGGTGGCTCGGGCGTCGGGCCTTCCTCGTGCTGGCACTGGCGCCGGCCTCTGCGGCGGTGTGGGCGCTCACCCAGACTGCCGCCGTCCTGCGCGGCACGGCGTCGGGTGCGGTACCGACCCAGGTGATCGAGTGGGTCCCCGCGCTGCACCTCGAGCTCGCGTTCCGGCTCGACACGTTGTCCTGGTTGATGCTGCTGATCGTCGGCGGTGTCGGGGCGCTCGTCCTGGTGTACAGCTCGGCGTACTTCTCGGCGTCGGCGTTCGGGCTGGGCCGGTTCGGCGCGGCGCTGGTCGCGTTCGCGGGGTCGATGGTGGGCCTGGTCACGACCGACAACACGCTCATGCTCTATGTCTTCTGGGAGCTGACGACCGTCTTCTCGTACCTGCTGATCGGGCACTACGCCGACCGCAAGGCGAGCCGACGTGGCGCGATGCAGGCCATCGTCGTCACGACCGCGGGCGGCCTGGCGATGCTGGTCGGGATGATCCTGCTCGGTCGCGCCGCGGGCACGTTCCGGCTCTCGGAGCTGGTCGCGCGTCCGCCGTCGGGGCCGGTCGTGACGGTCGCCGTCGTGCTGATCCTGGCCGGGGCCGTGAGCAAGTCGGCCCTCGTGCCGCTGCACTTCTGGTTGCCCGCGGCGATGGCGGCACCGACCCCCGTGAGCGCCTACCTGCACGCGGCTGCGATGGTGAAGGCCGGCATCTACCTGATCGCGCGGCTCGCGCCCGGGTACTCGGCCCTCGTGCCGTGGCAGGTCGTGGTGCTGACGCTCGGCAGCGGGACGTTCCTGCTCGGCGGGTACCGGGCGCTGCGTCAGCACGACCTCAAGCTGATCCTCGCGTTCGGGACGGTGAGCCAGCTCGGGCTCCTCGTGCTGCTCGTCGGTCTCGGCACGCGCGCAGCCGCGCTGGCCGGACTGGCGATGCTCGGCGCGCACGCGATGTTCAAGGCCGCGATGTTCCTGGTCGTGGGCGTCGTCGATGCGGCGACCGGGACCCGGGACATGCGACGGCTGTCGGGCGTGGGTCGCGAGCTGCCGGTCACCGCTCTCGCCGGGGTGCTGGCGACCGCCTCGATGATCGGGCTGCCGCCGTTCGCGGGGTACGTCGCGAAGGAGGCCGCCCTCGACGCCGTCCGGCACGACGCCTCCGGGTGGCGCGGGGGGTTCCTGCTGGTCGTGGTGGCTGCCGGGTCGGCGTTGACGGTCGCCTACGGGTTGCGGCTCCTGTGGGGTGCGTTCGCGACCAAGCGGCGCGTGATCCCGGCTGCGCTCGCCGTCGACATCACGCGCCCGTCGCTCGTGCTCGTGTGGCCCGCCCTGATGCTCGCCGTCCTCGGCCTCGCGGTCGCGCTCGTGCCGGGGTTCGGGTCGGACCTGCTCGCGCCGTACGCGAACACCTACCCCGTGGGTCGGGCCGGGCACCTGGCCCTGTGGGCCGGCGTCACACCGACGCTCGCGATCACAGCCGCCGTGCTCGCCGTCGGCCTCGTGCTGTTCGTGCTGCGCGAGCGGGTCGAGCTGTGGCAGTCCGACCGGCACGTCTCTCTCGAGGCCGACCGGGTGTACCGCCGCATGATGCGACGGCTCGACGACGTCGCTGCCGACGTCACGGCCGTCACGCAGCGCGGCTCGCTCCCGCTGTACCTCGGGCTGGTCCTCGCCGTGTTCGTGGTGGCGGCGGGCGGTGCGGCGATCGTCGGGACGTCGTGGCCGACGTCGGTGCGCGCGTGGGACCGGCCCGCCCGGCTCGTCTTCGGAGCCGTGACGATCGGAGCCGCGATCCTCACGGCCCGCGCGCGCAGACGGCTCAAGGCCGTGATCCTGCTCGGCATCTCCGGCTACGGCGTCGCAGCGCTGTACCTGGTGCACGGCGCCCCGGACCTCGCGTTGACGCAGGTGCTCGCGGAGACCATCACGCTCGTCGTGTTCGTGCTGGTGCTGCGCCGTCTGCCGCCCTACTTCTCGGACCGTCCCCTCGCCGCGAGCCGGTGGGTGCGCCTGGCCGTCGGCCTGGCGTCGGGTCTCACCGTGGCCGGGCTGGCGCTCGTCGTACCCGGTGCGCGCATCCACCCGCCGGTCTCGGCGGGGTTCGCCGCCGAGGCGGTCGCGTACGGCGGCGGGACGAACATCGTCAACGTGACGCTCGTCGACATCCGGGCGTGGGACACCCTCGGCGAGATCTCCGTCCTGCTCGTCGCGGCGACCGGGGTCGCGTCGCTCGTGTTCCTGCGGCGGCGCACCGGCGCGATCTTCCGGGCCGGCGAGGCGACGCCGCACGGGCGCCCGGTGTGGGGCGGTCTCCCGGACCCCGCGGGCGCGCTGCGTCTCCACGGGACGGCCGACGCCCCGGCGAGCGCGATGCCGTCACCCGCGCCCACGGCGCGACCCCTGCGCTCCGCGGTGTGGCTGCGTGCCGTGCCGACGCTCGCGCCGCACCGGCGGTCGGTGATCTTCGAGGTGGTCACGCGACTGCTGTTCCACACGATGATCCTGTACTCGGTCTACCTGCTGTTCTCGGGTCACAACGCTCCGGGCGGGGGCTTCGCGGCCGGCCTGGTGACGGCGATCGCGCTGATCGTCCGGTACCTGGCCGGGGGTCGGTACGAGCTCGGCGAGGCGGCCCCGGTCCAGCCCGGCCTGCTGCTCGGCGGCGGACTCGTCCTGGCTGCGGGGGTCGGGATCGTCGGGCTGCTCGCGGGTGGTGCGCCGCTGCAGAGCGTGATCCTGGACCTGCACGTGCCCGTCGTCGGCACGATCCACCTGGTCACGTCCGCGTTCTTCGACATGGGCGTGTACCTCGTGGTGGTGGGACTGGTGCTCGACGTCCTGCGCAGCCTCGGAGCCGAGGTCGACCGCCAGGCCGAGGCGGAGGCCGGACCGGCCGGGGTGGCGCCGTGATGCCCGACATGCGCCCGAGCATTGTGCTCGTCGTCGTGATCGCCGTCCTCGTCACGGTGGGCGTGTACCTCATGCTGGAGCGGAGCCTGTCGCGCGTCCTGATCGGGCTGATCCTCACCGGCAACGGTGCGAACCTCCTGTTCCTCGTCGCCGGCGGTGCGGCCGGCGGCGCACCCATCGTCGGGACGACGCCGATCGGCCGGATGAGCGACCCGCTCCCGCAGGCGATGGTCCTCACCGCGATCGTCATCACGCTCGGCCTGACCGCGTTCCTGCTCGCGATGGCGTACCGGTCGTGGCAGCTCAACGAGCACGACGAGGTCCAGGACGACCTCGAGGACCGCCGGGTCGCCCGACGCGCGGCCGCCGACCAGCCGTCGTTCACCGACGCCGACACCGAGGACGCCGACGCGAACCTCGACGACGAGGCCGCCGCCGTCCACGACGAGACCGACGAGGGTCGCACGGGCGAGGCGACCCGATGACCTCGATGACCTGGCTCGTACCGCTGCCCGTGGTCCTTCCCCTGTTCGGCGCGGGCCTTGCGCTGGCCCTCTACCGGTCTCCCCGGGCGCAACGCGCCATCAGCGTCGTCACGCTCACGCTCGTGCTCGCCGCCTCGGTCACGATGCTCGCCGTGGTCGACCGCGGGCCGCTCGTCCTCAGCATCGGCGGCTGGGCCCCGCCGATCGGGATCGACCTGGTCGCGGACCGGCTCAGCGTCCTCATGCTCAGCGTCTCCAGCGCGGTGACCCTGTGCGTCCTGCTCTACTCGCTCGCGCAGGGCGAGGCCGACGGCGACGAGGAGGCACCGGTCGCGATCTACCACCCGACGTACCTCGTGCTGACGGCCGGGGTCGCCGACGCGTTCCTCTCCGGCGACCTGTTCAACCTGTACGTCGGCTTCGAGATCCTGCTCGCGGCGAGCTTCGTGCTGCTGACCCTCGGCGGCACCGGTGCGCGGATCCGAGCCGGCACGATCTACGTCGTCGTCGCACTGCTGTCGTCGGTGCTGTTCCTCGTGGCGCTGGCCCTCACGTACGCGGCGGCGGGGACGGTCAACCTCGCCCAGCTCGCGCAGCGGCTCCCGGAGATCGACCCGGGGGTCAGGCTCGTCCTGCAGATCCTGCTGCTGCTCGCGTTCGGCATCAAGGCGGCGATCTTCCCGCTCTCTGCGTGGCTCCCCGACTCGTACCCGACGGCACCGGCACCGGTCACGGCGGTCTTCGCCGGGCTGCTCACCAAGGTCGGCGTCTACGCGATCCTCCGGACGCAGACCCTGCTCTTCCCCGGTGGCCGCACCGATGCCGTCCTCATGTGGGCGGCGCTCGCGACGATGATCATCGGCATCCTCGGCGCGGTCGCGCAGAACGACATCAAGCGTCTCCTCTCGTTCACCCTCGTGAGCCACATCGGCTTCATGCTGTTCGGCATCGCGCTGTCGAGCGAGGCGGGCATGGCCGCGGCGATCTTCTACGTCGTGCACCACATCACCGTGCAGACGGCCTTGTTCCTGGTCGTGGGCCTGATCGAGCGCCGCGGCGGCACGACCTCGCTCGACCGGCTCGGCGGCCTCGCGAAGCTCTCCCCGGTCCTCGCGGTGCTGTTCTTCGTGCCGGCGATGAACCTCGCCGGCGTGCCACCGCTCTCCGGGTTCCTGGGCAAGATCGGACTGCTCCAGGCCGGCGTGGACCGCGGAACCCCGCTCGCGTACGTCCTGGTCGGTGGCAGCGTCCTGACGTCGCTGCTCACGCTGTACGCGCTGATCAAGGCGTGGAACAAGGCGTTCTGGCAGACGCCGCCGGCCGGGCTGCCGACCGACCGCCACCGCACCCGCCTGCCGTTCGGCATGGTCGGTTCCGCGGCGGCGCTCGTCGTCCTCGGTCTGTCGCTCACGGTGGTGGCCGGTCCGCTCTACGCCTACGCCGACCGGACGGCCGTCGCGCTGCGCGAGCGGTCCCCGTACATCGACGCGGTGCTGCCCGACGGCGTCCGCGGGCTCGGGCGACCGGTTCCGGTCGGCCCCGTCGCGGGGGCGACGCCATGACGCTGCACCGCCGTCGACGACGCCTCGTCGTCCAGGTGATGGCCTACACCTGGATGGTGGCGGTGTGGGCGCTCCTGTGGGGTGACCTCTCGGTCGCGAACGTGATCGTCGGGATGGTCCTCGCGTTCGTCATCACGACCGTCCTGCCGATGCCCCCGATCGACTTCCATGGCCGGGTGCGTCCACTCGGTGTGCTGCGCGTGCTCGGGCACCTCCTGGTGGAGGTCACGCGGGCCTCGTTCCAGGTCAGCAGGATCGCGCTGAGCCCGGGGCCCGCGCCTCGGGGTGCCGTGATCGGCGTCCACCTCCGGTCGCACTCGGACCTGTACCTGACGATCACCGCCGAGCTCGCCTCCCTGGTGCCGGGCTCCCTCGTGATCGAGGCGCACCGGCTCACCGGCATGCTCTACCTGCACGTGCTCGACGCGGAGGCGGCGGGCGGCATCGAGGCGCACCGCGCGTCGGTGCTCCTGCTCGAGGAGCGCGTGCTGCGGGCCCTGGCCTCCGACGACGAGCTCGAGCGGGCGGCACTTCCCGTCCGGCGCGCTGGGTCGGGACGGTCGAGCCGGCAGAGCCAGCAGAGCCGGCAGAGGCGAAGGACGGTGCGGTCATGACCTCCCTCGTCCTGGTGTGCGCGACCCTGCTCGCGGTCGGTGCGACCCTCGCCGTCGTCCGTGCGGAGAAGGGGCCGTCGATGCTCGACCGGGCGATCGCGCTGGACGTCGTCGTCGCGGTGCTCGTCGCGGCCATCGCGCTCGAGTCGGCGGTCACGCGGAGCGCCGTCGCGGTGCCGATCCTCGTCGTGCTGTCGATCGTCGGCTTCCTCAGCTCGGTGACCATCGCGCGGTTCGCAGCGGTCGAGCCGGCAGGCGAGGGACGTGTGCTCAGCCGTGCGGAGGCCGCCGCGGCCGAGGCAGAGCGTCGTGCGCGCGAGGTCGCCGACGACGAGGCCGAGGGTCGCGACGGCGTGGATCAGGCGGAGCGCGAGGACCCGGGGGAGGAGTCCTGATGGAGTCGCACACCTGGACGACGGTGGCGGACGTCGCGGCCGGCGCCTGCCTGCTCGGCGGGTCGTTCCTGGCGTTCGCGGCCGGTGTCGGTGTGCTGCGGTTCCCCGACCTGCTGGCCCGGATGCACGCGGCGACGAAGCCGCAGACCCTCGGGCTCGTGCTGGTCCTCGCCGGTCTCGCGCTCCGGATCCGGTCCGCGCCGGCGGTGTGGGCTCTCGTCCTCGTCGCGATCTTCCAGATGGCGACCGCACCGGTGGCCGCCCACCTGGTCGGCCGTGCCGGCTACCGCACCGGAAAGGTGTCGTCCGAGACGCTGGTCGTCGACGAGCTCACCGCGGACGTGCGCCGGGCCGAGGCGGAGCGTCTCGGCCGCGCCGAGACCCCGCCCATCGGCGCCGTAACCCCGCCCGTCGACCCGGATGGCACGGGCGGTGCGTGAGAGCGCCGGACACAGCGAAGCCGGTCGGTCCACGGACCGACCGGCTTCGCGCGAGAGTCTCAGCTACCGGAGGCCTGGGTGGGAACGCCGCCGAGAAGTCCGCGGACCTCCGCCTCGCGGAAGCGGCGGTGACCGCCGAGGGTGCGCACCGACGTGAGCTTGCCGGCGTTCGCCCAGCGGGTGACCGTCTTCGGGTCGACGTGGAACAGCACGGCGACCTCGCCCGGCGTCAGGAGCGCGTCGGCGCGAGAGGAGAAGCCGCTTGAGGTGTTGAGAAGGCCTGTGGCCATGATGAGACTCCTGACGTTCGGCAGCCCGGCTGACCGTCTCGGTCCCGTGGCTTTGCGTCCCCACCTCGCGGCGGGTTTGCCCTTTTCGCTGACGTGTTGATGATGGACCATTTGGGGCATTTGTGCAAGATACGACCGTCGATGTGCGGCGCGAATCACCCGCGCGGCGCGACCTGCCTGGTCAGAGCGGTGCCGCCGGACCCTGACGTCTCACGCCCTCGCGGGGGGATCCTCAGGTTGCCCGGTGAGCGTTCACGCGCGCCGCGAGCCGCGCCGTGCCGCGGGCCGCGTAGACCCGGGCGATCGCGGCCGCTGCGGCGGTCACGGCTGCGGCTGCGGCGATCTCGGCGAACCGGCCCTCGAGGTCCTCGTCGGGCTTCGGCGGACGATGCCCTGCCGCACCCGTCCACACCAGGGCCACCGCACGCTGAGCCGCCCACGCCGCGACGACCGCGGCACCGGCGCCCGCGAGCTTCGCCAGGGTCGAGGGAGACCTGTCGTCCGCCATGCGGCACCTCCGTGCTCGAGGACGCCGTGCGTGCACCGCGCCCGCCTCGTGACCGTCCGTCGACCCACGCTAACGCGGCCTGGCCTGCGGTGTATCCTCGTTCGCGAACGACAGGGGAGCGCCACCAGGGCGCTGAGAGTGCGGGCGACCGCAGACCCTCGAACCTGATCCGGCTTGCACCGGCGTAGGGAGTCGGGAATCTCGGCCGTGAGCCGGGTGCTGCTCGTCCCGCCGACGGCTGACCGCCGTTGACGCGGCCGAGCCGCCTCCGTCACGGCCCTCCCCGTGTGACGACGGGAGACCTCACCATGGCAGCACCAGAAGCATCCGTAGCACCGCACCCACCAGCCGGCCTCCTGACGGCGCGTGCCGTCGTCCCCGCCGCGCTCGGCCTCACGCTCGCCGTCACCGTCTGGGCGGTCGGGCTTCCCGCAGGTCCGTCGCTGTTCGGTTCCTCGCTCGCCGACCTGACGGTTCCCACCGCGATCCTGCTCGCGTTGACCGGCTTGTGGCTCGCGGGCTGGACGTCCACGACGCGCGAGTCATGGCGGGTGGTGGACATCGTGACGGCGTCCGTCCTCGGCGTCGCAGGCGGGTTCCTCTTCGTCCTGTGGAACCTGTCCTGGCCCGTCGTGAGCGGTGCGCTGGCCGCGTTCCCGCCCGCGTCGGGGATCGGGGTCGGCATCTGGCTGCTCCCCGGAGTGCTCGGGGCGCTCGTGATCCGCAAGCCCGGCGCCGCGCTGTACACCGAGCTGCTCGCCGCGGTCGTCTCGGCGCTCGTGGGCAACCAGTGGGGCTTCTCGACCGTCTGGTACGGGTTCCTCGAGGGGCTCGGTCCCGAGGTCCTCTTCGCGATCCTGCTCTACCGCCGGTTCGGGCTGGGTGCGTCGCTCGGCGGCGGCGCCGCGGCGGGCGTCGTCGTCGGCCTGCTCGACACGTTCGTGTACTACCCGGAGTTCTCGCCGGTGTTCAAGGCCGTGTACATCGTCGCGGCGATCACGTCCGGCGTCGTGATCGCGGGCGTCGGCTCCTGGGCGCTCACGCGGGCGCTCGCACGGACCGGTGCGCTCTCGTCGTTGGCGTCGGGCCGAGATGCACGACGCGTCTGACCTCGGTGTCGTCGCCACCCCGGCCGTCGGGCTCCGCGCCCGCGGCTGGGGGTGGCGACACTCGGGGCGCAAGGCGTGGGCGCTGCGCGGGGTCGACCTCGATGTCGCGCCGGGGGAGCGCGTCCTCCTGCTGGGACCCAGCGGAGCGGGCAAGTCGACGCTGCTCGCCGCCGCGGCAGGGCTGCTGGACGACGGTGCGGGGGAGTCCGAGGGTGTGCTCGAGGTCGACGGCCTCGACGCGCGAGCGGCGCGCACCGCCCCCGGCGTGCCCGGGACGTCGCGGACCGGTCTCCTCCTGCAGGACCCGGATGCGCAGACCGTCCTGGCGCGGTGCGGCGACGACGTCGCGTTCGGGCTCGAGAACCACGGCCTGCCGGTCGAGCTCATCTGGCCGCGCGTCGACGAGGCGATGACGCTGGTCGGGTTTCCCTATGGCCGCGCGCACGCGACATCGGCGCTGTCCGGCGGGGAGCGCCAACGGCTCGCCCTCGCGGGTGTCGTGGCGATGCGCCCGGGACTGCTCATGCTCGACGAGCCGACCGCGATGATCGACCCGGACGGGGCCCGGCTGCTCGTCGAGTCCGTCGCGGGCGTCGTCGGGCTGTCGCCGCACGCGGGGTCGCTCTCGTCGACGATGATCGTGGTCGAGCACCGCGTGGAGCAGTGGCTCGGCGTCGTGAACCGCGTGGTGGTGCTCGAGGCGGGCGGTGGCGTGATCGCCGACGGGCCGGCGCTCGACGTCCTCGCGGACCAGGGGCCCGAGCTGTTCCGTCTCGGCGTGTGGGTACCGCGTCGGTTCCGGGCCCGGGCGGCCGGTGCCGCGGGGACGGGCGGTGCGGTGACGTCCGACGCGGTACCCCGGGTGCCACCGGTGGCCGCGAGGGCCACCCGGCCGGAGGGAGGCCCGGATCCGGTGACGGCGCGCGCCCCCGTCCTGAGCGCACGGGACCTCTCGGTGCGACGGGGTCGGCTGGCTCCCGTCCTCACGGGCGTCGACGTCGACGTCGTCCCCGGCGAGGTGCTCTTCCTCACGGGGGTGAACGGCTC
>MLJW01000586.1_pt1 | contig 13788 bp, 13 predicted proteins | sample 888231 | NCBI WGS metagenome assembly MLJW01 (sample SAMN05788063, study PRJNA343431) | mine drainage metagenome | isolation source: sample collected from the inflow into an acid mine drainage treatment plant... | place: Germany: Lusatia, lignite mining district
CTCGAGGGCAGGTCGCGCACGTCGACGTCGACCCTGCCCTCTGGGAAGCGGTGCGCGGCAGGTCCGACCGTGGCCCGCAGGAGGCGCTCGTCTCGCGGCTCGCCGGCCTGCTGCCGCCGGACGTCGTCGTGCATCGCGCGACACCTGCCCCGGTGGGCTTCGACGCCCGCTTCTCTGCGGTGCGACGACGGTACGTGTACCGAGTCTCCGACGACCCGCGGACCAGAGACCCGCTGCGACGGTCCCACGTGCTGTGGCAACGACGGGCGTTGGACGTCGACGCGATGCAGGCAGGTGTGCAGGCGTTGCTGGGGCGTCACGACTTCTCGGCATTCTGCAAGCCGCGTGAGGGTGCGACGACGATCAGGACGCTCGAGATCTTCGACTGGGAGCGCCCGTCGAGCGGCCCGGATGCTGGGCTCGTGGTCGCGCACGTCCAGGCCGATGCGTTCTGCCACAGCATGGTGCGCGCCCTCGTCGGGGCGAGCCTCGCAGTGGGGGCGGGGAGGCGTTCGGTCGACTGGCTGGCGGACCTGCTGGTCGGGCGGCTGCGCGACCCCGCCGGGGCGGTGGTACCTGCCCACGGGTTGACGCTCGAGGAGGTCACGTACCCGCCGGACGACCAGCTCGCCTCGCGAGCGGAGCAGACCCGTGCGCTCAGGTCCCACGACGAGGTCGACGCCGCGCCGCGCACGGCCACGTCCAGCCGCCCCGAGCCGTCAGGCGCTGTCGCGCCCGGAGCACCGCACTGATCGCGTCGTACGCGGGGTACGACGGATCTCGACCAGGGTTCGTCTCAGGGCTCGTCGATGAGGTGGACCGCGGCCTCCTCGGCGCTCGCGGCGCCGCCGTCGATGCCCACGTCATGCGCGATCCTGTCGTCGCCGGGCTCACCGTCGATCGCGGTCTCGTCGGCCGTGAGGCGGCCGGAGCGGAGCTTGTCCCGTCGAGGTCGACGGACCGGCGCCCAGATCTCGGGCTCCTCCTCGGCGAGGCGCTGGTCGAGCGGTTCGCGATGGCGCTCCTCCCAGGCGGTCTCGCCGTAGTGGTTCGAGCGGGGCCGCTCGGGGGGCGAGTACCCCTCGTCGAGGAGGTCGTCGACACCCCGGTCCTCCAGGGTGTCCTCGAGAGAGAGCTGGTCGGACTCGCCCTCGGACCCGAGGGCGGGGTCGTCGTTTGTCGAAGGCGTGTCGTCGTCCATGGCTCCAACGTCTCACCACGGGCGGCGTCCCGCCAGCGGTCGCGGCCGTTCGGGTCCGGGGGCGACCGGTCCTCGGAGCACGATTCGTCTCCCGGGCCGGCAGCCACGAGACTGAGCGCGTGGGCCACGTCGACATCAGCGCTGTCAGCTACTTCCTGCCCGACGGGCGGCCCCTGCTCGACGAGGTGGACCTGCGCGTCGCCGACGGCGCGAAGGTGGCGCTGGTCGGACCCAACGGTGCGGGCAAGACGACCCTGCTGAAGATCGTCGCGGGAGACGAGAAGCCGCATGCGGGGAGCGTCGCACGCAGCGGAGGGCTCGGGATCATGCGGCAGTTCGTCGGACGGATCGACGACGACCGATCGATCCGCGACCTGCTCGCCTCGCTCGCGCCGGCCGCGGTCCGCGACGCGGCCGCCGAGCTGTCGGCGGCCGAGGACGCGATCATGGCGGTCGACGACGAGCCGTCGCAGATGCGCTACGCGACGGCGCTCGTGGACTGGGCGGACGCGGGTGGCTACGAGGCCGAGGCGGGCTGGGACCAGGTCACGGACGCGGTGCTCTCGATCCCGTTCGAGAAGGCGCAGTGGCGTGGCGTGCGGACGCTGTCGGGCGGCGAGCAGAAGAGGCTCGTCCTGGAGGCGCTGCTGAGGGGCCCCGAGGAGGTGCTGCTGCTCGACGAGCCGGACAACTACCTCGACGTCCCGACCAAACGCTGGCTGGAGTCCCAGCTCGCTGCGTCGACGAAGACCGTGCTGTACGTGAGCCACGACCGCGAGCTGCTGTCGCGCACGGCGACCCAGGTCGCGAGCCTCGAGCCGACGGCTTCCGGGAGCACCATCTGGGTCCACGGAGGTGGCTTCGCGACGTTCGGGACCGCGCGGGACGATCGGCGCTCACGCCTCGAGGAGCTGACGCGACGGTGGGAGGAGGAGCACACCAAGCTCAAGGATCTCGTCTTCACCTTGAAGAACAAGGCGGCCTTCAACGACGGACTCGCCTCCCGCTACCAGGCCGCGCAGACGCGACTGCGCAAGTTCGAGGAGGCAGGCCCGCCCCAGGTGATGGCGCGCGAGCAGAACGTGCGCGTGCGCCTGACCGGTGGGCGGACGGCGAAGCGGGCGGTCGTCGCGACCGCGCTCGAGCTCACCGGGCTGATGAAGCCGTTCGACCTCGAGGTCTGGTTCGGCGAGCGCGTCGCGGTGCTCGGGTCGAACGGCTCGGGGAAGTCGCACTTCCTGCGGCTGCTCGCCGGCGGGGGCTCGGACCCGGGACCGGACCACGAACCCGCGGACGACGTCCTGGTGGCACCGGTCCGGCACGACGGGCGCGTCGTCCTCGGCTCGCGCGTCCGACCCGGCTGGTTCGCGCAGAACCATGCACACCCGGAGATGACGGGCCGGACGCTCCTGGAGATCCTCCACCGCGGCACGGGGCACCGGACCGGGCTGGGCCGCGAGCAGGCGAGCAAGGCCCTCGACCGGTACGAGCTCGTCGCGGCGGCGGAGCAGTCTTACGAGACGCTCTCGGGCGGGCAGCAGGCGCGGTTCCAGATCCTTCTCCTCGAGCTCGGCGGTGCGACGCTGCTGCTGCTCGACGAGCCGACCGACAACCTCGACCTGCACTCGGCCGAGGCGCTGGAGACCGGGCTCGCGGCGTTCGAGGGGACGGTGCTCGCGGTGACGCACGACCGTTGGTTCGCCCGCGGCTTCGACCGGTTCCTCGTGTTCGGGCCGGACGGCGAGGTCGCCGAGACCCCGGAGGCCGTCTGGGACGCGTCCCGCGTGCACCGCAACCGCTGACCGCTCGACAGAACGGGGAGCGCGACGCATGGCGCGGTTCAGGCGACGAGGGCGACCGCGAGCGTGGTCATGACGGCGGCCACGCCGTAGTCGAGCACCTGCCAGGAGCGGGGCCGCGCGAAGAACGGTCGAAGCCGACGCGCACCGAACCCCAGGCCGACGAACCATGTCACGCTCGCGGCCACCGCTCCTGCACCGAAGACCCACCGACCCGGGTCGCCGTGCTGGCTCGCGAGGCTCCCCAGCAGCACGACGGTGTCGAGGTACACGTGCGGGTTGAGGAACGTGAAGCCGAGGCAGGCGACGAGGACGCCGAGGTGCGTCGCCGGGGCGTCGTCCGCCGGGACGAGGCTCCCGGGCCGTCGCGCCCGGCGAAGCGCGAGCACCGCGAACGCGGCGAGGAAGGCTGCGCCGCCGACGCGGGCCACCGCCACGGCGACCGGGTGCGTCGTGATCGCGGCGCCGAGACCGCCGACACCGGCGGTCACGAGGACGGCGTCGGCGACGGCGCACACCACGACGACCGTCAGCACGTGCTCGCGGCGGATCCCCTGCCGCAGCACGAAGGCGTTCTGTGCCCCGATCGCGACGATCAGCGAGAGACCCGTCAGGAAGCCCTGGATCGCGACGCTCATCAACGCGGCGTCCGGGTGCCCCGCGCGGCGGGGGATCGACGGGCAGCGGGGGATCGACGGGCAGCCACGGTGACGACGGCTCGAAACGACGTGGAGCGTGCAGGCATGACGTGACCGTAGGCGACGCGGCACAGTGAGACCAGTTCACGTCTCTGCAGGACCATCAGTGCGGCTTAACATTGCTCACGATGAGATTCGACGGAGCACAGCTCGAGGCGCTCGCGGCGGTCGTCGAGGAGGGCACCTTCGACGCTGCTGCCCGACGCCTGCACGTGACGCCCTCCGCGGTGAGCCAGCGCGTCAAGGCGCTCGAGCAGCACGTGGGTCAGGTCCTCGTCCGCCGGTCTCGCCCGTGCCGGGCCACCGAGGCGGGGAGCGTGCTCTTCCGCCTCGCCGGCCAGCTCCGGCTGCTCGAGGACGAGTCGCTCCGCGAGGTGCGTCGCGCGGGTGCACCGGGACCCGACGCGGGTGACGGCCCTGGTGCGGTCAGGATGGCGGTCGCGGTCAACGCGGACTCGCTCTCGACCTGGCTCCCCGATGCGCTGCGCGGGTTGCCGGACGGGGTGCACCTGGACCTGCGCCGCGAGGACCAGGACCACTCGGCGGAACTGCTCAGGGACGGCACCGTCATGGCCGCGGTCACTGCCGACGCCCGCGCGGTGCAGGGGTGCCAGGTGCACCCGCTCGGCGCGATGCGCTACCTGGCCGTCGCGTCACCGGCGTATGCGGCGCGCTGGTTCGCCGACGGGCTGGATGGGCTCGAACGCGCGCCGCTCCTGACGTTCAACCGCAACGACGCCCTGCAGGAGCAGTATCTGCGTGCGCTCGGCCACCGGTCCGCGGCCCCTCCCGTGCACTACGTGCCGTCGTCGACCGCGTTCGTGGACCTGGTCCGCCACGGGCTCGGTTGGGGCATGGTGCCCGATGTGACCGCGAACGCCCTGCTCGCAGACGGGATGCTCGTCGAGCTCGCCCCGGGGCGGCACCTCGACGTGCCGCTCCACTGGCAGCACTGGAAGCTCCGCGTACCCGCACTGGACGATCTCACGCGGCGGGTGGTCGTGGCCGCCGCCAGCGCGCTGCACGGGGACGTATGAGGGCCTGACGGTGGCGGCGACGCGCCGCAGGCCGGGTCGTCTCGGTCCACCGTTTTGACCCTTCACCACCGCGGCGGCTACTGTGATGTGTCGTTGTGCGTCCTCCTGAGGACCGGTGCTCCCACTCGCTGGGTCCCAAGACGATGCGACGACAGCACTCATCGGCGCACCCGCCCTATGCGGGTGTCCGCCGTGAACACACCCAGCTCCACGAAACGAAGGCTTACGACCGTGCGCACGTACACCCCGAAGCCCGGCGACGTCGAGCGGACCTGGTACGTCATCGACGCTACTGATGTCGTCCTGGGCCGTCTGGCCACCCACGTGGCCACGTTGCTGCGCGGCAAGCACAAGGCCACCTACGCTCCTCATGTCGACAACGGTGACTTCGTCATCGTCATCAACGCGAGCAAGGTCGCGCTGACCGGCAACAAGCGCGAGAACAAGCTCGCGTACCGCCACTCGGGCTACCCGGGCGGTCTTCGCTCGGTGGCCTACTCGGAGCTGCTCGACACCCGGCCTGAGCGGGCCGTGGAGAAGGCCGTCCGCGGCATGCTCCCCAAGAACTCGCTCTCGCGCTCGCAGCTCGGGAAGCTCAAGGTCTATGCAGGACCGGAGCACCCGCACGCGGCGCAGCAGCCGAAGCCCTTCGAGATCACCCAGGTTGCGCAGTAGGCCTCGGCCTGCTGCGAGCAGTCACGACACAGGACGCGAGGACACCACCAGTGGCCGAGACCACGGTCGACATCGACCTTGAGGGCGACGAGACGCCCAGCACCTACACCACCGAGACCGTCGCGCCCACGGGTCGCGGTCAGAGCATCACGGCCCCCGGCCAGGCCCTGGGTCGCCGCAAGGAGGCCATCGCCCGCGTGCGACTGGTTCCCGGCACCGGCCAGTGGAAGATCAACGGCCGCACGATCGAGGACTACTTCCCGAACAAGGTGCACCAGCAGCTGGTCAACTCCCCGCTGAAGCTGGTCGACGTCGAGGGTCGGTTCGACGTGATCGCCCGCATCACCGGTGGCGGTGTGACCGGGCAGGCAGGTGCCCTTCGCCTCGGGATCGCGCGCGCGCTCAACGCGATCGACGCCGAGCACAACCGTGCGGCGCTCAAGAAGGCCGGCTTCCTCACGCGTGACGCGCGGGTGGTCGAGCGCAAGAAGGCCGGTCTCAAGAAGGCCCGCAAGGCACCTCAGTACTCCAAGCGCTGACGAGTCGTCATCCGATGGCCCCGGTGGACGATCATCGGGGCCATCGGCCTCTCGCGACAAGTGTGAGTCAGGCGGCCGTCCCCTGGCGGCGACGTCCGAGACCAGACGACGAAGGAGTCCGCTGATGGCCCGACTGTTCGGCACCGATGGTGTGCGTGGCGTGGCGAACCGCGATCTCACCGCTGAGCTCGCGCTCGACCTCGCCGTCGCGGCGGCGCACGTGCTCGCGACGATCGGGGCGTTCGACGGTCGCCGCCCACGCGCGGTAGTCGGCCGGGACCCGCGGGTGTCCGGCGAGTTCCTCGGTGCGGCGACGGTGGCGGGGCTGGCCAGCGCCGGCGTCGACGTGCTCGACGTCGGCGTCCTGCCGACCCCGGCCGTCGCGTTCCTCACCGGGAGCCTCGGCGTCGACCTCGGCGTGATGATCTCCGCCTCGCACAACCCGATGCCGGACAACGGCATCAAATTCTTCACGCGGGGCGGGCACAAGCTCGACGACGAGGTCGAGGACGCGATCGAGGCCCGGTTGCGTGAGCCGTGGGAGCGCCCGACCGGGGCGGACGTCGGTCGGATCCAGCTCGACACGGGGACCGCCGGGGAGACCTACATCGAGCACCTCGTCTCGACCGTCGGGCCCTCGCTGGAGGGCCTTCGGATCGCGGTCGACTGCGCCAATGGTGCCGCGAGCGAGGTCGGCCCCGCTGCCCTGCGCCGGGCGGGTGCGGACGTCGTCGTGATCAACGCGTCCCCGGACGGGCGCAACATCAACGACGCGTGCGGAAGCACGCACCCGGAGCAGCTGCAGGCGGTCGTCGTGGCGTCGCGAGCCAATCTCGGTGTTGCGTTCGACGGCGATGCCGACCGTTGCCTCGCGGTCGACCACACCGGGACCCTGGTCGACGGCGACCAGATCATGGGGATCATCGCCGTCGCGCTGCGTGAGCGGGGTGAGCTCGCGCACGACACTCTCGTCGCGACGGTGATGAGCAACCTCGGGCTGAAGCTCGCGATGACTGCGGCGGGCATCACGGTCCTCGAGACCGGTGTCGGTGACCGGTACGTGCTCGAGGGGATGCGTGCCGGCGGGTTCTCGCTCGGTGGCGAGCAGTCGGGCCACATCATTCTCGGCGACCACGCGACGACGGGTGACGGTGTGCTCAGCGCGCTCCAGCTCGCCCACCGCGTCGTCACGACGGGCCGGACCCTGGCGGACCTGGCGCAGTTCGTCACCCGGCTCCCGCAGGTGCTCGTCAACGTCCGCGGGGTGGACAAGGCGCGGGCCGGGACCGACGTCGCACTCCTGGCTGCGGTCCACGAGGCGCAGGCCGAGCTCGGGACCCAGGGGCGCGTGCTCCTGCGACCGTCCGGGACCGAGCCCGTCGTGCGGGTCATGGTCGAGGCGGCCCACCTGGATCAGGCCGAGCTCGTCGCCGCGTCGCTCGCCGACGTGGTGCGTGAGCGACTCGTCCTGTGACTGAACCGGTGCCGTCCGTGATCGGCCCGCAGCCGCGTGACGTCCGCGACCAGGTGCTGCGAGTCCTCGACGGCCCGGTGCCCGCGCCGATCGTGCAGGCGGGCCATCCCGTGCTCCGCGCGGTCGCAGAACCGTGTGACGGTCAGCTCTCGGCGGCGGAGCTCGGGGCTCTGGTCGAGGTCATGCGGATCACGATGCGCGAAGCCCCCGGCGTCGGGCTTGCGGCGCCGCAGATCGGCATCTCCCTCGCCCTCGCGGTGGTCGAGGACCCCGGTCCCGTCGATCCTGAGATCGCGACGGCGCGGGAGCGGCGGCCGCTGGCGTTCCGTGTCCTGCTGAACCCGCGCTACGAGGCCGTCGGCATCGATCGGGCGGCCTTCTACGAGGGGTGCCTGAGCGTCCACGGCTGGAGCGCCGTGACGCGTCGCCACCGGACGGTCCGCCTGACCGCGACCGACGAGACCGGGGCCCCCGTGGACGAGGTGCTCACCGGCTGGCAGGCGAGGATCGTCCAGCACGAGACCGACCACCTGAACGGGCGTCTCTACATCGACGTCGCGGAGCTGCGGTCGCTTGCCGCCACCGACGGGATGGCCGCCGTCTGGGCCTCCGAGCCCCACCCGCGCACCGCCGCCCGTATCCTCGGCTTCTCCCTCGCCTGACCCGTCGCCCATCGACGTGATCTCGGCGTACGCAGATCAGCCCTGGGCGTGATCTCGGCGGTCGCCGGATCAGCCGTGGGGGGGATGACGGGGTGGCGGAGGGTCGGTGAAGATCAGGGGGATCACCGATGGCAGCCCATGTGCCGCTCGGTAGCCTGAGAACACGGCGCGGACTCCCGTTCGCGGCCCCGACGATAGCGACGACCCGGAGCTGATGAGCCGTGCTGGAGAACGCCGCCCTCGCGCTCACGGCCACTCCGTGGGTCTACCTCGTGCTGTTCGCGCTCGCCGTCGTGGACGGGTTCTTCCCGCCGGTGCCCAGTGAGACCGTCCTGATCGCGCTCGCGGCGACGTCGGTCGCGCTCGGTACCCCGAACCTCGCGCTCGTCCTCGTGTCCGGAGCTTCCGGCGCGTTCGTCGGTGACCAGGCCGCCTACTGGATCGGCAGCCGCGTGAACGTGCGGCGCGTGCGGTTCCTGCAGGGGAGGACGGCGCAGCGGACCCTCGACGCGGCCGCTCGCACGCTCGACCACCGCGGGGGCTCGTTCATCATCGCGGCGCGATACATCCCGGTCGGGCGCGTCGCGGTGAACATGATGGCGGGGACGATCGCCTACCCGCGCCGCCGGTTCGTCCCGCTGACCGGGATCGCGGCTGTGACCTGGACCGTGTACTCGGCCCTGATCGGGATCGGTGCCGGGGCGTGGCTCGCCGCGAACCCGATCCTGGCGGTCGTCGTGGGCGTCGTCGTGGGCGTGCTCCTCGGCGTCCTGGTGGACCGGACGATCCACGTCATCGTCCAGCGGCGCGACGCGGCAGCCGCCGCGCGCTCGGATCCCGCCGAGAGCTCAGAGCTTCCGCAGCCGCACGCGTTGAACGCTGTGGTCCGGCCCCTTGGTGAGCACCAGGGTCGCGCGTGAACGGGTGGGCAAGATGTTCTGGACCAGGTTGGGCTCGTTGATCGTGTCCCAGATCTGCTCGGCCTTCTCGATCGACTGACTGTCCGTGAGTGACGCATAGCGCCGGAAGTACGACTCGGGCTGCGTGAACGCCGTCTGGCGGAGCGACAGGAAGCGGTCGACGTACCACTGCCGGACATCAAGCGTCCGTGCGTCGACGTAGATGCTGAAGTCGAAGAAGTCGCTCACGGCGAGGCTCGACGTGCCTTCCGTGGCGGGCCTCGCCGGCTGCAGCACGTTCAGGCCCTCGACGATCAGCACGTCGGGGCGCCGCACGACCACCTCGGCGCCCGGCACGATGTCGTAGGTCAGGTGGCTGTACACGGGTGCGCGCACCTCGGCGCGACCCGCCTTGACCTTCGACACGAACCGGACGAGAGCGCGTCGGTCGTAGGACTCGGGAAATCCCTTGCGATCCATGAGCCCGCGTCGTTCGAGCTCCCGGTTCGGGTACAGGAACCCGTCCGTGGTGACGAGCTCGACGTGCGGGGTCTGCGGCCAACGGGCCATCAGCTCGCGCAGCAGGCGCGCCGTCGTCGACTTGCCCACGGCCACCGACCCGGCGACACCGATGACGAACGGCGTCCGGCCCGGGTCCTCGCGCAGGAACGTGCTCGACGCCTCGTGGAGCTGCCGGGTCGCCGAGACGTACAGGTCGAGGAGCCGGGAGATCGGACGGAAGATCGCGTCCACCTCGGCGAGGTCGATCGGGTCACCGAGACCCCGAAGCCGGCTGACGTCGGCGACGGTGAGGGGAAGAGGGGTCGAGGCCGACAATCGCGTCCACGCGTCACGATCGAGCTCGACGTACGGAGTCGACGGCGTGGTCTCGGGTGGCACGCGTCGATTGTGCCTGATCCGCGGTCCCCGGCGGGCCGCCGAGCCGTGCGGGGGCGGCGGCGAGCCGCCGGAGATCGCCGACCGGGCGGGGGCGGGTAGACGCGGGCCCCTGGGTAGACTCCAGCCCATGTGCGGAATCGTGGGATACGTCGGACGACAGCGACCCAACGGGAGACCCCTCGCCGTCGTGCTGGAGGGGTTGCGTCGTCTCGAGTACCGCGGCTACGACTCGGCAGGGGTCGCCCTCGTCGGCCTCGACGGCGTGCTGGTCACGGCGAAGAAGGCCGGCAAGCTCGTCAACCTGACGGATGAGCTCGCCGCGCGGCCCCTCCCGGGCGCGACCGCCGCGATCGGCCACACCCGGTGGGCGACGCACGGCGCTCCCACCGACGTCAACGCGCACCCGCACGTCGCAGGCAAGATCGCCGTCATCCACAACGGCATCGTCGAGAACTTCGCCGTCCTCAAGGCCGAGCTCCTCGCCGATGGAGCGACCTTCCTCTCGGAGACGGACACGGAGGTGGTCGCTCAGCTCCTGACCCGCGCGTACGCGCGGCTGGGTGACCTGTCGGAGGCGATGTGCGCGGTCGCGCAGCGCCTCGAGGGCACCTTCACGCTGCTGGCGGTGCATGCGGACGTCCCGGACGCGGTGGTCGGTGCGCGCCACGACTCACCCCTCGTGGTCGGTCTGGGCGACGGCGAGAACTTCATGGGCTCCGACGTCGCAGCGTTCATCGCACACACGCGTCGCGCGCTCGAGCTCGGACAGGACCAGGTCGTCACCATCACGCCCGACTCGGTCAGCGTGACGGACTTCACCGGCGCGCCCGCGGCCGCGCGTGCCTTCACGGTCGACTGGGACGCCGACGCGGCCGAGAAGGGCGGGTACCGCTCCTTCATGGACAAGGAGATCGACGACCAGCCCCAGGCCGTCGCGGACACGCTGCTCGGCCGGACCGGTCTCGACGGTGCCCTGATCCTCGACGAGGTGCGCATCGACGAGTCGGTTCTCCGGAGCATCGACAAGATCGTGGTGATCGCCTGCGGCACGGCCGCCTACGCGGGCCACGTCGCCAAGTACGCGATCGAGCACTGGTGCCGCATCCCGGTGGAGGTCGAGCTCGCACACGAGTTCCGCTACCGGGACCCCGTCGTGAACGAGAAGACGCTCGTCGTGGCGATCTCGCAGTCGGGCGAGACCATGGACACCCTGATGGCCGTGCGGCACGCGCGCGAGCAGGGTGCGAAGGTGCTCGCGATCATCAACACGCACGGGTCGACGATCCCGCGGGAGTCCGACGCGGTCCTGTACACGCACGCCGGCCCGGAGATCGCCGTGGCGTCGACCAAGGCGTTCCTGTCCCAGATCACCGCGGCGTACCTGCTCGGGCTCTATCTCGCGCAGCTCCGAGGCAACAAGTTCCCCGACGAGATCGGCGAGCTTCTCGAGCAGCTGCGCGCGATGCCCGCCAAGATCCAGACGGTGCTCGACGGCGCCGAGCACGTGCGCGAGGTCGCCCGCTCGATGAAGGACACGACGTCGGTGCTGTTCCTCGGCCGGCACGTCGGGTTCCCGGTGGCCCTCGAGGGGGCACTCAAGCTCAAGGAGCTCGCGTACATCCACGCCGAGGGCTTCGCCGCGGGGGAGCTCAAGCATGGCCCGATCGCGCTCATCGAGGAGGGCCAGGCCGTCTTCGTGATCGTGCCGTCCCCGCGGGGGCGTGACTCGCTGCACTCGAAGGTGATCTCGAACATCCAGGAGATCCGCGCCCGCGGTGCGCGGACCCTCGTGATCGCGGAGGAGGGCGACGACGCGGTGCTGCCGTTCGCCGACGAGGTGTTCGTCATCCCCGCGTGCCCGACGCTGATGTCGCCGTTGCTCGCGGTGGTCCCGCTGCAGCTCTTCGCGTGCGAGCTCGCGACGGCCAAGGGCCTGGACGTCGACCAGCCCCGCAACCTCGCCAAGTCCGTCACGGTCGAGTGACGGCGCGCGCGTGATCGTCGGCGTGGGGATCGACGTCGTCGACGTCGCACGGTTCGCCGCCACGCTCGAGCGGGTTCCCGGTCTGGTCTCCCGACTGTTCACACCGGCGGAGCGAGGCCTTCCACCGGTGTCTCTCGCCGCACGGTTCGCCGCGAAGGAGGCGGTGGCGAAGGCGCTCGGCGCACCCGCCGGTCTGAGCTGGCAGGACGCGACCGTGCGCCGCGTGGCGGGCGCCCAGCCGGTGGTGGAGATCACCGGCACGGTGGCGGCCCGGGCCGACGCGCTCGGTGTCACCCACCTGCACCTGTCGATCTCCCACGACGCCGGCATCGCATCGGCGATGGTCGTCGCGGAGGGCGAGGCGCCTCAGCGCAGCGCGGGGACCACCTGCTGCTCGAACAGCTCGATGCCCGAACGGTCGTAGGCGGCCTCCGCAAAGTACGTGATGGCGTAGGTCATCCCGGCCGCCTCGAGCGTGTGCAGCGTCTCGACGATCTGCTCGGGCGTCCCGACCAGGGTGCCGGTGCGGAACTCCTCGAGCACGCCGTCGGCCTTGGCCGGGACGGTGCGACGGTAGTGGTCCCCGATCCAGGCGAGGCGGTCGGCGACGTCGGCCGCGGTCTCGCCGATCACGACGTTGTAGTTGGCCGACCGGGTGATCTCGGACGGGTCGCGGCCGAGGTCGGCGCAGTGACCCGCGAGCACCTCGGACTTGTGCGTGAAGCCGTCGATCGTCCCGTCGAAGTTCGTGTACCGCGCGTACTGGGCGGCGATGCGCAGGGTCTTGCGCTCGCCGCCGCCGGCGATCCACAGCGGCGGGCCGCCGACCTGCAACGGCAGGGGAGAGAGCTGGGCGCCGGCGACCTGGTAGTGGGTCCCGTCGAGCGTGGCCGTCCCGTCGTTCCACATCTGCCGGAAGATCTGCACGCCCTCCTCGAGGGCCGCGATGCGCTCGCCCGCGCGCGGGAACCCGTAGCCGTACGCGCGCCACTCGTGCTCGTACCAGCCGGCTCCGATTCCCATCTCGACACGGCCACCGCTGATGATGTCCGCCGTGGCGGCGACCTTCGCGAGGTACGCCGGGTTGCGGTACGACATGCACGTGCACATCTGGCCGAGTCGGACCCGGCGGGTGCTCGCGGCATAGGCCGAGATGAGGCTCCAGGCCTCGTGAGTCGCCTCCCCGTTGGGCTCGGGGACCGCGTGGAAGTGGTCGTAGACCCAGATGGACTCCCAGGCGTCGCCGTCGTCGGCGTGCTGGGCGAGGCCGTGCATGACGGCCCAGTGCTCCGTGGCGTCGATCCCCGTGAGGTCCTGGCGCCAGCCTTGCGGGATGAAGAGTCCGAATCGCATGGTCCGAACGTAGCGGTCCTGGGTGAACGGAGCATGATGTCGGGTGTGATCCTCGGATACGACGCGCACCAGGTACGAGAGGCCGAGGAGCCCTTGCTCACGGCCGGACCCGAGGGTGAGCTCATGCACCGTGCGGCCTTCGGTCTGGCCGGTGCGGTGGTCCGGGAGCTGATCGATCGTCGCGGTCGGGTGCGGGGAGCATCCGTGGTCGGGCTCGTCGGCACCGGCAACAACGGCGGAGACACCCTGCACGCGCTCGCGATGCTCGCCGACAGGGGAGCGCGTGCGCTTGCGGTGCTGACGGACGAGAGGGTGCACCCTGCCGGTCTGGCCGCGGTCCGTCGGTCGCCCGCCAGGGTGGTCAGCCTGAGCGGGACCGACCCCACGTCCGAGCGGGTATGGCTCGGCGAGGCCGTCGCGGAGGCGTATGCCGCGGACGTCGTGCTCGACGGCCTCCTCGGCATCGGGGCCCGCGGGGCGGTGCGTGGGGCAGGTGGGGAGCTCGTGCGGCTGCTCGGAGAGCTCCTCACGGACGAGGTCCGGACGGCCCCGGGCACCGACCTGCCC
>MLJW01000587.1_pt1 | contig 13751 bp, 13 predicted proteins | sample 888231 | NCBI WGS metagenome assembly MLJW01 (sample SAMN05788063, study PRJNA343431) | mine drainage metagenome | isolation source: sample collected from the inflow into an acid mine drainage treatment plant... | place: Germany: Lusatia, lignite mining district
CGGAGCCCCGGTGACCGCGCGACCAAGTTGGTTGCCGCAGCAACGGCCGAAAGGCCGGACCCTGACGGCGGCTCATACATGGCGGCACCGGCGTTCCATCGGAAAGGCCATCATGCAGCGGGCACGTCCCGACTGCGGAGAGAACCAGGTCCCCGATTGGGCATCCAAACCGGATCAGGCAGAAGGATGGAGTGCCAGACATTGACACCGATTAGAGAACCAACCGCCCAATGCATTGCCCGGTTGTATCGTCCCTCGCCGGGCGGCGGCATCCGCCGCCTTGGCCGTTCGCTCAAGGCTCGCTGGAAACCGGCCAACCCGTCACCTCAACGATTGGCCGGAGTCAGCGCCCGAGATCGCGGGCGGTCAGATCCAGGCAGCGCCGGGCCAGGGCCACCAGCTGGTCCACCTCGTCGCGGCTGATGACCAGCGGCGGCGACAGCACCATGCGCGAGCCCACGGCGCGCATGATCAGCCCTTCGCGGAAGCAGTGATCGCGGCACAGCAGGCCGATCCTGCCGCCATCCTCGAAGAAGCGTTTCGGGTTTTTGCTGTCCACCAGGGCGATGCCGGCCACCAGGCCGGTGCCGTCGATATGGCCCACCAGCGGGTGGTCGAGCAGGGTGGCCAGGCGGTCCTGGAAATAGGGGCCGATGTCGCTTTGCACCCGCTCCACCAGTTTTTCCGTCTTCAGGATCTCGATGGTGCGCAGGGCCACGGCGGCGGCCACCGGATGGCCGGAATAGGTATAGCCGTGATAGAACTCGCCGGCATGGGCCATCAGGCCCTCGGCCACGCGCCGGCCCACCGCCACCGCCGAGATGGGCAGATAGCCCGAGCTCATGCCCTTGGCCATGGTCATCAGATCGGGCTCGATGCCGAAGGTCTGGCTGCCGAACCAGGCGCCGGTGCGGCCATAGCCGCAGATCACCTCGTCGGCCACCAGCAGCACGTCGTACTTGCGGCAGATGCGCTGCACCTCGGGCCAATAGCTGGCCGGCGGCACGATGACGCCGCCGGCGCCCTGGATCGGCTCGCCGAACACCGCGGCCACGTTGTCGGGGCCCAGTTCCAGGATCTTGTCCTCGATCAGACGGGCGCGGGCCAGGCCGAACGCCTCGGGGCTCATGCCCTCGGGGGCCTCGCCGTACCAGTAGGGCTGGGGCACGTGGGCCACATGGGGCACCATGGGGGCGCCCTGGGCATGCATCACCGCCATGCCGCCGATGGAGGCGCCGCCGATGGACGAGCCGTGATAGGCGTTGTCGCGGGCGATGATCCAGTTCTTGTAGGGCTTCTTCCCGGCCGTGGCCCAATAGGTGCGCACCATGCGGATGGCGGTATCGATGGCTTCCGAGCCCGATCCGGCGAAGAAGACGCGGTCGAGGCCCGGCGGCGTGACCGAGGCCACGGCGGCGGCCAGTTCGGTGGCCGCCGGGGTGGTGGTCTGGAAGAAGCAGTTATAGTAGGGCAGTTCGCGCATCTGGGCGGCGGCGGCCTCGATCAGTTCGGCGCGGCCATAGCCCAGATTGACGCACCACAGCCCGGCCATGCCGTCGAGGATGCGGTTGCCCTCGGAATCCCACAGCCACACTCCCTCGGCGCGGGTGATGACGCGCGCCCCCTTGGCGTTCAGGGCCTGGCTGTCGGTGAAGGGGTGCCAGTGGTGCTGGCGGTCCAGATCCTGCCAATAGGCGGTACCCTTGTTGACCTTGTTCATCGGTGTGATGCTCCAGTGCGTCGGATGGGGCGGCGTTCGCGTCAGCGCAGGCGCAGCCAGGTGCTTTTCAGTTCGGTATATTTGTCGAAGGCGTGCAGCGATTTGTCGCGGCCGATGCCCGATTGCTTGAAGCCGCCGAACGGCACGGTCAGATCGTCGGCGTCGTAGCAGTTGGCATAGACCACCCCGGCGCGCAGCCGCCTGGTCATGCGGTGCAGCTGGCTGACATCGTCCGACCACACGGCGGCGGCCAGGCCGTAGTCGCTGTCGTTGGCCACGGCGATGGCCTCCTCCTCGCTGTCCACGGTCAGCACCGCCAGCACCGGGCCGAAGATTTCCTCGCGGGCGATGGTCATTTTCGGGGTCACCTGATCGAAGATGGTGGGCTGCACATAGGCGCCGCCCGGCACCGGTTCGGCCCGTTCGCCGCCGCAGACCACGCGGGCCCCCTCGGCGCGGCCCTTGTCCACATAGCCCAGCACCCGCTCGGCATGGCGGTGGTCCACCAGGGCGCCCATGGTGGTGGCGGGGTGCAGGGGGTGGCCGGGGCTGTAGCCGGCGGCCAGCGCCACCAGGCGTTCCAGCACCTGATCCTTCACCGCCTTGTGCAGCACCAGCCGCGAACCGGCGGTGCACATTTCGCCCTGGTTGAAGAAGATGGCCCCGGCGGCGGCGCTGGCGGCGGCCTCCAGATCCTGGCAGCGGTCCATGACGATGTGGGCGCTTTTGCCGCCGCATTCGAGGCCGATGCGCTTCATGTTGGACTGGCTGGAATAGTGCAGGAACAGCTTGCCCACCTCGGTGGAGCCGGTAAAGAAGGCGCCGTCCACATCGGGGTGCAGGCCCAGGGCCTGGCCCGCCACCGGGCCGAAGCCCGGCACCACGTTGAACACCCCGGCGGGGATGCCGGCCTCGGCGGCCAGTTCGGCCAGGCGCAGCGCGGTGAGCGGGCTTTGCTCGGCCGGTTTCAGCACCACCGAATTGCCGGCGGCCAGGGCCGGGGCGATCTTCCAGGCCGCCATGATCATGGGGAAATTCCACGGCACCACCACGCCCACCACGCCCAGGGGTTCGCGGGTGATGGTGGCGATGGTGTCGTCGGCGGTGGGGGCGATCTCGCCGTAGAGCTTGTCCACCGCCTCGCCGTACCAGCGCAGGCAGCGGGCGGTGGCCGGGCTGTCGACCGACAGGGCATCGGAGATGGGCTTGCCCATGTCGAGGCTTTCCAGCAGGGCCAGTTCCTCGGCATGCCGGGCCACCTGATCGGCGAAGGCCAGCAGCACCGCCTTGCGGCGGGCGGGCGCCAGGCCGGCCCAGCGGCGGTCTTCGAAGGCGCGGCGGGCGGCGGCCACGGCACGGTCGATATCGGCGGCGCCGCCTTCCGCCACCTGGGCGATCACCCGGCTGTCGATGGGGCTGACGCAGTCGAAGCGCCTGCCGTCGAGGGCATCGGTGAAACGGCCGTCGATGAAGGCCTGGGAGCGGATGTTTAAGGACTCGGCGCGCTGGCGCCACTGCGCGAAGGCGTCGGCGGAGGGGGAAGACATGGCGGGCCTCGCAAAATGTGATCACTTTACGAAGGCGAGTGTGAGCGCAAGGCCCGGCCACTGTCAAGAAGAGAGAGAGATCGCAGAAGGCGGGGCTAGCCCAGGGCAATCGGGTGAAGCCGATTGCCCTGTTTGATGGGCGTCCCTCAATCGCCGGGCGCTGGCGTACCGCCAGCTTGGCTTGCGCGCGAACGCTCGCGCGGGCGCTCAACGCGCCATCGCGATGAAGGCGGTTCGGTGTCAAACAACGCCCGCGCGTTCATCCGATGACCCTGGGGGCTAGCCCACCATGCCGGCGTTTTCCACGTAGGCGCTCAGCAGTTCGGCGGTGCCCACATGGGTGATGCCGTCGCGGATATCGGCCTCCAGGGCGATGCGCAGGGCCAGCAGATCGTGTTTCTTCAGGGCGGCCAGGGCCTCGGAATGGCGGTCCACATGGTAGAAGTCGTTCAGCTTGGACAAGGCCAGCCGGGTAAAGGGCCCCAACTGCAGCCACACGCTTTCCACCAGCGGCATGATCACCTGATGGGGGTTGGCTTCGTAGAGATGGCGGTGAAAATCCTGGTTGTGGATGGTCACCCCCTCGCGGTCGCCGGCGGCTTGAGCCTCGTCGATGCGGCGGTCGATCTGGGTCAGCTGGTCGATGCGGGCCGGGGTCACATAGGGCAGGGCCCGTTCGGCGGCGTGGCATTCCAGGGCGATGCGCAGTTCGCACAGCTCGCGGAATTTGGCCACCGTCATCTGCGGCACCTGGATGCGGCGGTTGTCCTGCACCTCCAGGGCCTGTTCGCTGGCCAGACGGCGCAGGGCCTCGCGCACCGGCATGGTGCTGACCGCCAGGGCGGCGGCCACGTCGCGGATGGTCAGCGAGCGTCCGGGCGGGATCAGCCCCACCATCACCGCCTGGCGCAACGAGCGATAGGCCCACTGATTGACCGTTTCCTTGGGATGGCGCGGGGAAACGGGCAGGGACAGCGGCGGGGTGGGGGCCATCGGCGAAAACTCCGGCGAACGAGGGAGACTTGACGGGACGGGTTAAACGTGATCACATTTTACGGGAAGCCTGAGCGCAGTCCAGGCTAAACTGCAAGGGTTATATGAACCCGAAGAGAAGGTCGAGGGCAAATGGTCAACGATGTGACGCTTGAGACGGCCCGCGCTGCCCTGGCAGCCAACCCCGCGGTGGAGGAGATCGATCTCCTGGCCGCCGACCTCAACGGCATCCTGCGCGGCAAACGGGTGCCCGCCGCCAGCCTCGACAAGGTGTTCTCCGACGGCATGAAATTTCCGCGCTCGGTGCTGTGCCTGGATATCTGGGGGCATGACGTGCTGGCCAACGGCCTGGTCTGGGAAAGCGGCGACGGCGACGGGGTGTGCAAGCCCTGCGGCCCCGGCCTGCTGGCCATGCCGTGGAGCGAGCGGCCCCGCCTGCAGATGCTGACCATGATGGAGGAGGTGGACGGCCGCCCCTTCGGCGGCGATCCGCGCCAGATCCTGAAGGGGGTGGTGGAGCGTTTCGCCGCCCTGGGCCTGACCCCGGTGGTGGCCACCGAGCTGGAATTCTATCTGATGGCCGGCGATGCCGCCGGCGGCGGCCGTCCGCGTCCGCCCGCCGCTCCCAAAAGCGGCTACGCACTGGACGGGCCGCGCGTTTATTCCATGGAGGAGCTGGACGAGTTCAACGATGTGCTCACCGCCATCCGCGACGCCTGCCGCGCCCAGGGCCTGCCCACCGACACCATCATCGTGGAATTCGGCCCCGGCCAGTTCGAGGTCAACCTCAACCATGTGGCCGATCCGCTGCTGGCCGCCGATCATGCCGTGCTGCTGAAGCGCACGGTGCGGGCGGTGGCCCGCCGCCACGGCCTGCACGCCACCTTCATGGCCAAGCCCTACGGCGAGGCGGCGGGCAGCGGCTTTCATCTGCATGCCAGCCTGCTGGATGCCGCGGGGCGCAACATCTTCGATGACGGTGGCGATGCGGGCGGCGAGGCCCTGCGCCATGCCGTGGCCGGCATGATCGAGCTGATGCCCGCCTCCATGCTGATCTTCGCGCCGCATCAGAACTCCTACCGCCGTTTCCTGCCGGGCTGCCATGCCCCGGTGGCGGCCAACTGGGGCTACGAGAACCGCACCACCGCCGTGCGCATTCCCACCAGTTCGCCCAAGGCGCGGCGCTTCGAGCACCGTCTGGCCGGGGCCGACGCCAATCCCTATCTGGTGGTGGCGGCCATTCTGGCCGGGGTGCTGCACGGCCTGGAGCAGCGGCGCCAACCGCCCCCCGCCCTGACCGGCGACGGCTATGGCGGCGGCCAGGCGGTTTCGGCGGCGCTGCCCACCGACTGGGGCGCGGCCATCGCCGCCTTCGAGGCGGGGGCCGAAACCCTGGGCCGTTACCTGGGGCCGCTGTTCATGCGGGCCTTCGCCACCTGCAAGGCGCAGGAGCGGGCCGAGCTGGGCAAGCGGGTGACCGACGTGGAATACGCCACTTATCTGGGGTCGATATGATGCGCATTGGCATTCTGGAAACCGGGCGCCCGGCGCCCTCGCTGGCCGCCGAATACGGCTCCTATCCCGATATGGTGGCCACCTTGCTGGCCGCCGGCGACGGCCAGCTGGAATTCGCCCGCTACGCGGTGCTGGAGGATGAGCTGCCGGCCGAGGTGGACGACTGCGACGGCTACGTGGTGACCGGCTCGCGCTTCGCGGTGATGGAGGAAACCCCCTGGATGCTGCGGCTGGAAAGTTTTCTGCGCCACGCCATGGCGGCGGAACGGCCCATCTTCGGCATCTGCTTCGGCCACCAGATTCTGGCCAAGGCCATGGGCGGCGTGGTGAAAAAGGCCGGCCAGGGCTGGCAGCTGGGGCTGAAACGCTACCATCTGGTCAAACGCCCCGATTGGATGGACCCGGCCCCGGACAGCATCGTGCTGAACGCCTTCCACCAGGATCAGGTGCAGGAAATCCCCGACGGCGCCGAGATCATCGCCACCGCCATCGCCTGCCCGGTGGCCGGGCTGGCCTATGGCGACAAGGCCTTCAGCCTGCAGGCCCATCCGGAATTCTCGGTGGAGTTCGAACGCGCCCTGCTGCAGGCCAACAGCGGCAAAACCGTGCCGACTGGCCTGGGCCGCGAGGCCTTAAGCGACCTGACCGCCGGCACCGAAACCGACGCCCCCCTGGTGGCCCGCTGGGTGCGCCGCTTCTTCCTGGGCCAGCCGCCGGCATAATGGCCAAACCGGGGGCTGGCCGCCTTCAGGCGGATCTGGTCTGGCAAGGATCGGCCGACACCACTTTATTGGTGTCTTCCCCACGTGCGTGGGGCGACTAAGGCGGTTTGTCAAGGGAGCATCATGCCCCCATAACGCCTTGCGTTATATAACGTGGGGCGTTATGATTTTGCATGATCGTGGATTTCGCCGCCAAGGAAACCGCTCTGGTCTGGCAAGGCCTTGTCAGCCGCAGGTTGCCTTCGGAGATTCAGAAAACGGCCTTGCGGAAGCTGCGGATGCTTAATAACGCCAGATGTCTGAACGATCTCAGGATTCCGCCCAACAATCATCTGGAGGCGTTGCATCGGGACCGGGCCGGGCAGCATAGCATCCGGATCAACGATCAATGGCGCATCTGTTTTGTTTGGACGGAAGGAGGTCCGGCTCATGTCGAAATCGTCGATGACCACTGATCGGATCGCCAATCCGACTCCGGGTGAAATGTTGCTGGAGGATTTTCTGAAACCGATGGGGGTGAGCCAGAATGCCCTGGCCCGGGCCATCGGGGTGCCGCCGCGCCGCATCAATGAAATCGTTCTGGGCAAGCGGGCCATTACCGCCGATAGCGATTTACGCCTGGCCCGCTATTTCGGCCTGTCCGATGGGTTTTGGCTGGGGGTGCAGGCCGATTTCGATCTGATGGAGCGGCGGCGGCAGATCCTGGATGAGATCGCCGCCATCACACCGCATCCCCGCGCCGCCTAAACCCCCAGTTTGTCGCGCAGGCCGTAGTACCAGGCGCCGATCATGCTGAAGGGCACGCGCAGGGCGTGGCCGCCGGGGAAGGGCAGGGCGGGCAGGGCGGCGAAGCTGTCGAAGCGTTCGGCCTGGCCCTGGATGCATTCGGCCAGCAGTTTGCCCAGCAGGTGGGTGGTGGTCACGCCGTGGCCGCTGTCGCCGTGGCTGTAGTAATACCGGCCAACCATTGAAGTGACTCGTTGGCCGGTATTCAGCGAGCATTGAGCGAGCGGCCAAGGCGGCGGATGCCGCCGCCCGGCGAGGGACGATACAACCGGTCAATTCATTGGGCGGTTGGTATAAAGGCTGCCCGACAGGCGGCCGATGGCCGGGATGCGGGTCAGGGTCAGGGCGAAATTGCCGCTCCAGGCATAGTCCACCGCCACGCCGCGCAGTTCGGGGAAGGTTTTTTCCACCAGCGGCAGGATTTTGGCCGGCACGCTGGCGGGATCGCTGCCGCCGTAGACCGAGCCGCCGCCGTACAGCAGGCGGTTGTCGGCGGTGCGGCGGTAATAGTCGAGAATATAGTTGTGATCCTCGACGCAATAGCCGGCGGGCAGCAGTTCGGCCAGCAGGTCGGGCGGCAGCGGCGCCGTGGTGATGACCTGGGTGGAAACCGGCATGATGTCGTCGTGGATGGCCGGGGCCACCTGGCGGGCCAGATAGGCGTTGCCGCACACCAGCACGAAGCGCGCCGCCATGGTGCCGCGCGGGGTGTGCACCAGGGGGCGCGGCCCGGCCTCGATGCGTAAGGCCGGGCTGTTTTCGTAAATCACCCCACCCAGTTCCTCCAGGACGCGGGCCTCGCCCAGGGCCAGGTTCAGGGGGTGCAGATGGCCGCCGGCCCGGTCCAGCCGCCCGCCGATATACCGTTCGCTCTTGACGATGCCCCTCAGCCCGGCCTGATCCACCATGTCCAGCTGCTGATGGCCGTGCCGTTGCCAATGGCGCTGCTCGCGCTCCAGTTCGCGCATCTGCTTCGCGGTGAAGGCGGCCACGAAGCCGCCGTCGCGCAGGTCGCAGGCGATGCCGTGGCGGGCCACCCGCTGGCGGATGATGGCCGCCCCCTCCAGCGACATCGCCCCCAGGGCCCGCTCGGCCTCGGCGCCGTAGCGGGCGCGGATATGCTCCAGGGACCGGCTGTAGCCGTTGACGATCTGGCCGCCGTTGCGCCCTGAGGCCCCCCAGCCGACGCGGGCCGCCTCCAGCACCGCCACCGAGAACCCGGCCTCGGCCAGATGCAGCGCCGCCGACAGCCCGGTGAACCCGGCGCCGATCACGCAGACATCGGCGGCGGCGGCGCCCGCCAGCGCCGGGCGCTCGGGCGCGGGCGTCCGGGTGGCGGCGTAATAGGAGGGGTCATGCTCCAGCGGCTGGCTCCGCTGGCCGCGGCATTGGGCGGGGGTGGGAAACAGGGCAAGGCTCATGGCGCGGCTCCGGCGGGGCATGTGATCAAAATAATGCGGAAAAATACCCTGTATCTCAGGGCTTTTCCCGATACACGCTAAAATGCTCTCATAATGTGATCACAAAATCAAGCCTTGGCGGCGGGGCGGAGGGCGGTATAGAACAGGCGGATATAAGTAGATGGCGGCGGGCGCTCATGCGGATCGATGTGCAGTTCGAGGATCGGGTCGGCATCGCCCAGGAGGTTCTGGCCCTGCTGGCCGGGCGCCGCTTCAATGTCACGGCGGTGGAGGTGACGCCGCCGCATATCTTCGTCGATGCGCCGGCGCTGACCGCCGAATCGTGGCGCGATCTGCGCGCCGCCCTGCTGGGGCTGCAAGGGGTGATCGCGGCGGGCGGCGTGGATATTCTGCCCGGCGCCCGCCAGCGCCTGCATCTGGATGCGCTGATGGCGGCCATGGCCGATCCGGTGCTGCTGGTGGACGATCGGGGCCAGGTGCTGGTGGGCAACAAGGCGGCGGCGCTGGCGGCCGGCGTGGTCAGCGACAAGGCCCTGGCCGGGCAATCGCTGGCGCGGCTGTTCGGCGATGCGGTGTTGCAGCGCGAACTGGTGGACAGCGGCTTCATTTCCCCGGCCCGCGAGGTGCTGCTGCGCGGGCGCCCCTTCCAGCTGGACAGTTCGCCGGTGTCCGACGATGGCCGCGCCGCCGGCGGCGTGCTGACGCTTTACGCCCCGGTGCGCCTGGGCGAGCGCATGCACGGCCTGCAGCAGGTGGGCAGTTTCGATGCCCTGATCGGCGATTCCGCGCCCTTGCGCGATCTGAAGGCGCGGGCCCTGCGGGTGGCCGGGGTGGATGCGCCGCTGCTGATCCTGGGGGAAACCGGCACCGGCAAGGAACTGGTGGCCCAGGCCTGCCATCAGGCCAGCGCCCGCCGCGCCGCCCCCTTCCTGGCCCTGAACTGCGCCGCCGTGCCGGAAAATCTGGCGGAAAGCGAGCTGTTCGGCTATGCCCACGGCGCCTTCAGCGGCGCCCAGCGCGGCGGCAAGCCCGGCCTGCTGGAAATGGCCGACAAGGGCACGGTGTTCCTGGACGAAATCGGCGAAATGTCGCCCTATCTGCAGGCCAAGCTGCTGCGCTTCCTGAACGACGGCACCTTCCGCCGCGTTGGCGGCGACCGCGAGCTGAAGGTGGATGTGCGCATCATCAGCGCCACCCACCGCGATCTGGCGCGGATGGTGGAAACCCGCGCCTTCCGTGAGGATCTTTACTACCGCCTCAACGTGCTGCATCTGGCCCTGCCGCCGCTGCGCGAGCGCGGCGACGATATCCTGGCCCTGGCCCGGCACTTCGTGGCCCGGGCCAGCGCGCAGGGGCGCCGCGCCCAGCCGCAGCTGACCGAGGCCGCCTGCCGCGCCCTGCGGGTCCATGCCTGGCCGGGCAATGTGCGCCAGCTGGAGAACGTGATCTTCCGCGCCGTCACCATGACCGACCGCCCGCAGCTCGACGCCGCCGATTTTGGCCTGGCGCCGCCGGATGAAGCCCTGCCGCCCTCCGACCTGCCCCCCGATCTGCCCGAGGATTGGGACGGTGCCGTCGCCGCCCTGGAGCGGGCCCTGCTGGCCCGGCTCTATCCCCTCTATCCCTCCAGCCGCAAACTGGCGGCGCGGCTGAAAACCTCGCACAGCCGCATCGCCGCCAAGCTGCGCCGCTACGGGCTGGGCTGACACTGTATCGAAATCGATACAGTGTCTTGTTTTCAATACATGGTTAAAAAAGTGGCGCAGCCTGGAAAACCGCCATTCTTTCGGGCATGGACGGGGGTTGGCTTGTATCGATTTTGATACAGCTGTATGACGTTGAAAATTAACATACTGATTTTATTGTATTTTTTATGCTGGCACGAGGCTTGCTGAAGGAGGGGCAGTAAGTTCCGGAGGTGCCATGAACAACGTCCATCCCATCCGCCTGCCGAAAAAGGCGGGGAGCGATCCGGCCGAAGCCCGCTGCGGCGCCGTGCTGACGGTGGATCTGGACGCCATCGTCGAGAATTACCGGCTGCTGCGCCTGAAATCGGCGCGGGCCGCCTGTGCCGCCGTGCTGAAGGCCGATGCCTACGGCCTGGGGGCGGCGCGGGTGGGGCCGGCCCTGGCCGCCGCCGGCTGCCGCCATTTTTTCGTGGCGCATCTGGACGAGGGCATCGCCCTGCGCCGGGTGCTGCCGCCCGCCTGCCTGATCTATGTGCTGCACGGCCCCATGCCGGGGGCCGAGGCCGAATTCCTGGCGCACGGCCTGCGCCCGGTGCTGAACGGCCTGGAGCAGATCGACGCCTGGCGCGCCCTGTCGCGCAAGGCCGATATGGCTTTGCCCGCCGCCCTGCAGGTGGATAGCGGCATGGCCCGTCTCGGCCTGTCCGTGGCGGAGCTGGCCGAGCTGGATGCGGCGCCCGAGCGGCTGTTCGGCATTTCGGTGTCGCTGGTGCTGAGCCATCTGTCCTGGGCGGAAATCCCCGAGCATCCGGCCAATGTCGAGGCGTTGCAGCGCTTCCGCGCCCTGCGCGCCCGTCTGCCCGCCGCCCCGGCCAGTTTCGCCAACTCTTCCGGAATCTTCCTGGGGGCCGATTACCATTTCGATCTGCTGCGCCCCGGCGCCGCCCTTTACGGCCTGGCCCCCCAGGCCGGGCGCAAGAACCCCATGAAGCCGGTGGTTACCCTGCAAGGCAAGGTGATCCAAACCCGCAGCGTGCCCGCCGGCACCCCGGTGGGCTATAACGGCCGTTTCGTGGCCCATACAGAATGCCGCATCGCCACCGTGGGCGTGGGCTATGCCGATGGCTTTCTGCGCTGCCTGGGCAACAAGGCCACCGCCAGCCTGCGCGGCTACGAGGTGCCGGTGATCGGCGCCGTGTCCATGGATCTCATCACCCTCGATGTGTCGGCGGTGCGCGGCGACATCGCCCCCGGCGCGTTGGTGGATCTGATGGGCGGCGATGCCGCCCCGCCCGATGCCATCGCCGTCCAGGCCAATACCATCGGCTATGAAATCCTCACCCTGCTGGGAGCGCGCTATCACCGCGCCTATCGCGGCGGGGCCGAACCTACCGGCGAACAGGGAGATTTATCGTGAAGATCATCGTTCTCGGCAGCGGTGTTCTGGGCACCAGCACCGCCTATTTCCTGGCCAAGTCCGGCCACGAGGTGGTGGTGATCGATCGCCAGCCCAGCCCGGCCCAGGAAACCAGCTTCGCCAACGCCGGCGAGGTGTCGCCCGGCTATTCGGCGCCGTGGGCGGCGCCCGGCGTGCCGGTGAAAGCGGTCAAATGGATGTTCATGCGCCATGCGCCGCTGATTTTGCGGCCGCATCTCGATCCCTTCCAGTGGAAGTGGATGGCCTCCATGCTGCGCAACTGCACCAGCGCCCGCTATGCCCTGAACAAGGGGCGCATGGTGCGGCTGGCCGAATACAGCCGCGATGTGCTGCGGGCCTTGCGCGCCGATATCGGCATCACCTACGACGAGCGCAGCCAGGGCACCTTGCAGCTGTTCCGCAAGCCGCGGCAGGTGGAGGCCGCCGCCGCCGATATGGCGGTGCTCGACCAGTTCGGCGTGCCCTATGAGGCGCTGGATGTGGAGGGCTGCCTGCGCCATGAGCCCGGCCTGGAGAAAAGCCGCATCGTCGGCGGGCTGCTGCTGCCCGGCGACGAAACCGGCGACTGCTTCAAATTCACCAACGCCCTGGCCGGACAGGCCGCCGCCCTGGGGGTGGAGTTCCGCTTCAACACCACGGTGAAGGGCCTGATCCACACCGGCGGCCGGGTGGTGGGGGCGCTGACCGATCAGGGCGAGGCCCGCGCCGATGCCGTGGTGGTGGCCCTGGGCAGCTATTCGCGCTTCCTGCTGGAGCCTTTGGGCTTTTCCATTCCGGTCTATCCGGTGAAGGGCTATTCCATCACCCTGCCCATCATCGACGAGGCCCGCGCCCCGGTGTCCACCATTCTCGACGAAACCCACAAGGTGGCGGTGACCCGTCTGGGCGACCGCATCCGCGTGGCCGGCATGGCCGAGCTGAACGGCTATAATCTGGATCTGCCGCAGGTCCGCCGCGAAACCGTGGAATATGTGGTCAACGATCTTTATCCCGGCGGCGGCGATCTGGCCCAGGCCGAGTTCTGGTGCGGCCTGCGCCCCATGACCCCCGACGGCACCCCCATCGTCGGCCCCACCGGCTACGGCGGCCTTTACCTCAATACCGGCCACGGCACCCTGGGCTGGACCATGGCCTGCGGCTCGGGCCGGGTGCTGGCCGATCTGATCTCGGGCAAAACGCCGGAGATCGACATGGGCGGTTTGACCCTGGATCGCTACGGCCGCGCGGCTTAAACTGTTTCCCCAAATATCGTTTCCAACGGAGAGGTTTTTCATGCAGGTCGTCAACAGCGCCAAGGCGCCCGCCGCCATCGGCCCCTATTCCCAGGCCATCGTGCAGGACGGCTGGATCTACACCTCGGGCGCCATTCCCCTGACCGCCGCCGGCGAACTGGTGGCGGGCGGCATCGAGGAACAGACCACCCAGGTGCTGGCCAACCTCGCCGCCATCCTCGCCGAGGCCGGGGCCAGCCTGGATTGCGTGGTGAAAACCACGGTGTTCGTGCAGGATCTGGGCGATTTCGCCAAGCTGAACGCCGTTTACGAAAAGCTCTTCAACGGCCATAAGCCGGCCCGCTCCACCGTGCAGGTGGCCCGCCTGCCGCGCGACGTGCTGGTGGAGATCGAGGCGGTGGCCAAGCTGCCGGCGCGCTAAGGCCAAACCAGGCCGGTTGGTATAAAAGTGGCCAACCATTGACGTGATGGGTTGGCCGGTTTCCAGCGAGCATTGAGCGAGCGGCCAAGGCGGCGGATGCCGCCGCCCGGCGAGGGACACTACAACCGGCCAACCATTGGCCGGTTGGTATAATACCGGCCAACCATTGAAGTGACTCGTTGGCCGGTATCCAGCGAGCATTGAGCGAGCGGCCAAGGCGGCGGATGCCGCCGCCCGGCGAGGGACGATACAACCGGTCAATTCATTG
>MLJW01000588.1_pt1 | contig 13735 bp, 13 predicted proteins | sample 888231 | NCBI WGS metagenome assembly MLJW01 (sample SAMN05788063, study PRJNA343431) | mine drainage metagenome | isolation source: sample collected from the inflow into an acid mine drainage treatment plant... | place: Germany: Lusatia, lignite mining district
GTGCGCGCAGCCGCAGCACGACGTGCATGAGGGCGGCCAGCGCGATCAGGCCCAGTGCGTGGAACACGATGTTCGCCGGCAGGTGGGACGTCGCGCCGAGCCCGGCCAGCGCATAGCCACCGATACCGAGGGCGAGCGCAGGCACCAGCAGGGCCAGCTCGACGCCGCGGCCCGGCCGGACCTCGTGCGGCGTGACGACGGCCATCAGCCGGACGCTCCCGCGCCGGCGCTCGGGCTCGCGCTGGGACCGGTGCTCGCACTCGGGCTCACGCTCGGAACGGGGACGAGCCCGGAGGTCGCCGCCTCCGTCCGGATGATCTGGACGCGGGACCGCGCGTCGGTGAGGCTCGACGCCTCGATGCCCTGGGCGAGGCGATCCTGGACGAACGGTGCGAGGCTCGAGACGGGCAGGCCGCTCCCCTCCACGAACCGTGACAGGTGCACCGGCCCGATGCTCTGGTCGATCCCCCGGTAGATCGCCACGGTGCCGTCGCTGACCCCGACGTAGTACTGCGTCTGGGTCCACCGGTAGCCGGCGAACCCTGCGCCGCCGAGGACGACGAGGACCAGCACGGTCACGAGCAGAGCACGCACGCGACGACGCCTCGGTCGAGGGGCACCGTCGTCGTTCGCGTCGTCGGGCGCCGTGGGTTCGCTCGCCGCCCGTGCGAGCGTGGCCGCCCGTGCCGCCGGACCGTCGGCGGCGGAGGTCGGGACGTTACGGGAGAGCGCGGCAGAGCCGACGACCGTTGCCGCGGTGGTGGGTGCGGCGCCGTCCGGTAGGTCGTCAAGGTCGAGGATGTCCGCAACGATCACGGTCACGTTGTCGGGTCCGCCACCGCGCAGCGCGAGCTGGACCAACCGGTCCGCACAGGCGTCGAGGTCGGTGAGCGAGTCCATCGTCTCGGCGATCGTCTCGGCCGACACCACGCCCGAGAGCCCGTCCGAGCACAGGAGCCAGCGGTCACCGGGTCGCGCCTCGCGCACCGACAGGTCGGGGACGATCTCCATGTCGAAGTCGCCGAGCACGCGCATGACCACGGACCGCTGCGGGTGGTGCGCGGCTTCTTCGAGGGTGATCTTGCCGGTGTTCACGAGGTGCTGGACGAAGGTGTGGTCGATCGTGACCTGGTTCAGCTCGCCGTCGCGCAGCAGGTACGCGCGCGAGTCGCCGATGTGCGCCATGACGAGCTTGTTGCCGGCACGCAGCAGCGCGGTGACGGTGGTGCCCATCCCGCCGAGGTCGGCATCCGCCTTGGCCCGGGCGAGCAGCTCGTCCTGTGCGGCGTGCAGGGCGGCGTCGAGCTCGTCGAGTGCGTCGTCGGGCCCGTGGGCCTCGTCGTCCAGCGGGGCGAGAGCGGCGACCGCGATCGAGGACGCGACATCACCGCCCGCGTGCCCGCCCATGCCGTCGGCCACCATCAGCAGGTGGGGCCCCGCGTAGGCCGAGTCCTGGTTGTTCGAGCGCACGAGGCCGATGTCGGACCGCGCGGCGTAGCGCAGGGCGATGGACAACGGGGACTACCTCTGCAGCTCGAGGACGTTGGTGCCGACTCGCACCTGTGCGCCCAGGGGGACGGGGGTCGGCTGGTCGATGCGCCGACCCGAGACGAACGTACCGTTCGTCGATCCCAGATCCTCGATCACCCAGCCGCCCACCTCGGGGAAGAGACGCGCGTGTCGTGAGGACAGCGAGATGTCGTCGATCACCAGCGTGCAGGACGGTGCCCGGCCGATCAGGACCGAGGACGTCCCGAGGGGCACGCTCGTCCCGCGCAGCGAACCCTCCACGACGACGAGCCGGCTCGCGGACGTCTCCCGGCGGGGTGGGGCGTCGCGTCGCGGCGCGGGGCTCGGGGTCGGTGCACCACCGCGGGTCGGAGGGACCGATGCGGGCCCGGAGGTGCGCGCGGGGTCGCGCCGGGTGCTGATGCGCGTGCCGTAGAGGTCATGGCGCAGCACACGTACCGCCGAGAGGACGAACGCCCAGAGCAGGATCAGGTAGCCCAGCCGCAGCAGGGTGATCGTCAGGGCGTTCACCGGCGTCACGCGTCCTGGTCGTCGTCGGGCGCGCCGGTCCAGAACATGATGCGGGTGCGCCCGATCGTCAGGGCGTTGCCGTCGAGCAAGGTGGCGGCGGGAACCTGATGGCCTTCGACGAACAGGCCGTTCGTGGAACCGAGGTCGGTCGCGATGACGCCGTCGGGCGTCACCCGGATCTCCAGGTGGCGGCGCGAGACCCCGGGGTCGTCGACGATGATGTCGGCCTCCGACCCACGGCCGATCACGGTGACCGGTCCGGTCAGCAGGTACCGCTGACCGTCGATGTCGACCAACGGGTGACGCGCGCTCGGCGCGGCGGTGGTCGCGGGTGCGACGGCCCCGCGCACCGTCGTGCTGTGCACCTCGAACCGGCCGGTCTCGAGCTCCTCGTCCTCGGAGAACGTGACCGTCACCGGCCCGACGAACGCGTAACGCTGCCCGAGGGCGTGGTCCGTGACGTTGGCCGCGAGCTCGTCCGCGAGGGTCTCGGCGCCCCACTCCTCCACGTGCTGGTGGTCCACGGGGGAGAGGGCGAGAGTGAAGCTGTTGGGCACGACGGTGCGTTCCCGGTCGACGACGACGGCCCGGTCGTCGACCTCACGGCGCAGTGCGCTCGCGAGCTCCACCGGCTTGACCTCGCTGCTGAAAGCCTTGGCGAAGGCGGTGCTGACCACTCGCTCGACGCCTTGCTCGAACCTGTCGAGGATGCCCACGCCACCTCCTTCACGTCGTCGGTCGATCGCCGTGCACCCGGTGGCTGCCCTCCACACGTGACACGCCGGTCACGAGGCGCAGGGGCCCGTCCGGATCGGCGTCCTCCCCGATGGTATCCAGTGCTGCTGGGTTGACCCGCCGATCCGGGTGGCAAACGTGTCCGAAGTGTCCGGGCGCGCGTCCCGGCGGTTCGGTCGGCGTGAGGCCGAGGTGGCCTGCGTGCTAGTCTGCTCCGGCGCGCGCGAGTGGCGAAATGGCAGACGCGCTGGCTTCAGGTGCCAGTGCCCGCAAGGGCGTGCGGGTTCAAGTCCCGCCTCGCGCACAGAGGGGTGTTCGTACAAGGAGCACCTGGTTGTTCGGGTAACCCCCGGTCGGAGTCTCTCCGGCCGGGGGTCCCTGCGTTGTGGGTCTGCGCGGGTGAATGAGAGCGCAGGCGTGCTGGACCCGGTGCGGCTGAGGAATAGCGGTCCCGAGGGTTCGGTTGGCTCCACGGGCCACGTCGTGTTCGCGTCGGGCTCCTTCAACGGAAGGCAACTCCTGATGGATCTGTTCTCGCCCGTCTCTCTCGGGGACCTGCACCTGCCCAACCGGGTCGTGATGGCGCCCCTCACCCGGATGCGCTCGGGCGCCTCGGGGGTCCCCAGCGACATCGTGGCCGAGCACTATGCGCAGCGGGCGAGCGTCGGCCTGATCATCACGGAGGGCACGTACCCGAGCCACGAGTCGCGCGCCTACCCGGGGCAGCCCGGCATCGTGACCGACGAGCAGGTCGAGGGCTGGCGCCGGGTCGCTCACGCCGTCCACGCCCAGGGTGGCCGGATCGTCATGCAGCTGATGAACGGCGGCCGCGTGTCCCACACGGAGATCACCGGGACCGACCGGATCGTCGCCCCGAGCGCGATCGCGATCGACGGCGAGGTGCACACCGCGACAGGCAAGCAGCCGTATCCCGTGCCGCACGCGCTCACGGCCGACGAGCTGACCGTCGTTCGCGACGAGTTCGTGACCGCCGCGAGGAACGCGATCGCCGCCGGGCTCGACGGGGTGGAGATCCACAGCGCGAACGGGTACCTGCTGCACCAGTTCCTGTCCCCGGTCTCGAACCGACGGGAGGACGGGTACGGCGGGTCGCCGCAGAACCGCGCGAGGTTCGGCGTCGAGGTGACCAAGGCTGTGGCGGACGCGGTCGGGGCGGGCCGGGTAGGAATCCGCCTCTCGCCGATGCACAACATCCAGGACGTCGTGGAGACGGACGCCGCCGATGCGCGAGCCACCTACGAGGCGCTCGTCGACGGCATCGCACCGCTCGGCCTCGCGTACGTGAGCATCCTGCACAGCGAACCGACCGGTGAGCTCGTCCAGGGTCTGCGCGCCCGCTTCGGTGGCAAGCTCATCGCCAACAGCGGCTTCGGCCGCATCACGACCCGCGAGGAAGCGGCCGCGCTCGTCGCGGACTCGAACGCGGACGCCGTCGCCGTCGGGCGCCTCGTCATCGCCAACCCCGACCTCGTGGAGCGCTGGCAGGGCAATCATGCGGAGAACACCCCGAACGCCCAGACGTTCTACGGTGCCGGCGCCGAGGGGTACACGGACTATCCGCGCCTGAGCGCCTGACGGAACGGGGCTAGCGTCGAGCCGTACCCGCGACCGAGGAGCCCCGATGACAGACCTTCCGAGCTTCGACCTGAGCGGCAGCACCGCGCTCGTCACCGCCGCCGGGAGAGGGCTCGGCCACGCGATCGCCGTCGCCCTCGCCGCCGCGGGCGCGGACGTCGCGGTCGGCCTGCGTGACGTGGCGACCGGTACGGACCTCGTCGCGCAGATCGAGGCGCTGGGCCGACGCGCCCTCCCGCTCCAGATGGAGATGACCGACCTCGCGCAGGTGCGGACGGCCGTGGACTCGGCCGTCGCGCACTTCGGCGGGATCGACATCCTCGTGAACAACGCCGGCATCGCCCCGGGCAACCCTGCCGAGGACGTGACCGAGGCCGACGTCGCGGCGACGCTCCAGGTCAACGTCACGGGGACGTTCTTCACGAGCCAGTACGTCGGTCGGCACATGATCGGGCGGGGTGGCGGCCGGATCGTCATGATCGGGTCCCAGGCGGGGACGGTCGCGCTGCCGGGTGAGTCGGTCTACTGCATGTCGAAGGCCGCGGTCGCCCACCTGGCGCGCTGCCTCGCGGTGGAGTGGGGGCCGCACGGGATCACGGTGAACACCGTGGCGCCGACGTTCATCGAGACACCGGGGACCGAGCCGGCGCTCGCCGACCCGGAGTTCCGAGCCGACGTGATCGAGCGGATCGCCGCGCTGCACCGGATCGGGCGCCCGATGGAGGTCGCGGGGGCGGTGGTGTTCCTCGTCTCGCCGGCCGCGTCGTTGATCACCGGCCACACCCTGATGGTGGACGGGGGCTGGACGGTTCGGTGACCGCAGCTCGTAGATCCGTGTGATGAGGCTCCTGTCTCGGGTCGTGTCGGATGGGCGATGCGTCGGATCAAGGCTCGTCGATGGACGCGTCGCGGTGCAGCAGCAGGTCCGCGACGAGCGCGGTCCAGCCCGTCTGGTGCGAGGCGCCGAGCCCCTGCCCGGTGTCCGCGTGGAAGTACTCGTGGAACAGGGCGTCCGCACGCCAGGCGGTCTCGTCGCGGAAGAGAGGTGCGTCCCCGAGAGCGGGGCGACGGTCGTCCGCGTCGGGGAGCAGGACGGCGCTCAGGCGCCGGGTGAGCTCGGCTGAGACCTCCGTCAGCGTCATCATCCGCCCGGAGCCGGTGGGGACCTCGAGCTGGAGCTCGTCGCCGTACAGGCGTGCGAACCGGTGCAGACCGTGGATGAGCATGGCGTTCGCCGGCAGCCAGACCGGTCCGCGCCAGTTGGAGTTGCCGCCGAACACCCCGCTCTGCGACTCGCCCGGTTCGTAGCCGACCTCGGCACGGAATCCGGGCAGCTCGAGGACGAACGGGTGCTGCTCGTGCCGCTTGGACACCGACCGCACCCCGTAGGGCGAGAGGAACTCCTCCTCGTCGAACACCGCGGCGAGCAGACGGCGCAGGTTCGGCGTCGGCACCATCGCCAGCAGTCGCCCGAGGCCCCCGTCGCGCACGTGCGTGACGCTCAGGGGGTCGGCGTACTCGGGCCGGTGGGTCATGAACCAGTCGAGGTCGGCGGCGAACCCGGGCAGACGGCTCAGCGTGCCCGTGCCGAGCGTCGTGGTCGCGATCATGGGCAGCAGCCCGACCAGGGAACGCACCCGGATCGGGGTGCGGGTGCCGTCCGTCGCGGCGATGACGTCGTAGTAGAACCCGTCGGCCTCGTCCCACAGGTTCTGCCGGCGGGCGGCCGTCGCGATGTACGCGAAGTGCTCGAGGAACTTCGTGGCCATGGTCTCGTAGCTGTCGTCGTGCTCGGCGAGCGCGAGCGCGATCTCGAGCATGTCGAGGCAGTACATCGCCATCCAGGCCGTGCCGTCGCTCTGCTCGAGCCGGCCGGCGACCGGGAGCGGCGCGGACCGGTCGATCGGGCCGATGTTGTCGAGCCCGAGGAACCCTCCCTCGAAGACGTTGTCGCCGCCGGCGTCCTCGCGGTTCACCCACCACGTGAAGTTGACCAGCAGTCGGTGGAACGTGTGCTCGAGGAACTCGTAGTCCTGGTCGCCGGCGCAGTGGAACACCCGCAGCGCGGCCCAGGCCTGGACCGGGGGGTTCACGTCCCCGAACGCCCACTCGTACGCGGGCAGCTGTCCGCACGGGTGCATGTACGTGTCCTGCAGGAGCATGAGGATCTGCCCCTTGGCGAACTGGGGGTCGACGTGGGCGAGCGCCACCGCATGGAACGCGAGGTCCCAGGCGGCGAACCACGGGTACTCCCAGGCGTCCGGCATCGAGAAGACGTCGTGGGCGGACAGGTGGCGCCAGGCGGCGTTGCGGCCCGTGCGGCGCGAGTCCGGAGGAGGCGGCCCGGAGGGGTCCCCGTCGAGCCACTCGTGGACGTCGAAGTGGTAGAACTGCTTGCCCCACAGCAGCCCGGCGTATGCCTGCCGGATCAGCGCCGCCTCGTCCGGGGTGAACCGGGTGCCGACCAGGCCCGCGTAGAACTTGTCGGCCTCGCGCTCCCGCTCGGTCAGGACCGCCGTGAAGTCGTCCCGCAGGTCCCGGACCACCGTGCCTGTCGGTGCGCCCGCCGGTGTGCCCGTCAGTCGTACGCGCACCTCGCGGCGCTCGCCGGGCCCGACGTGCAGCTCGTGCAGGATCGCGCACTTGGTCCCCGTCCTCTCGGGGTTCACGGTCGGGCTGCCGTGGAGCACGAAGTCGTTGATCCCGTCCTTGGGGAACGGCGAGGCGTTCGGCGTCCCGAACAGGCGCTCGCTGTTCGTCTCGTTGTCGCAGAACAGCGCGGTCGCCCCCGCGTCGTAGGCGAGGTGCATCTCCGCGAGGTCCTGGTGCCGCGCGCGCACGATCCCCGGCTCGGCGAGGTCGAGCGTCGGCACCGGCGTCGTGTCGCGCCCCCACGCCCAGGTGTTGCGGAACCACAGGGTCGGCAGCACGGAGATCACCGCCGGGTCGGGGCCGCGGTTCTCCACGGTGACGAGCATCAGGACGTCGTCGGGCGCCTGCTTGGCGAAGGTGACCTCGATGCGCCAGAAGCGGTCCTCGTCGAAGACCCCCGTGTCGGCGAGCTCGTACTCCGGGTCGTGGCGGCCGCGCGCGCCGTTCGTCGCGACCAGGTCCTGGTAGGGGAACTCGGCCTGCGGGTAGTGGTAGCGCCAGCGCATCCAGGAGTGAGTGGGAGTGGAGTCCAGGTACCACCAGTACTCCTTGACGTCCTCCCCGTGGTTGCCCTCGTTGCCGGTGAGCCCGAACATCCGCTCCTTGAGGATCGGGTCACGACCGTTCCACACCGCCAGACCGAGGCACAGGAGCTGGCGGTCGTCGCAGACCGCGGCCATGCCGTCCTCGTTCCAGCGGTACGCGCGCGAGCGGGCATGGTCGTGCGGGAACGACTCCCAGGCCGTCCCGTCCGGCGAGTAGTCCTCGCGCACGGTGCCCCAGGCGCGCTCGGCCAGGTAAGGACCCCAGGTCGCCCACGTCGGTCCACCCGGTCGTCCGGAACGCTCGCGCCCCCGTGGGATCGATCGCAGCCGGTCGGACTCCGCCGGGATGCTGCGGTCCGTCGTCATCGGGGCCTCTTTCCGTCGGGGTCGTGCGGGTGCGGCCGTCGCCACCGAGCCTCGCACGTGCGGTGCGCGAACCGGGTCGGCGCGGCCTCAGTCGCGCGCGACGAGCCGTCGTGACGCCAGCATCAGGCCGAGCGCCAGGCCGAACAGCGGGTGCTCGGTGAGGAACGTGCCGTAGCCGACCGTCGCCGCCATGTGCGTGATCTGGTCGCCGCTGCCGAAGATCTTCGCCGCGAGCGGAAGTGCCACGAACGAGCTCACGAGGAAGGCCGTGGCGCCCCACAGGAAGCCGGCCGCGACCAGCACCGCACCGCGCAGTCGCAGCGCGACGGCGACGAGCGCGAACATCACGCCGTACATCGCCCCGATCATCATGTGGATGATCGCGCCGAGAACCGCCGGCCCGGCGACGAACGTGAAGGCGTCACCCGCCATCGCATTCTTCATCGACGTCATCAACGTGCTCGGGGAGATGAATGTCGACGCGATGTGGTAGGGCGGTGAGAAGAATCCGACATTCTGATAGGTTGCCGCAGCCATCATGTCCTCCGGGTCCGGCGGAATTCGCGCCGCGATTGCGGTGCGCTTCCGGAACCCGACCCACCGGGAATTCTTTCCGTCTGCTCGCCCTTTGTCCGCTGCCTTGCCGAGCTCGGGCCCCTCGACCTCGTCCACCCGCGCGCGACCCTCGCGACCGCGATCGCAAGCCACGCGCGACGGCGCTTCCTCCCGGCGCCATCGATCCACGGCGTCCCGTCGCGCGGCGCGCTCTACGCGGCGCCGATCTCCTGGCCGTCGACGGTGACACGCAGATCGGCGCTCTTCTCCGGCCAGAAGGCCACCAGACCCGCGATCTTGGTCGACTCGGGCAAGGGAGTGCGGTACGACCACGCGGCGTCGCCGACCGTCGTCCCGTCAACGGTCAGGTCCCAGTACGTCGCCGTCCCCTTGTATGGGCAGTGGCTGACCGTGGCCACGGTCGTCAGCAGGTCCATGCGGACGTCGACCTGGGGAAGGTAGAAGCGTGGGACGAGACCGGTCTCGTACAGCACCACAGGCCGGTGCGAGTCGGCCACGACCACGCCGCCGAGCGTGGCGACGACGTGCCGGCTGCTGGCGAGGGCGTCGATGCGCACGTACGGGCTGCGTGGGTGGGTGAAGACGATCTCGTCCTCCTCCATCCAGGTGTCGAACGCCGACCAGGTCAGCGCGTAGGCGTCCCGCAGGGCGACGACCTCGGCCTCGGGGTGGCGCCGGGCCGCGCGTGGTACGACGCGGTCCCCGACCAGGACGTCGAAGACCTCACTGACGCCGAGGACCTTCGAGCGCGGCCCCGCGCCCGCCGGCCGCAGCTCGACCTCGAGGTCTTCCCCGGCGAAGAAGTACTCGGGATAGTACGGGTGCTCCCACACCTGCAGCGGGGCGCTCGAGTCCACGACGAGCTCGCCCGCGCTGAACGCGCGCACGCGCTTGCGTCCCTGCTGGACCGTTCCGGGCGCGATGACGAACGGGTCCTCCACGATGTCGGTCATGGGACGGGTTCTCTCCTTCAGGTTGAGGTGCGCCTGCTGGCTTCGGTGCGTCCACCAGGGCCCGTCCTGTGCAAGGACGCGCGGACCAGGCGGTGGGTCTGGGCGTCAGCGCTGCACGAAGGGATTCATGTGCGAAGAACCCCGGGCCGCTGCCGGTGATTCCCCGACAGACCCCTGCTCGCCGGATGGAATCCTCGCGACGGGGGGGCGGGTTCCCGTGAGCGTGACCGAACCGGCCAGCGATCATCGCCAGCGTGCGGCGTTCGACGAGTTCGTCGTGCCGGAGATCCCCGTGCTGTACCGGGTCGCCCTGTCCCCGACGCGTCGGCCGGCCGACACGCTGGGCGTGCCTCGCGGGACGGTCATGAGCCGACTGCACCGTGCGCGCGCCCGCATCCGTACCCGTCTGACCGCAGCCGGTCTGGCACCCCAGAAGAGGTTGATGTGACGGTCCACTCCATGCTCTCGCGCTCCGGGTGCCTGCGGGTCACCCGGGTCCTGCAGTCCTACCTCGACGGTGAGGTCGACGCCGCCACCTCGGCGATCGTCGCCCAGCACCTCGACGAGTGCCGCCGGTGCGGTCTGGAGGCGAGCACCTACCGCACGATCAAGTCCGCGATCACCCAGGTAGGGCACGACGCGGCGCCCGTGGACCCCGCGGCCGTCGAACGGCTGCGGGGCTTCGCGCACGACCTCGCCGAACCCCGGCACTGACCTGGCCGTGCGTCAGGGGAAGGACGTCCTGACTGACGTCCCCCGAACCGAACCGAACGGGCGTGCGCCCGGCGGGAATCGCGCAGCACCCCCGCGGGGTTCCGTCTAGCGATCGAGGTCTCATCGAGCCTGACGAGGAGAAGGACATGCGCGCGATCTGGAACGGCGTCGTCGTCGCCGAGAGCGAGAAGACCGTGGTGGTGGAGGGCAACCACTACTTCCCACCCGACTCGGTCGCCTGGGACCTGCTGGAGGCGTCCGACTCCCGCAGCACGTGCCCATGGAAGGGGCAGGCCCACTACTGGTCGGTGGGCGGTGCCGGTCGTCCCGGCCAGGACGTCGCCTGGTCCTACCCCGAGCCCTCGGCCGCGGCGCGTCAGATCGCCGGTCATGTCGCGTTCTGGCGCGGGGTCACGGTCGACGCGTCCTGACGCCCACGTCCGGGGCCCGTCACGGGTTGCGCTGCGCGGCTCGCCAGGTTCGAATTGTGCCCACGTTCGGGCGGACAGGAGACGGCTGATGAGTGCACGTCGTATGAGGGTGATGTCGGCAGGGGCCGTCGTGGCCGGTGTGGTGCTCATCGTGTCGGGGTGTGGTGCGCCGGGCTCATCCGGTGTGAGCACTGCGGGTGCGGCGTCGGTCGCGTCGTCGGGTCTGCCGACGTGTGTGCCGGTCGCGGGGAGCACGTTCGTCGCGTTGACCGACGACAAGCACCTGCAGAACCCGGACAACGTCATCCCGGCGGTCAACGCCGCGGCCGCCGCGGCGGACCCGGAGCTCACGACGCTGCTGGACTCGGTGTCCTCGGTGCTGGACACCCCGGCGCTGGTGGGGTTGAACAAGGCGGTCGACGTGGACCGCCAGACCTCGGCGCAGGCTGCGGCGGCGTTCGTGGCGGCCAAGGGGCTCGCGGCGTCGGACAAGGTCGGGACCGGCAAGAAGGTCGTGGTCGGGGCGCCGAACTTCTCCGAGGGTGCGACGTTGGCGAACATCTACGTGGACGTGCTGACCAGTGCGGGCTACGACGCGAGCACCCAGGACGTGGGTAACCGGGAGCTGTACCTGACGGACCTGGAGTCCGGGGCGATCACGGTGGTCCCGGAGTACGTGAGCACGTTGACCGAGTTCTTGAACACGAAGAAGAACGGGGCCAACGCGGCCCCGGTGGCCACCCCGGACCTGAGCGCGACAGTGGCGAAGCTGACCGACCTGGGCAAGGGGGTGGGTCTGGCCTTCGGGGCGCCCGCCGCGGCCCAGGACCAGAACGCGTTCGCGGTCACGACCGCGTTCGCCACCAAGTACAAGGTCACGACGTTGTCCCAGCTCGCCTCGGCGTGCGGGGGGATCATCCTGGGCGGGCCGCCCGAGTGCCCGGCGCGCACGTTCTGCGAGGTCGGCCTGAAGTCCACCTACGGGCTGGACATCACCCAGTTCACCTCCCTGGACGCCGGCGGCAACCTCACCAAGGACGCCCTGCGCCAAGGCAAGATCACCCTCGGACTGATCTTCTCCAGCGACGCCTCCCTCGCCTCGTGACCCCACGCGCGTCCTGACCCCGCAGGGCACCTCCGCAGCGCCCCGCTCGAGCGTGCGTTCGCCATCGACGATCGTGGACGGTTCGGCGGAACAGATACGTGGTGGGTACAGTTATTGGTGACTGACACCCGCCTGCTGCCCCCCGGAGAACCGTGAGCTCACGCACGCCCTTCCTGTCCAAGGACCACCCGAAGTACAAGTGGGTGGCCCTCAGCAACACCACGCTCGGCATGCTGATGGCGACGATCAACGGCTCGATCGTCCTGATCTCGCTGCCCGCGATCTTCAAGGGCATCCACCTGGACCCCCTGCAGCCCGGGAACGTGAGCTACCTGCTCTGGATGCTCATGGGCTACATGCTGGTGACCGCGGTGCTCGTGGTGACGTTCGGGCGGCTCGGGGACATGTACGGGCGGGTGCGGATCTACAACCTCGGGTTCGTCGTCTTCACCGTGGGCTCGATCGCCCTGTCGCTCGACCCGTTCACCGCGGGACCGGGCGCGATGTGGCTCATCGCCTGGCGCGTCGTCCAGGGCGTCGGCGGCGCGATGCTGTTCGCGAACTCGACCGCGATCCTCACCGATGCCTTCCCGGTGCACCGCCGGGGGATGGCCCTCGGGATCAACCAGGTGGCTGCGATCGCGGGGAGCTTCATCGGGCTGCTCGTCGGCGGCCTGCTCGCGGTCGTCGACTGGCGCGCGGTGTTCATCGTGAGCGTGCCGATCGGGATCGTCGGCACGATCTGGTCCTACCGGTCGCTGCACGAGACGAGCCAACGTCGTGCGGCACATCCGGACTGGCCCGGGAACATCACCTTCGCGCTCGGCCTGACGGCTGTGCTCACCGGCATCACCTACGGCATCCAGCCCTACGGGGGCAGCGCGACGGGGTGGCTGAACCCGTGGGTGCTCGGGGCGATCATCGGCGGGCTGGTCCTGCTGACCGTGTTCGTGCGCATCGAGTACCTCTCGCCCGCGCCGATGCTCAACATGCGACTCTTCCGGATCCGCGCCTTCAGCATGGGGAACCTGGCAGCGCTGCTCTCCTCGATCGGCCAGGGTGGGCTGCAGTTCATGCTCATCATCTGGTTGCAGGGCATCTGGCTGCCGCGACACGGCTACTCGTACGAGATCACCCCGCTGTGGGCCGGCATCTACATGGTGCCGATCACGATCGGGTTCCTGATCGCGGGACCGCTGTCGGGGACGTTGTCCGACCGTTTCGGGGCACGGGGCTTCGCGACCACGGGGCTGATCATCGTGGCCGCGACCTTCGTCGCCCTCCTCATCCTCCCGGTGAACTTCACCTACTGGCAGTTCGCCCTCATCACCCTCATGAGCGGGATCGGGACCGGGATGTTCGGTGCACCCAACAGGTCCGCGATCATGAACAGCGTGCCGGCGGGTGACCGCGGCGCCGCATCGGGCGTCACCGGGACCGTGCAGAACGCCGGGTCGTCGCTGTCGATCGGCGTGTTCTTCTCCCTCATGATCATCGGGCTCGCCGGGTCACTCCCGTCTGCGCTGCGCGTCGGCCTCACGGCGCACGGGGTACCGACCGCGATCGCCAACCAGATCGCCCAGCTCCCGCCGGTCGGGAGCCTGTTCGCCGCGTTCCTCGGCTACAACCCGATCCAGAGCCTGCTGGGCCCCACCGGCGTGCTCAGCAAGCTCCCCGCGTCCGACGCGGCCGCGCTGACGGGCAAGGAGTTCTTCCCCCAGCTCATCTCGGGTCCGTTCCACCAGGGGCTCATCGTGGTCTTCGGCGTGGCTGCCCTGATGTCCCTGGTCGGCGCGGTCGCCTCGTTCCGGCGCGGCGGGAAGTACGTGCACGACGACACCGTCCCTGAGCCGGAGGAGCTCGACGAGCCGGCAACGAGCCAGAGCGGGTCCACGCTCGCGCCGTGACCCAGGTCGCGCGGCCCGCTCCCGGCGTGGTTGCCTGGGATGACACCGGACGGTGACGGTTTGCCGCGACCGTGCGGTGCTCGTCGGAGCGTCCGAACCGGAAGCGTCCTATGAC
>MLJW01000589.1_pt1 | contig 13724 bp, 11 predicted proteins | sample 888231 | NCBI WGS metagenome assembly MLJW01 (sample SAMN05788063, study PRJNA343431) | mine drainage metagenome | isolation source: sample collected from the inflow into an acid mine drainage treatment plant... | place: Germany: Lusatia, lignite mining district
GTCGAGCACGACGCTGTGCGCGGTGACGGTGTAGCCGGTGCTCGCGGCGACCGCATCGAGTCCGGCCGGGTCGACGACGCAGGGGATCGCGACCAGCGCCGCGCAGCGCACGCAGCGCACGTGGTCGTGGTGCTCTCCGGCCGGCTCGAAACACGCCGCACCGTCGTCGATGCCGACGCGAACCAGGCGGCGCTCGCCGAGCAGGCGTTCGACGGCGCGGTAGACCGACGAGAAATCGGCCGCGACGCCGCGCTCGTGCAAGTCGCCGGCGAGCTGCTCGAGCGTCCATGCGTGTCGCGCGCCAGCGGCCATCGTGTCGAGGATCTGCTGGGCGATGCGCGAAGGACGGGGCATTCGCGCAGCATAATCCAACGCAAACAGGTTGCGCAATCAACTTGCGTGAACCGGCGTGCTGTCGCCGTCAGCGCCGCGCTGCATCCTGCCTTAGCATGTCGCGTCCGGCCCGCGGCGGGCCGCTCGGAGCCTCCGCTTGATGCTCGTTCGCCACTGGCGCGCCTCGCGCCCGCACTACGCCTGGGTCGCCGTCGCGGTGACCTTCCTGGTCATGCTGATCACCGCCGGCACGCGCGCCGCGCCCGGCGTGCTGCTGCGCCCGCTGCAGCAGGCCTTCGGCTGGGATCTGGGCACGATCTCGGGCGCCTTGTCGCTGAACCTGGCGCTGTTCGGGCTGATGGGGCCGTTCGCCGCCGCGGCGATGCAGCGCTTCGGCGTGCGCCGCACGGTGCTGGCGGCGCTGGCGCTGCTCGGCGCCGCGGTGCTGGCGTCGACCGCGATGCGCGCCAGCTGGCAGCTGTGGCTGCTGTGGGGGCTGGCGGTCGGGTGCGCCACCGGCGCCACCGCGATGACGCTGGGCGCGGTCATCGTGTCGCGCTGGTTCAGCGCGCGGCGCGGCTTCGCAATGGGCTTGCTGACCGCGAGCACCGCGACCGGGCAGCTCGTGTTCCTGCCGCTGCTGGCCGCGCTGGCCGAGCGCTGGGGCTGGCGCAGCGTCGTGTTCACCGTCGCCGCGGCGGCGCTGCTGGTCGTGCTGCCGGTGCTGCTGCTGCTGCCCGAGGGGCCGGCCGAGCTTGGCCTGCGCCGCTACGGCGAAGCGCCCGACGCGCCGCTGCCGCCGAAGCCTAGCGGCAATCCGATCACGCTGGCTTTCAGCGCGCTGCGCGCGGCGGTGCAGGTGCGCGACTTCTGGCTGCTGTTCTTCAGCTTCTTCATTTGCGGCGCGACGACCAACGGCTACATCGGTACGCACTTCATCGCGATGTGCGGTGACTACGGGCTCAGCCCGGTGCAGGGCGCCAGCGTGCTGGCGACCATGGGCGCGTTCGATCTGGTCGGCACCAGCCTGTCCGGCTGGCTGTCCGACCGCTTCGACAACCGCCGCTTGCTGCTGGTCTATTACGGGCTGCGCGGCGTGGCGCTGATCTACCTGCCGTACGCGTTCGGCCTGGGCTACTTCGGGTTGCCGGTGTTCGCGCTGCTGTACGGCCTCGACTGGGTCGCGACGGTGCCGCCGACGGTCAAGCTCAGCCACGACGCGTTCGGCGCCGAGCGCGCGCCGATCGTGTTCGGCTGGATCGTCGCCGGCCACCAGCTCGGCGCTGCGTTCGCCGCGCTGGCCGGCGGCATGCTGCGCAGCGCGCTGGGCAGCTACACGCTGGCGACGACGCTGGCCGGCGCGCTGGGTATCGGCGCCGCGGTGATGGTGCTGGGCATCGGGCGCGCGAGCGGGCCGGGACGCTGGGCCGAGCGAGCAAGCTCGTGACGCCTCGCCTCGCCTCGCCTCGCCTCGCCTCGCCTCGCCTCGCCTCGCCTCGCCTCGCCTCGCCACGGCGCCGCGCCGGGCCGGCGGGCGGCTTGGGCGACGCCGCGCGCGGTTCAGCGAGCGGCTGTGCGGCGCCGGGCGCGCACCGCGTCGGCCAGACGATCAAGCACCTCGATCGTGGCCTCCCAGCCGATGCAGCCGTCGGTGACGCTCTGGCCGTAGCGCAAGCCGGGGCCGAGCGCCTGGCGACCCTCGACCAGATTGCTCTCGAGCATCACGCCGCAGATCTCGCGCGCACCGTCGGAAATCTGTCCAGCCACATCGGCCGCCACTTGCGGCTGGCGGGTGTAGTCGCTGCCGCTGTTGGCGTGGCTGCAATCGATCATGACGCGCGGCGGCAAACCCGAGTCGCGCAGCGTCGCGGCTGCCGCGGCGACGCTGACGCTGTCGAAGTTCGGTCCGGCCTCGCCGCCGCGCAGCACCAGGTGGCAATCGGGATTGCCCGAGGTGGTCACGACGATCGCACGCCCGTCGAGCGAGATCGACGGGAATCGGTGCGACTGCGCCGCGACAATCAGCGCATCGACCGCGGTGCGGACGCGGCCATCGGTCGAGTTCTTGAAACCCAGCGGCGCCGAAAGCGCCGAGGCCATCTGCCGATGCAGCGGGCTTTCGGTGGTGCGCGCGCCGATCGCGCCCCAGGTCAGCAGCTCGGCGTAATACTGAGGCGTGACCAGGTCGAGAATTTCCGACCCGGCGGGCACGCCCAGCCGCGCGCAAGCCACCAGCAGCGAGCGCGCCTGCAGCAAGCCTTTGTGGATGTCGCCGCGGCCGTCGAGGTCGGGGTCGTAGATCATGCCCTTCCAACCCAGCCGCGTACGAGGTTTCTCGAAGTACACGCGCATCACCGGCAGCAGCGCATCGGCCAAGCGTGGCGTGGCGTCGCGCAGCCGCCCGGCGTACTCCAGCGCGGCGTCGGGGTCGTGCACGGAACATGGCCCGGTGAGTACCACCAGGCGGTCATCGCGGCCGTGGAGGATTTCGCGCACGGCAGCGCGCGCCTGCGCGATCGTGCTGGCCTCGGCGTCGCCGACCGGTAGCGCGGCGCGCAGCTCGGCGGGCGTCGGCAAAAGCTCCTCGCGCAGGATGTGCAGGTCGGCGATTCGCGTGGTCATGCAGGGGCTCCGGATCAGGATTGCGCCGTCTAGGCTCGACGAGCTCAATCGCCGCCGTTGGGTCCATTGTGGCAATCGTAGCAACCGACCTGGTGCGCCGCTCCAAAGGAGACGCTGCGCCCTTCGATGCTGAAGCTGCGCGCGGTGAAGGTGGCCGACTGGGGACGCCCGCGGTAATCGCTGCCGTGGCAGGCAGCGCAGGCCGCCAGATTGCCTCGCGCCGCGCTTTGATGCGCGGAAACCCAGGCGCTGCCGACCGTATGCATGCCGTGCGGGCCGCCGTCGCGCGTCAAGGGCACGCTGGCGTGGCAGGTCGAGCATTCGGCAATCGTTCCGGCATGACCTTGGAGCGCGTTGCTTTGCACGTTGTCGTTGGGTTCTGAAGTCGGATAGATCGCATGCGTGGCACCGTGGCAGGCTTCGCATTGCAGTCCGCCGTGTCCGGTGCTGTAGCGGTACAGGGATTTGCCGACGGCCGGAACGTCGGGTGTGGTCGCGAAGCGTGTGTCCAGCGCGGTGCGCACCGCGGCTCCTGAGGCGAAAGTCGATGTGTAGCGCTGGTAGGCACCGGTCGCATCGGTCGTGTGGCAACTCTGGCAGGTCGGCTCGTCCAGCCAGCCCTGGCGCGCGCTCGCGCCGACTTGCGACATGCTGCCATGGCAGCTCTGACACTGGATCGCATAGCTGCCATCGGGATTGCGCGCGTTGGCCATGACGCCGCGCAGGCAGTTGGTGGTGGCGCCCGGGTGGCAGTTGTAGCAGGACGCGCGGTTGCCCGAGGCGTCCATCGAGGCGCCGGTGGCCGGATCGATGACCTTGGCATGCAAGCTGTGGATGGCCGTAGTCAGCGCTTCGATTCCAGCTACCGCGGGGGTCTGCAAAGCGTTGGACTGGTGGCACGACGCACACAGTACGGGTTGCCCCGAGTCGGTCGAAGCCAGGAGCAATCCCGCAGGGTACCGCGACTGCTGACCCGCCGTGGCCACGGCGTTCGGAAACTTCTCGTCGTGCAGGCGCAGGATGTTGCGTTTCCAGTCGCGCTCGGCATTGGCGTCGCCGACCCAGCCCGCGGCCGGCCTGGCCGCCGCGTCGGTGCCGGACGCGTGGCAGCTTGCACAGCTCATTTCATCGGAGACCGGCAGCACCACGCGGGTTGACGCCAGGGTGTTGCCCGAGGCGTCGCGCGCGACCACCTTGACCATCGGGTAGAAGTTCTTCTGCCCGGTGCTCGCATAGTTGTCGGGGTAGGGCAGCAGCGGAATGCCTTCGGCGACCCACCAGGCTTGCGAGGCGTTGTATTGCAGCGCAGCCGGAACACTCGACGGGACCGGATTGTGGAGCGACGGATTGCTCAGGTCCAGCCCCGTGTCGGGCTGCAGCGCGACACCGAAAAGGGCTTTGACCCAGCTCCAGAAATTCGTCTTGGTCGAGCTGACCGTGTTGATCGACCCGGTGGTGTCGGGGGTCGCCTCGTAGGTCAGCGATACGCCGGAAGTGACCAGGCCGCCGCCGTTGCGGTTGATCAGTTGGGCGTGCAGATTGTTGTAGGGCGGGAGAATTGAAAAGACCGAGTAGTCCTTGCCGTCCACGCAATGCATACCGAGGTCGTTCCACGCGACGACGACCAGCGCCTGAGACCCGGACGCAACGCCGCCGGATGCGGGGGTCCCCGTGCCGGCGGTGGGTGTGGTGCCCGAGCCGGCGGGGCTGGTGCTGGTGAAGTCGTCCCCGTCGGCGACGCTGCCGTTGCTCGTCGTGACGGCAGTTTCTCCCGACGCCGAGCTGCCGCCACCGCCGCAAGCGGCGAGGACCAAGCAGCTCGCGACGCAGCACAACAGGCAGGCGCGACGAATGCATTCAAGTCGGATTGCCATGCTTCCCTCCTTCGCGTCACAGAAGGATACAGTTAAATGGCAAAATTTCCCATGAATAACCGAGTGCGGCACTCGGGTTGCAGGCGGTCTGTCCCAGGCCGGCTTGTCGCCGAAGGTCGGGGGCGGCGTCGACCCGTAGCTGCCGCTCGGCTTCAAGGCCGCTTAACAGGCGCCCGTCTGGAGCCGTCGCTCGTGGCGTCAAGCCTGCCCATGGGCCTGGTAGGTCCTTGTCACCCGAGTTCGCCGGCAAGTTCGTCCCTGCCTTGCACGGCGGCGGCTTGCGCGCCTGGCGCGGCAGATGCATAGTGGCTGCGCTCCTGCTCCTCGATCAGGGCCTCGAGACCCTGCTGCAACAGCGGCTGTGCGCCGCAGCTCAGTGAGCGGGCCCAGTTGCGCAGCGTTTGCGCCTGGGGTGCTCCACGCGCCTGGTCACGCTGCCAGGCCCGCAGCAGCGCACGGGAGTCACCACGCGCGGCGATACGCCGCCAGCGCCGTCGGCAAAGCCATGCGCCGGTTGCCACCGCGCAGGCTCGCGACAGCGCCAGCAGCAGCACCAGCGAGCCGACCAGCCCAAGCGCCTCAAGCAAACGCAGAGGCCGCGGGTCGTGCGCACGGAGCGCTCCCCAGTCGGCCACGGCTAGCCGTGGCGCACCGAGCCGAGGGTCGTAATAGGGGATGCGCAGCTGCGGGTAGGCCAAGCGGCCCCCGGCCGTCACCCGGAAGGCGAGTTCGATGCGCCAGACCGGGGTCAAACGGTGGGCGGAATCGGGATCCAGGATCAGACGGGACGCGTACATGCGCAGACCACGGCTGTTGACGTTTGCCTGTTCCAAGGTTCGCAGCAGTGCGGTGCGACCGATCTGCACACCCTCGAGCGTGGCGCGCAACACTCCTGTCGCGCCCAGCTCCAGGCGGTGCGGAGCACGTTCGAGGCGCAGGCGGGCATGTCCGATCGCCGCGTCCTCGGGCCAGTAGGCCGGCAGAGGCTGCGCCTGCACCTGCAGCGGCCTCAGCGGATAGACCAGTAGCTGTCCGAACGGGGTCGCGCGCAACAGCCCGAAGTGGATGGTGGAGTCGCCCGGACGCAGCGGCGTGAAGCTCCAGCTCTGGCGTTGCACAGCGACGCGATTGCCACCGGCCCTGACCACGGTCGACACGGTCGACAGCGATCGCACCAGGCCCTCGTCGCTGCCGGCTCGCACGGGCTGCCAGTCCAATGCCCCGCCCGCGCCCACGTCCAGATCCACGCGTGTGGCCTGCCCGACCACCGGGTTCGCGTCCTCGACGTGCGCGGCGATGAACCGAGGAGCCTGTCCGGGGGGCGACTCGGCGATGCGAACGGTTCGCGGCGGACAGCTAAGCGCACCGGCTCGCACCGCCGGAAGCTGCAAGGTGCCGGCGGACATCGGGTACAGCGTGAGATCCAGGGTCTGCAGCGATCGTGCCGGGCCGCTCGCCGATCGCTGTGCGGTCTGGTTCTGCAACAACCAGTCCGAGCCGAGTTGCGCTGCCTGCAGCATCGGGATCTCGGGCAGATTTGCGGCGCGTATGGTCCACTTCAGCGGGTGGCCAAGCAAAGGATGCGCCGGCAGCGCATCGCAGCGCAGGGACGGGGCGGCGGCGTGGGCGGCGCCCCCCGCCGTGACCAGGGACGCCGCGAGGAGCTGGCGAAGCAGACGCTGCATCAGGGCGTCCCCGCCAGGTCGGTGGCCTCGCGACTGTCGTGCTCGATCCAGCCGTCGAGCAGCATCGCGCGCCGGTCACGCAGCAGTTGCATGCCGTGCCGTGCCGCCGCGATGTCCGCGGCCGAAAGGGTCACGCCGTGTCCAGCAGGCATGCCGGGCGCGCCGCTGGCGCGCAAAGTCTCACCGGCTTGGAGATGCTGGTTCGCGTAGGCCATGGGGCGCTGCCTGTGCGGATGCCTTTGCTGGCTCGGCGTTGTGTTCGAGGTATCACCGAACTGTGCTTGCGAGGCCGGCGCGCCGCGCTTGCGCATGCCCACGATCTCATACTCGGGGTGATCCTGCGCCCACTGCGCCTGAGCCAGGCGCAGGTTGCGCCGCGCCGACGGGTCGTCGGGCATCAGCACGAGACTGGCGCGGTAGGCGTCCACCGTTTCGCGCAAGGCGCCCGGAAGGTGAAATGCCGCGTTGGCTAGGTTGTACAGCGCGACAGCGCGACGGCGATCGTCCTCGGCGGCCAACATGGCGCGCTGGAACGATTCGAGTGCTTGCGGGAAGCGCCCCAGCCGGTACGCGCAGTCTCCCTCGCCGATTCGCGCGTCGTAGCCCGTCTGTGCAGCGTACAGCCTGGCGCACGCGGCATAGTCGGCGTGCTGCCAGGCTTGCCAGGCCTGCCAGCGCGCGAGTACTTCGTCAGCGCGTGCGCTCGGCGCGTGCAGCGCACTCCAGGACAACGAGGCTGCCAGCACGATCGCGCCGACCCAGGGCCCGCTGTCGGCTGCACGAGGCTCCCCGGCGCCGGCCCCGCGACGTCGGCTCCACAAGGAAAGGGTCAGCAGCAGCAACGCGCCGGACAAGGGGATGGCGTAGAGCTCGCGCCAGGCTCGCTGCATGCCCGGACGCGGCGGGTTGGTTGGCAGCCGCGCGATGCCCCGGTCGTAGAGTTCGCTCCAGACCTCCGTCTGATCCAGTCGGGCCGTCGTGTCCGCGTGGCGTGCCAGCAGCGCCGTCAGCAAGGGTCCGGGCTTGCCGGGGCCGCTCCAGGCCAGAAAAAGGGGAATGTGCGCATGGCGCAATGCAAGGGCCTGGCGTCGCAGGCTTTCGCGCCCATCAAGGTCAAGGGTATCCGTCGCAGACGGCCCGGCAAGCAGGAGCACTGCGCGTGAAGGTCCGGGCTCACTCTGCAATTCGCGGCGCGCCAAGGCCAGGGCCCCCGGCAGCCCCGGGCCCCGCACCCCCTGCAGCATGGCTGGGGCGGCGCGGTTCAACGCGGCGTCGAACAATCCGTAATCGCTGGTGCATGGCAGCAGCAATCCTGAGCCGGCGGAATACACCATCAAGCCCAGACGTTCGCCGCGCAGGCGCTGTTGCAGGTCCTGCAGAGCCAGGCGCCGGGCCTCGAGCGCCACGGCGGGGCCGGCGGACGCCGATGGCGGCACTTCGAGCAGCACCATCAGATCGATCCGATGCTCGAGTCGCGCGGCCCCGGAGGCGTCGACGACCAGCAACTGACGCGGCCCGGCCCATGCGGCAGCCAGCAGCAGCCAGATCGACACGTCCAGCAGCGCATGTCCGGACAGCCCATGCGGGCCGGATTCGCGCACGGCCCAACGCCGCATGGCGGTGTCGGCATAGCCCTGGGCCGGCCTGGCATGCGCTGCCCAGCGTCGCAGCCCGAACAGCAAGATCGGAACGGCGGCGGCCAGCCAGGCCCAGGGGTGGGCCCAGTGCAGCGCGAGCCCTGTTGTCATGCTTGCCGCCCCTGCAAGGCGTGATCGCCGGTGGCATCCGCGGCCGTCAGACGCCGGCGGAGTCCGTTTCCCACAAGGGGCCAAGCGCTTGCCAGCGCGAGCAGCAGCATGCCCGATGCCAGTGGCCACGGCGCCAGCTCGCGCGCCGATCGCCGGCGAGGCGGCGGCCGCAGTGTCGGCGCCAGTTGCGCGATGGCCTGCACAGCGCGCTCCTGGGCTCCGGTGCTGGCGGCGTAGAAATACTGGCCGCCGGTCAGCGCGGCGATCGCGCGCAGGTCCGGTTGGCGCGCAGTGAATGCCGGGACCCTGTAGCTCGTGCCGTCCGCCGGGGTGCCGCCGACCTGCACCGTGAACACGCGCACCCCCAGCGCCCTGGCAAGCGCCGCGGCCTGCGCCGGGCTCACGTGTCCTCCCTGGCTCCAGCCGTTGTCCGAGTACACGACCAGCACGGGCTTCAGGTGACCGTGCTTGTTCAACTGCCTGAGCGCCAGGCTGATCGCGTCGCCGAGGCAACCGCCATCGCCCAGCAAATTGGCCTGTGCCCGCATCAGCATTTCCCGTGCGAGCTGGCGATCGAAAGTCGGAGGCAGCAGAGTCGCCGCATGGGCCCCGTAGGCGATGATGCCGAAGCGGTCACCAAGGCTTTGCTGCACGAAACGGGAGAACACTTGCTGGACCACCGCCAGGCGCTGCGCCGGCTTGCCGTTCCAGCGCAGATCCTTCAGGGTCATCGACAGCGTGGTATCCAGCAGCACCACGACGTCACGCCCTTGCGCAGGCGGCGTGACCCATGCGCCGAGCCACTGTGGTTGTGCCAAGGCGCAGATGAAACATGCGAAGGCCCCTGCCAGCAAGACACCCGAAGGTGATGGACGGCGTCCCGGCGAGCGCGCATGCAACAGCCCCAGCAGGTCGGGATGTACCAGGCGGGGGCCGGCCGACACGGCGCCAGCATGCCGGCGCAGCGCCACCCAAAGTGCCCAAGGCACCAGAGGGAGCAGGAGCGCGGCCCATGGCCGCCCCCATACCAGAGGCGCCAGCACTTGCGGTAGGGACCACGAGCTCATGCTGTGCCCGCGCGCGTGACGTTCATGCTCTCACCTGTTCCAGGAATTCGCGCAATGTCTCGGGCGACGGCTCGCGCGCATAGCGCAGGCGCTCGCCCGACGCCCGCGCCAGGCCCGACCATCGTGTGGCCTTGAAGCCCGCGCGCTCGAGGTCGGCCCATACCCCGGGCAGGATGGCGCGGATATCGGTAGCCGGCTCGGTTTGTCGCAGTCGCACAGCCAGGTCACGCAGCCGACGCCGTGCCAGCATGCGCCGCAGCCAGAGCCCGCCGGCGAGCGCCGCCCCGAGCAGCAACGCGATCGCCACCACCCCCAGCAACCAGCCAGGCGAGCCGTGCCACCACGCCGTCGGCTGCGGCCGCGCGACCGGGCTCGGGGCGACGATGTCCGCCAGCGCGGCGACGCGGTCGATCATCACAGCAACTCCAGCAGCCTTGCGCACAACGAAGCAGCCGGCTCCGGGGTAAGCACCTGCGCCACGCGCGCCTGCAAGCCTCGCAGCTCGGCAAGTGCGCGCGCCTCGCGCTGTCGTGCGCGCCGCGCGAAAGATTGGCGCACCTGCACTCCCGCTTGTAGCCCGCCCTCGGATGCGGTCTTCGCATCGACGAAGGCCGATGTCCCCAGATCGGGCAGATCGACCTCCACCGGATCAAGCACCCGCAGGCAGAGCATCTGCGCCTTCGCAGCCAGGGGCCATAGCGCCGAGCGTGCCACTTCGTCGAGCCATGCAAAGTCGCTGCAGATGACGATGCGTGTGGGCGCCGGTCGGTGCAGTGCCAACCTGCGTGCCCAGCCGCGCAGCGCAAGCAGCGATTCCTCGGCGTCAGCCGCGGGCAGCTCGGGGGGCGAGTGGGATTGTTGGCCAAGCCAGTGCGCGACATTTCGTACCGCGGACAATCCGCAGCCGAAGTCGCGTGCCTGCATTCCCGCTCTCGACCAGAGCGACAACGACAGGCAGGACTGGGGAGAAAGCGCCGCCTGCAGCCCCGCGGCCAGGGTCGCCGTGCGCGCGGCTTGCGTCGCCTTGGTTCGGGTCCGCGTGCCGAACAGCATGCTGCCGTGCACATCGACCAGCGCGTGCCAGGGCGACGCATGCTCCTCCTCGTACTCGCGCACATAGGGGCGGCCCGTGCGGGCCAGCAACGACCAATGCATCGCACGCGTGTCGTCACCCGGCTGGTAAGCGCGACTTTGCGCGTAGTCCAGGCCACGCCCGCGCAGCGGTGATTGGCCCGCGCCGGCGTTGCGCTGGCGGGCTGCCGCGAACTGCCCGGGAATCTGCCGAGCCTGCGCAAGGGCCGCCGAGATGTCCTCCCACTCAGCGTCCGCGAGCAGGCTATGGCGCTCGGCACGCCCGGCGCCCTGGATGCGGCGCCATGCCTGCGCCACGGCGTGCATCGTGCCGGCGAGCCTGGACTCGGGCATGGGCGTACCTAAATGTCGAACTTGCAGCCCTGGAGCAGGCGGCTCACCAGGGCATCCGCATCAACCCCGCGCAGCTCGGCTTCCAGGTTGAGCACGATGCGGTGGCGCAGCACGTCGGGTGCGAGTTCGACGATGTCGTCTGGAATCACGTAGTCGCGCCCGCGCAGGTAAGCCAGTGCCTGCGCCGAATGCGCCAGCGCGAGCATCGCGCGGGGCGATGCTCCCGCGGCGACGAGCCCGACGAGGGAGCCATCGCGCAGTTCAGGCTCGCGCGTGGCGCGCACCAGGGCGACGATCGTGTTGCGCAGCGAATCGGCCAGATGCACGGACCGGACCTCCGCGCGAGCCTGAAGAACGGTGGCCGCGTCGACAGGAGGGGACGCTGGATCGTCGTCACGAAGCAGACCCTCGCGCGCCAGATCCATGTCCAGGATGATGCGCTCCTGCTGCTCGCTCGGATAGTCGAGCACGACGTGCAGCAGGAAGCGGTCGAGCTGTGCCTCGGGCAGCGGATAGGTCCCCGACTGCTCCAGGGGGTTCTGCGTGGCCATCACCAGGAACAGCGGCGGCAGGGCGTGCGTGGTCCGACCCACTGTGACTTGGCGTTCCTGCATCGCCTCGAGCAGCGCGGACTGCACCTTGGCCGGCGCGCGGTTGATCTCGTCGGCCAGCACGATGTCGTGGAACAACGGCCCCTCGACAAAGCGACTGCGTCCCTCGGCCGGCAGGAAGACGTCGCCGCCGGTGATGTCGCCAGGCAGCAGATCTGGCGTGAACTGCACGCGCTGGAAACTCGCATGGACGGCGTTTGCCAGCGCCTTGACAGCGGTGGTCTTCGCCAGGCCCGGGAGCCCCTCGACCAGCAAGTGTCCTCCCGTCAGCAGCGCCACCAACATGCGATCGAGCAGATGTTCCTGGCCGACGATGCGTCGCGACAGGGTGGAGCGCAACTGGACGATGCGGCGCTGCCGAGCCGTGGCCGCCTCGCGGTCGGACAGAAGGTGAACCCTCGGATCGGCCATCATGAGGAGTACCCGGAAATGGAGGGGGCTCGCGGTGAGGTGCCGCAGCTTGCTGTTGAACGGTTCGCCGAAAACTCCTGGACCCTGATGCGGGGCGCGGCGAGTTGGCGTGCGCAGGCCTCGGTGATGCCGTACGCGCGTTGCCCGCTGCGGCCGTCGCGCTCGGCGTGCGAGGCCAGATGGCCCTTCTTCCCCAGCCCACGCAGCAAACAGCACAGGGTTCCAGCGCTGAATTCATCGCCATGGAAGAGCAATGCCTCGATGAGGCCCAGGCCGAAGAAGGGCTCGATGGCCGCGTGGTCAAGCAGGTGCATACGGATGAAGCCCGCGTACAGATCCGTGTCGGTCATGGCTGCTGCTCCTCGTGCGCCGGCAGGGGCGAAGCGGAACTTCGAGGGTTCTTCGAGCGGTCTTGCAGAAAATCCATCATAACGAATATTAGACAGGACTTATACAAAGCTGGGGCGCAGGTCGACACCGCCGCCCGGCCGGATGTGCCGACGGCAAAGCCACCCTCTGCGATCGGCGCCGCGGCCCGTCGGCTGCGGTCGCGCAGCAGCTCCAACACCCCATCGAAGATCGGTACAGTCCAGGGTCCTTGCCCTCCCAGGAGGCATGAAGCCATGGGCACATGTTGCTTGCGCGCTCGATCCGTACCCTCATCCTCCCAGGAACGAACTCCATGACGTGGCCAGACGCCGTCCTCGTGTTTCTCGCGCTTGCTTTCGCCTGGAGCATGGGTGCCCATTACACGGGTGCCTGCATGGGCATGCCCTATGCCAGTCGCAGCATCAGCGCGAAGGCCGCCTTGTGGTGGATGGCTCCCCTGACCCTGCTGGGGGCCACGTTCTTCAGCCACAAAGTGCTGATGAAGGTCGGCCACGACATCGTCTCGGGAGGCAACCTGGGTACGCCTGCGGCCATCGCGGTGATTGCCGCTGCCTTTGTACTGACGACCTTTTTCACGCAGCGTCGGATTCCATCGTCGACCATCCAGATCCTCGTGTTCTGCATCGTCGGTGCAGCAGCGGCGCTGCACTTGCGCATTCGCTGGGACACGGTCGTTCGCCTGGCCGTCATCTGGGTGCTTGCACCGCCCTTCGCATTCGTGTTCGGTTATGCCTTCACCAGGCTTTTCGATGCACTTCCACTGCTCGCACGCACCCAGGGTGGGGCCGCGCACGTCGGTCGAGTCCTGGTGCTGGTCGGAGGTGTCGCATCGTTTGCGATGGGTGCGAACGATGTATCCAACGCGACTGCCGTATTTCTTTCCACCGGGCTATGCGGACCGCTGCTGGCCGGCCTGATCGGCGGGCTCGGTCTGGCGATCGGGGTGTTGACCTGGGGGCGTCCGCTGCTCGAGCGCGTGGCATTCGACATGGTCAAGATGGACCTGCCCATGGCCACCGCGGCCCAGCTGGTGCAGGCCCTGGTGGTGCTGACCGCCGTGGTGTTCGGCTACTTCACGTCGATGAACCAGGCCTTGATCGGCGCGATGGCTGGCACGGGTTTCGCGCGGGGGCGGCAAACCATCGACACCAAGGTCATGCTGAGCGTGGTGCGTGGCTGGGTGATCGGGCCCGCGGCGGGGGTCATGCTCGGCTACGTCTTCGCCTTGGCCACGCGCGCCTGGTGAGCAGCGGTACTGCTCTGGGAGTCGGGCGGGCTTCCTGCGGTGACAGCCAAGCTTCGCGCCCTTGACGAGCGGCTGCCGACCCTTGGCTCGTTGATTTCGCTGTGGTGCCGGGAGGGGGACTCGAACCCCCACACCATTTCTGGCGGCGGATTTTGAGTCCGCTGCGTCTACCGATTCCGCCATCCCGGCACGCGAAGCCGCCGATTATTCCACAAGCGTCGGCGCGGCTGCCAACTCAGCCGGTGTTGCGCAGTCCGGCGGCGATGCCGTTGATGCTCAGGTGGATGCCGCGCTTGGTGCGCTCGTCGGTGT
>MLJW01000590.1_pt1 | contig 13717 bp, 16 predicted proteins | sample 888231 | NCBI WGS metagenome assembly MLJW01 (sample SAMN05788063, study PRJNA343431) | mine drainage metagenome | isolation source: sample collected from the inflow into an acid mine drainage treatment plant... | place: Germany: Lusatia, lignite mining district
TTGCCCTGGCGAAGGGCGGCTTCCATGACGCCGATCTGTGCGTTCGCATCCGCGACGCGGGCTACCGCACGGTCTATGATCCCATGGCGGTCATTTACCATCAGAGCGACCGAACCCCGGGCTATGCCGCCACCGCGCGGGAGGCCGGGGTGGGGGGGCTATGAATCCGGTCGCTGTTTTTCACGCATCATCGGGTGGGCGCCGCGATGCGAGTGATAGGTCGTGAAAGGGTGAAGGTGCGGGCAACCCTCAGGTGTCGAGAACGTAGGTTTTGGGAGAACGCAGTCCGTCCAGCAGGGCTCCCAGTTCGACAAGATCGTGCGCGACCAGATCGCCGACGCGCTGCCGCTGGTGCGCTTTCGCGCGCAGGCGATGCAGGACGCTGTGCCAGCCGGCAGCGGCGGCATGGCCGCGGTGCTCGGCCTGGACGACGACGCGGTGCGCGCGGCCTGCGCCGACGCCGCCGCACAATGCGGTGAAGTCGTCGAGGCGGTCAATTTCAACGCGCCGGGGCAGGTCGTGATCGCCGGCACGCGCGCCGCGGTCGACGCCGCTTGCGCGCTGCTGAAGAGCCGCGGCGCCAAGCGCGCGCTGCCGCTGCCGGTGTCGGCACCGTTCCACAGCACGCTGCTGCGCGGTGCCGCGCAACGGCTGGCGCAGTATCTGGATGGCGTGCCGCTGCGCACGCCGAGCATCCCGGTGGTGCACAACGTCGACGTGGCCACGCACGCCGAACCGCAGGCGATCCGTGCCGCGCTGGCCGCGCAGGCCGCCGGCGCGGTGCGCTGGGTCGAATGCGTGCAGGCGCTGGCCGCGGCTGGCTGCACCGACCTCGTCGAGTGCGGCCCGGGCAAGGTGCTGGCCGGGCTGACCCGGCGCATCGACGCACAACTGAGCGGACACGCGCTGGTCGACGCGGCCAGCGCGACCACGATCAAGGGGGCATTGCAATGAACGCACTCCCGCTGCAGGGACAGATCGCGCTGGTCACCGGTGCCACCCGCGGCATAGGCCAGGCCATCGCCGCCGAGCTCGCCGCGCTCGGCGCCTTCGTCGTCGGCACCGCGACCAGCGAGGCCGGCGCCGCGCGCATCGCCGAGGCGCTCGGCGAGCGCGGCGAGGGCGCGGTGCTCGACGTCACCGACGCGCAGGCCGCCGAGGCGCTGGTCGAGCGCGTCGTGCGCGAGCGCGGTGCGCTGCACGTGCTGGTCAACAACGCGGGTATCACGCGCGACACGCTGGCGCTGCGCATGCGCGATGCCGACTGGGCCGCGGTCATCGATACCAATCTGAGCGCGGTCTTCAGGCTGTGCCGCGCGGTGATGCGGCCGATGATGAAGCAGCGCGGCGGGCGCATCGTCAACATCACTTCGGTGGTCGGCGCCAGCGGCAACGCGGGCCAGGCCAACTACGCGGCGGCCAAGGCCGGCGTGGCCGGCATGACGCGCGCGCTGGCGCAGGAGTTGGGAAGCCGCAACATCACGGTGAATTGCGTCGCGCCTGGCTTCATTGACACAGACATGACTCGAGCCTTGGGCGAAGATACGTCGAAGGCACTGCTGAGCAAGATTCCCCTTGGCCGCCTGGGGCAGGCGGCCGACATCGCGCACGCGGTGGCATTCCTCGTCGGCCCCGGCGGCGCCTACATCACGGGCGCTGAACTCCCGGTCAACGGTGGCATGTACATGTCCTGATTCGGCACAGCCGATTTCCCGGCCACGCGGCGTCCGCGTTGCTAGAATCCGATGGTCTTTTTTCTGGAGAACTAAATGAGCGATATCGAACAGCGCGTCAAGAAAATCATCGCCGAGCAGCTTGGCGTCGCCGAGGACCAGGTCACCAACGAGAAGTCCTTCGTCAACGACCTGGGTGCGGATTCGCTCGACACGGTCGAGCTGGTGATGGCGCTGGAAGACGAGTTCGGCATCGAGATCCCCGACGAGGACGCGGAGAAGATCACGACGGTGCAACTGGCCATCGACTACGCCAAGCAGCACCAGAAGGCCTGAGCTCGCGTTTCGGTCCGGTCGCCACCGGACCGCGCGCGTGACCGACCGCTTGCGGCGTGCGTCGCCGCAGGCGTGCCATGCCTTATGCTTCCCCTTCAGTCCGCTTTGCAGAACATCGCCTTATGAGCTTGCGCCGCCGCATCGCCATCACCGGTCTGGGCATCGTCTCGCCGATCGGCAACACGGTCGAAACCGCGTGGAGCAGCCTGATCGCCGGCAAGTCCGGAATCGGCCGCATCACCAAGTTCGATGCCTCGACGTTCTCCGCGCAGATTGCCGGGGAGGTGCGTGACTTCGACATCGGGGAATACATCCCGGTGAAGGAAGCACGCCACATGGACACCTTCATCCACTACGGTCTGGCCGCGTCGATGCAGGCAGTGCGCGACAGCGGGCTGGTCGACAGCGGCATCGACCTCGATCGGGTCGGCGTGATGGTCGGCTCGGGCATCGGCGGGCTGCCGATGATCGAGCAGACGCACCAGGACTTCGTCGATCGCGGCGCGCGCCGCATTTCGCCGTTCTTCGTGCCCTCGTCGATCATCAACATGATCTCGGGCCATCTGTCGATCGAGTACGGCTTCCGCGGCCCGAACCTGTCGGTCGTGACAGCGTGCACGACCGGCCTGCACGCGATCGGGCTGGCCGCGCGACTGATCGAGTCGGGCGACGCCGACGCGATGGTCGCCGGCGGCGCCGAGGCCACCGTATGCCCGCTGGGTGTCGGCGGCTTCGCGTCGGCGCGTGCGCTGTCGACGCGCAACGACGACCCCGAGGCCGCGAGCCGGCCGTGGGACAAGGAACGCGACGGCTTCGTGCTCGGCGAAGGCTCCGGCGTGATGATGATCGAGGACTGGGACCACGCGGTCCGGCGCGGCGCGCGCATCTACGCCGAGCTGGTCGGTTTCGGCATGAGCGGTGATGCCTTCCACATCACCGCGCCTAACGTCGACGGGCCGCGCAAGTGCATGCTCGCGGCGCTGGCCAACGCCGGCGTCGCCGCCGACCAGGTGCAGTACCTGAACGCGCATGGCACCTCGACGCCGCTGGGTGACAAGAACGAGACCGATGCGATCAAGGCCGCTTTCGGCGCGCACGCGCAGCAGTTGGTGGTCAGCTCGACCAAGTCGATGACCGGCCACCTGCTCGGCGGCGCCGGCGGGCTCGAATCGGTGTTCACCGCGCTGGCGGTGCACCACCAGATCGCGCCGCCGACGATCAACCTGAACAACCCCGACCCCGAGTGCGACCTCGACTATTGCGCGAACACCGCGCGGCCGATGTCGATCGAGTACGCGCTGAAGAACAATTTCGGTTTCGGCGGGACCAACGGCTCACTGGTGCTGCGCCGCGTCTGACGACGCGACGGCCGATCCCGAGGCGACAGCGATGAAGTGGGTCGGCCAGTACCAGCTGCACGTCGCGCGTTTCGCGCGTTGGCATGCGCTGCTCGGCGCGTTCGACGCCGCGGTCGCGCTGGCCGCGGTGTGGAACGCGTGGCAGTGGAGTGGCCACGTCGAGCTGCCGATGATGGCCGGCCTGTCGCTGGGCATGTTCGCGCTGGTGCTGGCCGCGCAGTTCCCCTATTGGAAAATCAGCCCGTTCACGCTGTTGCACGGTGAGCAGGGCTGGAAACTCGTGCAGGACAGCCGGCGCAGCCAGCTCGCGCAAGTGCGCGGCGTCAGCCTGCCCGGCCTGCTGCTGGTGCTGGGGCTGAGCGACCACGGTCGCGTCGTGCTGCCGGTGCCTTCCGACATTCCCCCAACGGCCTGGCGCGAGTTGCGAACGCGACTGGCCATGTGAGCGCGACATGGACCCCACCCCCGATCAGATCCTGGTGCAGCGGGTCCAGCGGGGGGATCAGGTGGCCTTCGAGCTGCTGGTCATGAAATACCAGCGCCGAATTTTCAGATTAATAATGCGGTTTATACGGGATCCCGCGCAAGCTGAGGACGTGGCGCAGGAAACCTTCCTCCGTGCATACCGGGCGATACCCCAGTTCCGTGGCGACAGCCAATTCTATACATGGCTATACCGCATCGCCGTCAACACCGCGAAGAAGGCAATCGCCGAAGGCGCGCGCGAAGTCACGCTGCATGAAAATCTTGGCGAGGGCGGTGAAACTTCCGGGCTGGATGAGCATCTAAGTGACCTGGAAACGCCCGAAGCGGTGCTTGCCGGGCGTCAGGTAGCCCGCACTGTCAACGAAGCGATCGACGGTTTGCCCGAAGATCTGCGCACGGCGATCGCCTTGCGCGAAATCGAGGGCATGAGTTACGAGGACATCGCGCGGGCGATGAGCTGTCCGGTGGGTACCGTGCGTTCGCGGATCTTCCGCGCACGCGAAGCGATCGCGCGCCAGTTGCGCCCGCTGCTGGAGCGCAAGCCCGGCGGGCGCTGGTGAGTCGCTCAGGCGAGGAGCAGACGAAATGAACAAGGCTGAGTACGATGCAGAAGCCGCCAGACGGCGGGTTTCGGCATTCATGGACGGGGCGTCGCCCGACATCGTCGACCGCCAGCGCGCGCTGCGCGAGCTGGCCAGCGATCCGCAGTCGCGTCAGGCGTGGCTGCGCTATCACCAGATCGGCGACGCGATGCGCTCGCCCGAGCTGCAGCCGCTGCCCGATGAAGAAGGCTTCGTACAGCGGCTGGCACAACGACTGCGCGACGAGCCGCTGCCGCAGGCGCCGGCACCTGCGCGATCGGCGCTGCGCGCGCAGGTCGCACGGCGGGCATGGAGCGCGGTCGGTGCCGCAGTGGCCGGCTTGGCGGCGGTCACGCTGGTGTGCTACAGCGTTCCGGTGCGGCGGACTCACGCCTGGATCGCGGCGACCGGTGGGGTGCGCACGCTGCCCGCCGCTGGCGGCGTCGTGATCCCGGCGCAGCAGGTCCTGGGGCAGTGGGCGCGCGACGAGCGCGCCGCGCGCCGCGAGCCCCACGCCACGCTGCGCGCGCGCGCGGCGCCGCGCGCGCCGTCCGCGGCCACGCCGCACTGAGCGGGAGCGGGGACCAGAGCCGCGCGGCACCGGCAAAATGGGCGCGGCGCGCCACGAACGCTTAAAATGGGGTTCCGACAAGCAGTTGCCGGATCTTTTTCTTATACGCAGGCGCGACCCGCAAACGCGCCTTTTTTTTGTCCGTCCAGCGCAAGACACCGGCCAGCGCATGCAACATATCCGCAATTTTTCGATCATCGCTCATATCGATCACGGCAAGTCGACGCTGGCCGATCGCCTGATCCAGCGTTGCGGCGGCCTGTCCGACCGCGAAATGGAAAGCCAGGTGCTCGACTCGATGGCCCTCGAGCGCGAGCGTGGCATCACGATCAAGGCGCAGACCGCGGCGCTGCAGTACACCGCGCGCGACGGCCGTGTCTACGCGCTGAACCTGATCGACACCCCGGGCCACGTCGACTTCAGCTACGAAGTCAGCCGTTCGCTGTCGGCCTGTGAAGGCGCGCTGCTGGTCGTCGACGCCAGCCAGGGGGTCGAGGCGCAGACCGTGGCCAACTGCTACACCGCGATCGAACTCGGCGTCGAAGTCGTCCCGGTGCTCAACAAGATGGACCTGCCGCAAGCCGACCCCGAAGGCGCGCGCAGCGAGATCGAGGACGTCATCGGCATAGACGCCAGCGACGCGCTGCTGGCCAGCGCGAAGACCGGCATGGGCATCGACGATATCCTCGAGGCAGTGGTCGCGCGCATTCCTCCGCCTAAAGGCGTGGTCGACGCGCCGCTGAAGGCGCTGATCATCGACTCGTGGTACGACAGCTACGTCGGCGTCGTGATGCTGGTGCGCGTCGTCGACGGTGTGCTCAAGCGTCGCGACCGCATCCAGCTGATGGCCACAGGCGCGCAGTACGGTTGCGAGCAGCTCGGCGTGTTCACGCCGAAGTCGGTGGCGCGCGAACAGCTCGGCGCCGGCGAGGTCGGCTTCATCATCGCCGGCATCAAGGAGCTCAAGGGCGCTCGCGTGGGCGATACCGTGACGCTGGCCGCGCGCCCGGCCGCGCAGGCGCTGCCCGGTTTCAAGGAAGTGCAGCCGCAGGTGTTCGCCGGGCTCTACCCGGTCGAGTCCAGCGAATACGACGCGCTGCGCGACGCACTGGAAAAGCTGCAGCTCAACGACGCCGCGCTGCGCTTCGAGCCCGAAGTGTCGTCGGCGCTGGGTTTCGGTTTCCGCTGCGGTTTCCTCGGCCTGCTGCACATGGACATCGTGCAGGAGCGGCTCGAGCGCGAATACGACATGGACCTGATCACGACCGCGCCGTCGGTTGTCTATCAGGTGCAGTTGCGCGATGGCACCACGCTGACCGTCGACAATCCGTCGAAGATGCCCGAAGTCGGCCGCATCGAACTGATCCGCGAGCCCATCGTGACCGTCAAGCTGTTCATGCCGCAGGACTACGTCGGCCCGGTGATGACCTTGTGCAACGTCAAGCGGGGCGTGCAGCGCAACATGGCGTACATGGGGCGGCAGGTGCAGTTGACCTACGAGATGCCGCTGGCTGAAATCGTGCTCGATTTCTTCGACAAGCTCAAGTCGATTTCGCGCGGCTACGCGTCGATGGATTACGCCTTCCTCGAGTACCGGCCGGCTGACGTGGTCAAGGTCGACATTCTGATCAATGCCGAGCGCGTCGACGCGCTGTCGATCATCGTGCACCGCTCGCAAAGCCAGTACCGCGGGCGCGAGGTCGCGGCGAAGATGCGTGAGCTGATTCCGCGGCAGATGTTCGACGTCGCGATCCAGGCGTCGATCGGGGCCAACATCATCGCGCGTGAGACAATCAAGGCGCTGCGCAAGAACGTGTTGGCGAAGTGCTACGGCGGCGATATCTCGCGCAAGCGCAAGCTGCTCGAGAAACAGAAGGCCGGCAAGAAGCGCATGAAGCAGGTCGGCAGCGTGGAAGTGCCCCAGGAGGCCTTTCTCGCAATACTCAAGGTCGAGGACTGAACTCATTCATGGAAGCACCGGCGGTCAATTTCACTCTCCTGCTTTTCGTCCTGCTCGTCGTCACCGCGGTGTTCTGGGTGGCCGAAAAGCTTCATTTCAGGCCCCGTCGATTGAAGGCGGCGCAAGTCGCGGTCGACAGTCTGCGCGCGCGTCGTGACGAACTCGCGCGCCAGGGCATCGCGCCCGACCCGTCGCTGGCCGACGATCGCATCGCCGCCGCGCGCGACGCGCTGCAGCGCCAGCCTTGGTGGCTCGAATGGACCGCGGGGCTGTTCCCGGTCATCGCCGTCGTCTTCGTGCTGCGTTCCTTCGTCGCCGAGCCGTTCAAGATACCGTCCGGGTCGATGGAATCGACGCTGGTGCCGGGTGACCTGATCCTGGTCAACAAGTTCGTCTACGGCATTCGCCTGCCGCTGCTGTACGACCGCGTGACCCCGGGACGCGCGCCGCAGCGCGGCGAAGTGATCGTTTTCCGGTTGCCGAAGGATCCGTCGATCGACTACATCAAGCGCATCGTCGGACTGCCTGGCGATACCGTGTCGTACGAGAACAAGCAACTGGTGATCAACGGCCACGCGGTCGCCGAGCAGCCCGACGGCGAATGGTTCGACCCCAACTCGATGGTCTACTACAAGCGCTACATCGAGACGCTGGGTGAGCGCCGGCACGCGATCCTGCTCAACCCGCAGGCGCCGCCCTACGTGATCGGCGGGCCGGAGAACTTCCCCGGTCGCGACAACTGCAGCTACGACGCGATGGGCTTCGTCTGCAAGGTGCCGCCGGGCGAGTACTTCGTGATGGGCGACAATCGCGACAATTCCCTCGATTCGCGCTACTGGGGCTTCGTTCCGGCGCGTAATATCGCGGGTCCGGCTTTCGTCGTCTGGATGAATTTCACCGCACCGAAAAACATCGGTTTGATCCATTGATCGCGCAGGGAGTGGGATCGATGAAGCGTTGGCACAGCAATCGGGGCATTACGCTGATCGGCCTGTTGTTCTGGGGCGCGATCATCGCGTTCGCATTCGTCATCGGCATGCAGACGGTACCGGCGGTGCAGGAGTCGTACGCGGTGCAGCGTGCGGTGGACAAGGCGGCTCGCGCCGGCGACACCGTCAGCGACATCCGCACCGCCTTCGACAAGATGGCCGAGGTCGACTACATCGACACGATCAGCGGCAAGGACCTGTCGATCACCAAGGTCGACGGCCGTGTCGTCGTGTCGTACGCGTACGCGAAGGAAATCCATCTGTTCGGCCCCGCGTACCTCGTGTTGAAATTCGCGGGTCACTCGCATTGAGCCGCGGACTCGACGCGCTGCAGTCGCGGCTGGGCTACACCTTCGCCGATCCGGCGCTGCTGCGCCAGGCGCTGACCCACCGCAGCTACGGCGCGACCAACAACGAACGTCTCGAGTTCCTCGGCGACTCGGTGCTCAACCTCGCGGTGGCGCAACTGCTGTACGCGCAGCCGCAGGCCAGCGAAGGGCGGCTGTCGTACTGGCGCGCCAGCCTGGTGCGCGAGGCCACGCTGGCCGAGCTGGCGCTAGGGCTCGAGCTCGGCGCTTGCCTGGCGCTGGGCGAGGGTGAATTGCGCAGCGGCGGCGCGCAACGCGCGTCGATTCTGGCCGACGCGCTCGAGGCGGTGCTCGGCGCGGTGCTGCTCGACGGCGGTTTCGACGCCGCGCGCCAGCTCGTCGAGCGGCTGTACGCGCAGCGGCTGCGCGAGGTCGACCTGCAGGCCAGCGCGAAGGATGCGAAGACAAGGCTGCAGGAACGGCTGCAGGCGCGCCGCCTGAGCGTGCCGCAATACACCGTGCTGGCCACGCATGGGCCGGCGCACGCGCAGGCCTTCGACGTGCAGTGCGAAGTCGCCGAGCTCGACCTGCGCAGCGTCGGCAGCGGTGCGAGCCGGCGTGGCGCCGAGCAGCAGGCGGCGCAGGCGATGATCGAGCTGCTCGACCGCAAGGAATCCGCATGACGCGTCGTTTCGGCACCATCGCGATCGTCGGCCGGCCCAATGTCGGCAAGTCGACTCTGCTCAATGCGCTGGTCGGCATGAAGCTGAGCATCACCTCGGACAAGGCGCAGACGACGCGCCACAGGCTGCTCGGCGTGCGCAGCGAAGGCGACGTGCAGTACGCCTTCGTCGACACGCCAGGCTTCCAGCTGCGCCACACGCGAGCGCTGAACCGGGCGATGAACCGCACCGTGACCGCGGCGCTGGCCGAGGTCGATGTCGTGCTGTGGGTCGTCGAGGCCGGTCGCCTGGGCGCCGACGACGAGCGCGTCGGCGCCTTGATCCCGCCGGGCAAGCCGACCATCCTGGTGGCCAACAAGCTCGACCGCGTCGCGCGTCGCGAGACGCTGTTGCCGTGGCTGCAGCAGCTTGGCGGGGCACACCACGGCGTGGCCGAGATCGTGCCGCTGTCGGCGCGGCGCGCGGCCGACGTGCGGCGCCTGCTCGAGATCATCGCGCCGTACCTGCCCGCCGGTGAGTGGGGTTACGACGCCGACGCGCTGACCGATCGCAGCGAGCGATTCCTGGCAGCCGAGATCCTGCGCGAGAAACTGTTCCGGCTGACCGGCGACGAGCTGCCGTACAGCAGCGCGGTGCTGATCGAGCAATTCGAGCAGGAGGGGCAGTTGCGTCGCATCGCGGCGGCGATCGTGGTCGAGCGCGAAGGCCACAAGGCGATGGTCATCGGCGCCGGCGGCGAGCGGCTCAAGCGCATTTCGAGCGAAGCTCGTCAGGAAATGCAGCAGCTTTTCGGCGCTCCGGTGTTCCTCGAGGTCTGGGTGCGCACCCGCTCGGGCTGGGCCGACGACGCGCGCGCGGTGCGCGCCTTCGGCTACGAGGACTGAAAGCGGCCCGGGCTATGGCGTCGGGGCGCATCGAGCGCGTGCACGGCGAGCCCGCCTATGTGCTGCACAGCCACCCGTGGCGCGAGACCAGCCTGGTGCTCGACGTGTACAGCCGCCACTACGGTCGCGTCGCGCTGGTGGCCAAGGGCGCCAAGCGGCCGCACTCACCGCTGCGCCCGGTGCTGCTGGGGCTGCAGCCGCTGCAGCTGGCATGGAGCGGCCGCGGCGAGGTGCGCACGCTGACGCGCGCTGAGTGGAGCGGCGGCGTGCCGCCGCTGTCCGGCACCGCGCTGTTGTGCGGCTTCTATTTCAACGAACTGCTGCTGCGCCTGCTCGCGCGCGAGGACGCGCACGAGGCTTTGTTCGACGCCTACCACTCGGCGCTGCGCCGGCTCGGCGAAGGCCGCGACGCGGTCGAGCCGCTGCTGCGCCATTTCGAGCTCGAACTGCTGCGCGGACTCGGCCACCTGCCGCCGCTGGACCGCGAGAGCGACAGCGGCGCGCCGCTGCAGGCGCAGGCGCGCTACCGCGTCGACGCCCAGCACGGCGTGCTGCGCGCGGCCGACCCGGCTGCGCCCACCGGCGCGCAGTTGCTGGCCATCGAGGCCGGCGACTGGAGCGTGGCCGGCGCCGCGCGCGCCGCGAAAAGCCTGATGCGCGAACTCCTTCACTATCATCTGGGCGAACAGCCGCTGCGCACGCGCCAGCTGCTGATCGACCTCAACCAGCTATGAACCCGTTCGCTCCCGTGTCGTCGACCCCGCTGCTGGGGGTCAACATCGACCACGTCGCGACGCTGCGCAACGCGCGCGGCGGCCGCTTCCCCGATCCGCTCGAGGCGGCGCAGGCCGCGCTGCGCGGCGGTGCCGACATCATCACCTTTCATTTGCGCGAGGATCGTCGGCACATCCGCGACGACGACGTCGAGCGGCTGCGCACGCAGTGCGCGGCGCCGCTGAATTTCGAGGCCGCGGTCACCGACGAGATGCTGGCGTGCATCGAGCGCGTGCGCCCGCCGATGGTCTGCCTGGTGCCCGAGCGACGCCAGGAGCTGACCACCGAAGGCGGGCTGGACGTCGCCGGCCACCTCGCGCGTGTACGCCCCGCCTGCGCTCGGCTGGCCGCCGCCGGCTGCCGCGTGTCGCTGTTCATCGAGCCCGGTGCGGCGCAGATCGACGCCTCGGCGGCGGCCGGGGCGCCGTGCGTGGAGCTGCATACCGGCGCCTACGCCAACGCGGTCGACGCCGCCGACGCCGAGCTGGCGGCGCGTGAACTGCAGCGCCTGCGCGACGCGCTGGCGCGTGCTCATGCGCTGGGTCTGCAGACCAACGCCGGACACGGCTTGACGCTGAGCAGCACGGCCACCGTCGCGGCATTGCCCGGCATCGCCGAGCTGCACATCGGCCATGCGCTGGTCGGTCACGCGCTGACGGTCGGCATCGAGCAATCGGTGCGCGACTTCAAGGCGGTGATCGCCCGCGCGCGCCGCGATGGCTGAAGCCGCCGGCGTGACCCAAGCGCCGGCGCCGCGCGCCGCGCTGTGGGGCATAGGCACCGATCTGTGCGAGGTCGAGCGCGTCGCGCAGGCGTGGCAGCGCCACGGCCAGCGCTTCGCCGAGCGCATCCTCGGCCCGATCGAACTCGACGTGTTCGCGCAGCGCATCGCGCGCTCCACGACGCGCGGCCACCTCTACCTGGCGACGCGTTTCGCCGCCAAGGAAGCGTGCGCGAAGGCCTTGGGGCTGGGGCTGCGCACGCCGATGACTTTGCACCACTGTGAAATCGTCAACGCCGCCGGCGGCCGCCCGGACGTGCTGCTGCACGCGGCGCTGGCCGACTGGTGCGCGCAGCGCTCCTTGCGTCTGCACGTGTCGCTCAGCGACGAAAGCCGTCATGCGCTGGCCTTCGCCGTCGCCGAAATCGTCACCTTCGAAGCGGAGCCTTCGTGTCGCACGCCGCGCTGATCATCGACGTCGCCGGCACCGAGCTGCAGCCGCATGAGGCGAGCCGGCTGCGCGACCCGCTGGTCGGCGGCGTCGTGCTGTTCGCGCGCAATTTCGCGTCGCGTGCGCAGCTCGTCGCGCTGTGCGCGGCGCTGAAGGCCGCGCGTGCCGACCTGCTGATCAGCGTCGACCATGAAGGCGGGCGCGTGCAGCGCTTTCGCAGCGACGGTTTCACGCCGCTGCCGCCGATGGCCGCGCTCGGGCGGCTGTGGCAGCGCGACGCGATGGCCGCGGTGCAAGCCGCTGCGGCGTGCGGGCTGGTACTCGGCGCCGAGTTGCGCGCCTGCGGCGTCGACCTGAGCTTCGCGCCGGTGCTCGACCTCGACTGGGGTCGTTCGGCGGTGATCGGCGAGCGCGCGCTGCACGCCGACGCGCGTGTCGTCGCGCTGCTCGCGCAGGCCTTGATCGGCGGCATGCAACGCGCCGGATTGGCGCACTGCGCGAAGCATTTCCCCGGCCACGGCTGGGCGCTGGCCGATTCGCACGTCGACGCGCCTCGCGACACGCGCGGCCTGCGCGCCTTGCGCGAGGCCGACGCGGCGCCTTACGGCTGGCTGCGTCATACGCTGCGCGCGGTGATGCCGGCGCACGTCATCTATCGCCGCGTCGATGCGATGCCGGCCGGGTTCAGCTCGCGCTGGTTGCGCGACGAGCTGCGCGAGCACTTCGGCTTCAGCGGAGCGATCTTCAGCGACGATCTGAACATGCAGGCCGCGCGCGAGCTCGCCGCCGACGACGCCGATCGCGTGCTGCTGGCGCTGCGCGCCGGCTGCGATCTGGCGCTGCTGTGCAACCAGAGCGTGGTCGATCGCGGCGCGCCGCTGGATCGCGCGCTGCAGCGACTGCAGCAGGCGCGCGACGCGGGCGCGTGGGTCGGCGACGCCGCGGCCGAGCAACGCCGCCGCGCGCTGCTGGCGCTGCAGCCGCCGCTGACCTGGGACGAGCTGATGCGCGACGCGGCCTACCGCGGCGCGCTGGACGAGCTCGAGCGCGCCGCCTGAGCCGCGCCGCGGCTCAGGGATAGAACGCGTACAGCTGGTAGCCGCTGGCCTGACCCTGCGCCAGCTTCAGACGCAGATGCAGCTGCAGGTCGGCGCCGGCGGCGAGGCCGTCGGCCGCCGCGGTTCCAGCCGGCAGGTAATCGGCAGGCAGCAAGACCTTGCGCACCAAGGTGCGTTCGCCGTCGCCGTCCAACGTGAGTTCGAGCGCCGGGTACGCCACCGCGAGCTCGCCGCGGTTGTGCAGCGACGCGTCGAGCAGCAGCTTGCCGTCGGCGGCAGGGGCCATCGACGACGCTTCGAGCACCAGGTCCTGCGGGCGGCGCGGCGCTTGCAGCGTACAGCCGGCGGCCTTGCACAGCAGCTGCAGCATCCCGCGGCTGCCGCTCCACTGCGCGGCAAGGGTATCGCGCCAGGTCCACGCCGCCTGCAGCGTCAAGGTCGCGACGCCGAGGACCAGCATGGCCGACAGCAGCGCGCGACGCCACGGCTGGCGCCAGCGCTCGGCGGCGCGCGCACGGCGCACGAATTCGGGCTCGCGCGGCGGCGGCAGCAACTCGCGCGGCGGTTCGGTCGGCGCACCGCCGTCGAACTGGAAATGCAGCGTGTCGCCGAGGTCGAAATTGGCCTCACCGAGCAGTGGCTCGTCGGCTGTTTCGGCGTCGAGCGCGGCCATTTCGACGCCCAGCTCGGCGACCGCGGCCGCGAGCTCGTGCTTGGCGACGCTGTCGTCGCCGGCCTCGCGGTCTATCGGCTCGGCAGGCTCGGCAGGCTCGGCAGGCTCGACGGGCTCGACGGGCTCGACGGGCTCGACAGGCTCGACGGGCTCGGCAGGCTCGACAGGCTCGACAGGCTCGACAGGCTCGACAGGCTCGACAGGCTCGACA
>MLJW01000591.1_pt1 | contig 13713 bp, 7 predicted proteins | sample 888231 | NCBI WGS metagenome assembly MLJW01 (sample SAMN05788063, study PRJNA343431) | mine drainage metagenome | isolation source: sample collected from the inflow into an acid mine drainage treatment plant... | place: Germany: Lusatia, lignite mining district
CAGGCGACAGCGAGCTCGCAGGCGCGGTCATCGGCGGCGGCGCTGCCGCGGCACCGGCCGCCGGTGGCATGTCGGTGAACGTGACCTGGCCGCCGGGGCCGACGACGCGGTACACGGCCCACGCCGCCGGCAGCGGCCACGCCGCCAGCAGCGCTGCGGCGGCCAGCGGCGCCGCGAGGCGGCGCAGCACTGCGGCCGGTGGCACGCGGCGCATCACCGCTGCTCCGGCACCGTCGCCGCGGCGGCTATGCCCTGATGGCGCAGCAATGCGTCGATGCGCGGCTCGCGCCCGCGGAACGCGCGGAACGATTCGATCGCGTCGCGGCTGCCGCCGCGCGCCAGGATCTCGTCACGGAAGCGCGCGCCGGTGTCGGCGTCGATCACGCCGTGTTCCTCGAAGCCGGCGTAGGCGTCGGCCGACAGCACTTCGGCCCATTTGTAGCTGTAGTAGCCGGCCGCGTAGCCGCCGGCGAAAATGTGCGAGAAGCTGTGCTGGAAACGGTAGAACTCGGGCGGATGCAGCACCGCGACTTCGCGCCGCACCGCGTCGGCGACCGCGGCCACCGCGTCCGGCGTGAACCGGTGCAGGCCGTGGTGCAGGCGCAAGTCGAACAGCGAGAACTCGACCTGACGCAGCATGTGCAGCCCGGACTGGAAGTGGCGCGCCGCGAGCATGCGCTCGAACAGCTCGCGCGGCATCGGCTCGCCGGTGTCGACGTGGCGCGTCAGCCGCTGCAGCACGTCCCACTCCCAGCAGAAGTTCTCCATGAACTGGCTGGGCAGCTCGACGGCGTCCCACTCGACGCCGCTGATGCCGGCCAGCGCGAGCTCGTCGACTTGCGTGAGCAGGTGGTGCAGCGTGTGGCCGAACTCGTGGAACAGCGTCTGCACGTCGTCGTGCGTGAGCAGCGCCGGGCGCCCGCCGACGCCGCTGGCGAAATTGCACGTCAGCAGCGCCACCGGGGTCTGCAGCACGCCGTCCGGGCGCCGCCAGCGCCCCCGCGCGTCGTCCATCCACGCGCCGGAGCGCTTGCCCGGGCGCGCGTGCAGGTCGGTGATGAAGCGCCCCAGCGTGGCGCCGGTGGCGTCGTCGACGCGCCACAGCGCGACGTCGGCGTGCCAGCGCAGCGACGCCGGCGCATCCTCGGCGACGACGCGCACGCCGAACAGCTGGTGCACCAGGTCGAACAGCCCGGCGAGCACCTGCGGCTCGGTGAAATAAGCCTTGACCTGCTGCTCGGAGTAGGCGTAGCGCGCCTCGCGCAGGCGCTCGGAGGCGTAGGCCACGTCCCACGCCTGCAGCTGCGCCAGGCCGAGTTCGGCGGCGGCGAAGTCGCGCAGGTCGGCGAGGTCGCGCTCGGCCTGCGCGCGCGCGCGGCGCGCCAGGTCGAGCAGGAAGGCCTCGACCTCGGCCGCGTCGCGGGCCATTTTCGGCTGCAGCGACAGCTCGGCGAAATCGGCCATTCCCAGCAGCCGCGCCTCCTCGTCGCGCAGCGCGAGCAGCTCGGCCATCATCGCCGAGTTGTCCAGCGCGGCGTCGCCGAGCTCGCTGGCGCGGGTCACGTAGGCGCGGTACATGCGCTCGCGCAGCGCGCGGTCGCGTGCGTGCTGCATCAGCGGGAAATAGCTGGGCTGGTGCAGCGTGAAGCGCCAGCCGTCGACGCCGGCGGCGGCCGCGGCGTCGCGCGCGGCCTGCACGCAGTCGGGGGGGATGCCGTCGAGCGCGTCGGCGCCGACGTCGAGCGCGAACGCGTTGGTCGCGTCGAGCAGGTGTTCAGAAAAGGTCTGTTCGAGTTCGGCGCTGCGTTCCTGGATGCTCGCATAGCGCTCGCGCGCTTGTCCTTCTAGCTCGGCACCGCCGAGGCGGAAGTCGCGCAAGGCGTGCTCGACGATGCGCCGGCGCAGCGCGCTCAAGCGGGTATCGCCGGCGAGCAGCTCGCGGTACTTCGCGTACAGCGCGCGACTGGCGCCGAGTTCGGTCCAGAACTCGGTGACTTCGGGCAGCATCGCGTTGTAGGCGTCGCGCAGTTCGGCGGTGTCGGCCACCGCGGTCAAGTGGCCGACCATGCCCCAGGCGCGCGCCAGGCGTTCGGTGGCCAGCTCGAGCGGGTCGACCACCGCGTCCCAGCGCGGCGCGGCGGCGGCCGCAGCGTGCAGCGCCGCGCGCGCGCTGGCGATCAGTTGCGGCAGCGCGTCGGCGACGTGGGCCGGGTGCAGCTCGGCGTAGCGCGGCAGTTCGCCGACTTCGAACAAGGGGTTGGTCGCTGCCATCGCGATGCTCATATCGGGAACTCAGGCCTGCTCGCAGGCCTGCACGGTGTTGGCCAGCAGCATCGCGATGGTCATCGGGCCGACGCCGCCGGGCACCGGCGTGATCCAGCCGGCGACCTGCGACGCGGTCGCGAAGTCGACGTCGCCGCACAGGCTGCCGTCAGGCAGGCGGTTGATGCCGACGTCGAGCACGACGGCGCCGGGCTTGACCATTTCGCCGGTGATCAGTCGCGGGCGGCCGACCGCGGCGACCAGCACGTCGGCGCCACGGCAGGTCGCGGCCAGGTCGGGCGTGCCGCTGTGCGCGATGGTCACCGTCGCATCGGCTTCGAGCAGCATCAGCGCCAGCGGCTTGCCGACGATGTTCGAGCGGCCGACGACGACCGCGTGGCGGCCGCGCAGGCTGCTCATGCCGATGTGTTCGAGCATGCGCATACAGCCCAGCGGCGTGCACGGGCGGAAGCCGGCGCGACCGACCATCAGCGCGCCGGCGCTGGCGACGTGGAAGCCGTCGACGTCCTTGCGCGGCGAGATCGCCTCGATCACGCGCTGCGCGTCGATGTGCGCGGGCAGCGGAAGCTGCACCAGGATGCCATGCACCGTGTCGTCGGCGTTGAGCGCGTGGATGCGCGCGAGCAGCTCGCCTTCGCGCATCGTCTCCGGGTAGGTCTCGTGGATCGAGCGGATCCCGGCCTGCTCGCAGGCGGCGACCTTGTTGCGCACATAGACCTGGCTGGCCGGGTTCTCGCCGACCAGGACCACGGCCAGCGCCGGGCTGCGGCCGGCCGCGGCGAGCGCGGCGGCACGGGTGGCGATGTCGGCGCGCACGCTGGCAGCGAGCGCCTTGCCGTCGATCAATCGGGCTGTCATCGGAGCGTAGTCCTCGGTGGGGCGCGGCGCGTCACTTGGGCGCGCCCAGCGCGATCTTGAGCAGGTCGGCGACGGTGTTGGCGCCGAGCTTCTCCATGATGTTGGCGCGATGCGCCTCGACCGTCTTGATGCTGATGTTGAGGTCGTCGGCGATCTGCTTGTTCAGCCGCCCGGCGACGATGCGCTCGAGCACCTGCGATTCGCGGCTGGTCAGCTTGGCCAGCAGCGCGTCGCGGCTGGCGCTCTGCGCGTGTTCCTCGAGGTCGATGCGCGCCTTGTGCAGCATGCGGTCGACGAGGTCGCGCAGCAGGTTCTCGTTGAACGGTTTCTCGATGAAGTCGATCGCGCCCTTCTTCATCGTGTTGACCGCCATCGGCACGTCGCCGTGGCCGGTGATGAAGGCCAGCGGAATGTTCGATCCGCGCTGCAGCAGGCGGTCCTGCAGTTCCAGCCCGTTCATGCCCGGCATGCGCACGTCGACGATCAGGCAGGCGATCTCGCGCGGGTCGAAACGGGTCAGGAACGATTCGGCCGAGTCGAAGCAGCGCACGCGGTAGTCGTTGCCTTCGAGCAGCCACTGCAGCGAGTCGCGCACGGCCTCGTCGTCATCGATCACGTACACCGTGCCTTTGCTCGCGGGTTTCATGGGCGGGTCCGTTCGGTTGGTGCGGCGGCGTCGGCGGCCTCCGCGGCTTCGTCGGTGGGGGCGGCAAGCGGCTCGAACGGCAGCGTGAAACTGAATACGCTGCCGCTGAGAATCCCCTGTTCATTGTATTGATTCTCGGCCCACAGCCGTCCCTGGTGGAACTCGACGATCGAGCGGCAAATGTTCAGGCCTATGCCCAGGCCTTCACTCTTGGTCGTGAAGAAGGCTTCGAACAGGTGCGCCATGACGTCGTCGGGGACGCCGGTGCCGTTGTCGCGCACCGCGAAGGTGATCAGCTGCGCGTCGGCACTGATGTCGAGTTCGATCGCTCGCAGCGTGCCCTGGCGCTGCGCCCGGTCGACCGACTCGGCGCCGTTGCGCAACAGGTTCAGCAGCACCTGCTCGATCAGGATCGGGTCGGCGTGCAGCGGCCGGATGCGCGGCGCGATGTGCATGAACAGCCGCACGTTGCGCCGGCGCAGGTCGATCTCGGCCAGCTCCAGCGTGTTCTGCACGATGTCGGCGACGCGGCACTCGACACGGTGCGGCTCGCTCTTCTTGACGAAGTCGCGCACGCGGCGGATCACCCCGGCGGCGCGCTGCGCCTGCCGCGCGGTCTTCTCCAGCGCGGCGTGCAGATCGGCCTCGGGCATGCTGTGCGAGCGCAGCCGCGCGATCATGCCCGAGCAGTAGTTGTTGATCGCGGTCAGCGGCTGGTTCAGCTCGTGCGCCAGCGACGAGGCCATTTCACCCATCGCGATCAGGCGGCTGGTGATCTGCGCCTTCTCCTCCTGGTTGCGCGCGACTTCCTCGGCCTGGCGCCTCGCGGTCACGTCGGTCGCGATCAGCATCTGCACGACGCGGCCGTCGACCCACTGGATGTAGCGCTGGCGCACGTCGAACCAGCGATCCAGCGTCGGCACGTGCACTTCGTGCACCTGCGCGTGCGGGTCGAGGAATTCGCCGGCGGGCAGCCCGGCGTAGCCGTCGACGGCGTCCGACGCGTCCTGCGCGGCGAACGCCGGAGGCTCCTCGCCGCTGAGCAGGTGGTGGCCGTGCGCCGACGCGCCGAACCACTGGCGGTACAGCTTGTTCGCGTAGAGCTGCTCGTTGCGGTCGAGCGCGAGCACCGAGACCGCGGCGTCCAGGCCTTCGAGCACCGCGACGAAACGCTCGTGCGAAGCCGCCAGCTCCTGGCGGATGCGGGTCGGCTCGGTGATGTCGGTGATCGACGTGATCCAGCCGGTCTGGCGTTCGCGCGCGTCGATCAGCGCCGAGACGTAGACGCGGGCGTCGAACTCGGTGCTGTCCTTGCGCGCGATCTTCAGCGCGAAGCCCGACGGCGGCGCCAGCCCGTCTATGGTCTGCTGCAGCGCCAGCGCCATTTCGGCGACGCGCCGAGTCGGCCAGTACGGGTAGGGCGGGCCCCGGCCGATCAACTCCTCCTCGCTGAACCCGGTCATCTTGCAGAACGCGGCGTTGACATAGCTGATGCGTCCTTTCATGTCGATCGCCTGCATGCCGGTCGACAGCGAGTTCTCGACGGCGCGGCGGAACGCGGTCTCGCGCGTCAGGCTGTCCTGCGCGTTCAGCCGCTCGCGCATCTGCCGCCACGTGCCCCACAGCATCCACAGCATCAGCGTCGACAGCACGATGACCGCCCAGTACAGGCCGCGCACGCTCCAGCCCGGGGTCGTGTGGTAGCTGCTCACGCGCATCGTCAGCCCGGCCAGGTAGCGCAGCGGCTTGCTGTCGGCGTCGTTCGACGCGGTGCTGGCCAGCACGTGTCCGGCGTGGTCCAGCAGCGCGATCGCGTAGCGCGTGCTCAGTTCCTGCGCGACGCGGCTGCGCAGCATCGCGTCGACCGCGAACACCGCGTCGACGGCTCCGGTGTACACCCCGCCGGCGAGCACCGGGGTCGACGATTCGACGACCCAGCCTATGCCCGCGATGCGGTATGGCGACGAGTAGGCCACGCGCTGGTTTGTCACCGAGCGCAGCGCCAGCTCGCGCGAGACCGCGGGCTGCTGCTCGCGCAGTCGCAGCCAGTGCTGGTCGCGCGGCAGCGCCGCGCTCAGCGCGGCCTCGCGCACGATGCCGTCGGCGTCGGTGCGGTAGACCATCAGCGCCGCCGCGTGCTGGTGCACGAAACCGTTGGCCATCAGCGCGAAGCGCGTGTCGCGGTGCGAGGCGCTCTCGAGCATGTTCGCGATCGACTGCAGCTGCTCGTGCATCAGCGCCATTTCCAGGCTCATGCGCTGCTGCGCCCATTCGCCGTCGCGCTGCAGCGTGTCGCGTTCGCGCTGCAGCTCGGTCTGCTGGGCATAACGCAGGAGCGCGGCCGACGCGCCGAGGAACAGCACCAGCGTGAGCAGCGGGCCGAACAGCAGCGCGCGCTCGGCGTTGCGGATGCGCAGCAGCGCGCGGCTGCGCGTGCGCCAGCCGTGCAGCGCGCGGCGTGGCCACGAGATCGGATTTGCGAAATTCACCGGGGAAGTCTATGCAGGATTGGGGGAGATGCGCTGGCGGCGGACGTGCGCAGCGTGCAAGCTTAACGGCTCGTCGAAGCGTCGGCCGGGCACCGAGCCGATGCATTCAGCGTCGCATTCCATATTATGGAAAGTGATCTTGCAATTCAAAAAATTGTTTGCCATACTCGCGCCCAACTTCAGGAGGAGACAACGATGTCCGCAATGCCCGACCTTCCCGCCGACGCATCCGACGGCGATCCCCAGGAAACCCGCGAGTGGCTCGATGCGCTGCAGGCGCTGATCGCCGCCGAAGGGCGCGAGCGCGCGCACGGCCTGCTCGAAGCGCTGCTCGACCAGGCGCGGCAGGACGGCGTCGACATGCCCTTCTCGGCCAACACCGCCTACGTCAACACGATCCCGCCCGACCTCGAGGAACACAACCCCGGCAACGTCGAAGTCGAGGAAAGGCTGCGCGCGTACATGCGCTGGAACGCGATGGCGATGGTCGTTCGCGCCAACCGCCTGCACCCGGCCGACGGCGGCGACCTCGGCGGCCACATCGCGTCGTTCGCGTCGCTGGCGACCATGCTCGGCGCCGGCTTCAACCACTTCTGGCACGCGCCCAGCGAGGACCACGGCGGCTACCTGATCTACTTCCAGGGCCACTCGGCGCCCGGCATCTATGCCCGCGCGTTCATGGAAGGGCGCCTGGACGAGCAACAACTGTTGAACTTCCGCCAGGAGGTCGACGGCAAGGGCTTGTCGAGCTACCCGCACCCGAAGCTGATGCCGAATTTCTGGCAGTTCTCGACCGTGTCGATGGGCCTCGGCCCGATCATGGCGATCTACCAGGCGCGCTATCTGAAGTACCTGCACGCGCGCGGCATCGCCGACACTTCCAAGCGCAAGGTCTGGGTGTTCTGCGGCGACGGCGAAATGGACGAACCCGAATCGCTGGGCGCGATCGGGCTGGCCGCGCGCGAAAAGCTCGACAACCTGGTGTTCGTCGTCAACTGCAATCTGCAACGCCTCGACGGCCCGGTGCGCGGCAACGGCAAGATCATCCAGGAGCTCGAAGCCGAATTCCGCGGTTCGGGCTGGAACGTGCTCAAGCTGATCTGGGGTTCGTACTGGGACCCGCTGCTGGCGCGCGACAAGGACGGCATCCTGCGCCGGGTGATGATGGACGTGCTCGACGGCGACTATCAGGCGATGAAGGCCAACGACGGCGCTTTCGTGCGCAAGCACTTCTTCGGCCGCGACCCGCGCCTGCTGGAGATGGTCAAGCACATGAGCGACGACGACATCTGGCGCCTGAACCGCGGCGGCCACGATCCGCAGAAGGTCTACGCGGCGTTCCACGCCGCGGCGAACCACCAGGGCCAGCCGACGGTGCTGCTGGTCAAGACGGTCAAGGGCTACGGCATGGGGCAGGCGGCCGAGGCGCGCAACATCGCGCACCAGGTCAAGAAGCTGACCGACGAAGACATCCGCGAATTCCGCGACCGCTTCAACATTCCGGTGCCCGATCACGAGCTGTCCAAGCTGCCGTTCTTCAAGCCGGCCAACGACACGCCCGAGATGCAGTACCTGCACGCGCGCCGCAAGGCGCTCGGCGGCTACCTGCCGCAGCGCCGCGAGAAGGCCGACGAGCAGTTGCCGATTCCGCCGCTGCACGATCTGTTCAAGCCGGTGCTCGAGGCCACCGCCGAAGGGCGCGAGATCTCGACCACGCAGGCCTATGTGCGCTGCCTCAACCAGTTGCTGCGCGACAAGACGCTGGGACCGCGCGTGGTGCCGATCCTGGTCGACGAGACGCGCACCTTCGGCATGGAAGGGCTGTACCGGCAGATCGGCATCTATGCCCCCGAAGGCCAGAAATACACCCCGGTCGACCGCGGCGAAGTGATGTACTACCGCGAGGACAAGGCCGGCCAGATCCTGCAGGAAGGCATCAACGAGGCCGGCGGCATGTGCTCGTGGATCGCCGCGGCGACTTCGTACTCGCACAGCAACCGCATCACGATCCCGTTCTACATCTACTACTCGATGTTCGGTTTCCAGCGCATCGGCGACCTGGCGTGGGCCGCCGGCGACATGCTCGCACGCGGCTTCCTGCTCGGCGGCACCTCGGGGCGCACGACGCTCAACGGCGAGGGCCTGCAGCACGAGGACGGCCACAGCCAGTTGATGGCGGCGAACATCCCCAACTGCGTCAGCTACGACCCGACCTTCGCCCACGAAGTCGCGGTGATTCTGCACAGCGGCTTGAAGCGCATGGTCGAGCAGCAGGAAAACGTGTTCTTCTACCTGACCCTGCTCAACGAGAACTACGCCCAGCCGGGTCTGAAGGCGGGCACCGAGGCCGAGATCCTCAAGGGTATGTACCTGTGCAAGGAAGGGCCGAAGCTGACGCCGCGCGTGCAGCTGCTCGGCTCGGGTTCCATCCTGCGCGAGGTGCTCGCCGCGGCCGAGTTGCTCGAGAGCGACTGGGGTGTCGCGGCCAACGTCTGGAGCTGCCCGAGCTTCAACGAGCTGGCGCGCGACGGCGCCGCCGCCGAACGCTGGAACCTGCTGCACCCGGACGCTGCGCCGCGCGCCAGCTTCGTCGCGCAGCAGCTCGAACGCCACACCGGTCCGGTGGTGGCCAGCACCGACTACGTGCGGCTGTTCGCCGAGCAGATCCGCCCCTACCTGCCCAAGGGGCGTGCCTACCGCGTGCTCGGCACCGACGGCTTCGGCCGTTCGGACACGCGCACCAAACTGCGTCGGCATTTCGAGGTCGATCGCCATTTCGTCGTGCTGGCCGCGCTGCGCAGCCTGGCCGATGAAGGCACGCTGCCGGCGGCCAAGGTCGCCGAAGCGATCGCGAAATACGGCATCGACGCCGATCGCATCGATCCGCTTCTGGCCTGAACTCGCACGACCCGAACGACTGAAAGGAGACAGCCCATCATGGCCGTGATCGAAGTGAAGGTGCCGGACATCGGCGATTTCAAGGACGTCGAAGTCATCGAGCTGCTGGTGCAGCCCGGTGACCGCATCGCCGTCGAGCAGTCGCTGCTGACGGTGGAAAGCGACAAGGCGAGCATGGAGATTCCGAGCAGCGCGGCCGGGATCGTCAAGAGCTTGCGCATCAAGATCGGCGACAAGGTCAGCGAAGGCAGCGTGATCGCCGAGCTCGAAGCCGACGACGCCAGGAAGGACGAGCCCAAGCCCGCTGAAGCGAAGCAGGTCCAAGCTCAGGACGACGGCAAGGCCGCGGCGAAGCCGGCAGCGCCGGCGCCGGCACCGGCGCCGGCCGAAGTCGGCGTCGGCTATGCGTCGGAGCCTATCCAGCACGTGCCGCCGACCGGCGCGCTGCCGCCGCTGGCGCCGGCGCCGCACGTCGCGGCGCTGCCGCACGCGTCGCCCAGCGTGCGCCGGCTGGCGCGCGAATTCGGCGTGCCGCTGGCCGAAGTCAAGGGCAGCGGGCCGAAGGGGCGCATCACTGCGACCGACGTGCAGGCCTTCGTCAAGGCGGTGATGGCCGGCGGCGCTGCGTCGCGCGCGGCCGCGCCGGCTGCGTCGCGCGGCACCGGTCTCGAGCTGCTGCCGTGGCCCAAGGTCGATTTCGCCAAGTTCGGTCCGGTGCGCAGCGAGCCGCTGTCGCGGATCAAGAAGATTTCCGGGCCCAACCTCGCGCGCAACTGGGCGATGATTCCGCACGTCACCCAGTTCGACGACGCCGACATCACCGAGCTCGAGGACTTCCGCAAGCGCAGCAACGACAAGCTGGGCAAGAACGGCGTCAAGCTGACCATGCTCGCGTTTGTGATGAAGGCCTGCGCCAGCGCGCTGAAGGCGATGCCGGCGTTCAACGCGTCGCTCGACGAAGCCGGCGAGAACCTGATCCTGAAGGATTACGTGCACCTGGGTTTCGCCGCCGACACGCCGCAGGGCCTGGTCGTTCCAGTGCTGCCCGACGTCGACACCAAGGGGCTGGCGCAAATCGCCGGTGAAATGGCCCAGCTCGCCGCGGTGGCGCGCGAAGGCCGGCTCAAGCCCTCGGACATGCAAGGCGCCAGCTTCACGATTTCCAGCCTGGGCGGGGTCGGCGGCACCGCGTTCACGCCGATCATCAACGCGCCCGAAGTCGCCATCCTCGGCCTGTCGAAATCGCAGATCAAGCCGGTGTGGGACGGCGCGGCGTTCCAGCCGCGGCTGCTGCTGCCGCTGTCGCTGTCTTACGACCACCGCGTGATCGACGGCGCGATGGCCGCGCGTTTCACCACGCTGCTCGGCGAACTGCTCGCCGACCTGCGCCGCGTGCTGCTGTGAGGGCCACGAGATGAGCATTGAAATCAAGGTTCCCGACATCGGCGACTTCAAGGACGTCGAAATCATCGAGCTGTTGGTGCAGCCCGGCGACCGCGTCGCGGTCGAGCAGTCGCTGCTGACGGTGGAAAGCGACAAGGCGAGCATGGAGATTCCGAGCAGCGCGGCCGGGGTCGTCAAGAGCTTGCGCGTCAAGATCGGCGACAAGGTCAGCGAAGGCGCGGTGATCGCCGAGCTTGAAGCCGACGAAGCGGCGCCGGCCGAAGCAAGGCCAGAAGCGAAGCCCGAAGCAAGGCCGGAATCGAAGCCCGAAGCGAAGCCCGCGCCGGCGCCCGCCGAGGTCGGCGCGGTCGACCACGACTGCGACGTGCTGGTGCTCGGCGCCGGCCCCGGCGGCTATTCGGCGGCGTTCCGCGCCGCCGACCTCGGCTTGAAGGTCGTGCTCGTCGAGCGCTATGCGACGCTGGGCGGGGTGTGCCTGAACGTCGGCTGCATCCCGAGCAAGGCGCTGCTGCACGTCGCCGCGGTGATCGACGAGGCCGCGCATTTCGCCGACCTCGGCGTCGAGTTCGACGCGCCGCGCGTCGACCGCGCGAAGCTGGCCGCGCACAAGGCCAAGGTCGTCGCCAAGCTCACCGGCGGCCTGAGCGCGATGGCGCGCATGCGCCGTGTCACCGTGGTGCGCGGCGACGGCCGCTTCGTCGACGGCCATCATCTGCAAGTCGAGCTGACCGAAGGCGGCGGGCGGGCGACCACCGGGGCGCGCCAGCTGGTGCGCTTCAAGCGCGCGATCATCGCCGCCGGCAGCCAGGCCGTGCACCTGCCCTTCCTGCCCGACGATCCTCGCATCGTCGACTCGACCGGCGCGCTGGCGCTGCAGCACGCGTCGCGCAACATGCTGATCGTCGGCGGCGGCATCATCGGGCTCGAAATGGGCACGGTCTACTCGACGCTGGGCTCCAGGCTCGACGTCGTCGAGATGCAGGACGCGCTGATGCCCGGCGCCGATCGCGATCTCGTTCGCGTGTGGCAGAAGGTCAATGCCGGGCGCTTCGACCGCATCATGCTGAAAACGCGCACGGTGGCCGCCGAGGCGCGCGACGACGGCGTCTGGGTCAGCTTCGAAGGCGACGGCGCACCAAGCGAGCCGCAGCGCTACGACCTGGTATTGCAGGCGGTCGGGCGCAGCCCCAACGGCGGCAAGATCGGCGCCGAGCACGCCGGTGTCGCGGTCGACGCGCGCGGCTTCATCGCGGTCGACGCGCAAATGCGCAGCAATGTCGCGCACATCCACGCGATCGGCGACCTGGTCGGCCAGCCGATGCTGGCGCACAAGGCGGTGCACGAGGGCCATGTCGCGGCCGAGGTCTGCGCCGGCGAGCTGCTCGGCGACGACAAGCTCGCGCGCGCCGCGTTCGACGCGCGGGTGATTCCCAGCGTGGCCTACACCGATCCGGAAATCGCCTGGGTCGGGCTGACCGAGGACGCCGCGCGGCAGCAGGGCGTCAAGCTGCACAAGGGCTTGTTCCCGTGGAGCGCTTCGGGGCGGGCGATCGCCAACGGTCGCGACGAGGGCTTCACCAAGCTGCTGTTCGACGCCGACAGCGGGCGCATCGTCGGCGGCGGCATCGTCGGCACCCACGCCGGCGACCTCATCGGCGAGATCGCGCTGGCCATCGAGATGGGCGCCGACGCGGTCGACATCGGCAGCACGATCCATCCGCACCCGACGCTCGGCGAGTCGATAGGCTTGGCCGCCGAAGTGGCCGAAGGGGTTTGCACGGACGTGCCGAAGAGGTAGGGCCCCCTGAGCAGCCGGGCGCGGGGTGAGGGCCCCCCGAGCGGCCGGGCGCGAGCCCGGCCGCACCCCCCCAAGGGGGGCCCGCCGCGCCTTCGGGCGGCCGTGCGGCGCGGGCGGCCTCGGCAGCGCGGGGTGTTGCGCTTCGGCGGCTGTGACAGGCGTCGACCTGAATCGTCTACGCGCTCCGGGGGGAATGGCCGCGCGGGGCGGTGCGCTTCGGCGGCTGCGGCAGGCGTCGACCTGGATCGTCCACGCGCTCCGGGGGGAATGGCTGCGCGGGGTGTTGCGCTTCGGCGGCTGCGGCAGGCGTCGACCTGGGTCGTCCACGCGCTCCGGGGGGAATGGCTGCGCGGGGTGTTGCGCTTCGGCGGCTGCGGCAGGCGTCGACCTGGGTCGTCCACGCGCTCCGGGGGGAATGGCTGCGCGGGGTGTTGCGCTTCGGCGGTGGCGGCAGGCGGGTAATGTCCCCGGGCGTGGTGTAAGTCTTTGGAGCGGTGAGCTGCGAAGGGCGTAGCCCGGAGCAGCTCGCCGCGCGCCGGTCGTCCCTGGTGATGGGGGTGGCCATCGTGAAGTCCGGATAAGGTTGAGGTGCGACCCACCAATCCTTGTCTGAAGGAACCACGATGACCAACGCAACTATCGCACTGACCGAGCTCGCTGAGAAGGGGGCTGACGTCGACGTGCTGCGCCAGATGGTGCAGTTCATGGCCCAGCGCCTCATGGAGATCGATGTCGAGGGGCGCTGCGGCGCCGGCTACGACGAGAAGAGCGCGGCCCGCCTGAACAGCCGCAACGGCTACCGCGACCGGACCTGGGAGACACGCGCCGGCACGGTCGAGCTCAAGATCCCCAAGCTGCGTCAGGGCAGTTACTTCCCCGAGTTCCTGGAGCCGCGGCGCACCGCCGAGAAGGCGCTCACCGCCGTGATCCAGGAGGCGTACGTGCACGGCATCTCCACGCGCTCGGTCGACGACCTGGTCAAGGCCATGGGCATGAGCGGCGTCTCCAAGAGCCAGGTGTCGCGGCTGTGCGGCGAGCTCGACGAACAGGTCGGCGCCTTCCTCAACCGGCAGATCGAGGGCGACTGGCCCTACCTCTGGATCGACGCCACCTACGTCAAGACGCGCGAGGCCGGCCGCATCGTCAGCGTGGCCGTAATAATCGCCGTCGGCGTCAACACCGAGGGCCAGCGCGAGGTGCTGGGCATGAAGGTCGGCGCCTCGGAGGCCGAGCCGTTCTGGACCGAGTTCCTGCGCAGCCTCAACCGTCGCGGCCTGCGCGGGGTCAAGCTGGTCATCAGCGACAGCCACGAGGGCATCAAGGCCGCCGTCTCCAAG
>MLJW01000592.1_pt1 | contig 13709 bp, 15 predicted proteins | sample 888231 | NCBI WGS metagenome assembly MLJW01 (sample SAMN05788063, study PRJNA343431) | mine drainage metagenome | isolation source: sample collected from the inflow into an acid mine drainage treatment plant... | place: Germany: Lusatia, lignite mining district
TGCGCCGATTCGTTCTTGAAAACTCAAGCCTCTGCACCTTGGATTCTTTCATCGCGTGTCACCTCGTTTTTTATTTGCAACTCTATCAATGATAGAGATTTGAGGGACACGCGATACCTATTTCATGCAATATTCAGGCTAGCCCCATGAGTGAGTACAGCGTCTACATCGTCCGAAATCCGAACGGGCGCCTGTACATTGGCGTGAGCGATGATGTCGCTCGTCGTATCCGGCAACACAACGACGGCGAGTCGACGTGGACCAGTACACGAGGACCTTGGGCCTTGATCTGGTCCAAAGGCGGAATGGATCTCTCGGCCGCGCGAAAGCCCGAAAACCTTCTCAAACGCCAGAAAGGTGGAGCAGGACTCTATCGGTTAACCGGCCTTCAACCCAGCTCGTCAGGCTCATAATCCCGCCACCGCGGGATCCTTGGTTCAAATCCAAGCCCTGCACACAATTTAAGCAGAACGCCCTCGGAAGATTCCGAGGGCTTTTTGTTTAAATTGCCCTGAGCCCGTCGAAGGGCTGATCGCGGGTCTACACCAAAGGCTGATCGACGTCTCCAGGCGTGTTGGTCGCCAAAATCGGACACCAAATGGACACCGCGATTACTCGCTGCCCTTTTAAACCTTCCGGCGAAGTCTCGCGACTTCCGATCGCCACATTCCAAACGGGTTCTACACCCAACGGCGGCACGGACCCGTCCACCACGCCCGATTCACATCAATATTGATGTTCTTCACTACGGAGTTCACCGTAGCCTTTTGCAAAGCTCAGTATGGACGGTGCCCGGTGCGCAACTTTCTCGACGGCTTCAACGATTCTCACCCCACGGGTCCCGCAGCTCGTCGGACCGACTGGCTCAGGAGGCAGGCGTCATGAAAAAGACCAACTTCAACCGTTATCTGGAGCAGCAGCTCAAGGACCCGTCCTTCGCCGCGCGATTCAAGCGGGCGGGTGAAGCTTGGGACGTCGCCCTGCAACTTGCCGCCCTGCGCGAGCAGGCCGGACTCTCGCAGCGGCAGCTTGCCGCCCTGCTCAAGACTTCCCAGCAGCAGATCAGCCGCCTCGAGTCCCCTGGCTACGAAGGCCACTCGCTGAGCATGCTCCGCCGCGTCGCCACCGCCCTGAAGGCGCGCGTCCGGGTCGTGATAGAGCCGGAGCCGGCTGAGCCTCTACAGGTTACTGAGGAGCCAGCCCGCTATCGGACAAGACGTCATCACCGGCGCACCCCATGAACCTGTTGGCCAAAGTCCTTGCGCCGGTTCTGGATGTCGCCGCGCTCATGGCTTGGCATCCGTCCTGGCGCTGGCGGACGCGTCCGGGCCCCGCTTCCTTCGTGGCGCGAGCCGCCGTACAGGCACCTGCCTTCCTACCCGATCAAGCACTACCCTCGCACCGTCACAGCTTCGTTATCGCAGGGGACATGCCGTCTGTTCTTCAGCGGCCTGTCCCAGTATATGATTCTAACCTTCGTCCTCAAAATAGTTCTGATCCAGTTCGTGGATCTCGTAGGTCTTGAGCACGCGGACTCCGATTCTGTGGCGGATCATGAGGTCGATGAGCATTTCGCCGTCGACGAGGACGACCTTCGTATTCAGGCCCCGGGCGACGAACTCGTGGGCGCTGTCCTGAAAGCTGCTGGTCGTGATGAAGACGCCCTTCGTGACGCCTTGCCCTGAAAGAGAGCCGACGAAAGCCTGGACCTCCTTGCGGTCGATCTTGCGGTCGGGTCGGTAGCGCTTGGCTTGGACAAGGATCTGGTCGAGACCGAGGGTATCCTGATTGATGCGACCATCGATGCCCTCGTCGCCGCTCTGCCCCACGTGCTCGGCGGCGTCCTCGCGAGTGCCGCCGTAGCCCATGGCGACGAGAACATCGAGCACCAGGCGTTCGAAGAATTCCGGGGTCTGGCTGAGGATGGACTCGATGAGTCGGCTGCGAAGTTCCGCGCGGAGGATTCCGACTTCACGCTCGATGAGCTCTTGCGGAGTCGCGTGGCCTTCGGACGTGGGTTCGGAGTCAGGTGCCTTCCCTTGCTGTCGTTCCCGGCGCTTCGCGCTGCCCAATTCCCAGGCTTCGTTGTAGCCCGGAATCGCTTCAAGATCTTTGACGGTGATGGCGCTGGGATGCGCCTTGAGGAAGTCCAGCCCCCGTTGGGTTGCCGTGTAGAACTTCGGGGCGGATTTTTCGATGAGCCCAGCCTTGGTCAGGAAGGTGAAAGCCCAGCCGGTACGATTCCTCATCACCAAACCCCCGCTCGCCAAAGTCTGAGCGGCTTCTTCCGGGGAAAGGCGGAATTCGGTGGTCAAGGCTTCATGGGCCAGACGCCGCGAAATCGGTTTCTGGCTGGCCAGCACCAACACGGGGCGCAGGAGTTTATCAAAGGTTGGGATGGGCATGGGGGAAATGATTATCCAAAGAAGCAGGCGTTGGCGTCCTCATGCACGACGCGCAGGGCTTCGGCGAGACTCGGTACCTCGGGGCAGGGAGGATAACTATGCCACTTGAGGTCGGCGCGTTGCCAGAAGATGCGCCAGCGATCTGAGCTTCGGACATAGGTCAGCTTGGCGATCTTCTCCTCCGTGAAGCGCGTTGGATCATTGAAAACCGGCCGCACGAAGAAGAGCTCGATGGATTGCTCGGTGAATCGCTGGCCTTCCCTCATCTGGTCGCGGATGTGCAGAGGCGGACGACGCTTCGACCAGAAGAGTTTTTCAATCAGCGCGGCGTGCGCTGCCACTTCGAATTCGGTGAAGGCCATACTGGTTTACTGGTCTGACTCCAAGGCGCGGTTCATCTCCTTTCGAGATATCCGGAGACCCATGGGAAGCGGGGCTTGTTGTCATCGGGCCGGTAGATCGCTCCGGAGGAAAAAAGGCCCTGACCTACGGGATAGAAATGATAAGAAAAGCGAGTGGGAATACTCATGGGGAAGTGAGTTCGGCGACGGCTGCGGCGAGGAGCGCTTCGGCGGTGCGGCGAGCGGTGGCGAGTTGGGTTTCCAGAGTATCGACCAATGCCATCAGTTCGTCCACCTTCGCCACGATCCTGCGTTGTTCTGCGACGGGGGGAAGGGGGATGGGGAGATTGCACATGACTTCACGCCCTACATTCTTCATCGAACTACTCGTGCCCGCTGCGTTGCGAGCGTAGTAGGCTCGCGATGCGTCCGAAGTGTTGGCCAAGTTGACGAAGCCTTTCTCGACTTCATCCGAAAACGTGAAGCGAACAATCTTGTCGCTCATCATCAGGCGTGGCGGCGTTTTATCCACAACAACGCTTCGGGCCACCAACTCTTCCGTGTTGGCTCGTGAGAGAAGGAAATCGCCGGGTTGAACCTCGCAATCTGGTCGCGGCTCCATGCCAAGCGGAAGCGCTTTATTCTCCTCGGGCTTGAAAACTCCCCAAGACACAGCGCTGACTTTCAAAATACCCCAGTTCTCTCCTTCACGAGCTTCGGAATGACATTGCGGACTCCAGCCGGAATCACTCGTGAGCGAAATGTTTCCGAGCCGAACCCAAGACCACGATAATGGAACATCATACGGGGATTCGTCCTGAGAAACTGGAGCGTATTCCTTCACCTTCTTCAACCGGCGCATTGCCGCGATGCGAGCAACCAACACCTCCGCCGGTTCGTCGCTGGGATCCTGCGGCACGAGTTTGCCTTGGACGGCGAGGGTGAGGATCGTCTTGCGGAGGTCGGCGGGGGAGATCGCGAAGCTTTCGTGGAAGAGGTAGTGGAGGTTGGCCGGGGTCGGTGCCTCGGCGAAGCGGGCCAGGGCGGCGCGGGACAAGGCGGCGTGGCGGGTCTCCCGGTCCTTCAATTGCTCCTCCAAGCGGTCGCACACGGCCATCAGTTCGTCCACCTTCGCTATGATACGCTTCTGCTCGGCGAGAGGCGGGAGGGCAATCAGAATGCTATTCATCTTGGCCTGATTCATTTTCGGCTGCGCCGAACCGGTGACGTAGGGCTCAAGATTGATTGCATTTATATGAAGCTCGATGAAGCGCAGGAATTCCTCTGAGATTCCGTCAATCACGTGGGCGTGATTGTTTACCCAGTATTTTCCGCGAGCGATGAAAGCAATGGGTGTTGAGCGGTTAATGAGGTTAGCTCCGTCTTCACCGACGAGTAGGAGCGGCTTGTCGAAGAGGTAGTTGTCGATCTTGTCGATTACGCCCGAAGCGCCGTAGTAATCGTATGTCTTGGCCTTGGTTTCGCGCTCTTCCTTACTGACCGGGATGCGCTCGCCATCACGGTTGACAACGATTTCTCCAAATCGCACCCGAATCCAAGATGCTGGAAGCGCGTAGGCGCCGTCGTCTGCGGGCACTGGAACGACAGCCGTTCGACCACGAGGTTGTCCTGACTTTTCCAACGCTGATTTGTGAGCAGCAATTTGATCGAGTAAATCAAGTGCTGTCCCCTCGCTGATGTCCTGGTGGACGAGTTTTCCCGCGATGGCCAGGTGCCGTATCAACTCCCTCATCTTCGCCACCGCATCCGGCGTATCAGCGAAGAGGTCGAACTTCTCGATAAAGGTCTCGATCTTCATTCTGAGGTCCCGGTGCTGTCGGTCGGGGCGCGGTGGAGTTCCTGTTTCAGCTTGGCTCGGCATCGCCTCACAGAACTTTCCTGCCTTCGCATAGGTTGATGAGCTCAGCGAGGGCCAGGACATGGGGCCGACGGCCGGCGCCTTCACGGATGGTGTGAAGGATGCCACTGTGGCGGAGCTTGCCGAGGAGGGTGGCAACCATCGGAGCACTGGGCATGTGCTCCAGCTTCGTGAGGTCGCTGCTGCGGAAGATGGGGCGCTCGAATATGAAGTCGAGCAACGGAACGGCGAACTGGGAGTGTGTGAGGTCGATCACCTGTGTTTTGAGGCGTTCGTAAAGGTCCTGTATTGCCCGAGCCTTTTCGGTGTTGGCCGAGGCTTGCACGGTGACGCCTTCAAGAAAAAAGGCACACCAGTGGGTCCAACTGCCCGGTTGGCCGAGGTCGCGCAACAGAGCGATATAGTCATCGCGCCTGGCCTCGAAAAAGGCGGAGAGATAGAAGCAGGGGCGGCTCAGGATTTTCTTTTCGTAGAGAAAGAGCGGTATGACCATCCGCCCGAGGCGACCATTGCCATCGAGGAAGGGGTGGAGAATTTCGAACTGGGCGTGGACGAGGGCCAGTTGGATTAACGCGTCCGGGGCATCCGAATGCCAGTAGGCTTCCCAGCGATTGAGGTGCTCTTGCAGGACAAGCGGCGATGGAGGAACAAAAACGGCCTCTTCGATCGGGCAGTTGGGCTTCCCGATCCAATTCTGGGTGGTCCGAATGCGGCCCCGGGCCTTGTCGTACCCCCGCACACTGTCCATCAGCACCTCGTGCAACCGGAGCAGCGAGTTGAGGCAGAACGGACGGTCCGCAAGGAGCTTAACGGAGAGCCCAAGCGCGTTGCGGTAGTTGATGATTTCATGAATGTCCTCGCGCTGGGCAACGTCTGCAGGGCTTTCCCCGGCCTCGAACTTCAAGACATCCTGAAAGTCCGCCTGCGTGCCCTCTATCTTCGACGACAGAACGGCTTCCTGGGTGGTCAACGGAGCCAGCAAGACATTGGGATTGGGAATTCCGTAAAACAGGCCATCCAGGGTGGCGATAGCCCGATTTGCCTTTCCAGCCGCAGGCATCAGGGCCAGAAAATCGATCTCTCTTGGCGGAAGCGTCTCGGGTTCAAATGGATGCATCGTGATCGGCTTGTGTTAAGCAAAATTGTGGCAACGGGCGTTGCGATAAGCAATACGCGTTTTACTTAAAGCAAGCCGCCTTTTGCCTGATCCGCTTGCGACAAGCATGATCCAGGAGTTTTCGCTATCAGCGCTTAAGCGCCTCCAGAATTTGTGCCTTCAGCTTGGACCGTGTGGAGGCAATCTCGACGAGGAGCTTTTCGTACTCGGGCAGGAGGTGGTCGACATCCCCCACCCCTTCGTCAGGGCGGTGGGGATTCTTCAGGTCGAGGTTGTAGTTACCGGCTCGTATCTGGTCGATGGAGACACGCCAGGCCTGCTCGTTTTCCACGCGGCCCTTGAAACCGTCGGCCTCAATCCCCCACCAGGCGCGCTCGGCCTCGAATTCCTCGATGCGGATAGGTTTGCCCTTGTTGTAGCTCTTGGCGCCCTCGGGGTACGGGTGTTCGTAGTACCAAACTTCCTTAGTGGGCGTGCCCTTGGTGAAGAAAAGGAGGTTGGTGCGGATCCCCGTGTAGGGATTGAAGACCCCGTTGGGTAGGCGGACGATGGTGTGCAGGTTGCACTCGGTGAGCAGGGCCTCCTTGATGCGCGTCTTGACGCCTTCGCCGAAGAGGGTGCCATCGGGCAACACCAGACCGGCGCGGCCACCGGCCTTGAGGATCTTCATGATCAGCACGAGGAAGAGGTCGGCGGTTTCCCGGGTGCGGAATTCGTTCGGATAGTTGGACTCGATGCCATCCTCCTCCATGCCTCCGAAGGGAGGATTGGTGACGATCACATCCACGCGTTCCTTCGGACCCCAATCGCGCAGGGGACGAGCAAGGGTGTTGTCGTGGCGAACATTGGACGGCACGTCGATGCCGTGGAGCATGAGGTTGGTCATGCAGAGGACGTGGGGAAGGTGCTTCTTCTCTATGCCGGAGAAACAGTCCTGAATGAGGCGCTCGTCGGCCTCGGTCTTGGCCTGCTTGCGCAGGTGCTCGATGGCGCACACGAGGAAGCCGCCGGTTCCGCAGGCCGGGTCGAGGAGGGTCTCGCCAAGCGTGGGGTTTACCTGCTCGACGATGAACTGAGTGACAGCGCGTGGCGTGTAGAATTCACCGGCATTGCCTGCGGACTGGAGGTCCTTGAGCAGCTTCTCGTAGATATCGCCGAACATGTGGCGATCAGAAGCGGCGAGACGGCGTGAACGACAAAGGGACAACCATGAGTACCCACCTTAGTAACCTCAAAAATCGTCCAGTAACATAGGCCTTGTTACTTTGCTCAGCCGGCCCGAGGAGATCACGTTTTACCTTTTACCTTGGCTGGACGAAACGTCGGAATTTAATTCCTAATTACCCCTCCAACACTATTTGTTAGGCTCTTCCTATTAATTTCTTACATCAACCATTTTGCTCGACCTGTTATGCTAAGCGGTTAGTATATTTTCGATGGATCATGCCACTTTCAGTCGCAGGGGCGGGCGGGCGCGGTCAGCGGCGAAGACGGCCGCGAATCGGGCCAAGGCTGCTGCGTATTGGGAGGCCGTGCGCTCCGGACAAAAACCCGCGCCGCGGCGGCCTCGGGTGCCGCCCTCGCCTGAAGAGCTGGGCCGGTTGCTGGCGGATGCCTGTCGGAAGGCCGGCATCGTGCAACTCGAGGTGTTCGGATCGGTGGCCCGCGGCGAAGCACGGCGGGGAAGCGATGTGGATTTGATCGCCACTTTCGGCACGAACCCCGGCCTGTCGTTTTACGCTCTCGAGCAGGACCTGACGGCGTTAGTCGGCACCCCCGTTCATCTGCTGACCCGCGACGCGGTCGAGGCTATGACCAACCCCTACCGACGCGCCTCAATCCTGTCCGACGCCAAGGTGATCTACCGTGCCTAAGTCGTCTCCAATATCCCAGGACACCACCCTCTACGACATGCTGGAGGCTGCGCGCCTGATCCGCGACTACACCTCAGGCGTGACCTACGAGGCGTTCGCGGCGAACAACGAAAAACGCGACGCCGTCGCGCTGCGTCTCTCGGTGATCGGCGAATGCGCCTCCAAGATCGACAAGGACACCGAAGCGATCCTGCCCGCCATCCCATTCAAACACCTCCGCGGCCTTCGCAACCGGATCACGCATGATTACGGGACCGTCGATTTCTCGATCGTCTGGGCCGTGGTCCAGAAGGACATCGCGCCGCTTATCTCCACGCTCGAAGCCCACCTCGCGGGCAGATTGCCGGGCTGAGGCGGGACGATCAGGCACTACCGTGAATGCCGTACGGTGGAGCGGCGGTGCCGAGGGATCGATGTGGAGTGCGGTCCCGCTCCTGCGGGACCGCTTTCGACGAGGGGTCTCGCCCCTCGCGCCGGTAGGCAAAGCCTCCCGTGCACAGCGAGGTTGAACCTCGCACTCCATAAAAGACGGCGACCGGTTTGTTTTTGAGTGCTGAGCCTCGGCTCAGCTTTTCGGGACGTGTGGCGACGCTGGGGCTCGGCGCACGTCGTAACGGAGCGCCGTCATGCCGTTCTTGTAGGCTTTGATTTCCGCCAGGTGGAGGGCGATGTCGCGGTGGAGGGACTCGAAGAAGGAGATCCCCTCCCCGATCAGGACGGGCACGATGAAGTAGCGGATTTCATCGGCGAGCCCTAGGCGGAGGCAGGCGCCCGCAAGCGAGCCGCCACCCGCAACCCAGATGCTGCCATAGGCGGGGCGCAGGCGTTCGTTCACGAGGCGCGCAAGGTCACCGTCGCAGAACTCCACGGTTGCACGTGTCCGCGGCAAGATGCGCCGCGTGAGCACGAACACCGGCTTGTCGCCGTACGCCCACCCGAATCCTTTCGCTTCGAAGTCCAGCGCCGTCTCGTAGGTCCTCGAGCCCATGACGTAGCAGCCGATCGACTCGAGGAAGGACGCGATGGACGCTGGATCCATCGCCTCCCCCGCGGCGTAGTCGTCCGCGGTCTCGAGCCAGTCCACGCGTCCGTCCTTTCGGGCGATGAACCCGTCGAGGCTCGCAACCATGTGAATCGTGACCCGTGAGGCTGGTGTGGTCATTGGCTTTGGCGGTCGCGCTGGAGAGCGGGCGGCGTCGGAAAGGGATGCGCATCGCTCGCGTGTGGCGGCCGCCGAATCCTAGATGCGGAAAGGCCAAAAATCAAAACGCTCCTTCGACGCGGAGGCCACCCGAGGGAGAGACGAAACGATCCTAGGGGACACGTTTACCATTCACCTTTTCGCATGGAGAGCCGTTTTCAGCGCTGGGTGTGCGTCGGCGGGGGCGCCGGTCAATGGACGCGGGTGGGGCGCACACTTTAGAAATCTCGGGCCACCTGAAACCGCCTCAGCGAATCGTTCGGCGCCGCTTCAGACACAAATCGGGCTGACGGTGATGGTACGTCAATTGCCGGGGATAAACCATCAATGAGCTCGCTCCATCGACGGTCGGTTCGGAACAAAACGAGGGTATCACTCTATCCCAATCGCTCGGGGGTCGGCGGGGTTCAGGTCCAGTGCAATCGGGCTTCGCCCAGCGTCGCAGCGATGAAGTTCTCCGCCGGGATCGCCGTGCCGATCCAGGCGTTGCCGTCGCCGCGATGAATGGCGAAGTGAAACCCCAGCAGCTTCGGGACCCTGGGGTCGTTCGCGTCCGGCACGTAGAGTCCGGAGCCGCTGTCCCCGCCGAGCGTAACGGTCCATGGATTGCCACCAGTGTCCTGGGGAAAATGATACGTCCAGAAATACGGATAGATGTTTCTCACTCCCGGACAGAGATCCGGAATCTCACAGAAATGCCCGTGTCCCACGAGATCCACGGGTATTTGCGTGCTGGCGCCCTCGCGCTCCGCCCACACGAAAGCGCCGTCAGCAGGGCGACTCAAGGCCAGGGCGACATCGGCGTCTGAGGCGAATTCACCGCGGAAGAGCCGGGGCCACCCCGAGAGAGAAGGGTCGGGCGCGGCCGCTGCGGGAAGTCGCATCGCCATGCCGTCCACCAGGGTGGGCGGCACACCGAGGCTCGCGGGCTGAAGGCTCTCGGGGGGCAGTGCCCAGGTGCGTCCCACGAGATGAAACAGCAGGTTGGAGCTCGGGCGATTCCATGAAGGGGCGCCCGTGTTGATGAACACATGGCCCGATGAGACGGCGTAGACGTTCTCCTCTTCGTCCGACACCAGGGCGCCCGCGGTTCCGATTTCATACTGCCCCGGCGCTCCGCCCGCAGGCGGCGGCTCAAAGCCAAACAAGCGCCCGACACACAGCGGCCCGGCCGACGTCAACCTCCTCGTCCCGTCCTGCTGCTCGACCTTGCCCAGTGCGACCACGTCGAGCTCGATCGACTTTCTCGCCGTGCGTCCCGGCACTCGGTAGTAAAGGCGCTTGGGAAGCCGGTATCCGGGGGGAGGCTCCGCGAGCTTCCGGCCGACAAAGACGTGCAGACACAGCGGCCCAACGCCGCGGCTCTTCCGGAAGCACCGCTGCCTCTGCAGGAATTTCCGTCCGAACCCAAAGCCCCGGATGTCGGGCCACGTGCCAAATCGCTCGCGTGCGCAGGCGAGAGCCGCTTCCAACTCCCCGGAGAGCGCCATTGGCGTCCCAAGCCGGGCCTTTGCCCCTCGAGTCTGCATGTCACGAGTCTCCCCTGAGTGCGCCGTAGACGGTCGGAGGAGGGTCCGGAAAACGGATGATGGCGACCTGGGGAGTAGTCTCCGCGGCCACGGAGGCCTGGCAGCCCTTCAGGTCTTTCCTATTCGCCTTGGCACGAGCGACGAGGAGCTGCATCAAAGCCTCCGCATCGGCCTGGGTCGGCGGAGCCCCCTTCAGCTTCACCGCGACTTCGGTCTGGAATTTCGGATCATCCGCCGCACTCACATCGCTGCCTGCGAGATCGATCGACGAATACTTGCCATTCCAGAGTTCCTGAGTGGCGGGGTTTGAACTCCCAAAGAGCAATTCGCGCAGGCCTGTGAGCGCCTGGGCTGGACGGATTCCGTTTCCGGCCTCATCGCCGCCGTTCCGGAGCGTCTGCCCGTTTCCGCCCGAGGCCACATCGATGCGCTCCGTAGCGGGGGACAGGAACACTTCGGTGGTCGTATTGAAGCCAACCATCGTGAAGGGAGGGCACGGGATGAACGTTACATCCGGCCGCACCCACGGGGTGTTGGCGGAAATGACAAAGGTATCGAACACGAGGTCCGGATCAGTGCCGGACGGAGCCTGGGTGCCGAGCCACTGGCGGATTTCCCTGGGCTTGAGAATGGGGTACAAGCCAGGCTGGGCGATCCGAACCTCTGCAATCTTGAATACCAGGACCTCGCCGAGCAATTTGTGAGCCGAAGTGATCTCCTCCCCTGACAGGGCGCCCTGCTGTCCGCCTTTTGTCGCTAGCGCCTGCAGCGGCACCGTCGACCCGGGAGGCAGACCGGCGGCGAGCGGAGCCCAAGTTGTGAAGATATTGGCGGCCGCCGTTGAAGCCTTCGACACCTGATCGATCACGTACGGGATGAGCTTCGAGTTGTCCACCGACTGGGAGAACGTCTCCGCGGCCCAGCCGTTGCGAAGGCGCGTCTCGATCTCCGCCTTGCCGAGCCCCGCATGAGGCTGGATCACGTACTGCTCCTCGAAGTCGGGCAGGTAGACAATGTCGAACCGGTCGCCGAGCCGAGTGACAGGGTCGGTGCCGTTGATATATCCCGTGCTCGCGTGGAGCTCCGACGGAGTCGACGGGGCGGCGGGCGCCGTGTTCGGTCCCGTGAGCGAGCCCGCCGCAGCATTGGCTGCAGCAGTCCCGGCGTCGGCGGCCGCCTCGCTGGTTGCCCCCTGATTCGATCCTCTCGCTGCTCCTCCAACAACCGCAGGCGCCCGGGTCGAGAGCGTGCTCGCCAGGGCCTGAGTGATCGAGAGCTTGGTCGGAGCGATCTTCGCGACCCAGTGCGTGTTGGCCGCCGGCAGGTCCAGGAGGTAGGCCCCGGAAGAGGCGTCCCAATGGAAACTCACCAAGGCCGTGCGCTGCGCGACGGGAGTCGACTGCTTCAGGACGAGAAACGGACGCGGCAGGTAATACCGCACGCCCTTCATCGAGTCGGCCTTCTTCTGCAGTTCGTCGTTCCATACGGCGTATTGGGTCGGAGTCGGAACCTTGACGTATTCGAGACGGGAACACGCGCTGAGCACGATCATGCCCAGCGCCGCAATGAGAGCGCGCGTCCGCGGACGCAACGCAATCCGGTCGGTATTCATGGTTACCTCTGGTTAGGTTCGCTTCATCCACGGTGGCGTGGACCGGATGGGACCGGTCTCTCGGTAGCGCCGTCGCGGACGGGTTCGCCTGCTGGATCCGGCAAGTATGGCTCCACACCCATTCCGACTCAATCCAATTGGCGATCCACGGCGGGCCTCCACTGCACCCGTCCAAATGCGGCTGGGCCAGACGCGGGCGTCGGGCCGTAGAGACTTCCCGTCCAAAGACGGAGCCCCCGCTCTAACGAAGACCTGAGCTTCGGGCTATTCCGACCGACCTTTGGCAACTGACCTCTGCCGTCAGTGACCTGCTCCTCTTCGTCTCTGACTGAGCCGTCGCTTTCCGATTCGTATCTAACCCTGTTTCGGAGACTGCCGTTGGCGCCAAACGTCGATGATCGGCTGCATGGTTGGCGGGCTCTGGCTGAAGCGGAGGGTTCGCTCGTCGAACCTTATCCAGGGCTGGGCGTCCTGGATCCAAATATGGGCGACGGGCTGCAGGTTGGCGGAGTCGTCCAGCGTGCCGGCATAGACGGTCTGAAACGCCCTCCCCTCGAGACGTTCGCTCCAGAGAGCGGTGAGGCAACTCGGGCAGCGGCCGACGTTGCGGGCGATGCCACCTGCCTCCGCACGTTCGCACAGCCGGACGCTGCCCTTGGTCACCGAGAGTCCACCGTACGGTATCCTAAGCGCCATGACGAAGCTCGAGCCGCTGGTGGTCTGGCACTCCGTGCAGTGGCAGCAATAGAGCGCAATCGGCTCGGCCCTCAGCCGATAGCGCACGTCGCCGCACAGGCATCCGCCGGTTGCGTTGGTCACGATGCCGAGGCCACCCACTCGGCCGCCGTTCGCACGCACCGTGCACAGGTTGTGTGGAGGAGGTCCCGGTCCTTGAAGGACTGCTGCCCCTCCGGGGTTTGCAGGTCGCAGCCGATCAGCTCCCGGCACTGGATGGATCCGTGGCGTTGTTTGAAATGCGCGATGAACTCCCGGGTGCGGCGATAGGTGTCCTCCGTGCGGCTCTTCTCCTCCCGTTCCCCGCGCCCATGCTTCAGGCCAATCGCCATCACGGCTCCGCTGACCGCGCCACAGACCTCCTGCGCGCGCCCATACCCAGCCCCGAAACCGCACGCAACCTTCAGGGCGGTGTTTTTTTCGATGCCCAAATTTCCTGCGGTGGAATAGAGGACGGCCTGGGCACAGTTGTAGCCCGCGAGGAACTTCTCCTCGGCGATGGAGGGGCACGCTGGATTCATATGCTCCAGTTCAACGGCACATTGGCCCCCATCCGCCGCCCCCTCAGCGTCGGCGCTGACCGCCGCAGGGAATTCTGGCAAAGCTGCTCCATCGTCTTTCGCCGCCCCCACCCCGGAGGCCTCCGCCCCGAGAGGTCTGTCTAAAATAAAAGGCGGGCGGACGCTCATTCGCGTCCAAGCCCGCCCGGGAGTCGACTCAATGGCCGCCCTACTTCTTGCGCGGCCAGTAAACCAGGGTGTAGGTGCCGCCCACCAGGAACAGCACGACACCACCCCAGAAGGTCGCATGCATGTCGGGCATCTCGACCGACGGCGGATGGGAGAACTGCACGATGCCCGCGCCCAGGCAGAGGATGCCATAGACAAACAGCAGCAGGCCGATGAAGAACCAGATGGGAATGGATTTGTTTTCGCTCATGATCGCAGCACGTCAGGGGTTTGAGGGAATGCCGTTTACCAGAACATAATGTTCAGGACCACGAGCAGCACCAGGGC
>MLJW01000593.1_pt1 | contig 13674 bp, 13 predicted proteins | sample 888231 | NCBI WGS metagenome assembly MLJW01 (sample SAMN05788063, study PRJNA343431) | mine drainage metagenome | isolation source: sample collected from the inflow into an acid mine drainage treatment plant... | place: Germany: Lusatia, lignite mining district
GGGGCGAGCGTCCGCCCGGCCCAGAGGCCGCGCCACCGCAGACCCTCATGCCGCTGGAGCGCGCCGGCATGCTGCCGCCGCCGCAACCGCCGAGCCCAGCCCAGCCACCGGTTCCCGTGTACCTGCCTGACTACAACCCCGGGCTCGGCGCCGAGCCCGGAAATCCGCGCCCAGGAGATCGTCCGGAGCGCGAGTACGGCCCTGTGCCTCGCCCGCGTGCGCCGGTCCCGCTGGGGCAGGGCCAGGTCGCGCCACCGCAGACCCTCATGCCGCTGGAGCGCGCCGGCATGCTGCCGCCGCCCAGACCGCCCCAGCCGCCCCAGCCTCCGGCGCTCCTCTACTACGTGCCCGAACGCAGTGCGGGGTTCGGCGCCGAGCCCGGGAACCCACGCTCCGAGCGTCGCCCGGAGCGCGACTACGGCCCCATGCCGCAGCCCGCGCCGGCCCCGCAGCCCGGGCAGGTGGCGCCGCCGCAAACCCCCATGCCTCTGCAGCGTTCGGGCATGCTGCCACCATAAAAAACGGCGGCCGGAATTCTCCGGTCGCCGCGGTGCTCATGCGCGTTTGATTTGGTGTCGGGTGACGCGACGCTGCGCCGGGGCCGCGCGGCCCCGGGTCCTCGGCTCAGTCGTCCTGCGCGTTCGAATGCCCATCCTGATGACCGTCCTCGTGGCCATCGCCGTGGCCGAAGTGGAACAGGGTCATCATGTTGCCGATGGAGGGTTTGTTGCGCGGCACGTAGGGGTCGCCAGGGGTCGGGACCGGGTTGGGCAGGTTGTCGCGGCTGCGCTTGGTCAGCGGCGACAGGCCCCAGTTGGCCTCGATGAACTTGGCGATGGAGGCGTGGTCGGTATAGGTGTGGTCGACATCGCCGCCGCGCGAGTACGGCGACACCACGATCATCGGGATGCGCGTGCCGTCGCCGAAGAAGTCGATCGGCTGGATATAGCCCGAGTCGTAGTAGCCGCCGCCTTCGTCGAAGGTGATCATGATGGCGGTGTGCGCCCACAGCTTCTTGTTGCTCTTGACCTGGTCGATCACGCTCTTGACGAACTGCTCGTAGTGGTACGGGTTGGAGTCCGCCGGATGGCCGGCCTGGCTCTCATACGGCCGCACGAAGGACACCGCCGGCAGCGTGCCGTACTTCACGTCGGACTGGAACTGGCTCATGCCCTGCAGGTTGTTGCGCTGCGCCGAGGTCATGACCGACTTCGAGAACACGAACGGGTCGCAGATCGAGCAGTACTCGCTGGTCGGGTGGCCGTTGTTCCAGCCGCCGCTGTACCACTTCCAGGTCACGCCCTTGGCCGTCATCGCGTCGGCCAGCATCGGCATCGTCTGCGGCGGCAGCGTGAAATGGGTCGGACCCAGCGGCGCGGGTGTGCCGTCTGGGTTGTAGCCGGGGCCGTAGTTGTTCACGAGGTAGTAGGTGTCGGCCGCGCAGTTGCCGCCGTTGAAGGGCTTGTTGGGCTGGGTGTTCAGATCGTTCATGATGGCCGAAACGCCGGGCTGCGTGGGGTCCGCGCAGTTGACGTAGGAGCCGCCCGCATAGCCATCTTGCTTGTAGAAGTTGTTGGTGCCGGGCATCGGGTCGGGGTTCTCGATCTGGTTGGCCGGCGGCATGGTGGGCGTGCCGTTGGTGTTGTAGAACGCGGCGTCCCCGGCGGTGCCGATGGAGATGAAGTTGGCGCCCGTGCCGCCCATGATGGCCTGGTGGTAGTTGTCGCTGATGGCGTATTCGCGCGCAAGTTTCTTGAAGTACGGCACGTCACCGGTGTGCATGTTGTAGAAGCCCATCTGCACGCCGCCCTGGTAGGTGTCGGCCGGCGTCGTGGGCGGCACGTTCTGGCCGCCGATGCCCACGGTCTGGGCCACCCAGGTGAACAGGTCATGCTGGCCCTTGTCCACCTGCTGCCACATCTGGAAGAAGCGGTGCACCGGGTCGCCGGTGTAGGAGTCGTACGGCACGTACTTGGTGATCTGGAACGGGCCGTTGGGCAGGTTGGCCGGGAAGCGCTGGTCCGGCACGCCGGGGGGCTGGCCGTTGGCGTAGGTCGTGTTGGGTTGCGGCAGCGTGGCGTAGGGCTGGGTCTTGGTCGGGTCGAGGCGATACACGTCGGTATCGCTGGCCTGCCACTGGGCGGCCTTGCCGAAGTTCGGCCCCGGCGTGCCGTCGGCGTTGACGATGCCTTCCGACAGCAGGTTGCGCACGGTCTGGCCGTGCTTGGGCTTGTAGGTGGCGAACAGATTGTCGAAGCTGTGGTTCTCGCCGACGATGACGATCACGTGCTCGATCGGTGTGGCGGTGCGGGCAACGGGCTCGGCGCTGGCTGGCATGGGGTGCCAGGCCAGCATCGCGCTCAACGCCGTCACCGAGAAAAGGCTGGGTCTACGCATGATCAGGTTCTCCTGTGTGTGGGCACCGGCGCCGGCCCATCGGCAGGCCCCTGCCGTGTTCCTGGCCCCGGTGATCCGCAACGTAGCGACCGCGTGTGATGACTCGGTGAAGGAATCATGAAGGATTCGTGGCAATATCTGTGACTTTTTCCACGCCCTGGGCCGCGGCCCAGGGCGCTGTGCGCACGCCGGGCAGGAAGGGGCGCGCGGCGCGCACGCCCGCGTCAGTACTCGAGGTGCACGCGCAGCGTCAGCACCGTGGCGGCCGGGCCGGCGCCTGCGGCGTGCCAGATGCGCTGCAGGTCGGGTTGCACGTACACGCCATCGGCCCACTTGTAGGTGTAGTCCAGTTCCAGCACGGTTTCCGCGTGCGGCTTCCCGCGCAGGCTGGCGCGGGCCAGGCCCAGGCTCAGGCTGTCGTCCGGCCGGCCGGCGAAAGGCCGTTCCACGCGCAGGCCGAGGCCCAGGTAGCGTGGCACCGGGTCGGCCTCGCCGTCGCTCGCGCCCAACTGCAGGAAAGCGCCGTAGCGCGGTCCGGCCCGCACGTTCCAGCGGGTTTCGGCGATCGCGTAGATCCCGCCGGTGGACGGCCCCAGCAGCGGGTCGTTCTGCCGCATATGCCACAGCCCCAGCTTGAACAGCTGGCGCGGCTGGCCGTCCGCCATCGTGCCCACGCTCTTGCTGCCCTCCAGCAGCGTGAGCGCGCCGCTGGACGTGACGTGCGAAAAGTGCGGCGGATTGGCCTGCCACACGCCGGCCTGCACCGCATAGCCTTTGCCCAGCGTGGCGCCGCCCATCAGCCCCAGCCCGGGCGTGGGGAAGGTGGCGATGGCGGCATTGCCGGTGAGCGTGGGCACCGGGCCGAACGAGGCGTTGAGCAGCTGTCCGGCCAGGCCCACGGTGGCGAAGTAATAGTTCACGTCCATGATGCCCGCACGCACGAAGCCGGGGCCAAGATCCTGCCGGTAGCTCAGCTGGTAGACGCGCAGGAAGTTGGCGGCCCAGTCGTTGCTGGTGGTTTGCACCGCCCCGGTCTGCGCCGGCAGGTCGCCTTGCGTCGCCAGGCCCATGAGGCTGAAGTCCAGCTTGCCTGCGGGCCACAGCCCGGCCTTGCCGGTGTCCAGGCTGCCGCCCAGTTGCAGTAGTGCGTCGCCGGCGGCCTGGCGGCGCAGGCCGCCGGCGGTGACGGCCACCGCTTCGCTGTCCAGGTGCCCCGACCATGACAGCCCCTGGCCCAATCGGCGCGGCGGAGGCAGCGCCGGCGCATTGAACGGGGCGATCTGGAATTCGCCCCCCAGCGGCGGAGTCTGCGCCCTTGCCGGTGCCGCGGCCAGGCCGCCGAGGAGCGGCATACAGGCCGCGAGTCGTCGCAGGCGGGATGCGGGCGGCACGCTGGCAGGCGGCGCCGGGCTCAGGCGACGGTGCCTGCGTCGGCCGCCGGCCAGCCCTGCCATGGCGGCGCCAGATCGTGGGGGATGCCGAACTGCTCCAGCACCCGGCCCAGGGTGTGGTCCACCATCTCGGTGACGCTTTGCGGGCGCTGGTAGAACGCCGGCAGCGGCGGGAAAATGGTGCCGCCCATTTCCGCCACGGCGGTCATGTTGCGCAGGTGGGCCAGGTTCAGCGGCGCCTCGCGCGCCAGCAGCACCAGACGGCGGCGTTCCTTCAGGCACACGTCGGCAGCGCGGGTGAGCAGGTTGTCCGACAGGCCGATGGCGATGGCCGCCAGCGACTTCATCGAGCACGGCGCCACCACCATGCCGTCGGTGCGGAACGAGCCGCTGGCGATGCTGGCCGCGACGTCGCCGATCGGGTGCGTCTCGTCGGCGAGAAGCTCCACCTCGCGCCGCGACAGGTCCAGCTCGGCCTTGACGCTCAGCCAGCCCGCCGCGCTCACCACCAGATGCGTGTGCACACCGCCCAGGCGGCGCAGATGCTCCAGCAGACGCACGCCGTAGACGGCGCCGGTGGCGCCGGTGATGCCGACGATGAGGCGCACGCGGCGTCCGGGCTCAGGCCTTGCCGAGCAGCTGCTTGAGTTCGCCGCTTTCGTACATCTCCATCATGATGTCCGAGCCGCCGACGAATTCGCCCTTCACGTAGAGCTGGGGAATGGTCGGCCAGTTGGCGTACTGCTTGATGCCCTGGCGGATCTCCTCGTCCTCCAGCACGTTCACGCTGGTGAACTGGTCCACGCCGCAGGCTTTCAGGATTTGCGTGGCGCGGCCGGAGAAGCCGCATTGCGGAAACTGCGGCGTGCCTTTCATGAACAGCACCACGTCGTTGGATTTGACGAGCTGGTCGATGCGTTGCGTGACGTCGGACATGGGAACCTCGGGTACAGGGTTTGCGCGGATCGAATCGCCGAACCGCCAATTGTAGGTTTGGGGTGATCCTGGCGGCGCGCGGGGGGTCAAGCCCCGGACCCCGTGCCTCCCGCTGGAGCGGGGTTTGCGGCCAGGCCAGCGCGGCCTCGCCCCTTCATCCGCGCGGTTTCCCGCCTGCGCCGCCTCTCGGCTCAGGCGCGCAGGCAGCCAGCCGTCACGCGCGCGATGCCGGCCAGGTCGGGCAGGCTGCGCGCCTCGGCCAGCCCCGCGTCGCGCATCAGCGCCCGCACCGCCTCAGCCTGGTCGTAGCCATGCTCGATGGCCAGCCAGCCGCCCGGCGCGAGATGCGCCGGCGCCTCGGCGACGATGCGCCGGATGTCCGCCAGGCCGTCCGCGCTGGCGCGGCTGCCCACCAGGGCCAGCCGCGGCTCGTGCGCCAACGCCTCCAGGTGCGGGTCCGCCTGCGCCACATAAGGGGGGTTGCTCAGAATCAGGTCGAAGCGCGGCGCGTCCGGGGGCAGCGCCGCGTACCAGTCGCCCAGAAGCAGCCGCGGCGCGCCGCCCGCGCGGTCGGCGGGCAACAGGGCCTGCGCGTTGCGCGCCGCCACAGCCAAAGCCTCGGCGCTGGCGTCCACCGCCCACACCGCGGCGTGCGGGCGCGCGTGGGCCACGGCCATGGCAATCGCTCCGCTGCCGGTGCCCAGGTCCAGCACAGCCGCGCCGCGTCCCGGCGCGATGCGGGCCAACGCGAAGTCCACCAGCAGCTCGGTTTCCGGCCGCGGCACCAGCACCGCCGGACTCACCGCGAAGCGCAGGCCGAAGAACTCGCGCCAGCCCAGCACATAGGCCAGGGGTTCGCCCGCGCGCAGGCGCGCGGCCCGCGCTTCCAGGTGCCGCAGCGTTTCCGTCGCCAAGGGGGTTTCCGGATGGGCCAGCAAGGCGGCGTGCGACAGCCCCGCCACGTCGCGCAGCAGCGCCAGTCCATCCACGCGGGCCAGACCGCAATGACGCAGCCATTCGGAGGTGTGCATGCAAGTGCCGAGGGTGAATCGGAAGGTGGAAATAAATGGGTGATCCGGATTTTTAATCGAATCTCAAAGCCCGTGCATGGGGCAGGAGCGCTGGGTTCATAACTCGAATGCGCGTGGTATTGCGTCCGGCGCCTAATATAATAGGCAATGTGGCTCATCGGATTAAGATGACACGCCTTAATCGTGCCATGTATTCACGCGTGTCGGCAGAGCCGGCTCGCACTGCCGGATCGCGTGGAGTGTGCTGTAGACCTAAGGTGGGAGCCGGTCGCCGTGGCGTGGCAAGTGGCCAGGCCAATGACAGCGCCCCGGTTGTGTCAAAGGTCTCCGGCCCTAAATGGATTATTCAACATTGACGCAAGGAAAAAACAATGACCTCGTATAAAGAACTCTCGGCGAAAATCGCCGCATTGATGCAACAGGCAGAAGCCCAGCGCAAGGCTGAAATCGCCGGTGTCGTTCAGCAGATTCGCGCCCAGATGCTTGAATACAACCTGACGGTCGACGATCTGGGCATGGGCTCGGGCCGCAAGTCCGCCGCGAAGGGCTCCACCGTGGCGCCCAAATATCGCCACCCCGTTTCGGGCGCGACCTGGTCGGGCCGGGGCAAGATGCCCAAGTGGCTGGCCACGGAAGTCGCCGCCGGCAAGGACAAGGGCGTGTTCTTCATCGCCTGAGCGAGGGGTTCGCCGCCGCGATTCTTGCGCCGTGTGGTCGCGCATCGCGCATGGCGCCAAGGCCATCGAGCGCAGCCCAAGCATCAGGCCGCCGTTGCGAATTTTCAACACGCCCCGGCGCGATGTTGGCCACACGCATCGCGCGGGGCGTGAAATATTCCCGCTTTCGGCGATTTTCCGCAGTCGTGCCGTCCGTTCACCTGAACAGCGGCACGAAGCGCGACTACGCTTTCGCTAACGACTCGTATGCAAGGCTGCACATGCGCAAGCAACGCGTCCTTGAAGAACGAATACCAAGAACGTGCACCGTTTTTGCCGCCAGGGCAACCTGGAATGGTGGAGACGGAAGTACGAAGTGGTTTTAGGCGCGGTGGAAACACCGCGCTTTTTTTTACTCGCCGCCGGCGGCGTGAGGCCGCGCCCGCCCTTGCGCCGTCGCCGCCCGCCGCGCAAAAATGCGCCCGGCACGCGGCCGGGCGAAGGAAGGAACCCATACAAAACTCACCGCAGGGGGATACGGTGAGGAGCGCAGGGTAGCCCGCGCATATGGCTGGTCTATTGCGCCCGTTTTGCTCAGGGTTGGGCCTGTTGCGGCGCAGTGCTTCGGTCCCGTTTCCGCGCCAGCCTATGCTCGCGCCATGCGCATCCAGCTTGCCTCCGACCTCCACCTGGAGTTTCTCGCCCAGTTGTTTCCCGGCGAGACCACGCTTGCGCCCGCGCCCGGCGCCGACGTGCTCGTGCTGGCCGGCGACATCGGCAACGGCAGGCTGGCCACCGCGCTGTTCGCCAACTGGCCGGTGCCCGTGGTCTACGTCGCCGGCAACCACGAGTTCTACGGCCGCGACTGGATGGCCACGCGCCAGGCCCTGCGCGACACCGCCCAGGGCACCGCCGTGCATGTCCTCGACAACAGCGCCGTGGTGCTCGGCGGCGTGCGCTTCCTCGGCAGCACGCTGTGGACCGACTACCGCTACCCCTGCGCGCTCGGCCAGCGCGAGCTGATGAACCTCGCCGGCATCAGCCTCAACGACCACCGCCGCATCCTTGCCGACGATGGCCTGTTCACCCCCGACATGGCCTTGCAGGAACACCTGCGTTCCCGCGCCTGGCTGCAGGAGCAACTCGCGCTGCAGCATGCCGGCAAGACCGTGGTCGTCACCCACCACGGCCCCAGCCTGCTGTCCGTCCACCCCCGCTACAGCGCAAACCCGATCAACGCCGCTTTCGTCAGCGACCTCGGCGAACTCATGCGCGGCGTCCCCCTCTGGCTGCACGGCCATGTGCACGACAGCTTCGACTATGGCCTCAACGGCTGCCGCGTCGTCGCCAACCCGCGCGGCTACCCGCGCAACCGGGGCGAAGTGCCCAGCATGGACGCCCTCGTGTTCGAGAACCCCGCCTACCAGCCCGCCTGCGTCATCACCGTCTGACGTTCCTCGGCACCCGGAGCCGCACGGGGCCGCCACCCCGCGCCGCCAGCCCGATGCCCCCAGGCCTCGTGGTGCAATGCAGCAACGGGGCGAAAGGCGTAGCATTAGGGTATTCCCTAGGTAAAAGAACCCGAGGTCCAAAACCATGAACATCCTGAAAAGCCTTTTCAACGCCCTGTTCGGCAGCAGCGACGACACCGCGCAAGACGTGATGCGCCTGGCCGTGCGCGCCACCAGCCTGTACGAACTCGAGCACATGCTGCAAGACTGGGAGCGCCGCTCCGTGCGCGCGCTGTAAACGCACCATCAACACTCCCCTGGGCATGGCCAGACCCTCCATGCAGACCCTGGGCACCGCGAGGTGCCCATTTTTTTGGTCCGAGTGCGGGGGCCGCATAGGGCTCGAAGCCCCATCTTGCCGAGCCAATCCGGACGCAGTCGTTTGATCCTCGCTTACCCCTCCCCCAACGCCGTCAACAACTCCGCCTGATGCTCGGCATGCAGGGCGTCGAGGAGTTCGTCGAGGTCGCCGGCGAGGATGGCGTCGATCTTGTACAGGGTGAGGTTGATGCGGTGGTCGGTGACGCGGCCCTGCGGCACGTTGTAGGTGCGGATGCGGTCGGAGCGGTCGCCGCTGCCGACCAGGCTCTTGCGCTGCGCGGCTTCGCGGGCGTGGGCTTCGTCGCGCTGGCGCTGTTCCAGGCGGGCGGCGAGCACGGACAGGGCCTGGGCCTTGTTGCGGTGCTGGGAGCGGTCGTCCTGGCATTCCACCACCAGGCCGGTGGGCAGGTGGGTGACGCGCACGGCGGAGTCGGTCTTGTTGATGTGCTGGCCGCCGGCACCGGAGGCGCGGAAGGTGTCGATGCGCAGCTCGGCGGGGTTGATGGCGATGGCGGCTTGCTCGTCGGGCTCGGGCATCACCGCCACGGTGGCGGCGCTGGTGTGGATGCGCCCTTGCGATTCGGTCGCGGGCACGCGCTGCACGCGGTGGCCGCCGGACTCGAACTTGAGCCGGCCGTACACGCCGTTGCCGCGCTCAAGAAAATGCAGGGCCGCTCCCAAGTTTTCTTGAGCCCCCCGGGGGGCGGGCTGGGCGTAGCCCGGCCCTGGGGCACTGATACGCAGCACGGCTTCCTTCACGCCGCCGAGGTCGCTGTCGGTGTGGCTCACCACCTCGGTGCGCCAGCCGCGCCGCTCGGCGTAGCGGGTGTACATGCGCAGCAGGTCGGCGGCGAACAGGGCGGACTCCTCGCCGCCGGTGCCGGCGCGCACTTCGACGAAGGCGGGCTTGCGGTCGTCCGGGTCGCGCGGCAGCAGGGCGCGCTGCAGCTCGGCCTCCAGCGTGGCGATGCGCTGCTGCGTGGCCTCCACCTCGTCCTGCGCCAGGGCGCGCATGTCGGGGTCGGCCAGCAGGGCGCGGGCCTCGGCCAGCTCGCGCTCGGCCTGCAGCAGTTGGGCGTAGAGCGCGGTGAGCGGGGCGAGTTCGGCGCGCTCGCTGCCGAGGGCGCGCAGGCGCGCGGGGTCGGCGCCGGTTTCGGGCGCGCCGAGCAGGGCGTCGATTTCGTCCATGCGGCGCAGCATGGCGTCGAGCTTGTCACGCAGGGAGGGTTTCATCGGCGTGGGAATGGCTGGCGTGCGGGCGCGCGGCGCGCCGCCCGGGCGCAGCGGCCCCGGCGCGCGCCGCGAGGCCAGCTAGTTGTTGTTGGAGTCGCCGCAGCCGCGGTGCGGCGTGAGGAACAGGCGCTGCACCGCGCGCGCCACCTGCTCCCGGTGGTCGGGGTCGGTGTGGTGCATGGCGGCGTAGGCGTTGTGCATGAATTTCTGCGACAGGTTGCGCGCCAGCATGTCCATCACCACCTCGGGCGACTCGCCGCGCGCCAGCATGCGGCGCGCGCGCTCCAGTTCGGCGTTCTGCCACTGGCGGCTTTGCTCCTGCAGTTGCAGGATGAGAGGGACTTGCTCGCGGCTGTCCATCCACTGCAGGAAGCCCTGCACGCGGGATTCGATGATGGACTCGGCCTGCTCCACGGCGGCCTGGCGCTTTTCGCTGTTGGTGCGCACGAGTTCGGTGAGGTCGTCCACCGAATAGAGGTAGACGTCGGCCAGTTCGCCGACCTCGGCCTCGATGTCGCGCGGCACGGCCAGGTCCACCATGACCACGGGCTTGTGCCGGCGCTGCTTGACCATGCGCTCGGCGGCGCCCAGGCCGATGATGGGCAGGGTGCTGGCGGTGGAGGTGATGACCACGTCGAACTCGGCCAGGCGCTGCGGCACGTCGGCCAGGCGCATGGCTTCGCCGCCGAACTGCTGCGCCAGGCGCGCGCCGCGCTCCAGCGTGCGGTTGGCGATGGCCATGTGGCGCGGCTTGCGCGCGGCGAAGTGGGTGGCGACGAGCTCGATCATGTCGCCGGCGCCGATGAACAGCACGCGGCAGTCGGCCAGGTTCTCGAACACGGTTTCGGCCAGCTTCACGCTGGCGGCGGCCATGCTCACGGAGTGGGCGCCGATTTCGGTGGTGCTGCGCACTTCCTTGGCCACGGCGAAGGTGCGCTGGAACATCTGCCCCAGCGTGCTGCCGAGGGTGCCGGTGTCGGCGGCGGCGCGCACGGCGTCTTTCATCTGGCCGAGGATCTGCGGCTCGCCCAGCACCATGGAATCCAGCCCGCTGGCGACGCGGAAGGCGTGGCGCACGGTGTCGTCCTGCACCAGGCGGTAGCTGTGGCTGGACAGCTCGCCCTCGCTCAGCGCGCGCGACTGCGCCAGCCAGTGCACCAGCGCCTCGCGCGGGTCGGCCGAGGTGGCGCAATAGATTTCGGTGCGATTGCAGGTGGAGAGGATGGCCGCCTCGACCGGGCCGTCGCCGCCGGGGCGGTGCGACAGCAGGCTGTCGCGCAGCGTGCGCAGGGCCTCCTTCAGGCTGTCGGCTGAAAAAGCCAGACGCTCGCGCACATCGAGTGGCGCGGTCTGATGGTTGACTCCAACGGCGGCTAATAACATGGTGAGTTGGCTATTTTACGAACGCGCACCGTCTTCTGCGGCTGACACAGATCAATGCCCCAGCATATGTGGCGTCCAAACCCTGGCTCCAACACTAACCATGATCATTTTTTCGCCCCCCACGGACTCGACGCCGCCCGGCTGCGCCCATGCTGCCCAGATGCGTGGCCCATGCTGAGCCTCTTGCTCGCGTGGCTGGCGAACACCAGCGTCATGCCGTTGCTGGTGGGCGGCGCCATCGGCGCGGCGAGCAAGCGCGTGCTGCGGCCCTGCGCCGGGCGGCTGCGCCGCCAGGTGGTCTGGGCCGCGCTGGCGGCGCTGCTCGTCCACCTCGCCCTGGTGGGCAGCGGCTTGCTGCGGGATGGGGCCATGCTGGATTACGCGTCCGTCCTGGCCGCGGCGGTGGCCGCGAGCGTCCTGGCCTGCATGCGCGGCGCGCGCTGAATCCGCTTCAGGCTGCGGCGCGGCGCGTGCCCAGCTTGAACAGGCCTTCGGCCAGATAAAGGCCGATGCCAGCCCACACCAGGCCGAAACCAATCGCCCGATTGGCGCCGAAAGGCTCGTGGTAGAGCCACACCCCGAGAATCAACAGCACCGTGGGGGTGAGGTATTGCAGGATGCCCAGCAGCGAGAACGGAATGCGCCGCGCGCCGGCGGCGAACAGCAGCAGCGGAATGGTGGTCACCGGCCCGGCGGCCACGAGCAGCCAGCGCATGTCCCAGCCGCTGGCGGTGAACACATTGTGGCCCTGCGCGCTTTCCCAGCCCAGATAGGCCAGGGCCAGCGGAAACAGCACCGCGGTTTCCACCGCCAGTCCCTCGAGCGAGCCCAGCGGCGCGGTCTTGCGCAGCAGGCTGTAGCCGGCGAAGCTGAACGCCAGCACCAGCGCGATCCACGGCACATGGCCCACCTCGGTGGTCATCCAGACCACGCCGAGGGCCGCCACGCCCACCGCCGCCCATTGCGCCGGGCGCAGGCGTTCGTGCAGCAGCACCGTGCCCAGCGCCACGTTCATCAGCGGGTTGATGTAGTAGCCCAGGCTGGCCTCGACCACGTGGCCGTGGTTCACCGACCAGATGTAGGTGAACCAGTTCGTCGCCAGCAGCAGGGCGCTGCCGGCGAAGCGGGCCAGCACGGCGGGCTGCTCGCGCAGCAGCTTCATCCAGCTCCAGCGCCGCAGCACGATGAGAATGCCCAGCACCAGCAGCAGCGACCACACCATGCGGTGCGCCAGGATCTGCATCGCGGGCACCGCGTGCAGCAGCTTGAAATACAGCGGAAAAAGGCCCCACAGGGTGTAGGCGCCCAGGGCGTAGACGACGCCTGGATTCATGATGACGGGTTCGGTGAAAGCGAGCCGGACATGCTACGCGGCCCAGCCGTTTCCTGCTGGCGCTTGCCCTGGGTCATGGCGCCTACCTGCCGGTTTACTAAGCTAGCGGCCTAGCCGCCGGTCGGCCGGGGCGAGAATCAACCAGGAGCGATCAGCCATGTCCACACAGTCCGCGGAACCCTATGTGTTTGCGCCCGAGGTGCCCAGCCTGGCGGTTGAGGGTGGCGGGCGATTCCCGGTGCGCCGGGTGTATTGCGTGGGCCGCAACTACGCCGAGCATGCGCGCGAGATGGGCCACGATCCCGCGCGCGAGCCGCCCTTCTTCTTCATGAAGCCCGCGGACAGCCTGCTGCCCGCGGGCGGCGTGTTCCCCTACCCGCCGGGGTCGTCCGACGTGCAGCACGAGATCGAACTGGTGGCCGCCATCGGCCGCGGCGGCGCCGACATTCCGGTGGAGGTGGCGCTGGAACATGTGTACGGCTACGCGGTGGGCCTGGACATGACGCGGCGCGACCTGCAGGCGCAGGCCAAGAAGCTGGGCCGGCCCTGGGAGGTGGGCAAGGCGTTCGACCACGCCGCGCCCTGCTCCGCCCTGGTGCCGGCGAGCCGCATCGGCCAACCGGCGACCGGCAAGATCTGGCTGGACGTGAACGGCGAGACGCGGCAGCAGGCCGACATCTCGGCGATGATCTGGAATCTGCCCGAGGTGATTGCGCATCTGTCGCGCCTGTTCCGCCTGGAGCGCGGCGACCTGATCTTCACCGGCACCCCGGCCGGAGTCGGCGCGGTGCAACGCGGCGACCGCCTGGAGGGTGGTGTCGAAGGGGTGGGCACCCTGGCGGTGACCGTGGGCGGCTGAGACGCCGCCAGCCAGGGGGTCAGACGTTGAACAGGAAGTTCAGCACGTCGCCGTCTTTCACCACATAGTCCTTGCCCTCGGCGCGCATCTTGCCCGCGTCCTTGGCGCCCTGTTCGCCGCCGTACTGGATGAAGTCGTCGAAGGCGATGGTCTGGGCGCGGATGAAGCCGCGCTCGAAGTCGGTGTGGATGACGCCGGCGGCCTGCGGCGCGGTGGCGCCGATGGGAATGGTCCAGGCGCGCACTTCCTTCACCCCGGCGGTGAAGTAGGTCTGCAGGCCGAGCAACTGGAAGGCGGCGCGGATGAGACGGTTCAGGCCCGGTTCCTCGAGACCGAGATCGGCCAGGAACGCCTGCTTTTCTTCGGCGTCCATACCGGCCAGCTCGCTTTCCAGCTTGGCGCAGATCGCCACGACCGGGGCGTTTTCGGTCGCGGCGTATTCGCGGAGCCGATCCAGGTGCGGATTGTTCTCGAACCCGTCTTCCATCACATTGCCGACGAACATTGCCGGCTTGGCGGTGATCAGGCACAGCGGCGCGATCAGCGCCCGTTCTTCCGCGCTCAGGCCCAGGGCGCGCACGGGCTTGGCGTCGTTGAGCGCTGGAATGATGCGTTCGCGCACG
>MLJW01000594.1_pt1 | contig 13674 bp, 16 predicted proteins | sample 888231 | NCBI WGS metagenome assembly MLJW01 (sample SAMN05788063, study PRJNA343431) | mine drainage metagenome | isolation source: sample collected from the inflow into an acid mine drainage treatment plant... | place: Germany: Lusatia, lignite mining district
AAGATTGAACCGGCGTCAACACAATTACATTACCATGTCATGTTGGTATGATCTGCCATAATTGGGTTTGGTCGTGTCCAGGAATGAAGCCTGGGGCCTATCGTCACGGATCGATCATGACCATTCGCCAGACTTATTCAATATGTCACGATCACGTATGCTTTGAATTGTAGGAAGAAGGATCAGTATGGCCATGCTACTTCCTGGCGTATATCGCAATGCCGGGCTTTGATATCAATTCCGAATTGACAGATATCGAAACGGGTCAGATGACGTTTTGCACTTCCATTCTGGATTCCCTGGACCTGCAGATTGCTGTCATCAATGAAGCTGGAGAGATTCTCTACGTTAACAAGGCATGGATTGCCTTTGGCAACGAGAATGGCCTGGATGGCATGGATTGGCTTCGCTCCAATTATCTTGATGTATGCCGTGCGGAAGGCATTCATGACGACCCGTCAATGAAAGACATTGCTGCTTCCATCCAGGCCGTCATCAGGGGGGAAATGGAGAAGTTTGAATACGAGTATCCATGCCATTGCCCCATGGAGCAACGATGGTTCATGATGCAGATGGCACTGCTGGGAGGATTCTCGCCGCGTCTGTTTGTGATTTCTCATCTGAATATCACCCAGCGCAAGCTTGCGGAACAGGCGGTTGCATCGCTATCCCTGCACGACCCGCTGACGGGTTTGCCGAACCGCAGGTATTTTGACCAATTCCTCAATGCCGAATGGCAAAGAAACATGCGCGACAAAACTCCGGTCAGCCTGGTCATTTTCGACATTGATTATTTCAAGTCATTCAATGACACGTTCGGGCATCTTGCCGGTGACAAGTGCCTGACTGCGATTGCCTCGATCATCCGTGAAGTGGCAAGACGAGCAACTGATCTTGCCGTCCGCTGGGGTGGCGAAGAGTTCGTTCTTCTGCTTGGGAATACCCCATTGGATGATGCAATAAAAATAGCCGAGGAAACCCGCTTACTGGTTCAGCGTACGCAAATGGCTGATTTGGGGCATTGCTCCGTCAGCGCCGGGGTGGCCTCTTTTGTCCCTTGGGACAACCATTATGACTCTCTGCTTGCATTGGCAGACGAGGCTTTGTATCGTGCCAAGGCCGGGGGCCGGAATCGGGTCGAGGCGGCCACGATGCCTGCAATCAAACTGGCATGATCGGTCCGCTTCGGTCCCTCCCGTTGCCAATGCAACAGCTGGCGAAGTTCACGGTTTCCTGAGCAGATCGACGCGAATCGGCATATGGAACCCCGCTCCATTCGGGGTCATGTGCGAGTCGAACCTGGAGCAGACTTGTTCGAATTGCTCCGACGTAAGTCTATGGTCGGTATGGGTTACCTTGAGTACCTGCTGTTCAAACTGGGCGAAATTCTCAAAATGCATGGGCTGCAGAAAAAACTTCTGTGTCACAAGCGTCAGTCGCCGCGATGAAACCGCCCGCTGTTCCGCAGCGAAGGCTGCCTCGCGCACCGTTTTTTCATCGTGGAATATCTTCAGGATTTCATTAAAAGCGCCCGCATACACTGGTTCGGAGATATAAGCCACTCCCCCTGGCTTCAGGACCCGACGGATTTCTGAAAAAGCGTCGTCCATCAGTTCGGTGGGTACGTGATGCAGGGATTTGAACATCAGAACGATATCGTGGCTCGAGTCGGCGGCAGGAATTTTTTCGGCGCCGCCATGTTCGAAGCTGACGTTCATCAGGTCAGTGATCATCCTGTTCTTGGCGAGCTGAATTTCATCCACTTCCAGGGCAAGAACCCTGGAAGCCATTTGGGCGACGCTACGGGTCTTGTCCGCTTTTCCACAGCCGAGTTCGAGCACCGCCGAACCTTTCAGCGTGAGGAGTTCATCCAGGACATCCAGTTCGCTGGCAACCAGATCGACTTCCGGATTGGAAATTCGCATTTCGTTCACATTCATTTTGAGCCCTTAAGTTGTTACAACCCATGAACAGGTTTCGACACGCCAGGCGTGATCGGAAAGCTTGAAAAGCTGTTCACGGTTGAGACTATATCTTTGAATTTCCGATCAGGCTGGTAAAGATCATGTACGTTCCTATGAACAGAATAAAGATCCCGAATGACAGCTTGAGGTGTGGCCCGGATATGTGATTGGCCAGAACTGCCCCGAGTCCTCCGCCGACGAACAGTCCTGCTGCAACGATCAGTCCTGACTGGATATCAACGGCACCATGACGGTAATATTCGAGTACTGCAGCCAATCCTACCGGAGGCAGCAGAATCGCCAGGCTCGTACCCGTTGCCTGGTGTTGCGTGAATCCTGCCCAGTATACAAGTGCAGGAATGATCAGTATTCCTCCACCTATCCCGAACAGGCCGGAGGCCATGCCGGCCGTGAGCCCGATCCCGATCAGCAGGGAAAAGAAGGCGAAATTCATGCGTCTTGCTTACAGTCCGGAATCGGGGATTTTTTCGCTGCCATAAGTGCCGGCAAGGTATGCGCCAATCAGTTTGACTTCTTCGTCAGTGATCGGCGCGCCATAGGCATGCTGCATTTTCCCGACCTCGGCGGTCCATTGTTTCAGGTTCATGCCCGGCGGTTGCAGGTTGATGTAATCAGCCGAGTGGCAGATGGAGCATTTCTGCACGGCTACCTGGTACCCCGAATGGGTGGATTGCTTCAGCCTGGCCGTTTCCTCGGGCAACTCGATGCTCAGGGGTGTCGCCAGCGCCTGGCCAGCTGCAATGATCAGGCAAGTTGCAGCCAGTCTTGCGGTGATTTTTTTCAACATGGCATGCACTTTCTAGACAACAACAAGATGGGTGGATTCGACGACGTTGCGCTGGTAGCCGCCCGGATTCCAGGTAGCCGTCATGGGCTGCGTCTCTCCGGCATTGGAAGTCGCACGCACCATGAGGACGACATCTCCCTGATGTGCCGGTGTCAGTTCGAAGCGCCATTCCCGGAACGAAAAGCGCCCCAGGTCATCGCCCAGTGTTGTTCTGGCCCAGCTCAAGCCGCCATCCTGGGATAATTCGACCTGATTGATGCCGCTGCCGCCATCGAAAGCAATGCCTTTGAGGCGGACAGGCTGTCCAGCCTTCACCTGCTGGCCGTCCCTGACGCTGGTGATGAAAGAACGTACCTTGAGGCGCGCAATCGGTTGTGTCTTGGCTGGCGTGGTGCCGGGCGGTATGCACTGGCAATCGTCTTCCGGCAAACGGTAGGCCGTATTCATGAAGAAGCTGTCGTGGCCCTCGAATGGCTTGTCCAGTACAGTGATCTCGCTTAAATGCTTCACCCAGTAGGTGCCGAAATAGCCCGGTACAACCAGCTTCACCGGATAGCCATTGAGGAACGGTATATCCTCACCATTCATTTCCCAGGCCAGAAGCGGTTCGCCATTCAATGCATGGTCTATGGTCAGGGTCTTGATGAAATCCGGCGTAGAGGGAAGTACCGGCGCATCCATGCCATTCATGGCGACCAGGATGGCTCCGGCTTTGACGCCCGCCTTTTCCAATACGGATCTGAGCGGTACGCCAGCCCAGCGGGCATTTCCCATGGAACCATTGCCCAGCTGGGCGCCAAAAACCCTTGGCGATGAGTAGGCGCGGCTGTTTCCGGAACACTGATTGACGGCAACCACTTCAACCTTTCCCATCGACTTCAGCTCGTTGAGTGAAAGCGACAAGGGGGTATCGACATGCCCAGATATATTGAGGCGATAGGTCTCCGGGTCAATCGACAAGGGCAGGCTCGCCAGGTGATAACGGACGAAAAAGGCGTCGTTGGGCGTCAGCACGCCTTCATTGAAAACTTCGAACGGCGTTTCGAGGTGAGGTGGACGGGTGGAAATTCGCATGAGTTTGCGCTTTTGCGGATAGGCAATCAGCTCGCGCTCGCCATTGCCGAACGGCTGGGTTTCCGTCGCTGCCGCCCAGCTCCTGCCCGAGGCGCTCAACATGCCGATCAAACCAGCGCCGGCACCAAGCAGGAACTGGCGGCGACGCTTGCTCATCTGTTGTTTTTCGTAAGTCATGCAACATTCCCCAAATTAATCAAAAATTCAAACCGATATCATTACCTGGCGATTGCCAGCAACAGAGCCCCGGCGGCATCTTCTTGGAGCATGGGTCCGGATCGTCAAGCCAAGGCTCGAGCGGTGCCAGGGCGACGTCCTATGCAAAGCCTGTGCATCGGGCAACCCTTGCGGGACATGTAAAGACATGACCGCACTTTACAGAAAATTAATTCATAAATTAAATGGATAATATTCATATTATTTACCTATAAAATTGGTAAATTGATATTTTCAGCTTGCCGGACGGTCTATGCGTATTACCCTGAGGCAGTTACAAATCTTTGTTGCCATTGCGCAAAGCGGCAGTACTACCGCTGCGGCGGAGCGTATTGCACTGTCGCAATCGGCCATCAGCGCCTCTGTTGCCGAGCTTGAGCGCACGCTCAATGTGAAGCTCTTTGATCGGGCAGGCAAGCGGCTGATGCTGAACGATCATGGACGAGCCCTGCTGCCGCAGGCGCTGGCGCTGATCAGTGGCGCCGAGAGCCTGGAGCAGGGCTATCTCGATGGCGCGCCCAGTCTGCTCATTATCGGCGCAAGCCTGACCATTGGGAATTATCTTCTGCCACATCTGCTGGCCGACTACTGGCGTTCGCAGGGTGTCGCACTGGGGGATGCAAATCCACCGTTGCAGGTGATCGTTGCCAACACGGCCGAGATTGTCGGCAAAGTGGCAAATTTTGAAATGGATCTTGGCCTGATCGAAGGTCCGTGCCATCGGGCTGATATTGCAGTCACCCCATGGCTGCAGGATGAACTCCTGCTGGTCGCGGCACCTGGCCATCCCGTCGTTCAGGAATGCAATGGGGCGCTGATACCGCCCGAACGCCTTGCCAGAACCAACTGGCTGCTGCGTGAACGCGGTTCCGGGACCCGGGAGGCGCTGGAGCAGGCCTTGCTGCCATATATGGTGCAACTGAAAAGCAGTCTTGAATTCAACGATCATGAAGCCATCAAGCAAAGTGCGGCACAGGGGCTGGGCCTCGCCTGCCTTTCACGCTTCGTTGTGGCCGACATGCTGGAAACCGGTCGGCTGGTGGAATTGAAGACGCCGTTTGGAAGGCTGACCCGGCGATTCAGCTGGCTGGTGCATCGGCAGAAGATGATGTCACCGGGGATGAAGCATTTCATTGATTTCGTGTCCGGGGCCGATGAATTGCCTGCTGCAGGCTGATATTTCCGTCTCGATTGCAGGTGTTGGGGAACGCCGGCAAGCCGGCTTGCGAGGAGCCCAGCCTTCGGCGACGATTCGGGCTGGTTGCTGCAGCCTCGGGGATGCGTCATCCAAATTGCTGCGAATAAGCTATCTTTTTGTTTTTGATCTGCGCATTGATACTGTTCTCTGCCTGAAGCCAGTCATCCCACGCACGTCCGGACTCGAACCCATGCCTTTCGGCAATGTAGTACGCAGCTTCTTCGATGTACCTGATGCGCATGAATTCAGGAATCGTGATGTCTGAAATTTCCGGATGTCTGTTCCCCGCCGGGTTCAGTCTGCGCACCTTTTTCCCCGTGATCATCGCCAGGGGAAGATTTTCTCTGTGCACCAGACTTCCTGCCAGAACCCCCAGCAGATGAGCGCCGATAACGACAGTCCAGGCACTGGATGCATAGCTATGCAACGCCCTGATCTGATCCTGTCCCATCAAGCCATATGGAAGTGACAGCTCATTGAAGGACATATAGCCGCTGATCACCGTGACCGTGCCAAGCACCAACATCGCATATATGGCCAGGGCGCCTGCGGGGTTGTGGCTGATGTATCGCCTGGCCTTGCCCCTGGCCAATCCCGAAAGATAGCCGGCGCCTGCGATCGGGTTGGGTGGAAACCTGCGAAACGAGGAAAAATCCCGCATCAGGAATCCAAGCAGCCAGCGGATCGCGATCACGGCCCCGGCAACGTAGCCAGCCTGTATGTGAATATCACGCATCAGTTCAGAGCCGCGTGTATAAAACGCGGCCGTAAACCCTGCGACCAATATCCAATGCATCAACCTGATCGGGATTGACCAGACCTTGATCATCAGCAATTCACGAGGCTGCCGATCTGCCAGCCTGGGTTACGGGCGTGCAAGCTTAACCAGCGCCGGTAGGAACTGTCAGCGGGGTTTGACAGGTCCTTTCCGGCTTTCTCCATGTCCCTGCATCCGGCGCATTGTCTGCAAAGACGGTTACCGCCCAGTTTGCAGCAGTCCTTGGCGTAATAGCGCTCGATCTCGCTCCAGTTGACCTCTTCGATTGTCATGGCGTGGCTCCTGTTCGTTCAAGAAAGTGTGCACAATGATGCTAAGCAATACACGTACCAATGTAACCGGAGATTGTTGCAATGCCATGACTGGGCGGTGCGGCAATGACTAAAGGCGAGGAGTTCTGCAGCCGATGTATCCCCGGGGCCTGGCTGCATGCATTCCTTTGGTGCATGCCCCGTTGCATGGGGCGGGGTTTTCGATAGTCATGCGAGGGGTTCGTCAACCAGGCTGATTGTGCAATCAATCAGCGCGATAAGGCAGGGAACTTTCATGAACCCCAAGGTTCCATATGATCCATATGGCTCGGAAGCCGGATGCTGACGGCAGGGTAGATGCAACCGGCATGGAGGCTTCTGCTTTCTTCTTGGCGGCTGTTCGTTCCTATATCCGACTATTATGCTAAAGTATTTCCCATTAATCATCAGGCGATCGGAGTAGATTATGATGCGTTTCATGAGTTTTTCAGCAGCCGTCCTGCTGTCCATGCTGACCAGTCCGGCATTCGCAGGGGAGTATGGCGACCATTGCACGACCGGGCTATCCAGCGGGCAGATGATCAAAACCAACTGTTCCATCAATGCCGTGTTCGAGGGCAAGACCTATTGTTTCAGCAGCGATGAATCCAGATCCGGATTCCTCATGCACCCGGCGGAAACGATCGCAAAAGCCGCCGTGTTTTACGATAAGAATGCAGAGCCCGAGCGCGAGAAAATTAGCCAGGCCGATGCCGTCAGGCAGATCCAGAGCAAGGGCTGCGACCTGTCCAACAAGGATGCCGGCTATCTGGAACTTGACGGCATGGACTTGCGTCACTGCAAGATGGTCAATACCAGCTTCTTTGGCGCCTACCTGAGGGGCGCTAACTTGAGCGGCGCCAACATGCAGCGCGCTTACCTCAACCTGGCCAGGCTGGAAAAGGCCGATTTGAGCGGAGCAGACCTGACCGACGCCATCATCTTCCAGGCCATTTTTGACAAAACGAGTTTCAAGGGCGCCAATCTGACTCATGCACGCGTCATCGGTACCCTGGGAAATGTGGACATGAGCGGCGCCAACATCAGCAACGGCCGCTTCGGCCTGGACGTAGGCAATCAGCCAATGGGGCAGATGAAGTTCGACTCGGTCGGCGGAAATTTTGCCAACGCCAATTTCGAGGGGGCTGACCTCAATATCGCCAGTTTCCGTTTTGGCAATTTGACGGGCGCCAATCTGCGCAACACCAATCTGTATCGTGCCGATCTTGCCCAGGCCGATCTGACCGGTGCTGACCTGACGGGTGCCAATCTGGAGAGCGCCGATGTGGACGGTGCCATTTTCAAGGACGTCAAGGGGCTGGCTACGGTCAAGGGGTTTGCCCAGGTCAAGGGCAAGTGTCTTGATTGCAATGTCGCTGCACAGCAGCCATAGCCGAGTGTATCGGGTCAGCATCGGCGCCGATGCTGACCCCGCCTTCGTCGGCGATCAGCTACTGGATATAGGTTCTAGCGGCTTCCAGTTTGTTGGAAAAGTAGCCTGACTTGATGTGGCTTATCTTGATTTTTCCATCCCGCCCTGGAGCGTGGATGAAACGGTCATCGCCAATATAAATCCCGACGTGGGAAAACGGTTTTCCGTTGGTGTTGAAGAACACCAGATCGCCTGGAGACAGGTCTGTCAGGCTGATTTCCCGGCCTGCCTTGGCAATCAGCGCAGCGTTATGGGGCAGTTTCAGTCCCAGCGTCTGCTGATAGATGTAGCTCACCATGCCGCTGCAATCGAGCCCGCTTTCGGGATTGCTGCCGCCGAATCTGTAGCCACTATCCATCAGTGTCATGGCGAACATGACCACTTCATTGCCCTGGTGATTCTTCATGGCGGCAACGTCTGGCTGGGTCGTGCCTGGCGTGGGCAAGTGGCTGCAGGCTGCAAGCAGAGCTGCGGCCAGAGCCACGGTGGAACCCAGTTTCAGTGCATTTCGCATGTCAATACGTAGCAGCGCTGCCATTTTCCCTGTGTCATCCGCATGGGGGGTGTTGTTGCTCTTTATGCCGTCATTGCTGGCGCTCGTTGTACCTTTGCGTGAATACTTGCCGGGCCTGCCACAGGTCATAAGAAGCTTGTTCGGCCATCCACAAATCCGCCCGGCCTCCGTTCTCGATCCCCAGCTATTTTTCCAAGCACAGAGCCATTTCTGGCGATATGGCAGCGTGGCCATTAAGCACACGGGACAGCGCGGCACGGGTAACGTCAAGCTGCGTAGCGACATCGGTGACAGTCAGGCCCAGAGCAGTCAAAACATTTTCTCGGAGGATTTCGCCGGGGAGCGGCGGATTGTGCATTTTGCTCATGTTCAGACGTTGAACAGGAAGTTCAGGACGTCGCCGTCCTTGACCACGTAATCCTTGCCTTCCGAACGCATCTTGCCTGCTTCCTTGGCCCCCTGTTCGCCGCCGAAGGCAATGAAATCGGCATAGGCGATGGTCTGGGCGCGGATAAAGCCTTTTTCGAAGTCGGTGTGGATCACGCCCGCTGCCTGCGGCGCAGTGTCGCCCTTGTGGATGGTCCAGGCCCGCACTTCCTTTACGCCGGCGGTGAAATAGGTCTGCAGGCCCAACAGATCGTAGGTGGCACGGATGACGCGATTGAGGCCTGGCTCATCCAGCTTCATTTCAGCCAGGAACATGGCCTTGTCTTCATCATCCAGATCGGCGATTTCGCTTTCGATCTTGGCGCAGATGGCAACCACGGGGGCATGTTCCTTTTGGCCCAGTGCTTCAACCTTGGCCAGCAGCGGGTTATTGTCGAAACCGTTTTCATCCACGTTGGCAAGGTACATGACCGGCTTGACGGTGAGCAGGCAAAGCGGCCTGATCAGCAGCAGCTGGTCGGCATCGAGGCCCATCGTACGCACCGGTTGGCCCTGGTCGAGCTGCTTCTGTACCTTTTCCAGCACGGCGCACAAGGCGATGGCCTCCTTGTCGCCGGACTTGGCTTTCTTTTGTTCGCGGCCCAAGGCGCGCTCGACGGTTTCCATGTCGGCCAGCGCCAGTTCGGTATTGATGATTTCCACATCGGACAGGGGGTCGACCTTGCCCGAGACATGTACGATGTTGCCGTCGTCGAAGCAGCGCACGACGTGCGCGATGGCATCGGTTTCGCGGATATTGGCGAGGAATTTGTTGCCGAGGCCTTCGCCCTTGGATGCCCCAGCAACCAGGCCGGCGATGTCGACGAATTCGACGATGGCATGTTGCACCTTTTGCGGTTTGACGATGGCCGAGAGCCCATCCAGGCGATTGTCCGGCACCTCGACGATGCCGACATTGGGCTCGATGGTGCAGAATGGGTAATTGGCCGCTTCGATGCCCGCCCGGGTGATGGCGTTGAACAGGGTCGATTTTCCGACATTCGGGAGCCCTACGATTCCACACTTCATGACTTGGGTATTCCTTTAATAATCAATGTACCATTGAACCCCGTGCAGCGCCGTCATGGCGTCGTGCCCGCCTGGAGTTGCCGCTCGACGATGGAGGGTGGCTGGCGCAGACAGAAAAACCGGGGCGTTTTCTCAACGGTTTTGTACTGGTCTTGTTTTGGAAAGTGGCAATTGTAACCCTCACGGAAGCTCTGCTCCAAACAAAGGCTTTCTGCAGCGGATGGTGCGACAGGATTCCGTCGGGGTTTTTCCTGCATGCGCGCTCGTGCCTGCCTTGCAGTGCTCGCCCAGGCTCAACGGTACGGAACCGATTCCCAAAATTGATCGCCGGTAATACACTGGCATTTTAAAAGCCAGATCGTGCAAGGAATGCATGGCGATTGCAGCCTGGTTTTTCGACTGAAGCCTGATCCAATGAAAATTTACGTTTATATTTCGCTCGTCTTTCTGCTGGTTTTTTTGGGGACTGCTGCGGAGGCGGCTGGCCTGGTGACTGGAAAAGCAGCGCCTGCTTATGAAATCAGGACGATTTCCGGGGCACCCATTACGCCCGCCACGGCCAGGGGCAGGGTACTGATTGTCCATTTATGGGCTACCTGGTGTGAAGAATGTCGCAAGGAGATGCCGGAGATCGAGGAGTTCTATCGCCGGCATCATGCCCAGGGTGTGGATGTCGTAGCGATCAGCCTTGACGATAAAAGCGAGATGGAGGCTGTTAGGCAGGCGATGTCCTCCTTCTCATTCCCGGCCGCGATGGAAAGCGACTCGGATCTGCACCGCTTTGGCCGCGTATGGCGGGTGCCGCTGACCTTCATCATCGACCAGCGCGGAATATTGCGACACAACGGATGGGAGGGCGACCCCATGGTCGACACATCCATGCTGGAAAAAGTGGTGACGCCTCTGCTGACCACGCCCGTATCAAATTAACGCACGATTTTCAGAATACGTAATTTGCGCCCACCGAGGCTGTCCAGCGTGGAGCGACCTGGACACCCATTACATTCTGAAAAATGGGCAGTTGAACAAAGCCGTAGAGCTTCAATTCCTTGCTGACCCGGACGGTCGCACCGGGGCTGAGATAGACCAGCGTGCCGCCGGTGCTGATGCCGTCGGCTTGAGCCCCGCTGTCACGATTGGCCATCCTGGCATTCATCTGGAGTTGGGGCGTAATGGTGTCGAAGTCCAAATAGCGCAAGCCCAGGTTCAGGTTGAAACTGCCCCCCGGCCGGTACTGATCCCTGTAATTGAGCGATTTTTGTACCATGGCCTGGGTAAAATATCCCCAGTCCTTGTTGAAGGCATCCAGATAGTACGCGCCTAGAATGGCGTCCGTTGTGCCTGTGCCGGGCTGCAGACCCCGATCAATCGCCACTGTGCCGGGGTCGGCAGGATCGGCCGAGATCCCGGTTTCAGTATGGCTTCCGGTGGGCAGCTTCAGGCCAAACAGCACGCCAAAGTTGTGCTGCGGGGTAAACCCCTGATAGCGGCCAATGACCTTGATATCTCCAATGCTGGAAGTGCTGGAATTGTATTGTCCGCCACCAGGTCCCGGGGTCACTCCGTTGGATTGAGTCCCCAGCGTGCCGTGGCTTCGATCGATATAGGGCAGCTGCACGTTGACGCCCCAGTCCGGGTTGGTGCTGTAATCAAGCGCGACAGTCAGGTAGTTGTTGCGCGTGTATTTCTCGACCTCCTGGTTGCCGTTCGGGTTGACGATCCGGCTGGCGGTGTTGCCCGAGATGGTGCTTGTCCCGCTGCGCAGCTGGTCCTGGTTGAGGTAATCGTAGCGGACATCCAGCTTGATCCCAGATGAAGTGCTGAATTCAAGATTTTCCCAATCGCTACTGAGAATGCAGCCGCAGCTGGCGCAGGCATGAGCCACCAACGGCGTCAGGAAAGCCAGGCCCATCAACGCGATTGAGGCAGGCAAACGCAAGCGGCGATATTTTCTTGCAGGAAAATTCATGTTGCATCCGAAGCAATGAAGATCCTCGAATCTTAAGCTGTTCGATCAGCCAGAGGAATGTGACATATTGTCGCATCGCGACGGGGAAGGGCTTCGGTAAAACCGGGGGCGTGACCAGCGGGAATCCCGATCAACTCCGGCTGCTGAAATGTGGCAGCATCATGAGGAGCATTGCCGCATTTTTCAGGTTTTTGGTTTGGTGTGCAGTTTCAGCATGCCTGCTTCAAAATGACCTTCCATGAGCAGGGGCAGCAGCTTGGTGCTGGCATGAATGCTGTCTTCGATCAGCACGGCTTCATCCGACGTCGGTGGATGAAGCACATAGCCAATGACCGCACTTTTGTTGCCCGGGTGGCCGATGCCCAGCCGCAGCCGCCAGAAGTTCGGCGTGCCGAGCTGAGCCGCGATGTCCCGCAGCCCGTTATGTCCGCCATGTCCGCCGCCCAGCTTGAGTTTGGCGATGCCGGGGGGCAGGTCCAGCTCATCGTGGATGACCAGAATTTCTTCGGGTGCAATTTTGTAAAAGCGCGCCAGCGCGGCGACCGAACGTCCGCTGGCATTCATGAAGGTGGCGGGTTCGAGCAGCCAGGCTTCAAGTGCCCCTGCCTTGAAGCGCGCCGCCCGGCCGAAGAATTTGGCTTCGACGCCGAGGCTGACATGGGCCTCGCGGGCTACCTGGGTTACCCACCAGAATCCGGCGTTGTGCCGGGTGGATTCATGTTCCGCCCCCGGGTTGCCGAGGCCGACAAAGAGTCTGATTCCGCTCATATCGAATGCGCAATAAAAAACGCGCGTCCCGGCTTGCCGCAACGCGCGTTGGATTTCATGATGCCGAGGCCTGTTCTGGCTTATTCGGCAGCAGTTTCTGCTGCTGTTTCTTCTTCTTCGGCTGCCGCACCGCCGCGAGGCACCGGAATGGTGGCAACCGCAGCGTCATCGCCGTGTGCCAGCTTGACGAATTCAACGCCCTTGGGCAGCTTGAGGTCGGACAGATGGATGGAATGGCCGGCTTGCAGGTTGGCCAGGTCGACTTCGATGAATTCCGGCAGATTTTTCGCCAGGCAGCTCACATCGGCTTCGGTCTGGATGTGCGTGACGATGCCATGGCTGAGCTTGACCCCGGGGGCAATGTCATTGTTGATGAAATGCAGCGGCACCTTGACGTGGATCTTCTCGGTGGCGCTGACACGCTGGAAATCGATATGGGCGATGTCATTGCGTACCGGGTGCATCTGGTAGTCGCGCAGCAGCACTTGTTGCGTCTTGCCATCCACATTCAGGTTCAGAATGGATGCATGGAAGGTTTCATGACGGAATTGTAGGAACAGTTCCTTCTGGTTCAGCTCGATGCTGACGGCATCCTGACCGGCACCATAGATGATGCCCGGGACGTTGCCGGCACGACGCAGACGGCGGCTCGCACCCGTTCCTTGCGCCGTCCGTTTCTTGGCGTTGATTTCGATAGACATGTTTAACTACTCCTAAAATTTTGTTATCCGCGACCAGATAACAAGGTTATGGCCGTCACAGCTTTACTGTAACGGCCGAAAATATCAATCCATGAACAATGAGCTGACCGAATCCTCGCGGCTGATGCGGCGGATGGTTTCCGCCAGCAGTTCGGCCGTGCTCAGCTGGCGTATCTTGGAGCAGGCGGCGGCATCCGCGCGCAGCGGTATGGTATTGGTGACGACCAGTTCATCGAGCCGGGAATTGCTGATGCGATCGACGGCCGGGCCGGACAGCACCGGGTGTGTACAGTAGGCAATCACCTTGACTGCACCGTGTTCCTTGAGGGCGTTGGCGGCTTCGCACAGGGTGTTGGCGGTGTCGACCATGTCATCCATGATGACACAGGTGCGTCCATCGACTTCACCGATGATGTTCATCACCTTGGCGACATTGGGCTTGGGGCGGCGCTTGTCGATGATGGCCAGGTCGGAATTCAGCTGCTTGGCCAGAGCCCGGGCACGAAC
>MLJW01000595.1_pt1 | contig 13620 bp, 11 predicted proteins | sample 888231 | NCBI WGS metagenome assembly MLJW01 (sample SAMN05788063, study PRJNA343431) | mine drainage metagenome | isolation source: sample collected from the inflow into an acid mine drainage treatment plant... | place: Germany: Lusatia, lignite mining district
GTGCGTGAAACCCTGCCGGAAGGCTTTCAGCGTTCCGAGTTCCTGCTGGAGCACGGCGCCTTGGACATGATTGTCGACCGCCGCGTAATGCGCGACCGGTTGTCCGTGCTGATCGGCAACATGATGCGCCATCCTGCCGTTGCCTGATTTCAATAGTACGCCAGCCGACCTGTCCGGCTGGCTTTCCTATCTAGAGCAATTGCACCCCAAGTCGATCGCGCTCGGCCTCGACCGGGTCAGCAGGGTCAGGGACACGCTCGCGCTCAGGCCCGATTTTCCCGTCATCACCATCGCCGGCACCAATGGCAAGGGTTCGACCTGCGCCATGCTGGAGCGCATCTATGCCGAGGCGGGCTACCGGGTGGCTTGCTACACGTCGCCCCACCTGCTGCACTATAACGAGCGGGTGCGCATCAACGGCATCGCAGCCAGCGACGACGAACTGTGTGCGGCATTCGCCGCGGTCGAGTCGGCGCGGCAGCAGACTGCGCTGACCTATTTTGAATTCGGTACGCTGGCAGCCATGTGGCATTTCATCGAGGCCCGGGTCGACGTCGCCATTCTCGAAGTCGGGCTGGGTGGCCGGCTGGATGCGGTCAACATTTTCGATCCCGCCTGTGCGGTGGTGACCAGTATCGACCTCGACCACATGGAATATCTTGGCAACAGCCGCGCAAGCATAGGGCGGGAAAAGGCCGGCATTTATCGGGCCGGGGTTCCGGCCCTGTGTGGCGATCCCGACCCGCCGGAGACCTTGCCGGAATATGCGCGGGAGATCAGGGCGGATTACCGACAGGTCGGCTGGCAGTTCGATTTCACGCGGCGGAACGGCAGCTGGGATTTCGATTCGGCCGATCTGCACCTGGAAGGGTTGCCGTTGCCGGCGCTCAATGGCAGCTTCCAGCTGTACAACGCAGCCTGCGTGATGGAGGTGGTGAATTGCCTCGGCGCACGTTTGCCGGTGCCGCAACAGGCGATGCATGACGGACTGCAACGGGTCAGGCTGGCGGGGCGGTTTCAGGTATCGGGCTCCGGGCCGTCGATCATCCTCGATGTTGCCCATAATCCCCAGGCGGCGCAGGGGCTGGCGGAGAATCTGCGCCGGATGCCGGTGAGCGGAAAAACAGTGGGGGTCTGCGGCATGCTGGCGGACAAGGACATGACCGGGGTGATGCGTATCCTGCTCGGGGTCGTCGACGACTGGTATGTCGCCGGCATCCGGCAGCCACGCGGTGCGGATACCGCGGCCCTGCTCGCCTGCCTGCATGCGGTCGCGCCGGACGCGCGGGTGCAGGGTTTCGATGACGTCGTTTCCGCCTTCCGTCAAGCCTGTCTTGGCGTGGGGGAAAATGATAGAATCGTGGTGTTTGGTTCTTTTTATACGGTAGCCGACGTGATGCGCGTGCTGCCGGAAACTCTGGGTGACGCATGGCAACCAATCAGGTAAACGAGCAGGAATTGCAATTCAGGAAACGTGCCCGCCGCCGTCTGGTTGGCGCAATTGCGCTGGTGCTGGTGATGGTGACGGTGTTGCCGATGGTGCTCGATGATCGCGGGGACAAGACGCCGCAACCGGATATTGCGATCAACATCCCAAGCGAGGATGGCGGCGATTTCACTTCCAGGGTTGTCCAGCGGACACCCCGTGCCGTGCCGGTTACGCCGCCTGTGGCAGGAACCCCCGCGGAGCAGCCGAAGGACGTGATCCATCCGCTGCAACCGGCCGCGCCGGTCGCGGTCAGTCCGGAAGTGCCAGTCCCCGTCGTTCAGCCGCAGCCTGCTGCGGCTGAACCCCAGACATCTGCCGACAAGTCTGCGGATGTGGCGACGGCGAGGCCCGCCGGTGCAGAAAAGACGGCAGTCAGGAAGGATGCCTTTTCGGTACAGATCGGCGTGTTTGCCGATAGCCCCAAGTTCAAGCAGCTTGAGGACAAGCTGGTGGCGAAAGGCTATCACCTGATCCGCGAGAAGCTGGATACGCCCAAGGGCGCCAAGATTCGCCTGCGCGTCGGTCCCTTCGCAACACGCGCCGACGCCGAAGCAGCACTTGAGCAGCTCAAAGCCGCGGATGTGGATGGTATGATCGTGAGCAACAGCAAATAAACCCGATGAATACGTTCGATTACGCAGTACTTGCCATCGTCGGCCTGTCGATCCTGTGGAGCATGATGTGCGGTTTTGTGCGCGAGGTGCTGTCCATCGCGGGCTGGGTCGCAGCATTTTTCGTAGCCAAGCTGTATACCCTGCAACTCGCACCATTGCTGCCGGAGGTCATTCCTACACAATCATTCCGGTTGCTGGCGGCATTCGTGATCCTGTTTCTGGCAACGCTGCTGGTGGGAAGCCTGCTCGCCATCGCCTTGTCGGAAGTGTTCAGGAAAGTCGGCCTGGGCTGGCTGGATCGCTGGCTGGGAGCCGTATTCGGGCTGGCGCGTGGCGTCATCATCGTGGCTGTACTGGTATTGCTGGCCGGTCTGACCAGCATTCCGCAGGATGCCCGCTGGCGCAATGCAATGTTCAGCGCACCGCTGGAGGCTCTGGTCATGAGCATGCTGCCGTGGTTTCCCGCCGGTCTTGCCAGTCAAATCAAATATTAACGAGCCCTGAGGACTATCGATCATGTGTGGAATCATTGGCATCGTTGGCAAGAACCCGGTCAACCAGCCGCTCTATGACGGTTTGCTGGTGCTGCAGCACCGCGGACAGGATGCTGCGGGCATCGTCACCAGCGACGGCGGCACTTTTTACATGCACAAGAACAATGGCCTGGTGCAGGATGTGTTCCAGACCCGCCACATGCGCAATCTGGTGGGGCATGTCGGCATCGGCCACGTGCGCTATCCGACTGCCGGATCGTCTTCCGCCGCCGAGGCGCAGCCGTTCTATGTCAACTCCCCGTTCGGCATCGTGCTGGGGCACAACGGCAACCTGACCAATTCGGAGCAACTGAAGCGCGAGATGTTCCGCCAGGATCTGCGTCATATCAATACCAATTCCGATTCCGAAGTGCTGCTCAATGTGCTGGCACACGAAATCGAGAGTACGGCGCGCAGCGCCGTACTCGATGTGGACATGATCTTCAATGCCGTGGCCGGCGTGCACCGCCGGGTCAAGGGAGCCTACGGGGTGGTGGCCATGATCGCCAACTACGGCCTGCTGGCTTTCCGCGACCCGAACGGCATCCGTCCGCTGGTGATCGGCATGCAGCATACCGACAAGGGCGTGGAGCATATCGTCGCCTCGGAGAGCGTGGCGCTGGATGTGCTGGGTTTCACTCTGGTGCGCGATGTGGCTCCGGGCGAGGCGATTTTCATCGACATGGACGGCAACTTCCATGCCCGCCAGTGCGCGGAGAATCCGGTGCTGACCCCGTGCATATTCGAATATGTCTATCTGGCGCGTCCGGACTCGGTGATCGACGGCGTTTCCGTGTACCAGACCCGTTTGCACATGGGGGAGAGTCTGGCCGAGAAGATCCATCGCGACTGGCAGCACCTCGACATCGATGTCGTCATCCCAATTCCCGATACCAGCCGGCCATCGGCGTTGCAGCTGGCCAATGCGCTGAACCTGACGTACCGCGAAGGGTTCATCAAGAACCGCTACATCGGCCGTACCTTCATCATGCCGGGGCAGGCGCTGCGCAAGAAGTCGGTGCGCCAGAAGCTCAACCCGATCGGCATGGAATTCAAGGGCAAGAACGTGCTGTTGGTCGATGATTCCATCGTGCGCGGCACGACCTCGCAGCGAATTGTGCAGATGGCGCGCGAGGCGGGCGCCAACAAGGTGTTCTTCGCTTCGGCGGCCCCTCCCGTGCGTTTCCCCAACGTGTATGGCATCGACATGCCGTCGCGTGACGAGCTGCTGGCCACGGGCCGCACCGACGAGGAAATCTGCCGCGAGATCGGCGCCGATGCGCTGATCTACCAGGATCTCGATGCCCTGGTGCGCAACATCCAGCTCAGTAATCCGGGCATTCTGCAGTTTGACTGTTCCTGTTTCGACGGCAAGTACGTCACCGGCGACATTACCGAAGCCTACCTGGCCGCCATAGAGGCCGCGCGCGGCGATGGCGATAAACTTAAAAAGCCGGCTAATTCCAGTACGCAGATGGATCTCAACCTGGTGGGGTCCGAACAGCAGGAAGAGGAAGCGGCCGCCTGAACTGCGGGTTGACAAAACCGACCGCGGGTTTTAATGTGCGGCCTGCGCCGATTTGAGTTCCAGCTTGCGGGCGCGTTAAAAATGCAGCTAAAGCGAGTCTCGAACGAGCCCGTTTTAGCACCAAGCTGAAACGGGTTTTTTGTTTCGAGGACTATCATGAGCGAACCATCATTCCATCCCGAGACGGTTGGTGTCCGTGCCGGCAGCGCACATTCCGAATTCGGCGAGAATTCCGAAGCGATCTTCTTGACCTCCAGTTTCGTCTTCGACAGCGCGGCGCAGGCGGCGGCGCGTTTCAGCGGCCAGGAGCCGGGCAACATCTACTCGCGCTTCACCAACCCTACCGTGACCATGTTCCAGGACAAACTGGCAGCACTGGAAGGCGCGGAATTCTGCGTTGCAACTTCCAGCGGCATGTCGGCTATCCTGGCCTGCGTGATGGGGCTGTGTTCGGCGGGTGATCACGTGGTGGCATCGCGCAGCATTTTCGGCACCACCGTGCAATTGTTCGGCAACATCCTCAAGCGCTGGGGGCTGGAGGTGAGTTTCGTTTCCCTGACCGACGAAGCGGAGTGGGCGGCGGCCGTGCAGCCGAATACCAGGCTTTTTTTCGTGGAAACCCCTTCCAATCCGTTGACCGAAGTGTGCGATATCGCATCGCTGGCCGCGCTGGCTCATCAATCCGGTGCCTGGCTGGCAGTGGACAATTGCTTTTGTTCGCCGGCACTGCAGACGCCGATCGCGCTGGGGGCGGATATCGTGATTCACTCTGCCACCAAGTACATCGACGGCCAGGGACGCTGTCTGGGCGGCGCCGTGCTGGGCAGGAAAGATCTCATGGAGCCGGTCTACGGCTTTCTGCGCACGGCCGGACCGACCATGAGCGCTTTCAATGCCTGGGTGTTCCTGAAGGGGCTGGAAACGCTCAGTCTGCGCATGGAGGCTCATTCGCGCAATGCCTTGCTGCTGGGGCAGTGGCTGGAGGCGCAGCCGCAGGTGGCACGGGTGTATTACCCCGGTTTGCCGTCGCATCCGCAGCATCTGCTTGCAATGCGGCAGCAGAAAGCCGGCGGAGGCATCGTGTCGTTCGACCTCAAGGGCGGCAAGGATGCAGCCTGGCGTCTGATCGACGCCACCCGCATGCTGTCGATCACGGCCAATCTGGGGGATGCCAAGAGCACCATCACGCATCCGGCGACGACCACCCACAGCCGGGTGACTCCGGAAGCCCGGGCACAAGCCGGTATTGGCGACGGCCTGGTGCGGGTCGCGGTGGGGCTGGAGCATGTCGACGACATCAGGGCGGATCTGGAAGCCGGACTGCGTGCCTGAAGGCGGATGCAGCAATGAAAAACGGGGCCCATGGCCCCGTTTTTCATTGCGTCGGCTGAAAGCTTACAGCTTGTCGGCGTTGGCAGCCAGGTACTTGGCGACGCCTTCCGTGCTGGCATCCATGCCGGCTTTGCCTTTGCTCCAGCCAGCCGGACAGACTTCGCCGTGTTCCTCGGTGAATTGCAGCGCATCGATCATGCGCAGCATTTCGTCGACGTTGCGGCCCAGCGGCAGATCATTGACCACCTGGTGGCGCACGACGCCCAGCTTGTCGATCAGGAAGGAGCCGCGATAGGCGACGCCAGCGCCAGCTTCGACGTCATAGGCCTGGCAGATCTCGTGCTTGATGTCCGCCACCAGCGGGTAGCCGACCTTGCCGATGCCGCCGGCGTTGATCGGAGTGTTCTTCCAGGCCAGGTGGGTGAACTGGGAATCGATGGAAACCCCGATTACTTCGACTCCGCGTTTCTTGAATTCTTCCAGACGGTGGTCGAATGCAATCAGTTCCGACGGGCAGACGAAGGTGAAATCCAGCGGATAGAAGAAAATGACGGCGTACTTGCCGTTGATGTGTTCGGCAAGGTTGAAGTTTTCCTTGATGGTGTTGCACCCCATAACTGCGGCTGCGGTGAAATTGGGGGCGGTTTTTCCGACGAGTACGGCCATGTGGATTCTCCTTTGTGAGAGTTGGTCGATGAAAGATGCCATAGCCTAATTCAACTCAAACTAAATTTCTAATCAAATTTTTAAATCATCCTGATTTATTCCTGCTATGGCATGCGGGCGCAAAGTGTTGTTGATGAAATATTGCATTTGGCAAGCATGCGCTTATGAACTCGCAGGAATTTGGCCTGTCACAATAGCCGCTGGCTTTGGAAGTTTTCTTAAATTTGTTTCGAATCACCCGGGTAGCGGGTGATGTTCGGAGGGGGGAGATCAGGATATGTTGTCAAAGTTAAAACTCGTTACAGTTGCGTTCCTATTTTGTCTGGCGTCGCTGCATGCCAACGCGGAGGGTCCCGGTACCGCGTTGAGTTTCAATCCGGATGTGGGGCGGATCGGGGAAGCCACGCCGGTTTCCGATTCCAGCACTTTCCGTGTTTGTGCCGACAAGGACAATATGCCGTTTTCGAATGAAAAACAGCAAGGCTTCGAGAACAAGATTGCCGAACTGATTGCGGGGGACCTCGGCAGGAAGCTGGAATACAGTTTCGGCTACGACCGTTTCGGCTATATCCGGACGACGCTCAATGCTCACCTGTGCGACGTCATCATCGGCACGGGCAGCGGCAATGACATGATGCTGACCTCCCGGCCCTATTACCGCAGCGATTACGTTTTTGTATACAAGAAAGACAGCGGTCTGAACATCACGGACTGGGATTCTCCCGACCTCCGCAAGGCCAGGATAGGCACCGTCGACTTCGCACCGCCTACCCGTCCGCTGCTCGACAAGGGCCTGATGGGAAATGTGGTGGGATATCACATGATGCATGATCCCAGCCATCCGCCAAGCGAGATGATCGATGACCTGATCAAGGGGAAAATTGACGTGGCGATCATATGGGGCCCGATCGGCGGTTATTTCGCCAAACAGGAAGCGCCGGATCAGATGAACATTGTGCCCTGCCCGGAATATGGACAGATCAATGCGCATGGCAAGGAAGGCTGGAACATTTCGGTCGGTGTGCGCAAGAAGGATAAGGATTTCCTGGCCACGATCCAGGAGGTGCTGGATCGCCGCAAGGACGATATCGACAATATTCTGGACCAGAACGGCATTCCGCACATGCCGGTGGTCCCGAAAGCGGGACTGGTTTCCAAGTAATTTCACCTGGCGGAGGAAGAGACCTCCCGCAGTTTTTCCGACTGGACAATTGACGCCGGCGTCCTGCTGGCGGTAATTGGTCGGTGACGACCGAAACACCCCCCGGTTTCATGTGATTCCGGGGGGTCTCATGCTAAAATCATGTCCTTTATGTCCCGGTCAAGCCAGTAGGATTTATGGATCAGTTCGCCAAAGAAACCTTACCCGTCAGTCTCGAAGAAGAAATGCGCCGTTCCTACCTCGATTACGCCATGAGCGTGATCGTAGGTCGAGCCCTGCCGGACGTGCGCGACGGCCTGAAACCGGTGCATCGCCGTGTGCTGTTCGCCATGCACGAACTTTCCAACGACTGGAACCGGCCGTACAAGAAATCGGCGCGTATCGTCGGTGACGTGATCGGTAAATACCACCCGCACGGCGATACCGCGGTATATGACACCATCGTGCGCATGGCGCAGGATTTTTCCCTGCGCTACATGCTGGTCGATGGACAGGGCAACTTCGGTTCGGTCGACGGCGATAACGCGGCGGCGATGCGGTATACCGAAATCCGCATGTCGCGCATCGCGCATGAGCTGCTGGGTGACCTGGACAAGGAAACGGTAGATTTCGGCCCGAATTATGACGGCTCCGAGCATGAGCCCCTGGTGCTGCCGGCCAAGATCCCCAACCTGCTGATCAACGGCTCCTCCGGCATCGCCGTGGGCATGGCGACCAACATCCCGCCGCACAACCTCAATGAGGTGGTCGATGCCTGCCTTGCCATGCTGGCCAACAGCGAGATCACCATCGACGAGCTGATCGACATCATCCCGGCGCCCGACTTTCCTACTGCCGGCATCATTTATGGCACCGTGGGCGTCAAGGAAGGTTACCGCACCGGCCGTGGCCGCGTGGTCATGCGCGGGCGCACCCATTTCGAAGACATCGGCCGTGGCGACCGCCAGGCCATCATCGTCGACGAACTGCCGTATCAGGTCAACAAGAAGACCCTGATCGAAAAGATTGCCGAACTGGTCAACGAGAAGAAGATCGACGGCATCTCCGACCTGCGCGACGAGTCGGATAAGTCCGGCATGCGCATGGTGATCGAGCTCAAGCGTGGCGAAGTGCCCGAGGTGGTGCTCAACAACCTGTACAAGCAGACCCAGTTGCAGGACACCTTCGGCATGAACATGGTGGCGCTGGTTGACGGCCAGCCGCGCCTGCTCAACCTCAAGCAGATGCTGGAAGCTTTCCTGCGCCACCGGCGCGAAGTGGTCACGCGCCGTACAGTGTTCGAATTGCGCAAGGCGCGCGCACGCGGCCATGTGCTGGAAGGCCTGGCCGTGGCGCTGGCCAATGTCGATGACATGATCGCCCTGATCAAGGCCGCCCTGACGCCGCCGGAGGCCAAGATCGCGCTGATGGCGCGGGCCTGGAAGTCCGGCGTGGTGGAAGAAATGCTCAAGCGCGCTGCCTCGGACGCTTCGCGTCCGGACGGCCTGTCGGTCGATTTCGGCCAGCATCCGGACGGCTACCGATTGTCCGACGTGCAGGCGCAGGAAATCCTGCAAATGCGTCTGCAGCGCCTGACGGGGCTGGAGCAGGACAAGATCGTCACCGAGTACCGGGAGGTGATCGAAGTCATCACTGATCTCCTCGACATCCTCGCCAAGCCCGAGCGCGTGACGGCCATCATCGCCGAAGAGCTGGCGGCGGTCCGCCAGCAGTTCGGCGACAAGCGCCGCAGCGAGATCGTGCACAATGCGCTGGATATTTCGCTGGAAGACTTGATCACGCCACAGGACGTGGTGGTGACGCTGTCGCATACCGGCTACATCAAGTCGCAGCCGCTGGAAGAATACCGCGCCCAGCGTCGCGGCGGACGCGGCAAGCAGGCAGCGGCGACCAAGGAAGACGATTTCATCGACAAGATGTTCGTCGCCAATACCCACGATTACATCCTGTGTTTCTCCAGCCGCGGCCGGGTGTACTGGCTCAAGGTGTACGAAGTGCCGCAGGGCAGCCGCGTCAGCCGCGGCAAGCCCATCGTCAACCTGTTCCCGCTGGAGGAAGGCGAGAAGATCAACGCCATCCTGTCGGTCAAGGAGTTTGACGAGAACCATTTTATCTTCATGGCGACTGCACAGGGCACCGTGAAGAAGACTTCGCTTACCGACTTTTCCAATCCGCGCAAGGCTGGCATCATTGCGATCAATCTGGATGAAGGCGATTTCCTGATCGGTGCGGAAGTCACCAGTGGCAGCGACGACGTGATCCTGGTATCCGACGGCGGCAAGGCGGTCTGGTTCGACGAGGAAGACGTGCGCGTCATGGGCCGTGCGACCCGCGGCGTGCGGGGCATGAAACTGCAGGGCAAGCAGCAGGTGCTGTCCCTGCTGATCGCCCAGCATGACCAGCAGACCGTTCTGGTGGCGACCGAAAATGGCTATGGCAAGCGTACCGTGCTGGCCGACTTCCGTCACTCCGGCCGCGGCACCCAGGGCGTGATGGCGATCGCCACTTCCGAGCGTAACGGCCGGGTGGTGGCGGCCAAGCTGGTCAACGACGAAGACGAGATCATGCTGATTACCACCGGTGGCGTCCTGATCCGCACCCGCGTCACGGAAATTCGCGAACTCGGCCGCGCCACGCAAGGCGTCACCTTGATCAACCTGGGCGAAGGCGAAAAACTGTCCGGCCTGGAGAAAATCGTCGAAACCGATGAAGAGGGCGCTGACGAAATCGGCAGCAGCGAGGTTGAACCCGGCGAAGAGGGCGAAGCCTGAAATGTCGCGTGTGTGGAACTTTAGTGCAGGCCCCGCGGTATTGCCGCAAGAGGTGCTGATCCAGGTTCGTGACGAAATGCTGGACTGGCATGGCTCCGGCATGTCGGTGATGGAAATGAGCCATCGCGGTCCCGAGTTCACCAGCATCATCACGCAGGCCGAGCATGACCTGCGCGAACTGCTGGCGGTGCCGGACAACTACCGCGTCCTGTTCATGCAAGGCGGCGCGATCGCCGAGAACGCCATCATCCCGCTCAATCTGCTGGGCGATAAAACCGGCGCCGATTACGTCGTGACCGGCTCCTGGTCGGACAAGTCGGAGAAGGAGGCGCGCAAGTACTGCAACGTCAATCTTGCGGCATCCAGTGCGGCGGACGGTTACAACAGCGTGCCGAAGCCGGAATCCTGGCGGCTTTCTGCCGATCCGGCCTATCTTTTCATCTGCACCAATGAAACCATCGGCGGAGTGGAATATGCCTTCACACCGGACATGGACGCACTGGGCCGCCCCGGCGTACCCATCGTGGCCGACATGTCGTCGCATATCCTGTCGCGCCCGGTGGAGGTGTCGAAATACGGCCTGATCTTCGGCGGCGCGCAGAAAAACATCGGTCCGGCCGGCCTTACCCTGGTCATCGTGCGCGACGATCTGGTCGGCCGGGCCAGGCGCGAGTGTCCAAGCGCGTTCGATTTCAGGATCGTTGCGGACCACGGCTCCATGTACAACACGCCGCCGACGTTCGGCATCTATGTCGCCGGGCTGGTGTTCCGGTGGATCCTTCGCCAGGGCGGCCTCGCCGCCATGGAGCGCATCAACATGCGCAAGGCCGGGATGCTGTACCGGGCTATCGAGCAAAGCGGCGGCTTCTATCGCAACCCGGTGGAGGCGGTCAGCCGCTCGCGCATGAACGTGCCGTTCACGCTGCGGGACAGCGCACTGGATACCCTGTTCCTGGCCGAGTCTGCGGCCGCCGGGCTAATGTCCCTCAAAGGGCACAAGTCAGTGGGGGGCTTTCGTGCCTCCATTTACAACGCCATGCCGGAAGCGGGCGTGCAGGCGCTGGTGGAATTCATGGGTGATTTCGAGAAGCGGTACGGGTAAGAGAAGATCGTTCAGGTTGGCAGCAGCCGAACCTGACAATCCTGGCCATTAAAGGGTTTTCAAAGTGACTGACGAGCTCAAGAAATGCCGTGAACAGATCGATGCCATCGACGACCAGGTATTGCAACTGGTGAGCGAGCGTGCGCGTCTGGCGCACACCATCGGCAATCTCAAGAACGGCGGGCCGATTTACCGCCCCGAGCGCGAGGCGCAGGTGCTGCGCCGCCTGCTGGAACAGAATCCCGGCCCGCTGTGCGACGAGGCAGTAACGGCCATTTTCCGTACCGTGATGTCCAACTGCCGCGCCCTGGAAAAGGAGATTTCAGTCGCATTCCTGGGCCCGTTGGGCACCTATAGCGAAGAGGCTGCCATCAAGCAGTTCGGTGGTCTGTCGCATCCGGTGCAGTGTGCGTCGATCGATGAAGTGTTTCAGTGTGTCGAATCCGGAACGGTCGATTACGGTGTGGTGCCGGTGGAAAACTCCACCGAGGGCGCCATTGGCCGGACCCTGGATCTGCTACTGGTCACCGGCCTGCAGATTTGCGGTGAAGTGTCGCTGGCAGTGCACCATAACCTGCTTTCCCGGGCCACGGACAAGGCGGCGATCAGCAAGGTCTATTCGCATTCCCAGTCGCTCGCGCAATGTCACGAATGGCTTAATCGCAACCTGCCCGGGGTCGAGCGCCAGGCCGTGGCCAGTAATTCAGAAGCTGCTCGGCTGGCCGCAGAGCACCCCGGTGTGGCCGCGATCGCCAGTCGGCGGGCGGGTGAACTGTTCGGGCTTGGTTTTCTGGCCGAAAATATCGAAGACGACCCGCGCAACACCACGCGCTTCCTTGTCCTGTCCAGCCATGATGTAGGGGTTTCTGGCCATGACAAGACCTCGCTGGCGATGGCGACGCGCAATGCCCCGGGCGCGGTGGTCGGTTTGCTGGAGCCACTGGCCAGGCACGGCATCAGCATGAGCAAGCTGGAGTCCCGCCCGGCCCATACCGGCATGTGGGAATACATTTTCTATGTCGATATCGAAGGACACCGGGCCGACGCCAGGGTGGCACAGGCGCTGGCGGAACTGAACCAGCGCGCGGCTTTTCTCAAGGTACTGGGGTCCTATCCGGTCGCGGTTGTTTAATCATCAATTTCCCGAGTCCTGTGCATGATTCACCCATCTGACCTGGCGCCCGCCCATGTGCGCGCCATTGCCCCTTATCAGCCCGGCAAGCCGATATCCGAACTGGCGCGCGAGTTCGGCCTGGCCACCGACACGATCGTCAAACTGGCATCCAACGAGAATCCGCTGGGCGTGAGTCCGCTGGCCATGCGGGCGATGCAGGACGAGATGGCCGATCTCGCCCGCTACCCTGACGGCAACGGTTTCGTGCTGAAGGATGCCATCTGCCGGCGCTTCGGCGTCGAACCCGGGCAGATCGTGCTCGGCAACGGTTCCAACGACGTGCTGGAACTGGCGGCGCGCGCCTATCTCGAGCCCGGCGTCGAGGCGGTGTATTCGCAGCATGCCTTTGCCGTGTATCCATTGGTGACGCTGGCGATGGGGGCAATCGGCATCACGGTGAAAGCGCGTGATTTCGGCCATGACCTGGCCGCCATGCGCGCGGCCGTTACGCCGAATACGCGCATGCTGTTCATCGCCAATCCCAACAATCCCACCGGCACGCTGCTGGGCAAGTTCGAGTTGCATGCATTCCTGCGCGACCTGCCAGCACACGTGCTGGTGGTGCTGGACGAAGCCTACGACGAATATCTGCCGGATGCGCTGAAGGCGGAGAGCATCGCCTGGTTGGCCGAGTTCGACCGGCTGATCGTGACGCGCACCTTCTCCAAGGCCTATGGGCTGGCCGGCCTGCGCGTCGGTTTCGCGCTGGCGCATCCCAGGGTGGCCGATCTGATGAACCGGGTGCGGCAGCCGTTCAACGTCAGCAGCCTTGCGCTGGTGGCCGCCGCTGCAGCGTTGCGGGACGACGATTTCGTGCGCCGCAGCCGCGACCTGAACGATGCCGGCATGGCGCAAGTCACCTCCGGCGCTGCCCGTCTGGGTCTGGATTACATCCCTTCCTTCGGCAATTTCGTCTGCGTGCGCATCCCCAATGCGGCGCAGGTGTATCGACGGCTGCTGGAAAACGGCGTGATCGTGCGTCCGGTGGCCAACTACGAAATGCCGGATTACCTGCGGGTGAGCATCGGGCTGGAAGCGGAAAACGCCCGTTTTCTGCAGGTGCTGGAGCAGGCGGTCAAGACCTGACCTGCGGAGCGTGCGCCTGAACGGCGGTTCAATCCGCCGGGACGACCGATTGCCGCCGGAGTGCTGGGGCCGTGAGCGTTGCCGCTTGCATGGTGCGCTGATTTCCGGCATGAAAACGGCCAATGGGATAGTCGCTGGCGAGAATATATGCTAGGTTTATCGG
>MLJW01000596.1_pt1 | contig 13612 bp, 15 predicted proteins | sample 888231 | NCBI WGS metagenome assembly MLJW01 (sample SAMN05788063, study PRJNA343431) | mine drainage metagenome | isolation source: sample collected from the inflow into an acid mine drainage treatment plant... | place: Germany: Lusatia, lignite mining district
CCGAGGGCGGAGCTGAGACGCATCGCGACCGACGCCGGCGGCACGGGCGTCACCACTCTCCTGAACAGCGGAAACGTCGTGCTCGACGCCGACGACGGATCTGACGCGGCGGCGGCCGTCGCTGCGCGGGTGCGGCCGGGTCTGCGGAGGACCTTCGGGCGCGACATCGACATGGTCGTCGTCCCCGCCGAGCATCTCGACGCGATCATCGCGGCCAACCCGTTCCCCACCCAGGCCGACGACTACCCGGCCCACCTCGTCGTCACGTGGTATCTCGAGCCGCCCACCCCGGACCAGATCGCTGCGTTCGACCCGGTCCGGCTCGGACCCGAGCAGATGCGATGGCGCAACGGTGTCAGCTACACGTGGTACCCGGTGGACATCGGCCACTCGGCACTGACACCGGCAGTCCTGGCACGAGCGCTCGGCCCGGGGACGGCTCGGAACTGGTCGACGATCCTCAAGCTCGCCGCGGCCGCGCGCACGCGCAGGTGACGATCCGCCACCCCGACGCGCGGTGGTTAACTGGCACCGTGCAGACCGACGAGCAGACCGACGAGCAGACCCCCGGGCGTACCACCTACGTCCTGGTCGACGGCGAGAACATCGACGCGACCCTGGGCTCGTCGATCCTCAACGGTCGCCCGTCGCCCGAGCAGCGTCCGCGATGGGAGCGGGTGCTCGACTTCGCCCAACGCACGTGGGGGCAGCCGGTCAAGGGCCTGTTCTTCCTCAACGCGTCGTCGGGCACGATGCCGATGGCATTCGTCCAGGCACTGCTCGCCATCGGCTTCCAGCCGATCCCGCTGGCCGGCGAGTCGTACGAGAAGGTCGTGGACATCGGCATCAAGCGGATGCTGACCGCCTTGGTCGACCACCCGGGCGACGTGCTGCTCGCGAGCCACGACGGTGACTTCGTCCCCGAGATGGAGCAGCTGCTCGACGGCGAGGACCGACGCGTGGGCCTCCTCGCGTTCCGCGAGTTCACGAGCTCCTCGCTCAACCAGCTCTCGGCGCACGGACTGCAGACGTTCGACCTCGAGCACGACGTCCAGGCGTTCAACGTCCAGCTGCCACGACTGCGGATCATCCCGCTCGCCGAGTTCGACCCGCTGCGGTACCTGTAGACGGCGACACCTGGGGACGGCCCGGCTCTCGGCGACCTCAGTGGCGAGCAGGACCTCAGTGGCGAGCAGGCGCGGCGACGCGTAGAGCCCGGTCAGGCGCCTCGTCGCTGATCTTGGACAGGTGGAGCACGCAGTGCCGTGGCCCCACGAACGCGTCGAGCTGCGCCGCGGTGAGCGGGCCTCCGACGTGAGCGAGCACGCCACGGGACACCCCGAGGAGCACGCTGCACACGACCTCCGGGCTCTCCTGGGCGAGCTCGTAGAACGGGCACCGGTGCATGTGCACCTCAAGGGTCTCCGGGTCGGTCTCCGGCTCGAAACCGAGGGCGTCCAGGCGCGCCTCGAGAGCGGAGAGCTGAGCGAGGGAAGAAGGAGCGTCGCCAGCCCCAGCCGACCTGCGCGTTGGCGACAGGCCCGCGGAGTCCTCGGCCTCGGACGACAACCGGTCGCCCCACGCGAACCCGGCATGCTCGGCCGCGACCGTCGGCGACGCCGTGGCCTGCCCGTAGCCGGCGACGAGGATCCGCGCCATCTCCTCGCGGACCCGGTTGCTGGCGGCTTCCTCGTCGACGCGCTCGACGGCGCTGTAGAGCATCCTCGGACGACCACGGGTGCAACGGATCTCCGGGTGCCGCGACACGAGGCCCGCACCGATCAGGCAGTCGAGGTGCTCCCGGGTCGTGTTGACGTGCAGGTCGATCGCCTCGGCGAGGGCGTCGACGCTCATCGGGGAGCTCGCCCCCTGGAGCAGACGCAGCAAGGTGACCCTGCTCTCGGACGCGAGAGCACGGTATGCGCTGACTCGACGGGCCGCCATGAACCAAGCATTCCCGGATTCGGACGCCGCCGCGTAGGACCTTCGAACGCTCTTTGCTCGGTAGCGTGGCCGGATGAGCACTCCTCACGCCCTCGTCCTGACCGTCTCGGACCGGTGCGCGCGCGGTGAGGCGGTCGACCGGTCCGGTCCCCGCGCGGTGGCCCTGCTGGTCGGGGCCGGTTACCCGACCGGACCTGCACGCGTCGTGCCCGATGGCGACGGCTCGGTGTCAGCCGCCTTGCGCGACGCGGTCCGCGACGGCGCGCGCGTCATCGTGACGACCGGTGGGACGGGCGTCGGCCCCCGGGACCGGACACCCGAGGGGACCCGCGCGATCCTGGACCGCGAGCTTCCCGGGCTCGCGGAGGCGCTCCGCCGCGACGGTGCGCGCCACGTGGCGACGGCCGTGCTGTCCCGTGGGCTCGCGGGCGTCACCGCCGAGGGAGCCGTGGTGGTCAACCTGCCCGGGTCGACCGCGGCGGTCGAGCAAGGGCTCGCGGTCCTCCTGCCGATCCTCGGTCACCTGCTCGACCAGCTCACCGGTGGAGACCATCCGTGATCACCCCGGAGCCGGGCCGCTCGTCGGTCTGAGCGCTCCGCCGCCGAACGGCTCCCGGTCAGAGCGCGGCGCGCGAACGCCGGGGAGCAGGGTCAGCCACCGGCGAACGGCGGCAGGACGTCGACCACCGCATCCGGCCGCAGGGGATCGTCGTCCGAGTCCAGACGGACACCGTCCGACAGCACCGCGCACCGGGCGAGGACCCGCTCGAGGGCGGCGCCGTGCCGCACGGCGATCTCGGCGCGAAGCTCTCCCGCGGTCGAGGCCTGGACGGACTCGCTCGCCGTGCCAGCCGCCTCTGCGGCGGCGGCGAAGTACCGGATCGTCACCATGTGCGCACCCTCTCGAAAATCGAGCACGCCAGTTGCGACGCCCGGTCATGGTGCCACGCGCCACGCACGACCGGCGTCCACCATCCGGCGGTCGCAGGTGGTGGCGCGCGGCCGCCTGTGGTCCCCCGTGCGTGTCAGCGGTTGACGAGCATGACGGGGACAGTGTCTCCGGGGACCACCTCGACGACGTGGGCGGGGACCACCGCCAGAGCCTGGGCGCCGCCGAGGCTCGCGACGAGGTGCGACCCCGACCCCCCACGGGTGACCTGACGGACCGTCCATCCGTCACCGAACCAGGCGGGGACGAACCAGCCGTCGTCGGCGCGCGCGTCGTCGGCGCGCTCCAGCAGCACCGGCATGTACTGCGCACGCCCCGGCGGCGATCTCCAGCCGTCCACGACCACGGCGGTGAGGCGCGGACGGCGCACCGAGCGGAACCCACGCATCCGCAGGATCGCCGGGCGCACGAACACCTCGAAGGACACGAACACGCTCACCGGGTTCCCGGGCAGGCAGAACACGGGGGTGCCGTCATCGAGCGCGCCGAGCCCCTGGGGCTTGCCGGGCTGCATCGCGACGGTCACGAACTCCATCCCCGGCTCGCCGCTCAGCGCCTCCTTCACGACGTCGAACGCCCCCATGCTCACACCGCCGGAGGTCACGACCGCATCCACCTGGCCGCGCAGCCCCGCCAGGACGCCCCGGAAGGTCGCCGGGTCGTCGGGCACGGCGGAGAGCTGTACCGGTACTCCGCCTGCCTCCCGGACCGCAGCCGTGAGCAGGTGCGAGTTCGAGTCGGGGATCTGGCCGCGGCGGAGCGGCAGGCCTGGCTCGACGAGCTCGCTCCCGGTCGAGACGACGGCCACCCGTGGACGCGGCCGGACGTGCACCCGACCGGCGCCGATCGCCGCAGCAGCCCCGATCTGCTGCGCGTTGAGCTGGGTGCCCTCGGCGAGCACCACGTCGCCCGCGCGGGCGTCCTCGCCGACGCGGCGGACGAAGTCACCGCGGGCGGCGACGGCGTGCACCTCGACGACGGCACCACCGCCGTCGGTCGACTCGACCGGGACGACGGCATCGGCCCCACGGGGCACCGGTGCGCCGGTCATGATGCGGGCGGCCGTGCCGGGTGCGACGACGGGATCGTCCGCGGTGCCTGCGGGGAGGTCGGCCAGGACGGTCAGCACGCAGGGCGTCCCGATCGAGGCGCCCGCCGTGTCCTCCGCCCGGACCGCGTAGCCGTCCATCGACGAGTTGTCCCACCGCGGAAGCGGTTCCGCCGCGAGCAGCGGCCGGGTCAGGACGCACCCGAGGGCGTCGTCGAGGGCGACCTCGACCTCCGGGAGGGGCTCGACGAGGGCGAGAGCGGCTGCGAGGTGCTCCTCGGTGGTGCGCATGCGCCGTCCTCTCCGTCGACCCGGCCCGGCGATCGCTCGCCCGGACCAGGAGTCAGTAGCGGGTCAACGTCGGGTCGACGTCGTCCACCCACGCCAGGATGCCACCGTCGAGGTGGACGACGTCGGTGAATCCCGCCGCCAGCACGGCACGGAGGGCCTGGGCCGATCGCGCGCCGGTGCGGCAGTGCAGGACGATCTGCCGATCGCGCGGGAGGCTCTCGAACGCGGTGCCGTCGAGGATCCGGCCGAGCGGGATCAGCCGGGCGCCCGGGATCGCCACGATCGCGTGCTCGGTCGGCTCCCGCACGTCGACGACGAACGGTCGCCGCGCGGGCGGTCCGGACAGGAGAGCCGCGAGCTCGCGCGCGGACACGGTGGGCGGCGACGAGGAACGGACCGACGGCGCGGCTGCGCGGACCGGACCGGCGGCCGGGGCGCCGGCCTGCGCGAGGGCGACCTCGGTCCAGCGGCTCGCGAGCGCGTCGATCACCAGGACGCGTCCGAGGAGCGGTTCACCGACTCCCATCAGGAGCTTGAGGACCTCCGTCGCCATCACCGAGCCGACCTGACCGCACAGCGCGCCGAGCACGCCGGCATCGGCGCACGACGGCACGTCGTCCGCGGGGGGAGCTTCGGGGAAGAGGTCCCGCAGCTGCACCGCGGTGATGCCCGGCACCGGTGGGCGGCCCCAGAAGACCGAGACCTGTGCGTCGAAGCGGAGCACCGAACCCCAGACCTCCGGCAGGCCGAGCGCGACGCATGCGTCGTTCACCAGGTACCGGGTCGGGACGTTGTCGGTACCGTCCACGACGACGTCGTAGCCGGAGAGGACGCCCTCGACGTTGTCCGCGGTCAGCGGGCCCGCGTGCACCACCACCGCGATGCCGGCATCGACGGCGAGGACCGCGTCCCGGGCGCTGTCCACCTTCGGACGCCCGACGTCCGCCCAGCCGTGCACGACCTGCCGCTGGAGGTTCGACTCGTCGACGTCGTCGAGGTCGACGATGCCGATGGTGCCGACGCCCGCGGCCGCGAGGTAGAGGAGGACGGGCGAGCCCAGGCCGCCCGCGCCGACCACGCACACGCGGGAGTTCCGGAGGCGACGCTGCCCCTCGACGCCCACCCCCGGCAGGAGCAGGTGACGGTCGTACCGGCGCAGCTGCTCGGCGGTGAGAGCCGGACCCGGCTCGACCACGGGACGGATCGGCATGCAGGTCACCCTAGCGCCGCTGGGTGAGGGGACTCCCGGGCCGCCACTGGCCGGGCCCCGGGCGGGCAACGTCAGAATCGCACGATCGTGCTAATTTCGACCGCGTGCCCACCTCGCCGCTCCCCAAGGGCGAACGGACCCGCCGGACGATCGTCGACCACGCGATCGCGACGGCCTACCGGGTCGGCCTCGGCCGGCTGACGATCGGCGAGCTCGCCGCGGGCACCGGCCTCTCCAAGAGCGGCCTCTACGCGCACTTCGGGTCCAAGGAGATGCTCCAGCTCGCGGTGCTCGACGAGGCCGCAGCGCGGTTCACGGCGGCCGTGGTCCGACCGGCCCTGCAGGCACCTCGTGGCGAGGCGAGGCTTCGAGCCCTGTTCGACCGCTGGGTGACCTGCGGCATGTCGCGCGATCCGGGCGTGTGCCTGTTCGTCAAGGCGGCCACCGAGCTCGACGAGCAGCCGGGAGCCGTCCGCGACCGCCTGGCAGCCCTCCACGGGTCGCTGATCGCCACCATCGGGACCGTCGTCCGGAACGACGACGGCGAGTTCCGCGACCACGCGGACGCCGGCCAGCTCGCCGCCGACGTGTACGGCGTGATGCTGTCGTTCTACCTGGCGCACCGCCTTCTGCAGGACCCCGCCGCCGAGCGGCGCGCGCGCACCGCCTTCGAGGTGCTGCTCGCCGGACTCTCCCGGGACTCGTCACGCCTGGAGCCGTCCGTCCCGCCACCTGTTCCGCCACCCACCGAGTCCGACCAGACCACCGGGAGCCGCTCATGACGATGCCGACCACCCTCGCCCGCCATCCGGTCGCACGGCTGCGCGAAAGGGCCCAGCTGCTCGCGCTGCGCGGCTCCTTCGCGGTGCAGGACCTGATCGCCCCGGACCGGGCCAGCTCGCGTGCGCTCGACCTGTGGTGCACCGTGCCGAGCGGTGCGGGTCGCCGGAAGGACTTCCGCCCGTTCCGCGGCGAGGTCACCGCAACGACGACGAGCACCGGCCACGAGGTCGTCACCGAGTCGTGGGGCACAGGCCCGGTCGTGTACCTGGTGCACGGCTGGGGCGGGTGGCGGGGCCAGCTCGGCGCCTTCGTCGAGCCGCTCGTCGCGGCCGGCCACCGCGTCGTCGGCTTCGACGCTCCCAGTCACGGCGAGTCCGCTCCGGGCACCCTCGGCGCGGGCAAGGGACACATCATGGAGCTGCTGGCCGCGTTCGAGTCCGTCGCGGCACGGCACGGTGCGGCCGCCGGGGTGGTCGCTCACTCGCTCGGGTGCACGATCGCGTCGATCGTCGTGCACGACAGTCTCGACGCAGAGCGACTGGTGCTCGTCGGCGCCCCGGCGGACTTCGGCGACAGGACCCACGAGTTCGCCGCCGCCGTCGGCTTCACCGAGCGCACCCGCGGCCGGCTCCAGACCACGATGGAGCAGGAGTGCGGGCGTCCACTCGCCGCCTTCGACCTCGCACCGCTCGCGGCGGGCGGGCGGCTGCCCGAGACGCTCCTGATCCACGACCAGTTCGACAAGGAGGCGCCCTACCGGGTGAGCGAGGAGCTCGCGGCGGAGTGGCCGACGGCGACGCTGCTGACCACGCTCGGCCTCGGTCACCAGCGCATCCTCACCGATCCCGAGGTGGTCGCCGCGGCGGTGCGGCACATCACGTCGGCGACCCCCGCTGACCGGCGCGACCGACCAGCCTCACGCGGCGACCGCCCGGAGGATCCGCCCCGACCACGCACGTAGGCTCGTCCTCGGACGGGGCCCTCCGTCGAGGCGGGGGCTGCGCACGGCGTGGGAGCGGGCCACGAGCCCGTCGAGCATCGGGAGGTGGACACATGGACAGCCACCGGCACGACGCCGTCGGGGACGCGGACGTGCACCGCAGCAGGCTGTCGATCGCCCTCGGAATCTCGGCGACGATCCTGGTCTCGCAGGTCATCGGGGCGATCTGGACCGGCAGCCTCGCGCTGCTGGTCGACACGGCTCACGTGCTGACCGACACCGGCAGCCTCGCGATCGCCCTGCTCGCGGCGCGGCTCGCCCAGCGGCCGGCCACGTCGCGCCGGACCTGGGGACTACGCCGCACGGAGGTGCTCGCCGCGACGGCGCAGGCCAGCGTGCTGCTCGCCGTCGGTCTCTACGTGCTCGTCGAGGGGGTCCACCGACTCGTCCGCCCACCCGAGGTGGCGTCGGCGGAGATGATCGTCTTCGGGGCGATCGGGCTGGTCGGCAACGTCGCCGCCGTCGTCGTGCTGGCGGGCAGTCGCCGAGCCACCTTCACCACCCGCGCCGCGTTCCTGGAGGTGGTCAACGACACCCTCGGGTCCCTCGCGGTGATCCTCGCGGCCGTCGTGATGACGGTCACCGGCTGGGCCCGCGCCGACGCGGTCGTCGCGCTCCTCATCGGGCTGCTGATCCTGCCACGGACCGTGAGCCTGCTCCGCGAGACCGTGAACGTGCTGCTCGAGTCCACACCGCGCGGGCTCGACCTCGACGCGGTTCGCGGTCACATCCTCGCGCTCCCGCACGTCCGCGCCGTGCACGACCTCCACGCGAGCCAGATCGCCACCGGCCTGCCGGTCCTGACCGCGCACGTCGTGCTCGACGACGACTGCTTCCGTGACGGCCATGCCCTCGATCTGCTCGACCAGCTCCAGACCTGCGTCGCGGAGCACTTCGACGTGAGCGTCGAGCACTCGACGTTCCAGCTCGAACCCGGCAAGCATCGCGACCACGAGTACGCACCTCACGACTGACACGAGCACGGGGCGTGAGCGGCGCCGACGTCCTAGAGTTCGTGGTGGCGGCGCCGCACGCCGGTTCGTGCGCCGGCGCCGCGGCCCTCGAGGAAGAAGCCGGTCATGCAGCGCACAGCGGAGTTCGACGCGTTCGGTCCGTGGGTCGACGAGGTCACCGACGTCGGCGGCATCCCCCAGCTGTTCCGGAGCCACCCGATCGACCTCACCTCCGCACTGCTCGCGATCAAGATCCCCCGCAACATCTCGCGTCGCGACGCCGATCCGTCGATGGACCTCTACGACCACCTCATCGTCGTCGACGAGACCGGTGTCACGATCCTGAGCCGGGTCGTGGACCCACGCGTCCGGGCGGGCGCGGTACCGGCGCCTCCGTTCACGACGCGGGTGCTGACCTGGTCCGAGGTCACGGGCGTGACGGTCAGCACCGAGTTCGTCGACGGGCTCCTCACTCTGCACACCACGGGTGCCGCCGTGACGGTGCCCTTCAACGGGTCCTCGGTATCGACCGTCGACCGCCTGGTCGCGCTCGTCCGATCGCGGTACGGCGCGGGGGTCACGAGCGTCGGCGACGCGGGACAGGTACGGCGCGCCGGTGATCCCGATGCGCCGCGGGCATCGACCGGGCTGCCCGACGTCGAGCGCGAGCTGCAGGGCGTCCACCGGCGGGTCCTGTCCGACGAGCCGCAGATGCGTCATCTCACCACGCAGCAGCGCACGACGGTGCGCTGGACCCACCCCCGGGCCCTCGTCCGGCTGGCCAAGAACCTGTGGCCGACGGCGGTCCAGACGTCGCTCGCGTACACAGACGGTCGCGAGCTCCTGGTCGTGCACCGCCGCGACGCCGTCGTCCGCGGCCACAAGCCCGTCTACTCGATCGCGCGCACCGCGCTCCGGGTCGACAGCATCACCGGCACCGACATCGCCGACAGCGCCGAGCTCGTCGGTGTGCGCATCCTCACCCTGCACCTCGGGGACGCCACGATCGAGCTCCTCTTCACCGCAGGTTCGATCGCGCCCGAGCTGCTCGCCGCGCGCCTCGACCGCGCGGCGCACACCGTCTGACTCGGCACACCCCCTGGTCGCCTGGGACCTGGGGTGGACCGACGGCCTGCGTCGGCGAGGGAGAATGGTGCCCCGTGGCGCACACCCTCGAGTCCGGACCCATCGACCGGGTGTCGGCCAAGGCGCTCCTCGTCTGGGGCGTCGCCCTCGTCGCCTACGTCGTCGCGGTGTTCGCGCGGACATCCCTCTCGGCCACCGGTGTCGAGGCCGCCCTGCGCTTCCACGCCAGCTCGGCGGTGCTGTCCCTGTTCACGGTCCTCCAGCTCGCGGTCTATGCCGCGATGCAGATACCGGCCGGCGCGACGGTCGACCGGATCGGCCCGCGCAAGGCGATCGCGATCGGCACGGCCCTGATCGGGCTCGGACAGCTGGCGATCGCGTTCGCGACCGGCGTGCCGACCGCGATCGGCGCGCGCATCCTGGTCGGGTCGGGCGACGCCTTCATCTTCCTCAGCGTCGTGCGGCTGCTCCCGGCGTGGTTCCCCGGGCGGCAGGTCGCTCTCGTCACGCAGCTGACCGGCATGGTCGGGCAGCTCGGGCAGCTCCTGAGCCTCGGCCCGCTCGTCGGGGTGCTGTCCGTCCGCGGCTGGGAAGCGGCCTACGTCCTCGCCGGATCGATGACGCTGCTCGTCGGGGCCCTGGTGCTCGTCGCGGTCCGGGACGGTCGCCCGCGCCAGACCATGGCCGTCGACGCCGGCTCCGTCGTCGTGGCGACCTCCGCCCTCGCCGACGCCGAGATCGCGGAGCCCCGGACGATCCCGTCCATGGGGCTCCGCGACGACGAGGGCGGCGCGCTACGCCGGACCTGGCAGAACCCGGGCACGCGGGCGGGCTTCTGGGTGCACTTCACGACGCCCTTCTCGGCGAACGCGTTCGTCATGCTCTGGGGCTTCGCGTACATGACCAAGGCCGAGCACCTCAGCGAAGCCGTGGCGCTGGCGGTCCTGAGCACGTACGTCGCGGGGACGCTCGTGTTCGGCCCGCTGCTCGGCGTGCTCACGAGCCGGATGCCCACGCACCGGTTGCGACTCGTCGTGATGATCGTGGCGTCGCAGGTCGCGGCCTGGGCCGTCGTGCTCGCGTGGCCCGGAGACGCCCCACCGGCGGCGCTGTTCGTCCTCGCGGTCGCGCTCGCCTCCGGCGGGCCAGGCTCGCTGATCGGCTTCGACTTCTCCCGCGCCACGAACCCGCTGGCGACCCTGGGACTCGCCACCGGGATGGTCAACGCTGCGGGATTCATCTCCTCGCTCAGCGCCGTCCTGGCCGTGGGGATCACGCTCGACCTCCTCGGTCAGGGATCGCCCGAGCTGTTCACCGACCAGGGCTTCCTCGTGGCGTGGCTCGTCCAGGCGCCGATCTGGGTCCTCGGGCTGATCATGCTCCGCCGCAGCGACCGGGCGTTCCGCGAGTACCTCGACGCGACCGGCCCCTGACCCGATCGACGGTCAGCCGATCGTCTGCACGGTCCCGGTCACGGCCGACGTGCGTGCGGCAGCGAGGACGTCGAGGACGTCGGCAGCTGCCGCGACGCCGACCGGCATCTCGCCCCCGGTTCGGACGGCGCGCTCCACCGCGGCATAGAACGCCGGGTAGTCGCCGGCCCGGACGGGAACCTCCTCCACCGTCTCGCCCCGCGTGAGTCGACCGGAGCGTGGCGGTTCCGCGAGGCCCCACGGTCGGCCGTCGCCGGGGACTCGACCCGCGACGAGCGCAGCCTCCTGCGGGTCGAGACCGTCGCTCGTGTACGCGCCGGCGCTCCCGAGCACGCGGAACCGGTGCCCCTGGTCCGCGGCCACCGCGCTCATCCACAGGTGCGACCTGACCCCGGACCGGTGCCGGAGCGCGACGAACGCGTCATCATCGGCGGACGTGCCGGTCCGGCGGACGTCGGTCTCGGCTCGGACCTCGACGACCGGCCCGAACAGCTCGACCGCCTGGTCCACGAGATGCGCCCCGAGGTCGTACAGCACACCACCGAGCGCCGTCGGGTCACCGGACTCGCGCCAGTTGCCGGTGGCCTCCGGCCGCCAGAACTCGAACCGGGACTCGAAACGGTGCACCTCACCGAGCACGCCGGACCTCAGCAGGTCCCGGAGGGTCAGGAAGTCGCCGTCCCATCGCCGGTTCTGGAACACGGTGAGCGGCACTCCTCGCTCAGCCGCCGACGCCGCCAGGTCACGCGCCTCACGAGCCGACGGCGCAACCGGCTTGTCGACGACGACGGCCGTCCCTGCCTCGATGGCGCGCCGCGCCAGCGGAACGTGCGAGTCGTTCGTGGTGGCCACCACGACGACGTCGAGATCGTCCGGTGCGAACAGGTCGTCCACCGTCGGTGCGACCCGCGCGCCGGGGTACCGGCGTGCGACCTCCGCCGCCGCCTCGGCTCGGCTCGTCACGACGACAGCGAGCTCGAGACCCGGCGTGCTCGCGATGATCGGGGCGTGGAACGCCGCGCCGGCCAGCCCGTAGCCGATCAGGCCGACGCGCAGCACTCGCGCCTCACCGGCGGACGTCGTCTCGGTCATCGTGCGGTCCTCTCGTCCATGAGCCGGTACCCGGGCTCGCCCTGCCGCTGCTCTGCCTGCAGCGACGTCGCACACCATTCTCCCCCGTGCCCGACACGAGCTCGACCGGTCGAGCGGTCCCGACGACGCGCGATGTCGACGGGTCTCGCCCTCACAGCGAGCGGGTCACCCACATCGCTCCGACACCGAGTGCCGCCGCGGCGACGGCGAGGACGAGAGAGCCGACCGCGTTCAGGACCGCGCGCCTCACCTGCCCGGACTGGACCATCCGGACGGTCTCGACCATCGCGGTGGAGAACGTCGTGTAGCCGCCGCAGAAGCCCGTCGCCGCCACGACGTGCCACCCCGACCCGAACCCGTGGTAGAGCCCGGCACCGGCCAGCAGCCCGATCACGAGCGAGCCGCTGACGTTGATGAGGACGGTCGCGACCGGGAACTGATGGCTCCAGCGTCCGCGGATGAGCCCGTCGACCACGAACCGCGTCGCGGCACCGATACCCCCGAGGACGGCGACGGCGATGATCATGGTCGCCCCCCACGGACGCGCACCGATGGCGTGACACGGCCGGGGTCGGGTGGTGTCCGCTCGTGCCGCCAGCGGTGGTGTCGAGCCGCCACGATGACACCGAGCAGGCACGCGGCGAGCCCGAGCACCACCGTCGCTGCCGCGTAGCCCAGCGCGATCGCCACGGACCCGCGCGTCAGGAGTTGCTCGACGTCGAGAGCCAGGCTGCTGAAGGTCGTGAAGCCGCCGAGCACACCCGTGCCGAGGGCCAGACGTGCACGACGTCCCCGCGCGCTCTCACGCCCGCGTCGCAGGAGCGCTTCGAGGAGAGCACCCAGGAGGAACGAGCCGACGACGTTCTCGGTGAACGTCGCCATCGGCCAGCCGCCGTGCGACGGCAAGGCCGTGGTCAGCAGGTACCGCCCGGTTGTCCCGACCATCCCGCCGACGAAGACGAGCCCGACCAACGTCGGTTCGAGGTGGTGAGGCTTGCTCACGCGTGCTCCTGACGCTCGGCGGACAGGATCGTGACCGGGCGGTGCTGGGTGTGGGCGAGCCGACCTGCCACCGAACCACCCACGAGCTCGTTCATCCATCCGGACAGTCCGTGACGCCGTGGACCGACCGCGATCACCGAGGCGTCGTGGTCGACGGCGACCGCGCTCAGCGCCCGCGCCTCCTCGCCCACCGTGTACACGAACAACCACGGGACGTCGACGCCCGCGAGGTGCTCCTTGAGCTGGTGGTTCATGTCCTTCTCGACGCGGAGGCGGTGCCCGTCGTCGTCCTGGTCGGGATCCAGGGGTGTCGTCATCACCGTCCCGTCCGGATCCTCACCGACGAACGTGCGGCTCGCGTCGACCCACACGCACACCAGCCCGACGCCCATCGCCCTCGCCAGCCCTGCCGCCTGCCGCACCGTCGCCGGGTTCTGCCCGGGGACGACCCCGACGACCACCGGGTGGTCGGCAGGAGGCTCGGCGCCGTGCCAGTGATGGGGGCGCGACCGGCTCATGAGGACTCCTGCCCGGCTGCGACGGCCGCCTGCACCTGCAGCGCTGCCGGCACCCTGGTCGATCGACTCGCGGGCATGGTCCTCCTGTCCGTCGGGACAGGAACCATCAGCCGTCGCGGCGGTTCGGGCCGTCGGGCCCTGGCGGGATCCATCGCCGGACCGACCCTACCGTGCCGGTCGGCTCCGCCCGCACGCGGGTTCACGCATGCAGCTCATCACCCAGCCCGACGGGAAGGCGCCCGCGCGCGTGCGGTCCCCTCTGGACCGGGACGACGGGACCGTCGATCGACGGCCACCGCGCCG
>MLJW01000597.1_pt1 | contig 13593 bp, 9 predicted proteins | sample 888231 | NCBI WGS metagenome assembly MLJW01 (sample SAMN05788063, study PRJNA343431) | mine drainage metagenome | isolation source: sample collected from the inflow into an acid mine drainage treatment plant... | place: Germany: Lusatia, lignite mining district
GTCCGCGACGACGTCCGGGGCTCGATGGCCGGGTTGCGCGCCGATCTGGCGGCTGCGGCGCAGCAGGCGCGGGCGTCGGCGGCACCGGCGACCGGGTCGGCCGACCCACGGGCGGCGTCGCGGGCCCGACGAGCCGAGGCCGAGATCCTGCTCCAGAGGTTCCGTGACGAGCTGCGCGCGGACCTTCGCCACTCCGACGCGCGGGACGGCATCGGGGCCCTGACGCTCGACACGTTGCGGACCGTTCTCGAGAGTGCCCGGACCGCGGTGCGCGCGACGTTGCGCTGAGCTCGTTCGCTGCGCCGCCATGACCGGTCTCGCGCAGACCCGGCTCGCGCTCCCGGGCTCAGGTGGCGTCGTCGGGCAGGCCCAGCCAGTCGTACCACCCCGTGTGGAGCACGAGCCATGCGATCAAGCCGTAACCGGCCTGCCCCGGGAGGACGCCGTCGCCGGATGCGAGGTCGGCGAGCCACTGCTCGTGTGTGATCAGCGGGGTGAAGGTGTCCACGAACGGCACGTGCCGGCGCGTCGCGACGTCGGCGTACGCGTGCGAGAGCTCGCCGATCTTCTCGTTGTCCGAGGTCTGGCCCGGTGGCGGGCCTACGACGAAGGTCGGGATACGGCGAGACTCGGCCACGTCAAGGATGTTCGCGAGGTTGAGGCGGCTCCGGGCGAGCGAGAGCCCAGCCCCGACGTCGGCCCGGCCGAGCGCGACGACCAGCCTGTTGTCGTGGTCAGGAGCGAACCGCCGCGCGGTCTCCTCGTCCCATCGGTGGCCGAGCGAGGTGCTCGTCTCCCCGGGCACCGCGAGGGTCAAGGCCACCATGGGCGGATCGGCAACGGTACGGGCGACGACCCTGCCGACCCACCCGAGGCCCTTGGGGTCACCAGCTCCGGCGACGAGCTCGTCGCCCACCACCGCCAGCCGCAGCGGTACGTCTCCCACGGTCATCACTCCACCCACGTCGATCGGGCCGCAGTCGACCCGCGCTCCAGTCTGGCAGGCGCCAGCACGTCCACCTGCCCGATCGACGGGTGTGGCGAGCGTCGAGCCGTCAGCGGTCGAAGGCCGCCTCGAGGATGGCTGCCTGCTCGCTCTGGTGCTTCTTGGCAGATCCCGAGGCCGGCGATGCCGACGCGGGACGTGACACCACGCTGATGGTGCTCCCGACGGCGCCGGGCAGCACCATCGAGATGTACGTCCACGGCCCCTGGTTCTCCGGCTCGTCCTGCACCCAGACGAGCTGCGCGCCGGCGAACGGTGCGAGCGCCTCGCGCAGCCCTGTGCCGTCGAGCGGGTAGAGCTGCTCGACCCGGATGATCGCCGTGCGGGTGTCGTGGCGCTCCTCGCGCCGCGCGAGCAGGTCCCAGTAGACCTTGCCCGAGCACAGCAGCACCCGGTCGACCGATGCGGCGGTGGCCGCGGCGACCGCATCGGGGATGATCGGTCGGAACGTCCCGGACGTGAACTCCTCGACGGGCGACGCCCCTGCCTTGAGTCTCAGCATCGACTTCGGCGTGAATACGACGAGCGGACGGCGAGGCCGCGCGTACGCCTGCCTGCGGAGCAGGTGGAAGTACGACGCCGGCGTGCTGGGCTGTGCGACCGTGACATTCTCCTCGGCGCACAGCTGGAGGAACCGCTCGATCCGCGCGGACGAGTGGTCCGGACCTTGGCCCTCGTAGCCGTGCGGCAGGAGGAGCACGACGGACGAGTTCTGCGCCCACTTCTGCTCGGCCGACGAGATGAACTCGTCGATGATCGTCTGGGCGCCGTTGACGAAGTCGCCGAACTGGGCCTCCCAGAGCACGAGGGCGTCCGGACGTTCGACGGAGTAGCCGTACTCGAAGCCGAGGGCGGCGTACTCGGACAGCGACGAGTCGTAGCACCAGAACTTCGCCTGGTCCGCCGACAGGTACAGCAGCGGCGTCCACTCCGCTCCGGTCTCGCGGTCGTGCATCACCGCGTGCCGCTGCACGAATGTGCCGCGACGCGAGTCCTGGCCGGCGAGCCGGACCGGTGTCCCCTCGGCGAGCAGCGACCCGAAGGCGAGGATCTCGCCGTAGCCCCAGTCGATCCCGCCCTCGCGAGACATCTGCTCGCGCTTGGCGAGCAGCTGCACGAGCTTCGGGTGCACCGTGAAGCCCTCCGGCGGCCGGGTGTGCGCAGCGCCGATACGTGCCAGCACCTCGCCGTCGACGGCCGTCTTCCACCCCACCATCACCCCGGCGTCCTCGAGCTGCGCCTCGGGACGTTCCAGCCCGGCCACGGGCTCGGTCGACGCCGGAACGACCGGGCCGTCCTCGCGCGTCTCGGCGAACACCCGCTCGAGCTGGGACTGGTAGTCGCGGAGGGCGTGCTCGGCCTCCTCGAGCGTGATGTCACCGCGGGCGACGAGCGTCTCCGTGTAGAGCTTCCGGACGGACCGCTTCGCCTCGATCAGGTTGTACATGAGGGGCTGGGTCATCGACGGGTCGTCGCCCTCGTTGTGGCCGCGGCGGCGGTAGCAGACCATGTCGATGATGACGTCGCGATCGAACTGCTCGCGGAACTCGAACGCGAGCTCGGCGACGCGGACGCACGACTCGGGGTCGTCGCCGTTGACGTGGAAGATCGGCACCTGCATGCCCTTGGCCACGTCGGTCGCGTAGTGCGTCGAGCGCGACGACGACGACCCGGTCGTGAACCCGACCTGGTTGTTGATGATGACGTGGATCGTGCCCCCGGTCCGGTACCCGCGGAGCTGGGAGAGGTTGAGGGTCTCGACGACCACACCTTGACCCGCGAACGCGGCGTCGCCGTGGATCAGCACCGGCAGGACGGAGAAGCCGTCGCCGCCGAGGTCGATGCGGTCCTGCTTGGCACGCACGATGCCCTCGAGGACGGGGTCGACCGCCTCGAGGTGCGACGGGTTCGCCGCGAGGTAGACCTTGGTCGTCGCGCCGGACTCGGCCGTGAACGTGCCCTCGGTCCCGAGGTGGTACTTCACGTCACCGGAGCCCTGGACGCTCTTCGGGTCCTGGTTTCCCTCGAACTCCGAGAAGATCTGCGCGTAGCTCTTCCCGGCGATGTTGGCGAGGATGTTCAGGCGGCCGCGGTGGGCCATCCCGATCCCGACCTCGTCGAGGCCGTTGTCGGCAGCCTTCGACAGGATCGCGTCGAGCAGCGGGATGACCGCTTCGCCGCCCTCGAGCGAGAAGCGCTTCTGGCCGACGTACTTGGTCTGGAGGAAGGTCTCGAAGGCCTCGGCGGCATTGAGGCGGCGCAGGATCCGCAGCTGGTCCTCACGGGCGGTGCGGGTGTGGCCGGCCTCGAGCCGCTCCTGCAGCCAGCGGCGATGGCGGGGGTCCTGCAGATGCATGTACTCGGCGCCGATGCTCCGGCAGTACGAGTCGCGCAGCAGGCCGAGGACGTCGCGCATCTTCGCGCGCGGCTTCCCACCGAAGCCGCCGGTCGGGAAGATCCGGTCGAGGTCCCACAAGGTCAACCCGTGGTTCTGGATGTCGAGATCCGGGTGCTTGCGCTGGCGGTAGGCGAGGGGGTCGGTATCCGCCATGAGGTGGCCGCGCGAGCGGTAGGAGTGGATGAGCTCGGCGATCCGGGCCGGCTTGCCGAGCTCGGCATCCGGGTCGGTGGCCGAGTCGCGGACCCACCGGACGGGCTCGTACGGCACGCGCAGCGCCGCGAAGACGCGGTCGTAGAAGCCGTCCTCGCCGAGCAGCTTCGTGGCGAGGATCCGAAGGAAGTCGCCGGACTGGGCACCCTGGATGATCCGGTGGTCGTAGGTCGACGTGATCGTCAGCACCTTCGAGATGCCCATCCGGTTGAGCTGGTCCTCGCTGGTGCCCTGGAACTCGGCGGGGTAGTCCATCGCCCCGACGCCGATGATCGTTCCCTGCCCGGCCATCAGGCGCGGGACCGAGTGCACGGTGCCGATCGTCCCCGGGTTGGTCAGCGAGAGCGTCGTGCCCGCGAAGTCCTCGACCGTCAGCTTGTTCGCGCGGGCGCGCCGGACGACGTCCTCGTAGGCGGACCAGAACTGCGCGAAGTCGAGGGTCTCGGCCTTCTTGATGCTCGGCACGAGGAGCTGGCGTGTCCCGTCGGGCTTCGACAGGTCGATCGCGAGGCCCAGGTTCACGTGCGCCGGGGTGACAAAACCGGGCTTGCCGTCCACGAGCGTGTACGCGGAGTTCATCGCCGGCATGGCCGCGACCGCCTCGACCAGGGCGAATCCGATCAGGTGCGTGAACGAGATCTTGCCCCCTCGTCCGCGTGCGAGGTGGTTGTTGATGACGATCCGGTTGTCGACCATGAGCGTCGCCGGGATGGCGCGCACCGACGTCGCGGTCGGGACCTCGAGGCTGGCCTCCATGTTCGTGACGACGCGCGCAGCAGGGCCGCGCAGCCGCTGGGTCTCGTCCTGGGCCTCGACGGCCGGCGCCTCCGTGGCGCGCGTGACAATCGGTATCGCGTACGACGCGGTGGCCGGCTGGGCTGTGGCGACGGGGGGAGTGGAGGGTGCGTCGGCCGGTGCTGAGGTCGCCTCGGCGGGGGGTGCCGGCGCCACCACCGGTGCGGGGCGCGTGGTCGTCGTGGCCGCTGCGACGACGGGACGACCGTCGGCGGTGCCCGCGCTCGTCGTCGTGCTCCCGTTGCCGTCGCTCTTGTACCCCTCGAAGAACTCCCACCACGCCGGGTCGACGGAGTTCTTGTCCTTGAGGTACTGCTCGTGCAGCTCGTCGACGAGCCACTCGTTCGCGCCGAACTCGGACCGGATCGCGTCCGGCTCTGTCTTCTGGGACACGCGAGGTTCGCCCACTTCCGCCCGCGGCCGTAGACCGCTTCATCGTCGATTACGTCGCGGCAAGCCTAAGCCCTGGCGGGCCGTCTGGCCCTGCTGGGAGGCGTGTCCGACGCCTCGAAACGTGAACTTTCACTCATCCCGCACTCCTTGTCCTGACCAGGGCAAAGACGCGATCGGCGGGCCACCAAGAGAGGGTCCGTGCGGGGTCAGGTGATCGTGCTGAGGCGTGGTGCGCCGCTCGTGGCGGGATCTCGGCGAGGACCGTCAGACCGAGCCCGGCGACCCGTCCGACCGTCCGTCTGGACGGACAGCGGGCAGCTCGAGGCGCATGGTGCATCCTGACGCGGTGTCGGCGACCTCGATGGTCCCGCCGTGCAGGTTCGCCGCCCAGCGCACGATCGAGAGGCCGAGCCCGGTGCCCCCCGTGGAGATCTGTCCCGTGATGGCGGGCATGTTGCCGCGTGCGAAGCGCTCGAAGACCTGCTGGCGCTGCTCTCTGGCGATACCCGGGCCGCGGTCGACCACGTCGATGCGCACGACGTCGCCCACGCGGCTGGCCTCGATCCGGATCGGTTCACCGGGGGGCGAGTGGCGCACCGCGTTGTGCAGCAGGTTCGCGAGGATCTGGTGGAGGCGCTCGCGATCCGCCGGGACGGTGAGATCGTGGGGCGTCACATCCACCGGGAACGTCAGCCCCTTGTCGGTCGAGACGAGTGCCGCGCTGTCGGACGCCTCCGCGAGGAAGTCGGTGAGCGCGACGTCGGTGATGTCCAGCCCGACCGCGCCCGCCTCGACCCGCGAGAGGTCGAGCAGGTACGCGACCAGCCGCCCGAGCCGCTCCGTCTGCGCGAGAGCCACCTGCATGGTGGCGGTGTCCGGTTCGCTGACGCCGTCGACGATGTTCTCGAGCTGGGCCTGGAGCGCGGTCACCGGGGTGCGCAGCTCGTGGGACACGTTCGCGACCATCTCGCGACGGAGCAGGTCTGCGGACGCGAGGTCCTCCGCCATCGCGTTGAAGGTGATCGCGAGCTGGCCCACCTCGTCCCGGCTCGTCGCGGTCACCCGCTGCGAGTAGTCGCCGGCCGCCATCGCGCGGGCCGCAGCGGTCATCTCCCGCAGCGGCGACGTCATCCCGCGCGCAAGGATCTGCGTGACCACGAGAGACACGACGATCGCGAGCGGGAACGTCCGGGTCGGGCCGAGATGGTTGTTCAGCCCCACCCAGGTGATCACTGCGGCCAGGGTGACCGTCGCCGCGACGAGGACCCCGAGCTTGATCTTGATGGACCGCAGGCGATCGAGCGGTCGGACGTCCGGCAGCCGTGTCAGGTGCGCCTGCGTGCTCGCGTGGCGCTGGCGGTTCACGTCCCGGTGCCCTCGGTGCCCCCGGTCCGTCCGTTGCCGTCCGCGGGCTCGGATGGCTCGAACGCGTAGCCGACACCGTGGACCGTCCGGATCAGGTCGGCGCCGAGCTTGCGGCGCAGCGCCTTGACGTGGGAGTCGACGGTGCGGGTCCCGCTGGCGTCGACCCAGTCCCACACCTCGGCGAGGAGCCTCTCACGGGTGAGCACCGTGCGCGGGCTCGAGACGAGCGTGACGAGCAGGTCGAACTCGGTCGGCGTCAGGTGCACCTCGGCGCTCCCGCGATGCACACGCCGCTGGGCTCGGTCCACGGCGACATCCCCGACGACGAGGGGCGGCAGAGACGCGCCCGTCCCGGTATCGATCTCCGCCGCGCGCGCCGCCCGTTCCTGACGCCGCAGCAGCGCCTTCGTCCGGGCCACGAGCTCGCGCATCGAGAAGGGCTTGGTCATGTAGTCGTCTGCGCCCACGCCGAGGCCGATCAGCATGTCCGTCTCGTCGTCGCGAGCGGTCAGCATGAGCACCGGCACCGGACGCTCCGCCTGGATGCGTCGACACACCTCGAGGCCGTCCAGCCCGGGGAGCATGACGTCCAGGACCACGACGTCCGGCCGCAGCGTGCTCGCCATGGAGACGCCTGCGTGGCCGTCGAGCGCCATCTCGACGCGCCACCCCTCGGCGGACAGTCGTCGGGCGATCGCGGTCGCGATGGCAGGCTCGTCCTCGACGACGAGGACGAGCACGTTCGGGGTGGTAGCGGGCGACGTCACCATGGGCACAGCGTGGCACAACGGCCTGGGACGTGCGCGGACGGTGCGGTCGTGCTCCGCGCGGCGCGTCGGGCCGCGCCCATATGATGGAGCGACCATGTCCAGCTCACCTCGTGGCCGGCAGGTCCACGCCCTCCGGCGAGACGCGACCAGAGCTGATGGCGCCCCACGTGCGCTGAACCCCGTGCCCGCCCCGGCGGTGCCGGTGATCGCGTGCTCGCGCGCCGACTCCGCTGCGTGCCGTCCCGGGAGCGTCGCATCGTGACCGAATGGCTCCTGATCGCCCTCGGGGTCGTGCTGACGGTCGGGACCGCGGTCTTCGTGGCCGGTGAGTTCTCGCTGGTCACGGTCGACCCGGCCGTCGCTGATGGCCACCCCGGCGCGAACGACCGTCGTGGGCAGGCCGTGCGGACGGCTCTGACGCATCTCTCGACCGAGCTCTCCGGCGCCCAGGTCGGCATCACCGTCACCACGATCATGCTCGGCTACCTCACGCAGCCGGCCCTCGTGCGGGTCCTCAGCCTGCCGCTCGAGGCGTCGGCGCTCGGGCGGTCGGTCGGCGGCGTGGCGGCGGGAGCGATCGCGCTGGTGCTCGTGAACGGATTCTCCATGATCTTCGGGGAGCTCGTGCCCAAGAACGTGGCGATCAGCCACCCGCTCGGCACCGCGCGGGCGATCGCGCCGGTGCAGCACGCCGTCACCGTCACGCTGCGGCCGATGATCAGCCTGTTCAACAACAGTGCGAACGGTCTGCTTCGCCGGGCGGGTGTCGAACCCCGCGAGGAGCTGGCGGGCGGTCGGTCCGCCCAGGAGCTCGTGGCCCTCGTCCGGCGTTCCGCCGAGGTGGGCACGCTCGACGAGTCCACCGCGACGCTCCTGACGAACTCCCTCGAGTTCGCCGAGCTCACGGCCGTCGACGTGATGACGGACCGGACGCGACTGGTTGTTCTCCGTCGCGATGCGACCGCGGCCGACGTGGTCGAGCGCGCGCGGGAGACCGGGCACTCCCGGTTCCCGGTGATCGGGGACTCGCGCGACGACATCGTCGGTCTCGTGCACCTGCGACGTGCCATCGGGGTCCCGTACGCACGGCGCACGGACGTCCCGGCGGCCGCGCTGATGGTGGACGCGCCGCGGGTGCCCGAGACCGTGCACCTCGGGCCTCTCCTCGTCGAGCTCCGTTCCCTCGGCCTCCAGATGGCTGTCGTGGTCGACGAGTACGGCGGGACCTCGGGGGTCGTCACGCTCGAGGACGTCGTCGAGGAGCTCGTCGGCGACGTCCGCGACGAGCACGACCGCCGACGGAGCGGGTCGACCCGGCGCGTCGACGGCTCGTGGGCGGTGCCCGGTCTGCTGCGCCCCGACGAGCTCGCGGAGACGACCGGGCTCAGGATCACCCAGGACGGGCCGTTCGAGACCCTCGGTGGGCTCGTCATGGCGGTCCTCGGACGCGTGCCGGTCGTCGGTGACGAGATCGACGTGGACGGCGTGCATCTCGAGGTCGAGCAGATGTCCGGGCGGCGCGTCGAGCGACTGCGCGCGAACGCCGGCGGGCCGGTGCCGTCATGAGCACGGGGACGGCCCTCGCCCTCGGGCTGCTCCTGCTCGCGGCGAACGCCTTCTTCGTCGGTGCGGAGTTCGCGCTCGTGTCCACCCGACGCAGTGCCATCGAGCCGCTCGCCGAGTCAGGGCACCGCCGTGCGCGCGTCGTGCTGTGGGCCATGGAGCATGTGTCCTTGATGCTGGCGTGCGCCCAGCTCGGGATCACCGTCTCGTCGACGAGCCTCGGTCTCGTGGCGGAGCCGGCGCTGGCGCGCGTCGTCGCGGGCCCGCTCGAGAGCTGGGGGGTCGGGAGCGGCTGGACCCATCCGATCGCCTTCGTGCTCGCACTGGCCGTCGTCGTGTACCTGCACGTGGTGCTCGGCGAGATGGTCCCGAAGAACCTCGCCGTCGCCGGTCCGGATCGCGCGGTGCTCTGGTTCGGGCCGCCGTTGGTCTGGGTGGCGCGCGTCGTCGCACCGCTCATCCGTGTCCTCAACTGGATTGCGAACGGTGCGCTCCACGTGGTGGGTGTGGAGCTGAGAGACGAGGTCGCCTCCGCCTTCACGGCAGAGGAGGTGCACTCGATCGTCGAGCGCTCGCGGGCCGAAGGACTCCTCGACGACTCGCAGGGACTGGTCGCCGGCGCCATCGAGTTCTCCGACCGGACGGCGCGCGACGTGATGGTTCCCGTCGCGGCTCTGGTGCACGTGCACGCCGGTGCGACGCCTGACGCCGTCGAGCGCCTCGTGGCGCGGACCGGGTTCAGCCGGTTCCCGGTCGCCGAGGCGGACGGCACGATGGTCGGCTATCTGCACCTCAAGGACGTGCTGTATGCCGACCAGCACGAGCGCACCGCGCCGGTGCCGACCTGGCGGGTCCGCGCTCTCGCGGTCGTTGCACCGGACGCGGAGGTCGAGGACACGCTCGTCGCGATGCAGCGCACCGGGACGCACCTCGCCCGGGTCGACGAGGCCGGGTCGACCGTCGGCATCGTGTTCCTCGAGGACATCCTCGAGGAGCTCGTCGGTGAGGTGCGCGACTCGATGCAGCGCGACCAGCTCTCGTGACCGTGGTGCCCGCGGCAGCAGCCGTCACCCGTTCGGGTAGACCGCGCCGGTCGTCCGGACGGTGAGCATCGGAACGGAGCCCTCCGGTCGACGATCCGGGACCTCGGGGAGGTTGGTGTGGCGCCCCGAGTCCGTTATGGTTTCGTAACCGCCCCGATCTGCTGGGCGCCGTCATAGTGCAGGGGTCGGCACCGACGGCATGCCGGGGTCGTGTCCTGCTCGTGCGTGGTTCAACTTTCGGAGGTGTCGTGGGGTCGCACTCGCCGCACACCGCGGCCACGGGTGTCCCCTCACGCCGCGAGCGTCGACGGTCCCAGAAGGAGGCACGAGCCGCCTCGGGCCCCGTGCGCGGACGGGTGCTTGCGCGCGGTGGCGTGCTGATGGCCCTCGGGGGCATCACGGTTGGCCTCCCGCTCACCCACCACGTTGCGCCGGGTGACGGCACGTTCGTCGGCGGTCTCTCGCGCGTCAGTGCGACGGCGGTGGAGTACCCGAGCACGCTGCAGGTGATCCTGGCCTCGCGTGAGGTGTCCAGCACGCCTCCGCTCGCGCTCGTCGGCGGCGACCAGGTCGTCACGCGCGCCGAGATCGCTGCGAGCAGGTCTCAGGATCGCTCGGCGCTGCCGGGCTGCAACCCGAACGTCGAGCCGACGGGAGGGAACGGCCAGCTGGACACAGCTGAGCTCTGCACGCTGTGGGACGGCGTGCACCAGCTGCGGGCCGATGCGGCCGTGGCGATCTCCGAGATGGACGTCGCGTTCAAGGCGCGGTTCGGCTCAGACCTGTGCCTGACGGACGGGTACCGCACGCTGGCGATCCAGAAGACGCTCAAGTATGAAAAGGGGGGGCTCGCCGCCGTTCCGGGCACCAGCAACCACGGGTGGGGACTCGCGGTCGACCTGTGCTCGGACGAGACGTCAGGTGCGCCGTGGGAGTGGCTGAACGAGAACGGTGCCGTCTACGGGTGGCAGAACCCGGACTGGGCGAAGCGCGGTGGGAGCGGGCCGCACGAGCCGTGGCACTGGGAGTACACCAAGGGTGTCCAGGACCTCGCTGCGCGACTCGGCTGACGAGGGCGCGTGACCCCGGGCCTGACGAGGGCGAGCGGGGCCGAGGCCTGACTCCGCCGCAGCAGGACCGCTGGGTCCCGCCGCGGCAGATCTGCGGTCAGAGGAGAGTCGCACCCCAGACCACCTCGTGCATCTGCCCCGGCTCGAGCCGGACCAACCGGTCCCCGGTGCGGAAGGCGTCGGCGATGCACGTCATCGGCTCTGCGGCGACCCCGTTGCGGTTCACACCCGGGATGCCGTCACCCGTGCAGACCTGCCACGTGTCCATCGAGTCGTCCATCCAGACCGCGGACATCCGCCCGTCGGGAGCCGCGAGCTGGATCCACGACAGTCCCTCGTCGTCCCGGGTGATGTCGAGGTAAGCGTCGTCCAAGGCGATGCCCGCGAGGGAGCGCGGTGTGCGGAAGTCGAGGTCGCCCGCGGGTTCCGTGCCTGTGGGCAGCAGCCGGTCGTCGGTCGTCACCCGGCTCGCGGCGTCGAGGCGCAGCGTGCACTCGTCGACGGCAGCACCGCCCGGGGAGAGCCAGGGGTGGAAGCCGGTGCCGTACGGGGCCGCGCGGTCACCGATGTTGGTGGTCGCGAGGTGGACGTGCAGGCCGGCGACCGAGAGGGTGTAGGTGATCACGGAGCGCAGCTGGAACGGATAGCCCTTGATCGGCACCAGGTCCAGACCGAGCGTCACGCTGTCGGGCCGCTCTGCGACGCCGGGGACGGGCGTCCACCGCTCCCAGGCCGACAGGCCGTGCAGGGCGGTGCGACGCTCGGGCTCGGTGAGGGGGACCTGGTACGTCGATCCGTCCCACTCGTACTGCCCGTCGCCGAGGCGATTGGGCCAGGGGACCAGGACGGCGCCGTGGCTCGCCGGGGGGAGGCCCCCGGCGTCGAACGGCACGATCACGTCGCGGTCGCCGACGGCGTACTCGCGAAGTGCGGCACCGACCTCCGTGATGGTCGCGCGCTGGTCGCCGTGGACGAGGCGGTACTGAGTTCCGGTGGGAGGGGGCGTAGTCACGCTCATACGGTACTGGGATCGGCAGCGCGGTCGGGCGTCGTCGACGCGACCGCAGCGTCGGACAGCAGGTCGTTCGTGGAGGCACTGTCATCGCCATCCTCGAGGTCGCGACGGCGCCGCCCGAGCGGCTCCGCTGCGCGAGCGCGCGGCCGGCGCCGGAACGGGCCTTTGCGATCGCTGTGCCGATCCTGTGGACAAACGCCTGCGCGATGCCCGCGTTGTCCCTTAATGTCGGTTCCCGGTCACGGGAAACGAACGGCGGGGAGCGCATGGACAGCACGGCGATGCTCGAGTCCGAGGTGCGTGAGCTGATCCGGCGCCGTGGGCTCGACCCCGTCCGCGATCGGGGCGGTGTACGGACCCTGGTGCGCGACGTCGTCGCGGACTACGACGAACGCTCGGCGCTCGGGGCGGTCCCGCCACTCGTCGACGCGGCCGGCGTCGTCAAGGACCTCGTCGACGCCGTGGCCGGCCTCGGTCCTCTCCAGCGCTACCTCGACGACGACGCGATCGAGGAGATCTGGATCAACGCACCCGCCAAGGTCTTCGTGGCGCGCCACGGCGAGGCCGAGCTGACGACCACGATCCTCACCGATGGCCAGGTGCGCGACCTCGTCGAGCAGATGCTCAAGTCGTCGGGACGTCGGCTCGATCTCTCGAGCCCATTTGTGGACGCCTCCCTGCCGGACGGTGAACGGCTGCACGTCGTGATACCGGATGTCACACGCCGCCACTGGGCCGTCAACATCCGGAAGTACGTCGTACGGGCCCACCATCTCGACGACCTCGTCTCGCTCGGCTCGTTGACGCCGCACGCCGCGCGCTTCCTCGAGGCCGCCGTGATCGCCGGGCTCAACATCCTCGTCGCCGGTTCGACCCAGTCGGGGAAAACGACGCTTCTCAACGCTCTTGCCGGTTCCATCCCGGCCCGGGAACGGATCGTCAGCTGTGAGGAGGTGTTCGAGCTCCGCCTCGCGCACCGGGACGTGGTCGCCCTCCAGTGCCGTCAGCCAAGCCTCGAGGGCACCGGTGAGATCCCGCTCCGGCGACTGGTCAAGGAGGCGCTCCGCATGCGGCCGAGCCGCATCCTGATCGGGGAGGTGCGCGAGGCCGAGGCGCTCGACCTGCTGGTGGCTCTGAACGCCGGCGTGCCGGGCATGTGCACGCTGCACGCGAACAGTGCACGCGAGGCTCTCACCAAGATGTGCACGCTGCCGCTCCTGGCGGGTGAGAACGTCTCGGACCGGTTCATCGTGCCGACCGTGGCCTCAGCGATCGACGTCGTCGTCCACCTGGGGCTCGACCGGCACGGGGGCCGACGGGTCCGCGAGATCGTGGGTGTCCCCGGTCGGGTCGAGGGTGGCGTCGTGGAGACGTCCGACCTGTTCCACCGTCGGGACGAGGCGCTCGTCCGCGGGGACGGGTACCCGCCACATGGCGAGAGGTTCCACGCGATCGGAGTCGACCTGGCCGCGCTCCTGCGTGGGGAGAGGTAGGGCTCGCGGTGGGTTCGGTCGTCGGGCTCCTTCTTGGGGCCGGGACATTCGCGCTGTGGTGGGCGTGCTGGCCCGCAGCGCCGCACGGCCGCGCCAGGGGCTCGCGGTGGTCGGACCGCACGGCAGACCTCCTCATCCAGTCCGGGGTCGTCGGGGTGACCCCGGCCGGGCTCGTCGGCACCTCGGCCGCGGCCGGGCTCTTCATCGGGATCGCCTCGCTCGGGGCGACGCGCTCGCCGGCGATCGCGACGTGCTTCGGGTTCATGGCGGCGACGGCACCGATGGGTCTCGTCCGCTCGCGGGCTCGTCGTCGTCGCCATCGACTCCGCGAGGTGTGGCCCGAAGTGGTCGACCACCTCGCATCGGGGGTGCGAGCGGGGCTCGCATTGCCCGAGGCCGTGGCTCAGCTCGCCGACCGCGGCCCGCTCCCGCTCCGCGACCCGTTCCGCACATTCGCCGAGGACTACCG
>MLJW01000598.1_pt1 | contig 13573 bp, 14 predicted proteins | sample 888231 | NCBI WGS metagenome assembly MLJW01 (sample SAMN05788063, study PRJNA343431) | mine drainage metagenome | isolation source: sample collected from the inflow into an acid mine drainage treatment plant... | place: Germany: Lusatia, lignite mining district
GGGCCGGACCGTAGGGACCGGTGTTGTCCCGCAGGGCGTTCGCGACGTCGGCGGACACGCCCGTGCGGCTCGCGAGCTCGCTCGGGGTCGCGCTCTGGTGCGAGGCGATGGCCGAGAGCAGGCCGACCGTGTAGGCGGCGTCGGACCCGGCGAGGGTCCGGCAGGCGGTGGCCCGGGCCAGGATGAACCAGAGCGACCCGAGGGAGCTGGGCCGTGCGTCCATGAGCGAGGCCATGGCGAGGGCACCGAGCTGTTGCGGTCCGACGAGCACGACGGCCTGGCGCACCGAGTCGACCTGGCGTCGGAGCGCGACCGCGCTCGAGTTGACGAGGCGCAGCACGCGGACCGCGAGCTCGGGGTCCGCGCTCACGACGCGCACCACGGCGACGTGGTCGACCTCCTCGGCGCTGAGCAGCTGCATCAGCTCGAGGCACTGGAGCTCGCCCGCACTGAAGCTGGTCGTCGGCATCGGGGCGTCACGGCTGAAGATCGGGCCCTGGAGGAGGTCGACGCCGAGCTCCATGCCGAGCTGGGTCCGCGGATCGGAGTCGGCCCGCTCGCCGATCACGGCGACACCGTCCTCGTGCGCGCGACCGATCAGGTCGCGCAGCGCGCCGATGTCGTCGCTGAGGTCCACCTTGACGAAGTGCACGATCGGCAGCAGCGCGTCCTGCGCCGGGGTGCCCACGTAGTCCGCCAACGCGATGCGGATCTCGCGGTCGGACAGCTCTCCGACGACGTCGGCCGCATCCTGTCGTTCCGCGAAGGACGCGGGGATCTCGAGCACCAGCCCGCCGGACGGTGTCGGCACGGAGGAGGTCCCGCGCAGCATCCCGGGCGTCGCGCGGAGGAACAGCGTGCAGTCGCCGGCGAGCGTGGCCATGTGGAGCTGGGCGTACTGGTTCTCGACGGTGGTGGCCGACGGCTCCTGCTCGAGGGCGCCCCAGCCCGGGGTGTGCAGGCTGACCTGCACCGCGTAGCCGTAGACGCTGCGGTCGGTGCGGATGACGGGCTGGCGGTGGACCGCGACCTGCGTCGGGGCGGAGGACCGCTGATCGCCGTCAGGCGGGATCCCTGGCAGGTGCGGGTCCACAGGAACGTTGCTCATCTCGTCCTTCTGATCGTCCGTCGCCTCGGCTGCGTGAGGAGTCGTGGCGGACGTGATCGATGTCACGCCCAGCTGCGGCGATCCTCAGCCGAGCGGTGCGCGCAGTGGCCATCCGGAGTCGTCGAGCACCGTCTGGACGGCCCGCCCGGTGCGGGCGTTGACCACGATCGGCGCGAGCAGGTTCGCGGTCGCCGGCTCCTCACCCTGCGGTGGGCTGACGACCGTGAGCAGGACGATCTCGTCCTCGGTCAGGTCGAGCGCCGCACGGACCGCGGACGGGATGACGGGCTCGTAGTCCGGGAAGAACTCCCGGGGGGGCACGACGAAGAGCCGGACCTGGGGCTCTCCGTCGCTCCGCAGCGCGAACAGCACGCCGATCTCGTCGAGCGGGGTCAGCGAGTAGCGGACGTGGTCGGGGAGGCCAGGCAGCGGCGCCGTCAGCTCGAGGGCATCGGGGATGTCCACGTGCGCGCCGCGCAGGCCCACGGAGACGAGCACGGCCGTCACTTGAGGTAGTCCATCAGCGAGGGCTGCAGCGACTTGCCTGCCGCCGCGAGGGCGCCCTGGTACGTGACGGACTGCTGCTGGATCTTCAAGATCATCTCCGCGAGGTCGACATCCTGGACCGACGACACCTGTGCGCTCAGCGCGACCTGCTTCGAGCCGAGCACGGTCTGGGCGTTGGTGATCTGGTTCTGCTGGGCGCCGATCGCGGACTGCTGGGCCGAGATCGAGCTGATACGCGAATCGATCGCGGTGAGGTCGCCGGTCGCGCTCGTGCCGCTGCGGATCTCGGCGGACATCTTGTCGAGCAGCGCGAAGGCGGACGGGTTGGCGGGGTCGACCACGCCGCCCGCATCGGTGCCGAACACGGCGGAGGCGGAGGCGTCGACCCGGACGGTCGTGTCCGCCGAGACGCGGCGCTCGACCGTCGCGCCGGGGACGTCGTTGGCCGCGTAGGTGGCCGGGGTCGCAGGCGTCGCGGGGGGACCCGCGGTCGCGGGGGTCCCGGGCGTCACCGTGATGGCGGTCGCAGCGTTCGAGGTGCCCGCGAACACGTTGCGACCGAGGAGCTTCGTGTTGGCGAGGCTCATGAGCTGGGCCTTGAGGCTGTCGATCTCGGTGGCGAGGGCCTCGCGACCGGTGGGGCTCATGCTCGCCGGGTTGCCGCTCTGCACGGCGAGGTCTCGTGCGCGTTGCAGCGTGGAGACCGACGAGCTCAGCGTGCTGTCGATCGTGCTGAGCCACGAGATTCCGTCGTTCGCGTTGCGCTGGTACTGCGTCGCGGCGCGCTGATCGGCCTGGAGCCGCAGCAGGTCCGACGTCCCGCTCGGGTCGTCGGACGGCTTGCTGATCTTCGTGCCGCTCGACATCTGGTTCTGAAGCGCGGCGGCCGCGGCGAGGTTCATCTGGACGTTCGCCAGGGTCGAGCGCGAGATCGTCTGCTGGGTCACCCGGTTGATCATGGTCACAGCCCGACGACGCCGGTGCGGTTGATCAGGGTGTCGAGCATCTGGTCGATCGCGGTGAGGACCCGCGCGGATCCCTCGTACGCACGCTGGTACGTCAGCATGTTCGTCGCCTCCTCGTCGGTGCTCACGCTCGTCTGGGCCAGCTGGAGCCCCTCGGCGGTCGATCGTGCGGCCTCGGCGACCGTCGCCCGGCTCGTGGCGCTCTTCGAATCGACGCCGAGCTTCACGACGAACGTGGACCAGGCGGTGTCCGGGCTGCCCGACGCCGAGGAGAGCTGGCTGATCTTGTCGGCCATCGAACCATCGGTGGCTCCCATGCTGACGGTGGCAGCGGCGATCTTCGTGGTGTCCGTGATCGCCACCGACAGTCCGAGCCCCGCGGGCTGCGTCGAGTCGACGGCGAAGAAGTTGCCGGCCGGGTTTCCGTTCTGGTCCTGCCCGGTCGAGTGCAGCGCGTTGACCGTGGTCGCGAGCGCGGTGGCGACCGCGTTGTACGAGGCGGCCGCCTCGGTCAGCATGCCACCGGTGCCGGACGCGTCCGGGGGTGCGAGAACGGCGAGCGTGCCGGCGATCTTCCCGCTCGCGAGCGGCACCTGGACGGTGGGGTTGGAGGCCCACACGATCTGCACGCTGTTCGCGGGCGGGGCGGAGGTGGTCGCGTTCGTGAAGGTCGCCGCCCCGGTGACCGCGATCGCGTTGGCGCGCGCACCGTCGACGAGCGCGTTGCCTCCGACGAGCACGTCGACCGTGCCGTCGTCCTTGACCCGGGCCGTGGCCCCCGTCAGGCTCGAGAGCTGCGTCACGAGCTGGTCACGCGTGTCCATGAGCTCGTTCGCTGATCCGCCGGCGTTCGTGATCGACAAGATCTTGGAGTTGAGGTCCGCGACCGACGACGCCGCCGTGTTCACGTCGCTGACCATGCTCGCCAGGTCGCTGCGGCTCTGGGACCACTCGGTCGAGGCTGACGTGTACAGGGTCTTCAGCTGGTCGACGACGGCCTGCGAGTCCTGCAGGACGACCGAGCGGGTGGCCGCCGAGTCGGGGGTGTTCGCGAGGTCGGACCACGCCGACCACATCGTGTTCAACTGGCTCGACAACCCGGTGGTGCTCGGCTCGCCGACCGACGACTCGAGGTTTGCGTACGACGCCGCCTGGACGCCGAGCTGCGCGGACGTCCCCGTCGCGGTGCGCAGGCGCGCGTCGAGGAAGGGGTCACCGAGCCGCGAGATGCCGGTGACGGTCGCCCCGTTCCCGGAGCTCGGCACGCTCGAGTACATCGATGGCGTCGACATCCCGGCGATCGAGGTGATGTCCGCGCGCTGCCGGGTGTACCCGACGGTGTTGGCGTTGGCGATGTTCTGGCCGGCGACCTCGAGGGCCTGCCGCTGGGCCATCAGGGAGCTCAGCGCGGTGCTGATCCCGGAGAAGGTGCTCATCGTCCGCGCGCTCCTCTCAAAAGGATCGGTCGAGCAGCTGGGCGCTGCCCGCGGTCGCGGCGGTCATGCCCTGGCCGTCGTAGGTCTGCACGCTCTCCTGCAGGGACATCAGGGTCTCCTGGGCGGCGCGGTGCGAGATCGCGAGCAGCTCGCGGTTGCCGTTGGCGAGCTCGACGATCTCCGAGGTGAGTGAGACGAAGGCCTCCCGGTGCGCGTGCAGGAGCTCGTTCCAGGGGGCCGGTGCCTGCTGCGCGAGGGACAGCAGGCTGAGGCCGGGGTCGAGGCCGAGCTCGATGGCCGCGGCCTCGGACTCGACCGTGCGGCCGAGCTCGGAGTCGCGGATCTGGTCGAGCACCGTCTCGACCTCACGCGTCGCGTGACCGAGCCAGCGGGTGCGACCGCTGGTGAGGATCATCTGCTCCTCCTCCAGCTTGAACAGCAGGAGCTCGAGCAGATGACGCTCTTGCCACAGCACGTCTGACAGCTGCATCAGGCCCATCGTGACCGTCGACCTCTCTGTTTCGAGCCCGGTTCCCGGACCGTAGCCACTCGTGTCTGAGTCCTTGATCGACCGTGCGGCACCGGTTGTGACCAATTCGGGTGAACTGATCCGGTGCCGGGTGGCGGGACCTCGCGCCCGGTGGGAGAGGTTCGCGTGGAATACAGGTTCACGGTAGCCATCCGAGGGGACCGACACGCGGATCCGGCGCAACCTGCCAGTCCGGCAATCCGCGACGAAGTCGGACATCCCTCCAGTGACGTGGGCATTTGGTCCTAGTCCATGGGGTGAACGTGAGAACTTTCTCCTTCAAACTCCTCAAGCACGGCCGCGGCACCGTCGAGAACTGTCCGGTGCCCGAGATGACAGAGCAGCAGATGACCGACTTGGTCGTCGCGCACCTCCCCCTGGTGGGCTACCACGTCAACGAGGTCCTCATGCGGGTGCCGTCGTCGGTCTCGCGCGACGACCTCGCCTCGGCGGGCAGCCTCGCGCTTGTCCTCGCCTCCCGTGCCTACGACGCGAGCACCGGCGTGCCGTTCGGCCGGTACGCGGCGTTGAGGATCCGGGGCGCCCTCCTCGACGAGCTCCGGTCGATGGACTGGGCCAGCCGTGGCGCGCGTCAGCGGGCCCGCGAGCTCTCGAGCACGAGCGACCGTCTGACGTCGACCCTCGGGCGCGCGCCGTCCCGTGAGGAGCTCGCTGCGGCGATCGGCACCGACGTCGCGGGAGTCGATGCGGCACGGCACGACAGCGAGCGCCGTGTGCTGAGCATCGACGCCTCCGTCAACCCGCTCGCGGACGTCCTCAGCGACGACGCGCCGGGGCCCGAGGAGCTGCTCCTGACCACCGAGCGCCTGACCTTCCTCAAGGCCGCGGTGCAGACGCTGCCCGAGCGGCTGCGCTACGTGATCGAGCAGTTGTTCTTCCAGGACCGTCCCGTCATCGAGCTCGCCGAGGAGCTCGACGTCACGCAGTCGCGGGTCAGCCAGCTCCGGTCCGAGGCGCTCGCGCTCCTCAAGGACGGGATGAATGCGAGCCTCGACCCGCAGCTCGTCCCGGCGGCCGAGCGGCCCGACGGCGTCGCCGAGCGGCGTCGGCAGGCGTACTTCGCGTCGGTCGCGGCGCGCGCGGCCGAGAGCGCCAAGGTGTCCGGGTTCGTGGCGGCGCCGGCGCCGCATGGTGTGGTGCCGGTGCCGTATGAGCAGCAGTTCGGTGCGGTGGTCGACCTGAGTGCGGTGGCCGGTTGACCAGTCCGGTGAGTGTGACCTTGACACGACGGGTGCTCCTGGGGGGGTGCCCGTCGTTCGTGCTCACGGCCGGCGGCGGTTCTCGGATGATCACGGCTTCGAAGTCGCTCTGCTGAACTTCTCAACACCCCGAGGCCGGTTCCGATAGGTCCGGTGTAGCCCATGGATGGGCTTCGGCTTCGACCCGATTCAAGGAGGAGTTCGATCATGGGTCTCTCAGTTCAGACGAACCTCGCCGCTCTCAATGCGGCGAACAACCTCACGAACACGCAGAACCAGCTCACCAGCTCGCTGGAGAAGCTGTCGTCGGGTTTCCGCATCAACACCGCGGCGGACGACGCTGCGGGTCTGGCGATCTCCGAGGGCATGCGCTCGCAGATGGGTGGCATCACCGTCGGCATCCGCAACGCGCAGGACGGCATCTCGGTGGTGCAGACCGCTGAAGGTGCGCTCAACGAGACCACCTCGATCCTGCAGCGCATGCGTGACCTGTCGGTCCAGGGTGCCAACTCCGGCGCTCTGACTGCGGATGCCAGCAACAACATCCAGACGGAAATCAACAAGCTCAAGACGACGCTGGACAGCATCGCTACGAGCACCCAGTTCAACGGCAAGACGCTGCTCAGTGGCGGGTACAAGTCCGACTTCCAGGTCGGGGCGAACGTCGGCCAGACGGTCAACGTCACGATCGGCACGAACGCGAGCTCGGCCGGCCTGGGCGTCGACACCCTCGACGTCACCCAGGCCGTCGGAGCCGGCGCCAGCAGCAATGCGCTGACGGTCGCCTCCTACTCCGGCAGCACCGGAGTCGCTGGCGTCGACACGATCACAAACACCACCACCGGAACTGGAACCACCGACTTCACCACGGTCGCGGCGTTCCAGCAGGCCAACGGCACCGTGACGCTCAACGGAAAGTCGCTCAACCTCAGGACGGTCGACTTCTCGGGCGCCACAGGTGTCGGAGGCACCACGCCCGCGGCGAACGACGCGCTTAAGATCCTGCAGGGAGCGCTCGACAAGACGTTCGGCACGGGCGCGGTCACGGCTACCAGCTCTAACGCCAGCTTGACGCTGACAGCTGCAACCCCGACCTCGGCGGCGGACGTCGCCGCCAAGACGATCGGCTTCACGCAGTGGTCCGGCGCTGAGTCGGGTATCTCGGCGATCGACAACGCGATCAACCAGGTGTCGACCGAGCGTGCGAACCTCGGTGCCACGCAGAACCAGTTCGACCACATCATCAACAACCAGAACGTGGCGCTGCAGAACGTGACCGCGTCGGAGAGCCGCATCCGCGACACCGACATGGCCGCGACGATGGTCGACTTCACGAAGTCGCAGATCCTGTCCCAGGCCGGCACGGCGATGCTCGCGCAGGCCAAGTCCCTCCCGCAGGACGTCCTCAAGCTCCTGCAGTGATCCACCGCATGACCTGATCCACAGCACGACCAGCTGAACCGTACAACCCGGCGGTGGGCGGACCTCGACCGTCCGCCCACCACCGGCGAACTTCCTGCCACCGTCCGATCTTCAGACCGGTGGCACACCCGACGGGCACGCACCAGACTCAGGAGGCAGTGGTGGCGACAGCAGCGATCGACGGCCTGATCAGCGGCCTGAACACCACGAGCATCATCAACAGCCTCATGCAGATCGAGGCCCAGCCGCAGGCGTTGCTGCAGCAGCAGGTCAGCAACAACGACACGCTCGTCGCGGCACTCCAGTCCCTGAACGTCAAGGTCGCCTCGCTCGCCTCGAGCGCGACGACGGCCGCAGCCGCGACCACGTGGCAGTCGGTCACTGCCAGCTCGTCGTCGTCGTCGGCCAGCGCCACGACCACGACCGGCGCGGTGCCGTCCTCCCTCAGCTTCACCGTCGATGCGCTCGCCGCCGCCCAGACCTCCGCGACCGGCACCGTCACGGACGCCGCAGGGGTGTTCGGCGGAACGATGCCGACCTCGGCGACGATCGTCACCGGCTCGGGGACGAGCGCCACGACCACGACCTTCGACCTCACGGGCATCACGACCCTGGCTGGTCTCGCGACCGCGATCAACGGCGCGAACACCGGGGTCTCGGCGAGCGTCGTCACGATCTCCCCGACCCAGTCGCGACTGCAGCTCACCGGGAGGACGGGCGCCAGCTCGGCCTTCGACCTGTACGCCGGAACGGTGACCTCGGCCGACCTCACGAGCGCGACGCCTCCCACGCCGGTCGTCGGCCGCAGCTCTGCGACGACGGCAGCCGCGGATGCCCAGATCACGTTGTGGCCCGGCTCGACCAGCGCCCAGGCCGTCACGTCGTCGTCGAACACGTTCGGGAACCTGCTCACCGGGGTGAACGTCACCGTCAACGCGGTGACCGCGTCCGGCGCCTCGCCCGTGACCATCACGATGTCGCAGGACACCTCCGGGATCTCGACCGTCGCGTCCAACCTCGTCACCAACATCTCGACAGTGCTCTCGGAGATCTCCAGCCAGACGGCGACGACCACGACAACCGCGAGCGATGGCGGCAGCATCGTGACCGGAGGTGTGCTCTCGGGCCAGAGCAACGTGCGCCGACTCTCGGACGCGGTTCGCGCCGCGGCCTCGACGCCAGTGAACGGCATCTCGCCGTCGACCATGGGCATCGTGCTGAACCAGGACGGGACCGTCACCTACGACGCGGGTCTCTTCTCGGCGGCTCTCGCAGCCAACCCGACGCAGGTCCAGGCCGTGCTCACCGGGGTCGCGTCCGCGCTCCAGACCGTCGCGACGCAGGCCTCCGACCCGACCACGGGGACGATCACCGCGAGCATCACGAGTCAGCAGGGCATCAGCGACGAGCTCAACGCGCAGATCTCGGACTGGAACACGACGCTCACGTTGCGTCGAACGGCCCTGGAGAAGACGTACTCGGACCTCGAGGTCTCGCTGAGCAACCTCAACGCCCAGTCGTCCTACCTGACGAGCCAGCTCGACTCGCTCACCTCCTCGTCGTCGAGCTCCTCGTCGAGCTCGTCGTCGACCAGCGCGGTCAAGTTCTGAACCGGACGAAGGACACCATGAACCTCTACGACATCCGGTCCCGGTACCTGGCCGACGCCGTCGCGACCGCGGGCCCGACCCGCCTGCTGACGATGCTCTACGACCGGCTCCTCGTAGACGTCGACCGCGGCGAACGTGCCCTGCGGACGGGCGAGCGCGGCGAGGCGACCGGCCACCTGAGCCACGCGCAGGAGATCGTCACGGAGCTCATGTGCTCCCTGGACGTGGACCTGTGGGACGGTGCGCAGAACCTGCTCTCCATCTACACGTTCCTGCTGCGCGAGCTCGTCGGGGCGTCGATCTCGGGCGATCCGGAGCGTGTCGCCGCGTGCCGCGCCCTGATCGAGCCGCTCCACGAGGCATGGAGCGAGGCGGGGCAGTCGCTCACGCCGGTCCCTGAGATGGCCCGCACGGGTGAGCTCGGTGTCGGCTGACCTCGCGGTGAGCGGCCCGGGCGCACCGGCCGACGCCTGGGTGCGGGCCTGGGGCGTCGCGCTGGGCGAGCTCGAGGTCGCCGTCGAGGAGGCCGCGGCGATGCTGCACCACCTGCCGCTGCCCGCCGACGTGAACGTCACGCGGTGGGCGCCACCGTCGGGCCTCGGGCCCCTGCCGGCCTCGTTGGAGACCCGCGCGCGGGCGCTCCTCGACCGGCACGTCGAGGTCACCCGGCGGACGGCCGAGGCGATCGTCCAGACCAAGCAGCACCTGCGCGCGGTCGGGGCCATGCGATCGTCCGGGCCGGCCGTCCCGGTGTACATCGACACCTGCGCCTGAGACCTGCCTGACCCACCCAGCCCGACCCACGCAGCCTGTCCCGATCTGACCCCTGACGTGCACCTCCGCGTGCGCCCATCCGGGTGAATCTTCACCGACGTCGGCGGAATCCCTCACACACCCCACCCCGGGACCGATGGGCAGCGTGAGCACGGAGCGCTCACGCAAGAGGCCACGGATCGGCCGTCCCGAAGCTGGTCTGACGGGTGGTGGGTCTTCGTGTTCGACTCCGTGAGCATCACGGCGCTCAACAGCGCCCTGGATGGTCTGGCGTTGCGGCAGCGGGTGATCGCGAACAACGTCGCGAACCTCCAGACCCCCGGCTTCCGAGCCGGGAGGGTCTCCTTCGAGAGCGCCCTCGCCGACGCCGTCGCGTCCGGCAGCGGAGCGGTCACCCCGACCGTCGCGCAGTCCCTCGAGCCGACGGGACTCGACGGCAACAACGTGAACCTCGACGAGGAGACGTTGAGCAACGTCGACACGAACCTCCGGTACCAGCTCGCGACGCAGGCCGTCGACAACAAGTTCACGACCCTCGCCGCCGCGATGAAGAGCTCGATGTGACGACCTTCGGGGCGATCGGGATCGCCAGCACCGGACTGACCGTCGACCAGAAGTGGCTCGACGCGATCAGCGACAACATCGCCAACCTCAGCACCGTCAAGCCGACGTCGGAGGCCGCCTACCAGGCCAAGTACGTCGAGGCGTCCTCGATGACCGGCGCCGACGGTGAGGGCACCGGCACCCAGGTGACCGGGATCGCCCTCGGCAGCGCCGCCGGCAAGCTCGTCTACGAGCCGACGAACCCCCTCGCCGACAAGGACGGGTACGTGCGCTACCCCGACATCGACATGGCGAGCCAGATGACCCAGCTGATCATGGCGCAGCGCGGCTACCAGGCGAACGCCGCCGTGGTCGACCGCGCCAAGGACGCCTACACCGCCGCACTCCAGATCGGACGCACCGCATGAGCATCTCGCCCGTCTCCGCGCTCTCCGGGATCACCTCCGCGAGCAGCCTCGGGGCCTCGACCCAGGTCAGCGGCACCACCGGCTCGACCGGCAGCTCGTTCGCGAACGTCCTCGGCTCGTCCGTCGACTCGCTCCAGGCGCTGCAGTCCAACGCGGACTCGCTCGCGGTGCAGGCCGTCACGGGCAACCTCACCGACGTGCACACGTACACGATCGCGGCGACCGAGGCGAAGCTCGCGGTCGAGCTCACCGCGGCCGTGCGTGACAAGGCCGTCGGCGCGTTCACCACGATCATGCAGATGCAGGCCTGATGCCTCCCCAGATCACCGCCCTCGGTGGGCGGGTCCAGACCACGCTCCGGAAGTTCTCGCTCGCGCAGAAGACCCTCGCCGTCATCGGCGTCGCGGTGCTCGTGCTCGGTACGATCGCCCTGTCGAGCTGGCTGACGAAGCCGACCATGAGCCCGCTGTTCTCGAACGTGAGCGCGACCGACGCGAGCGCGATGGTCGACCAGCTCACCGCGCAGGGCGTGCCCTACCAGCTCGCCGACGGCGGCGCGACGATCCTCGTGCCCGCCGACCAGGTCTACGCGATGCGGCTCAAGATGGCCGCCGCGGGCCTCCCGGCGACCTCGGACGGCGGATACTCGCTGCTCGACAAGATGAGCGCGACGTCGTCGGACTTCACGCAGCAGATCACCTACCAGCGGGCGATGGAGGGCGAGCTCGCCAAGACCATCTCCGCGATCAACGGGGTCACGGCGTCGACCGTCAAGCTCGCGATCCCGAAGGACACGGTGTTCGTCGCCACGAAGTCGGACCCGACCGCGTCGGTGTTCGTCAAGACCGCGCCCGGGGTGACCCTCGGCACGGACCAGGTCCAGTCGATCGTCCACCTGGTCTCGGCCTCGATCGAGGGCATGAAGCCGACGGACGTCTCCGTCGTCGACGCCGACGGCAAGGTGCTCTCCGCCGTCGGCAGCACCGTGGCCAGCGGTCTCGCCGATCAGCAGACCAGCGACTACGAGGCCCGCGTGCAGGCGTCGATCCAGGCGATCCTCGACCGCGTCGTCGGCGCCGGCAAGGGTGCCGTGACGGTCAACGCCGACCTCAACTACGACCAGACGCACCGCACCAGCGAGTCGTACACCGCGCCGACGCCCAGCCCGCTGCCCCCGTTGTCCTCCGCGACGACGTCGGAGGTCTACGCGGGCAACGGCACGGCAACGGGCGGCGTGCTCGGCCCGAACAACATCGCGGTGCCCTCCGGGACGTCGACCGCCGGGACGGGCTCCTACTCGAAGAACAGCGCCACGGTCGACAACACGCTCGACAAGGTCACCGAGGACACCATCACCGCCCCCGGCACGGTTCGCCGCATGTCGGTCGCCGTCGTGCTCGACTCGAAGGCCGCCGCGTCGCTCGACATGACCCAGATGAACGCGATGATCGCCGCCGCCGCGGGCATCGACCCGACGCGCGGGGACACCGTCTCGGTCTCCAAGATGGCGTTCGACACGACGTCGGCCGCGGCCGCGCAGACCGCCCTCGCCCAAGCGGACGCGGCGACGCAGGCCGCGCAGAAAACGGCGCTCATCAAGCAGGGGGCCATCGCCGGCGCCGTGCTGCTCCTGGTGATCTTCCTGGTGATCGTGGGTCTGCGGCAGCGTGGCAAGGCGCGGCGTGAGGCGCTCGACCTCGGCGAGCTGCGGATGGTCCACGACGATGACCCGCTGGGCCTGGGCATGGGCCCCGGTCACGACGCCTTCCCGGCAATCCCCGCGGCGCCGCCGGTGCCCGAGGGCCCGAGCGCCATCGCGATCAAGCGCGCCGAGATCGGGGCGTTCGCCGAGGAGCAGCCCGCTGAGGTCGCCGAGCTGCTGCGCGGCTGGCTCGTCGGGGGCAAGCGCTGATGGCGATGCTCCTCACCGGCACGCAGAAGGCGGCCCTCGTCCTCATGCAGATCGGGCGCGAGCGGGCGTCGGCCGTGCTGTCGAAGCTCGACGAGAACGAGATCGAGGAGCTCACCGCCGAGATCGTGCGGCTCGAGCGGATCGACCAGGCGACCGCGGAGTCCGCGCTCGAGGAGTTCCACGCGGTGTCCCTCTCCGGGCCGCAGATGGTCACCCAAGGCGGCCTCGGCTACGCGCAGGTGCTGCTCGAGCAGTCGCTCGGGACCGAGCGGGCGGCCGGGGTGATGGGGCGGCTCGCGACGACCCTCGCCGGTCAGCCGTTCGAGTTCCTGCAGCACGCCGACGCGCGTCAGGTGCTCTCGCTGCTCTCCGGTGAGCACTCGCAGACCATCGCCCTGGTGCTCGCCCACCTGCGCCCGGACCACGCGTCGGCGATCCTCGCCGGGCTCCCCGGTGAGCAGCAGGCCGAGGTGGCGCACCGGATCGCCCTGATGGAGCGCGCCTCGCCCGACGTCGTCGCGGTGGTCGCGGAGTCGCTCCAGCGCAAGGCCTCGGCGGTGCTGGTGCCGGCGGAGACCGCCGCGATCGGCGGGGTGCAGCCGCTCGTCGAGATCATCAACCGCGCCGACCCGACCACGGAGAAGGCCATCCTCGAAGGGCTGCAGGCACGCGACGAGGCGCTCGCGGAGGAAGTCCGCAGCCGGATGTTCGTGTTCGCTGACATCACGCTGCTCGAGGACCGCGCGGTGCAGCTCGTGCTGCGCCAGGTCGAGTCCGGCGACCTCGCGGTCGCGCTCAAGGGCGCTTCCGAGGAGGTCCGGGAGAAGATCCTCGCCAACCTCTCGGAGCGTGCCAGCGAGAACCTCGTCGAAGAGGTCGAGCTGCTCGGACCGGTCCGCCTCTCGCAGGTCGAGGACGCGCGTGCCGGCATCGTGCAGTCGATCCGTCGGCTCGAGGAGAGCGGCCAGATCGTGATCCGTCGCGAAGGGGAGGACGAGTATGTCTCCTGAGCCGACGACCTTCGAGCTCTCGCCGCTGACCGGCGTGCGCTCCGCCACGACCGACGACCACCGGGTCCGTGCCGCCGGGTACGCCGCGGGCTGGGCAGCGGGTGCGCGT